>ERZ941605.200-NODE-200-length-17531-cov-14.156329_pt1 | contig 17531 bp, 11 predicted proteins | sample MGYA00520904_ERZ941605 | MGnify/ENA primary metagenome ERZ941605 (study PRJEB32759, sample SAMN07749870) | skin metagenome | biome: transportation; feature: city; material: polyester macromolecule | host: Homo sapiens | place: Hong Kong:TW line | collected... | reverse complement strand
GGGGGTCGTCGAGTTCGAGGAGGACCCGGAGGTCATCGCGGCGGTGCAGCGCTCGTCCCTGCCGTCGCGCGGGCACGGGGAACGGTCGATGTTCTTCGGCGGGGTCGGTGCGGCGTACCGGCGCGAGGACGGCGTGCTCGAGGCCGCAGGCGACCCCCGCCGCGAGGCCGCCACCGGTCTCACCTGAGCCTCGTGGTCAGCTGCGTCCGGCGGCGTCTGTGATCGCGGACCCGAGAGCCTGCGCGAGCTCGACGGGAACCGCGTTTCCGATCTGGCGCGCAATCTCCGTCTTCGAGCCGACCCAGAGGTAGGAGTCGGGGAAACCCTGAATTCGAGCGGCCTCGTGATGGGTGATCGCACGGTGCTCGGTCGGGTGGATGTACCGCCCCTTCTCGGGCTTGAAGAACTCGGTCCGGATTGTCACGGAAGGTCTTTCCCACATGAGACGGCCCATGACATCGCCGGAACCCGACGTGTGTGCACGCCAGCACGGTGTCTTCAATTCATCTGGAAGGTCAAATCGATTACCGCCAGCTGGGATAGCTCGAAAGCGTCTTAGGGAGAGATCCTCGTATCGTCGAGTGAGATGAAGTTGGTCCGTCCTGAAAGTTCCGGGAAATCGCTTTCCCGCGAATGATGTTGTGCCTTCGGGTAGGTCCACCTCGATGACAGAGGGCCGGATTCCGTCAAGGGCGTCTCGCACCGTCCGACGCCGCGTCACGTGGGTCGCCTCCGGCCACCGCAGCCGCGGCGCGTCGCGTCGGCTCCCCAGGACGACGGCCCTCCTGCGGTTCTGGGCAGCGCCGAAGTCGCTCGCGAGTAAGACGTGCGCCTCTACGGACCAGTCGGCGAGGGGACCGTCCGGGCGCGTCCAGCGCTGCAGCCGCTCGAACTCGGGAGATCGCAAGAAGGTCGCGACGTTCTCCATGACGAACCATCTTGGGCGCGCGCGCCGGATTGTCTCTGCGTAGTGCTTCCAAAGGGAGTTCCGCTCCGTCCCGACGCGGTTCCGGTTCAACTGAGAGAACCCCTGGCATGGCGGTCCGCCGACGACGAGGTCTGCGCTCGGGACGTCATCACCCTCAAGCCAGTCCTCGATGCTCCCCGCGTACGTTGTCCCAACCCCATGGTTCGCCTCAAAAGTCGCTGCAGCGCTGAGGTCCGACTCGACGGCGCGGACCGTCCGGATCCCAGCCCGCGCGAGGCCTTCGGTAAGACCCCCGGCTCCAGCGAACAGGTCGATGCTCGTCAGGCGCCCCGGGCCTTCGCCTGCGCTGATCATGGGTTCGACAGGGGGCGGATGGGTCGTTCGGGCACGAAGATGAAGAGTACCCGTATCAGAATGATCCGACAGCGCCGCGCCTGCACCGCCCTCGTTGAGCGCCATGTAGGGTCGCTTCCATCTACCTCATGGTGGAGTCACGACCCAGGGGAGCGCAGGGATAGCGATGAATTGGCAGGGCCACGATAGTGAGGTCGGTCGCGCGGTAGCGGATCAGAACGCGCGTGTGCTCGAGACCTATCGAGCCGATTCGGCGCGCGTTCGTCAGGACGCGAACATCGAGCGCAGTATCGTCGAGGGCGCCTACGCGAAGCGACAACTATTCGAACTGCTTCAAAATGCCGCCGACGCCTCTCGTGGGACCAACGGGCGGTGCGAGGTCGTTCTCACAGATGCCACGCTCTACGTGGCGAACAATGGCGACCCGGTGTCCACGGCTGGCGTGCGCGCCCTCATGGCGACACACGACTCGGTGAAGCGCGACGAGCAAATCGGGCGATTCGGGCTGGGGTTCAAGTCCCTCCTCGCGGTCTCTGATGCACCCAAGGTCCTTAGCCGCTCTGGCAGTTTCTCGTTCGATAAGGCCCTCGCCGCCGAGGTGTTCGGAGCGGAGGTCGCCGGACTCACCCATTACCCGATCATGCGGTGGGCGCAGCCGATTGACCCTTTCGACCTGAGCAGGGGCGACGTCACGCTCGAGGGGATGATGAAGTGGGCTGCCACGGTGATCGTCGTCCCCGTCGCGCGTGACCACGACATCCTCGCGTCGAGCGTTAGGGAGTTCCCGGCGGAGTTCCTCCTCTTTTCCCAGCACGTTAAGCGCCTGGAGCTCACGGACCAGGTCGCAGGCACTAAGCGAACGGTCACCCTGGAGTCAGGGGAAGGCGCCGCACTGCGGCTCGTCGAGAACAAGAGGACCTCGACGTGGGTGCTCAGCCAGGAGGTCCACACCCCGAGTGCGGAGGCGCTTGCCGACGGCGGGTACTCGGCGGCGCGTGAGCGCATCGAGCTCTCGTGGGCCGCGCCGCTCGACGGCGCGCCGAAGGGAATCGGCCGGTTCTGGGCCTACTTCCCTACGCTTTCGACGACGACACTTTCCGGGATCGTCAACGCTCCCTGGAAGCTGGCCGACGATCGAGAATCGCTGCTTGAGGGCACGTTTAACACCGAGATTCTCACCGAGGTGTTGCCGCGACTCGTCGCGAAGGCGCTGCCCCGGATCCACGAGGCGGGGAAGCCAGCTGCAGTTCTCGACGCCCTCCCGGCGCGTGGTCGGGAGGCGCGCAACTTTGCCGACGGTGCGCTGAACGAGCCGATCATGAGGGCCGCGAGCAACGTCCAGTGCATTCCTACACTGGCCGGCGGGCTCCGCCACCCGACCAGGGTGCACCTCCACCCCGACGGGCTCGAGGACGCCGAGCTGGCGATCTGGGCGGCGGCCTGTCGGGACCCGGAGAATTGGGTGACCCACGAGGTCAAGAGCCCAGAACGGCGGTCGAAGGTCCTCCGCCTCATGAACTACCACCAGCGGACGGCGACCTCGTTCAAGGAGTGGGTCCAGGCCCTGGTCGTCCGGGAACCCGGCGTCGAGACTAGTGCGGCCGCTGTCAAGCTCGTGGCCGCGCTCGCCGCTCGGCTCCCGCAGCACCGCGACGAGTTGCTTAAGGCGCGGGTCCTGCTGCTCGAGGACGGAGAGCTTACGGCGTGCCGGCGCGGGCAGGTGTTCCTTCCCGGCCCGGTCCCCCAGCCAGGGAAGCTCATCATCGATCCAGTTCTCGCCGCCGACCGCGCAGTCGTCGAAGCGCTCGGCCAGCTCGGCATCGAGGTCTTTGACGACGCCGGGGAGCTGCGGAACGAGCTCGAGCGAGACCACCTCGAATGGAGCCGCATCTGGGCGAGTGCGAGGCGGCTCGGCGCCGAAGAGGCTGAGACCATCTTCCGTGAGGTCTTCGGCCACGCACTCCTGAGCCAGCTCCGGGTTCGTGCCCGCGACGGCTCGTGGCGCGGTGCTGGCGGTGTCTTCCTGCCCGGTGAGGTCATCCCCGGCGATGGGTCACGCGACGACAAGTTTGTTGTCGATGCCAGGTTCCATCAGCAGGACATGGACCTCCTCGGCCGCCTCGGCCTCGTCGACCAGCCTCGCCGACTCAAGTCCCCGCCTCTGGAGCCGTGGCGGACCGCGGCACTGATGGACGCACGTGACGAGTACCGGAGCCGAACCGGAGCCCCCCGCCTTCCGGATTCGTCAATCGACGTTGACGAGGGAAGGGTGTTGTGGCCGCTCCGATCACTGGCCGAACTGAGCCCGGAGGGTCGAGCGGCGCTGACCAAGGTCGCACTGCGTCAGCTCGACGGTTCCGAGCAGTGGGAGATGACTAGAGCCGCCGGGGGACGGCGCGTCACATGGCCCGATCCGGTGTGGAACCACCTGCGCCGGCATGGCTATCTGCGGACGCATGTGGGACTCCAGCCGATCGCGCGCTGCATCCGGTGGTCCGAGGAGGCTGAACTCAACGGGGTTACGCAGCCGCTGCCGTTCGTAGACCTATCCGGGGCGACCGCGGACGCGCTCCAGCTCAAGGGCACGATCGAGGACTTCGATACCGAGGATTGGATCGCGCTCATTGACGATGCTCGCTGCTGGCCTGACGACGATCGGTTCCTGTTGTACGCCTGGGCTGCGTACATGGGCCAGGACCCGCCAACGACGCTCAAGGTGTGCACGGGCCAAGGCCCCGTCGACGTGAGGCCGGACGAGGCGGCCGTCACCGCTGACCGTGAAACCTACGCGTCGATGCTCACCGCCGGGATCCCGGCACTGGTCGTCCCCGCCACCGACGATGCCCGCTCACTCCAGGAACGATGGGGCGTCGCGGCTGGGGAAGACATGCTCGTCGAGTCCATCGAATTCGACGTGACCGGCGAGCCCTTTGTCGTCGCAGATCGGTTCCCGCCCCTGCGGCAGTCGGTGCCAGACGAGCAGCTCGCTGGTCTGGTCGCCCAGCCATGTCGACGTATTGAGCTGCTCACCGCCACCCCGACGGGCCAGCACTCGCGCGCGCTGGCGCAGCACCTCGCCGACCAGACCGTCTACGTGACCGGCTCTACCGAGCTCGACATCCTCCAGCAAATCGGCCGTGCCCTCGACATCCATGACCTCAGGCCGGACGTCGTCCTTCGTCGGATGGAGGAGCAGCAGCGTAATCAGCACCGCCGAGAGATCATGAGCGCTCCTGGAGTCCTGGAGAAGCTGGTCCTCGCGATCGGCGCGGACGATCTCCGGCGCAGCATCCCCACGGCGGCCCTGCGTGGCCTCGAGGCCAAGGGCGAGCAGCTTCCCCCGACAGAACTCGCCCGCCTCGCGCTAGCCGTCGACGGGTACGAGATCCTCCAGTCTCATCGCCCCAGCCTGGAGCGGAACGGCCTCGAGCCGCCATCACGCTGGGCTGCCAGTTCGACCGCACGCGCCTGGGTTCGTGACTTGGGGTTCCCGATCGAGTTCGCGGGGTCGGCGAGTCAGAGCCGCGAGGCCGAGATCGAGGTGGAGGGTCCGCCCGTACTGGGGGAACTTCATGATTACCAGCAGGCAATCGCAGAGAGAATCCGCGGGCTCCTCCGGGAGGACTCTGAGGTGACGCGCGGACTGGTCTCCCTTCCAACGGGCGCCGGAAAGACCCGCGTGGCGGTACAGGCGCTGGTCGATCACATGGCCGGGGCCGCCAATGACGTTCGGATCGTCTGGGTCGCGGAGACGGAGGAGCTGTGCGAACAGGCGACCCAGACCTGGTCGGCGGTCTGGCGGGCCCGGGGCGGCCCTGGCGTCCCGATGACACTGGGGCGCCTGTGGGGCCAGAACGAGGTGGAGGAGCGGGAGGGACACCAGGTCATCGTCGCGTCCATCGACAAACTGCACTCGGTCATCAAGCGTGACCGGAGGTCAACGCGGGACTACGGGTGGCTCGTCAAGCCGACGATGATCGTGGTCGACGAGGCACACCGTTCGATCGGCGGCCAGTACACCCAAACTCTGAGCGCCCTGGGAGGCACGACGCGGGTGGCTGGGATGACGACGCCAATGGTCGGGCTCACCGCGACGCCGTTCCGCGGGTTCAGTGAGGAGGAGACGAAGCGCCTGGTCGGCCGGTACCAGACAAATGCCCTCGATCAGGGGGTGTTCCCCAGCGACGACGTGTATGGGTGTCTGCAGGAGAAGGGCATCCTCGCGCGTGTCCGCCAGCGGCGGCTCGACGGCGCGGAGCTGACGCTGTCGCCAGAGGAAGAGGTCGCTGCCCGCACCCTCCGGCATGTCCTGCCATCGGTCGAGGAGAGGCTCGGCCAGAACGCAGACCGGAACGCGGCCATCGTCGACTCCGTTCTGGAGCTCGATCCCGCGAGCAAGGTTCTCCTTTTTGCCACTTCCGTGGACAACGCGCGGGTGCTGGCCGCGCTCCTGACATACAAGGGGGTCGCGGCCCGCGCAGTGTCGGGGACGACGTCAAAACATGCACGTCGACGCTACATCGAAGACTTTCAGGAGGGGCGGGTCCGGGTCCTTACCAACTACAACGTCTTTACGGAAGGCTTCGACGTCCCGACCGTCGACGCGGTCTTCATCACTCGTCCGACGTTCAGCCCCAACGTCTATCAGCAGATGATCGGTCGTGGCCTGCGCGGCCCCCTCAACGGCGGGAAGGAGGAGGTGCTCGTCGTGAACGTCGCCGACAACATCGCGAACTACGGGGAAGATCTGGCGTTCTACCACTTCGCGCACCTGTGGGGTGGCCGTCGACCGGAGGCTGATGGCGGTGCTTGATCGCGAGCAGAAGTCGGTGGTGGAGGCAGACGTCGAAGCACGGTTGCTGGTGACGGCCGGGCCCGGTGCGGGAAAGTCCCGCGTGGTCGGCGAGCGTTGTTGCCACCTCGTGGAGGAGGGTCTCGACCCTGATCAGGTCCTCGCGATCTCGTTCTCGAACGCCGCGGTCGACGTCATGAGGGAGCGTACGCGCGACGCCCGGTACCGGGGCCGGTCCATCGACGTGCTCACGTTGGATTCACTTGCGGCCCGGGTTCGTCTGGATCTGGAGCCGGCCGAGCCGCACTTCTCCGGTTACGAACATGCGATCGCCAGGGCGCTCAAGCTACTCGCCGGCGCCGAGTCGACCCCCTTCGACCATGTCGAGCACGTCATCGTCGACGAGGCCCAAGACCTTCTCGGGCCGCGTGCAGAGCTGGCACTTTCCGTCATAAAGCGGGTCGTCGACAACGGCGGAGGATTCACCGTCCTCGGCGACCCGATGCAGGGCCTCTATGACTTCCAGCGCTCGGCGAGAAACCGTAGAGACGGAGTTCCCCTCATTGACGCGGTGCGGAGCCAGCTCGCCACCTCTGACATCGTTCTGAAGGGCGAGTACCGCGCGCGGTCCGCGGACGCGGCGCGCGTCTCGCGGATGCGAGCAGCGGTCGCGCCGCTCGGCGCATCCGAGCGGCTGGCGACCCTGCGAGGCCTCCTTGCAGATCTCGTGCCGCTCGGGGCATTGGACGCGGACGCTGCGCGCGACGTGACCGGGTGGCACGGGGCCACGGCCTTTCTGTGCGACACGAACGCGCGTGCGGGCCTCGTGGCGGACGCGCTGTCGGTGCTCGGCGTCCGCGCGGAGCTCGCCTCGGAGCGAACAGATTCCGCCCCGGCGCAGTGGGTCGCTCAGATCATCGCGGCACAGCCCGGACCGTCATTATCTCGTGAGGAGTTCGACCGAGCGGCGTCGGTGCTCGGTCTCACCGACGTCGACGGCCGGTGGCGGGCCATCGTACGAGCGGCGGGGTCACAGCGGGGTGTCCAGATTGCCGACCTGGTGAGGTCCCTAGGAACTCGGCGATGCCCGCCGAGCCTGCGTCGCGAGCCAGCCACACCGATCATCGTGTCGACGGTTCATCGCGCGAAGGGGCTCGAGTTCGACAATGTGATTCTTGTCGACCCCCACAAGTGGTTCATGGAGGACGGCGAAGAGGATGCCGCGTCCAAGCGCTTGTTCGTCGCTCTCACCCGTGCGCATAACGTGGTCACCACGGTCCGGGGTCCAGACCCCCGCGCCTGGTACCGGGATGACGTGATGTCAGTGTCGCTTCAGCGGGCCCCGAAGAACGGAACGCGGGGCATCCTTCTTGAGCCACGGCTGTGTCGCGCTCTGGGTCCGGCTGACGTCGAACTGGAGAGCGTCGTCGGACGGTCCGTGGAGTGGGCACGGGCGGACGACCTCATGTCAGTGAACGGCACGCCCCTCCCGTCCTGGATGGCGACCGTGGACGGCGTGCCCGTCGCCCGGACAGGGGAGTCCTTCGGTGAGATCATGAACCGGCGGGCCCGGACCCGCCTGCCCGAGCTGCAAGGAGGTCGCGTGGAGGGGTTGGAGACCGTGATTGGTGCTCCTTCTGCCAAGCGCGGCGGTCGGCACGGGATGTGGGTGGGGGCTCGGATCGCCGGAGCGATGAGGTTCGACTGGAGGGCTGGCGAGTGACGGGCTTTGAGGCGGAGTATGCGGCACGCTCAACGTTGGTGCGACGGCTCCACGAGGACCTCATCGGCGACGAGCACGACGCGCTTCTGCGGGAGCGACCTCTCTCGCGGTTCGTCGCCGGGGTGCTGTACCCCGAGGTTCGGGCTGAGGCCCAGCACCCGGGCTCCGGTGAGGTCGAGGCAGAGCGCGAGGTCTCCGACGACTTCGAAGCGGGTCCGAGTGCCCCGGATGCACCGCCCGACCCCGCCGTGTCAATGGCCCATGCGCGCTACCCCCGGTCGATGGGCCTGTCGTTCGCTGCCCGTGCGGGTGACGGCGTTAGCTTTAGCGTCTCAGTGACGGCCGCGCGGTATGTGCCCCACGCGGACGACGAGTGGGTGCGCGAGTCGCTGCCTGAGTGGAGCACCGCTGTGCAAGTCGCCGACGGGGGCGCCGTGATCTCACGCGAGGCGGTGACCGACGGACTCGACATCGTGATCCACGTCCGGCAGCCTCGGAGTGGCATCTCTGCGGTGACGGTAAGCCTCGTCAACACGAATGAGGCCCGACCCGGCGAGATGGACGGGCACTGCTGGTTCGCTCCGACGATCAAGGCTGAGGCAGTCGCTGGAACGTTCTGTGAACGGCCGGCGCCTCGGACGAATCCCCGCGAGGAGGATGAGCTCGCGTCGCAGCGACTGTTGTTCGACGAGGTCCGTTCGTACGCGGTCGGTCACGGCTGCGCGGTGACCTGGGACGGTGCGCCACCGAGCGTCATCGCGACGACCTTCCTTCCCTTCCATGAATTGCTCCTAAGCAACTCAGGCGGGGGGCGGTCCTTGGGGATGGACGACCTCGCCGCGGACGCGGAGTACCGGGTTCTCGACGAGTTGGTAGACGGGTACGAGGCGTGGATCGATCAGTTGTTGGGGGATACCTCCGTTGCCCCCGAGCATGCTGCTGCGCGCGACCGCCACGTCGCCGAGGCCAGGGATGCCGCGGCTCGAATGCGTGACGGTGTCCGACTGCTGCAGACCGACACCGATGTACGTAAGGCGTTCCAGCTCATGAACCTCGCGATGGCGCAGCAGCGCAGCCGCCAGGAGCATCACCGGTCAGGCAATCTCGGAGACCCCCCGTCGACAGCAGCCGCCCTCTGGCGGCCGTTCCAGGTCGCCTTCATCCTGCTGAACCTTCGCGGTCTATCCGATGCTAAGCACCCGGACCGGCGTCTAGCGGACCTCCTATGGTTCCCGACCGGCGGTGGCAAGACCGAGGCCTATCTCGGCATCATCGGCGTCTGTATCTTGTTGCGTCGGATCCGTCACCCGCGCTCCGGCGGAGTCTCGGTCCTGATGCGCTATACCCTGCGCCTCCTCACGCTCCAGCAGTACCAGCGCGCAACCGGCCTCATCTGTGCGCTTGAAATTCTTCGTCAGAAGCACCTTCCCGAGACCACGTCAATCTCGATCGGTCTGTGGGTCGGTCAGGCCTCGACACCGAACAACGCCGAGGATGCCGCCCGTTATCTACGCACCGTGCGCCGGACGGGGATCGCGCCCGAGGGGATGAGCGACCCGGTGCAGCTGCGGCAGTGCCCGTGGTGCGGCAGCTCGCTCGACCATGAGAACTACGAGGTCATCGACCGGTCGTGGATGCGGGTGGCGTGCTCGTTCGACGCCTGCGCATTCCGCAACGGGCTCCCCGTGCACATCATTGACTCGGACGTCTACGACCGCCGGCCGTCGCTGGTCATCGGCACCGTCGATAAGTTCGCAATGATGCCGTGGAAGCGGGAGGTGGGGAGCCTACTCGGCCGTTCGCCCAGGAGTGCCGACGCCAGCGAAGACCTTCCGCCGGATCTCATCGTGCAGGACGAGCTCCACCTCATCAGCGGTCCGCTTGGAACCATCGTGGGCCTGTACGAGACTGCGGTCGACGCTATTACGGACGGCGAGGCCCCCCCAAAGGTCGTGGCCTCCACGGCCACCATCCGGCGTGCCCCCGACCAGGTGCGAGCGGTCTTCGGTCGTGAGGCGCGCCAGTTCCCTCCGCCCGGCGTGACCTATCGTGACTCGTTCTTCGCGTCCGAGGCGAGCCGGGAGGAGAAGGGGAGTCGCGGCTATCTCGGGGTGATGGCATCGGGCGCCAGTACGACCACCCTCATGGTGCGCGTCTACGCTTCGCTCCTCCAGTCCGCGGGCGCCGTTTCAGCTGAGGACCCCCTGGCCGACCTCTACTGGACGCTACTCGGGTACTTCAACAGCCTCCGGGTCCTCGGCGGCGCGTACATCCAGGTGCTGGATGACGTACCCGATCAGATCAGGGTCATTGCCACCCGACGGGGGGAGTCTCCCCGTGATGTCAGCAACGTCCGGGAGATGACGTCTCGCAAGCAGTCCTCCGAGATCCCGCGCGAGTTGAAGATTCTCGAGTGCCGTAGGGGTGCCCCGGAGGCAGCGGACGTGGTCCTCAGCACCAACATGATCTCCGTCGGCGTCGACATCGACCGGCTCGGCCTCATGGTCGTGACCGGGCAGCCCCAGACCACGGCTGAATATATCCAGGCGACGTCCCGTGTGGGCCGGCGAGCGCCGGGCCTCGTCGTGACTATCCACAACGCGGCTCGGAGTCGCGATCTTTCCCATTACGAGAACTTCTCCTCTTACCACAGGGCTTTGTACCGGCACGTCGAGGCGACCGGCGCGACGCCCTTCGCGCCACGGGCACGCGATCGGGCTCTCCACGCCGTCCTCGTCTCGCTCGTCAGGCACCGGGTGCCGGAGGCGGCACCGTCGAAGGCCGCAGGGTCCGCACAGAACTGGGAGGACGAGATTTTCCGCCAGGCCGATGTCGTCCTTGCGCGCGTGCGGGCGATCAGGCAAGGGTCGGGGATCGTCCCGGAGGACGAGGCGGAGGACGTAATCCGGGACGAGCTCCACGCCCTGATCGATGCGTGGACCGCTGCTCGCGTGACGCACTACGAGGGTTGGTTCAACAGGTCGGCGGGTGCCCTGCTCGCCGATGCGTCAAGGTCGATCGGCAACGACGCACCGTCCCGGTTCCCGCCGGACGACCCGCCCTGGCCCACCCTGACGAGCATGCGTGACGTTGACGCGGAGTCCACCGTGTTCCTGACCCGGCGAAAGGGGAAACGTCGTGAGCCGTAAGACCGTCGGATCTGTGCGCAGGTCGAGTCTGGTCTCGACTTTCGGTGTCGGTTCGTTGCTCCCTATGGGGGACGACAGCGTCATGATCCGTGGACTTGCCGACTGGCCTAAGGGCGACGTGATTGATGAGCCGCGGCTTGCGTCGAGCCTTCAGGTGAACGAGTTCCGCAGTCCGCCTACCGGGATGAGAATCGGCGACGTGCCCGCCGTTCGCTTCCCCGAGTGGGTCTTCTGCACGGCGTGCCGCAAGCTCGGACCTTGGTGGGAGATCGTCGATGACGAAGCGGGTGGTCGACGTTGCGCTGCATGCCTCGGAACGACGGCTCCCTCTCGGTTCGTCGCCTGCTGCGCAAACGGTCACATCAGCGACTTCCCGTATCGCGCGTGGGTCCATGGCGATGGGCGGGTACAAGCAAAGGGCCACGCCCTGCAGCTCGTCGCGCGGGGACACACCTCGTCACTGGACGACATCCTCATTAGGTGCTCGTGCGGGAAGAGCCGATCCATGGGTGGGGCCTTTAAGGGGGGTGCACTCCGCGCGATCCAGCCATGCTTCGGGAAGCGACCCTGGCTCGACACCGATGACAACGGCTGCGTCGAGACCCTCCGAACCCTGCAGCGAGGTTCTGCGAACGTGTGGTTCGCCATGACGCGCTCGGCGATCTCGATCCCGTCGATCGCAAACGCCGCTGACATGTTCGTCCGCAGGAGGTTCGCCGACGCCTCGGCGGACGCGTCGTCTGAGGACCTCGCGAACCTCTTCACACCGCCCGAGGGCCTGACGAAAGAGGATGTACGACGGGCGATCGACCGGATGCGCGCGCCTGCGGCCACGCATGAGGCCCCGTCTGAGCGCGACCTCCGGGCTGAGGAATACCGCGCGCTCGTTCAGGGAAGCGCTTCGTTCACGGACGAGTCGATGTTCAGCTGCCAGGAGATCGACGTCGCTGACATCGATCTACCGACCACCATCGCTCAGATTTCGCGTGTCGGTCGCCTGCGTGAGGTTCGTGCTCTCACAGGCTTCACCCGTCTCGTTCCCGCGGCTGAAGCGGACGGTCCCCATGTGGCGCCGCTGGACGACACCGGGGGGGTGAGCTGGCGGCCCGCCGTCGAGGTTCTGGGGGAGGGTGTGTTCGTCAGGCTCGACCTAGAGGCGCTGGGGCACTGGGCACACTCGCCGTTCGCTCTCGGGCGCACGCGACGCCTCCTGGCCAACCAGGCGCAGGCGGGTGAGCGCTCGATGGCAGCGCGGATGGATGTCTCACCCAAGAGTCTTCTCCTCCACTCGCTCGCCCACGTCCTCATCGACGAGATGGCACTTGGATCCGGATACCCCGCGGCATCGATCCGTGAGCGCATTTACGACGAGGAGGACCAAGCGGGGGTCCTTGTCTACACGGCAACGGCTGATAGCGCCGGAAGTCTCGGAGGCCTCGCGTCGCTCAGCGATGCGAACCGGTTTACCGAGGTTCTTTCTAACGGGATGGAACGGGCGCGCTGGTGTACCGCCGACCCCGTGTGTTCAGAATCCAGCGGCTCCGGCCTGGACGGGATGAACCTCGCGGCATGTCACGCGTGCCTCCTGCTACCGGAGGTCAGTTGCGAGCGCTTCAACCTCGGACTAGACCGGGCCACTCTTGTGGGCCTGGCCGATGACGTCTCGGGAGGGTTCTTCTCCAATCTGCATACGTAATCGGCCGCGGCCGTCCGGAGGCATGTCCAGGTGGTCACCCGCGGGTGCGTTCGATTCTCACCTGGCGCACCACCTCCCGGAGGAGACCATTCTGGTAGTTCTTGGCTGGCTTGTACCCGGTTACCCAAGGCAATCCGAGGTCTGCCATAACGCTGCTGATGTTCTGAAACTTGTACTCCACGGATCCGCGAGTCCGACCGGTTGCGCGCGCGACCTTTCGGTTGAAGTCGGCCTTGACGTACTGCTCGCCCCTCAGCTCGGCGTCGAGCATCTCGAGGTACGCCGCGACGATCGTCCGGTTCTCCTCCGCGGTCCAGTCAGCTGCCACGCCGCCAGGCTAACTGTTCGAGACCAACCGGGGCGGGTCTTGCGGTGACGGTCGCGTTTGGTTCGGTACCTGTTGGCGGGGGCAGGACCCGCACTGGCCCTAGAGCACGCCAGCAGATGCTGCGAATGAAACGCGCGATATTCGTTTCTACGCCAAGAAGGCCTTCGCGTGGGTACCCTCACGCTATGGGCCGTTCGATCATCATCACCTGTGCCGCCGTCCTTGCGCTCTCGGGCTGCTCGTCGAGCGACCAGCCGAAGGCTGCTGAGGGCGGAGTCAAGATGCCCTCATCGAGCACGACCATCCCGCAGAAGGTCGACAACGCGTTCAAGACGAAGGATCTGCCGACCGCCACGCGGGCCGCGCAGGAGTACTTCGACCGGGCAGCGAGCGAGGACTATGAAGGCGCCTACGACTTGACCTCGACGAAGTTCCGGAACTCCATGACGAAGCGTGGGTACGTCCGGATGCAGAAGGCGTGCGTGAAGGTCAGCGGCCTGTCCGGCGACGTCACCGGCACGCGCATCAGCGGCAACACGGCTCATGTCCGCCGGGAGGTCGCCGGTTTCACTTTCGGCCGGACGCTGACCTACGAGAAGGGCGCTTGGTGGATCGACCCGGATAAGGACAGCGCGGGAAAGTCAGCGGAAGAGCTCATCGCCGAGTGCAAGGAGGGTTGACCCGGTCAGTCAGTGGCCGGAATGCTGATTGGGTCTGCGCCTTGGGTCCGTCGGACGGGTCCATGCAGTGCCCGACGTGCTGCGACGCGGGCACCGGAATCCCGACAAGGCGCGAGTAGGCGGTCGACGTCCGCCGGGAGACATGCTCGGGTGACGGGAGCCTCCTCGTCCGAGCATCGGTCAGCACGTGGCTCAATCGCTCCGATCCAGTTGGGCTAATGCCCATCCACCGTTGCGCCTGCCGTCTTGCAACTTCAGAACGCCTTGGTTGCGCAACTTTTGCGCCGCCCAGCGGAGGTTGTACTGCCACGTGAAGAAAAGGTCTCCGGACTCGCGCAGCTCTGCCTCGTGTCTCTCCCATACCGCGCGCGAGACCTCGAGGACGCTCATCTCACTGCCAGCATCACGCAGGATGTCGACGATCCATCGTTGAAGGTCGTCATTGGTCGCCATGCCCACAGCTTGACAGACCAACGGGAGACATTGGGTGTGCGGCGGTGATATCGGCACTCAGGGTGCGAGGTCGAAGCCGCCGTCATCACCGCGTCGCGCCGGTCACCGCCCAGGCGTCCCCGCGCACCCGGTGCCGCAGGAGCAGCCCCCGCACGAGCATGAACCCGGTGAAACCGACCCACAGCAGCGCCGTCACGGCCGCCGCGCCGGTCAGTCCCCACGCGCCATCTTCCACACCCCGGCCCACGACCAGCACTAGCCCGACCACCGGCAGGTACGCGATCAGCTGCACCACCGAGGCCACCGCCAGCCAGCGCCCGTCCCCGGCGCCGATCAGCACCCCGTCGACGACGAAGACGTACCCGCTCAGCGGCTGCGTCACGGCCACGACGACCAGCGCCGCCGCGATCGCTGCGCGCACCGCCGGGTCGGGCGTGAACGCCGACGGCAGGAGCGACGCCAGCGCGAGCACCACCGCCCCGAGCGCCACCCCGCCCCACGCGCCCCAGCGCACCATCAGGTCGGTCGCCGCCCGCGTGCCGCGCACGTCCCCCGCCCCGAGCGCCCGCCCGGTCAGCGCCTGAGCCGCGATCGCCAGCGCGTCGAGCGCGAACGTCAGCGTCGACCAGATCGTCGCCGTCACCTGGTGCGCCGCCAACGGCACGTCCCCGAACCGCGCGGCGACCCACACCGTGACCAGCAGCACCGCCCGCAGCGCGATCGTCCGGACGAGGAGCGGCACCCCGCCCCCGAACGCCCGCACGACCGCCCCCAGGTCAGGCCCCAGCCCCGCCCCGGCAGCCGCCGCCCGGCGTCCGACGACACCCAGGAGCGCCGCCGCCATGACCCACTGCGCGATCACCGTCGCCCACGCCGAGCCCGGCACGCCCCATCCGAGCCCCCGGACGAACCACAGGCACAGCGCAGCGTTTCCCGTGAAACCGACCGTCGCGACGAGCATCGGCGTCCGGGTGTCCTGCAGCCCTCGCAGCACCCCGGTCGCGGCGAGCACGAGGAACATCGCCGGCACACCGATGGCGCTGATCCGCAGGTAGGTCCCGGCCACGTCGGTCACGGCCCCGCTCGCCCCGAACGCCCCGGCGAACACTCCGGCCCCGACCGCGAGCACCCCCGCGACGAGCACCCCGATCCCCGCCGCGAGCCAGATCCCGGCCAGTCCGGCCGCGACCGCCCCGGCCGCCGACCCCGCCCCGACCTGTCGCGCGACCGACCCCGTCGTCCCGTACGCGAGGAAGACGAAGAGGTTGACGGCGGTGAGCAGCACCGCGCTCGCCACCCCCAGGGCCGCCAGCGGCACCGTGCCCAGGTGCCCGACGACGGCGGAGTCGACGAGGAGGAACAGCGGCTCCGCGACGAGGGCGACGAACGCCGGGACCGCCAGCCCGAGCACCTCCCGCGGCCCGACCTGCGCCGCCTGCACCGGTCCGGCGCCACGTCCGGCCGCAGGCCCGCTCACTGCTGGTCCCCCGCAGCGGAATCCTGCGCCGCCTCGGCCTCGAGCACCAGGAGCATCTCGAGCCGTGCCTGCGGGTCGTCGAGGTCCTCGCCGAGCACCGCCCGCAGCTGCCCGAGCCGGTAGCCCACCGTCTGCGGGTGGATGAACAGCTCGCGGGCCACAGGCCCGCGCTGGCCCCAGTGCCGCAGCCACGACCGCAACGTCTCCAGCAGGCGGTCCCGCTGCCCGGGTCGCAGCGCGTCCACGGCGGCGAGCCGACGCCGCCGGAGCTCTGCCACCACGGCCGGGTCGGCGGTGAGCGCGAGCGCCGCCAGGTGCTCGTCCGCCCGCACCGGCTCGCCGGAGGCCACGGCGAGCGGGAGCATCCGCTCCGCCAGCCGGACCGACGTGGCCACCGCGCCGACCGGCGCCGGTGGACCGACGGCCGCCGCGCTCCCGTCGAGCACCCGCTCGCACCAGCCGGTCTCGGGTCCGGGAACGAGGACGAGGACGTCGCCCGACCGGGGCAGGACGAGCCCGCGGTCCGCCAGACGCGCCAGCCGGTCGGCGCCGACCTCGCCCGGGACCACGCCGCCCGCAGACGCGCCGGGGACGACCACCGCGCGGTAGGTCTCGGCGATCTCGACCCGGGCGACTCTCGCCGCGGCGGCCACGGTCGCTCGGTCGCCCGTCCCGGCCACGAGCAGCTCGGCCAGGTGCTGGCGGGCCCGGGTGCGCTCCCCGGCCTGCTCGATCGCCGATGCGGCGTAGCCCTGCGCGCTCACCGCCGAGATGGCGTCCATGTAGGTGAAGACGGCGTCGCCGAGGTCGACGAGCACGTGCGGATCGGCGCCCGCCCGGGTGGCAAGCATCGACATCTCCCGGAAGAGCAGACGCGCCCCGACCCGGTACGCGGCGAGCAGCGACTCGAGCCCGCGCCGTTCCCCGGCCTCCTCCGACCCCAGCCGGGCGTAGACCGCCGCCGTCGCCTCCGACAGGGCCGGTTCCTCGGTGCCGACGAGCTGGAGGAAACGCTCGAGCGTGACGAGGACGCCCGTGCGGATGTCCTCGCGCAGCCGGCCGTCGTCCTCGTTCGCGAAGGCCTCGACCTCGTGGGGGATCGCCGCGATGACGAGCGCGCCGATCCGTTCCGCCGCGGGCCGCAGCCAGTCCGCCGCCTCGGCGGGCAGGCGGCTCCACGGGCGGGGGTCCTGCGCATCGGTGGCCATGCGTCCTCGCTGTCGTCGGGGCAACACATGCGGATCCGCGGCACAGTCCACGGCCTTCCGTCGGTCGCGAATCTATCGCGCCAGCACAAGAGCCGAAGGTGACCCGCGGGTAACATCGATGCACCCGGAGGCAACGGCGCCGCCGGCGGACCCGAGAAGGACCGATGGCGATGACACTCCGCGCCCCGCGCCGCACCCTCCGTCCTCGATCGAGCTGGCTGCGCCACCCGGCCGCCGCGCTCGTCGCCCTCGTACTCGCCGCGGTGGGCCTGACCCACGCCAGCGCGGCGTCCGACCCCTTCACCCCGGTGAGCACGCCGACCCCGGAGTCGGAGCTCAACATCACCGGCACCCCGTCCACCGCCACCTTCGCCGACGGCTCGGTCCGCGGCTTCATCGACGCCCACACCCACCTGATGAGCAACGTCGGCTTCGGCGGGAACCTCGTGTGCGGCAAGACGTTCAGCGAGCAGGGCATCGCCGACGCCCTCAAGGACTGCGACTACCACCACCCGAACGGCTCGGGCGCGATCATCGAGAACGTCACGAAGATCGAGGGCGACGGAAACCCGTTCGCCACCCACGACCCGGTGGGCTGGCCGACGTTCAGAACTGGCCCGCCTGGAACTCCCTCACCCACCAGCAGATGTACTACAGGTGGGTCGAGCGGGCCTGGCGGGGCGGCCAACGGATGATGGTCGTCGACGCGGTGAACAACAACGTCATCTGCGCGCTGCCGGTCA
>ERZ941605.195-NODE-195-length-17992-cov-40.633885_pt1 | contig 17992 bp, 15 predicted proteins | sample MGYA00520904_ERZ941605 | MGnify/ENA primary metagenome ERZ941605 (study PRJEB32759, sample SAMN07749870) | skin metagenome | biome: transportation; feature: city; material: polyester macromolecule | host: Homo sapiens | place: Hong Kong:TW line | collected... | reverse complement strand
TGCCGGACTGATCCGATCGGCTGGGCGCGGCGCCGTGCCGGCCCGGCGTGGCCCGAGTGTGTCTCAGGGTTTGCGGCGCACGCGGCCCGACATCCAACGCATCGGCTTCGTCATCGTCCATGACGTGCTGGACGTAAGTTCCCGCACCGCGACCTCGAGCCCGGCGCTGTGACGTGACAGCTCGGCCAGCTGCCGCTCAAGTTCCTCGACGCGCGCCTGCCCGGCGGTGCCGGTCTGGCTTGCGTCGCCCGGCGCAGGCTCGGGCATGCCGGGTCGAGCCCCGGCCGGCGTGGCGGCGGCAGCCGGCGTCCTGCCGTCCAGCCGCTCGTCCACGTCGCGCAGCATCAGCGCGGCGACATGGGTGGTCATCTGGCGCAGCTGCCGGTTCTCGCGGTCGTGGCGGACCCGCAGCGCGTCGTGTTGCGAGCGCAGCCGGTCCATGTCGGCCTGCAACGCGGCAAGCCGTGCCGTGACCTCGGCCGCCTCGCGGGTGCGGGTGACTTCCGGCACCCCCCTCGCCCAAGAGCGATTTGAAACCCGCGGGGGCACCGGCGTCGGGGTCGATGGTCATGCTTCCGGCACCCCCCTCGCCCAAGAGCGATTTGAAACGTTCATGAACTCGGCAGCCTTGTCTGCATTCATGGCTTCCGGCACCCCCCTCGCCCAAGAGCGATTTGAAACGTGAGCTCGGCCTTGACCTCCTCCATCGTCGGGTAAGCTTCCGGCACCCCCCTCGCCCAAGAGCGATTTGAAACCCGTGGCCCGGTGGCTTTGGTCGCCATCCAGCCCGCTTCCGGCACCCCCCTCGCCCAAGAGCGATTTGAAACGACACGTACTCGCCCGACTCCTTTTTCCCGTCGCCTTCCGGCACCCCCCTCGCCCAAGAGCGATTTGAAACCGCTCGGCCGCGGCCTGCGCCTCGACAATCTTCTTCTTCCGGCACCCCCCTCGCCCAAGAGCGATTTGAAACCGGTGAAGTAGTACCTCACACCGTAGGACACTCTTCCGGCACCCCCCTCGCCCAAGAGCGATTTGAAACCCGAGGTGCTCGTCCTCGTAGACCTCGCGGACCCTTCCGGCACCCCCCTCGCCCAAGAGCGATTTGAAACCACGATCGTGTCGGCGTCGGCGCACACGCCGGCCGCCTTCCGGCACCCCCCTCGCCCAAGAGCGATTTGAAACCTGCCGGCGACGGAGCGCGGCGCGAACCGATCGCTTCCGGCACCCCCCTCGCCCAAGAGCGATTTGAAACAACCACGTCCTGCTCCGGGTTGTCCGAGTAGATTCGGACTTCCGGCACCCCCTCGCCCAAGAGCGATTTGAAACGGCGGGGCCCCCAACTGGATCACCCCGGCCTCGAGGTCTTCCGGCACCCCCCTCGCCCAAGAGCGATTTGAAACCCCTTCTCCTCGAGGTAGTCGTTCCACGACTTCACGCTTCCGGCACCCCCCTCGCCCAAGAGCGATTTGAAACTGCACTTCCCACATGTGCTCGAACTCATCGATCCTCTTCCGGCACCCCCTCGCCCAAGAGCGATTTGAAACACCTTTCGTCACATAAATATCTGGCTCTTCGGACATCCGGTGGGGTGAGGGTGGCCGGGCGGTGATTCGGCGGTAGGGGTCGAGGTCCCCGAGGATCAGAAGCGCTAACTCTCTGATTCCGACCGAGGACCTCGACGTGCTTCACCCTACTTCGGGGTGCGCTGACGCGCGCCCCGCCGACTGTCCGTGTGCCCGCTGCGACCTGCTTCTCGGCCTCGACGGTGTCCAGGTCGAGCACGTCGAGCGTCGCGACGGACTTCTTGTGGTGACCGTTTCGACTCCGGCGTCCCCGACGGGCTGCCCGGGGTGCGGCGTGCTCGTGACGAGCCGTGGTCGGCGCCTTCGGGTGCTGCATGACGTGCCGGGTGTGACGCGGGTGAGGGTGGTGTGGCGGCAGCGGATGTGGCGGTGCGGCGAGTCCGGCTGTCCGCGGAAGACGTTCGTGGAACAGGTCCCGTCGCTGGTCGCGCCGCGCGGGTCGATCACGAAGCGCGCCGTCGCGTGGGCGATCGGGCAGCTGCGTCGCGAGCACGCCACCATCCAAGGACTCGCCCGGCAGCTCGGGACGTCGTGGAAGACGGTGTGGCGGGCCGTCGAACCCGAACTGGTCAAGCTCGCGGCGGACGAGTCCCGGTTCGAGAATGTCACCAGCCTCGGCGTCGACGAGCACGTCTGGCATCACGTCGACCCGCGCCGACGGGGGCCGAAGGAGCTGACCGGGATGGTCGACCTCACCCGCAACAGCCAAGGGAAGACGCGGGCCAGGCTGCTGGATCTGGTGCCCGGTCGATCCGGGAAGGCGTACGCGACCTGGCTCGGTGAGCGCGGCGACGCGTTCCGGAAGCAGGTGAAGGTCGCCGCGTTGGATCCGTTCGCCGGATACAAGACCGCGATCGACGACAAGCTCGACGACGCCGTCGCCGTCCTCGACGCGTTCCACGTTGTGAAGCTCGGCACCGCTGCGGTCGACGAGGTCCGCCGTCGCGTTCAGCAGGACACCCTCGGGCACCGCGGACGCAAGGGCGACCCGCTCTACGGGGTGCAGACCATCCTGCGCGCCGGGGCCGAGAACCTCACCGAGAAGCAGCGGGTGAGGCTGACCGCGGCGATGGAAGCCGACCCCGCGCACGACGAAGTGTTCGTCGCTTGGCAGTGCGCGCAGCAACTCCGCTCCGCCTACCACCAGGGCGATCTGGCCGCGGGGCGGCGGATCGCTGAGCAAGTCGTCGACACGTTCCACACCTGCCCGATCCCCGAGATCGCACGACTGGGCCGCACCCTCCGCCGCTGGCGCGACGCGTTCCTGGCGTACTTCACGACGGGGCGGTCATCGAACGGTGGCACCGAGGCCGTGAACGGGATCATCGAGCTCCACCGCCGCCTCGCCCGCGGCTACCGCAACCGGCACAACTACCGGCTCCGCATGCTCCTCGCCGCCGGCGGACTCACCCCATGACCCCCACCGGATGTCCGAAGAGCCAAATATCTACGACACTTCGACTTCCGGCACCCCCTCGCCCAAGAGCGATTTGAAACTCGAACCGCGTGTCGAAGAACGAGACGGTTCCGTGGCTTCCGGCACCCCCTCGCCCAAGAGCGATTTGAAACAACCACACGATCGCTCCTCGGTCCTGGACGGATCCTTCCGGCACCCCCTCGCCCAAGAGCGATTTGAAACGGCTCGTCAGCCCTCCGATCGCGATCGTGGCGACACCTTCCGGCACCCCCTCGCCCAAGAGCGATTTGAAACTCGGCGAAGTGCCCGACGCAGCGGCCGCCCATCCTTCCGGCACCCCCTCGCCCAAGAGCGATTTGAAACAGGAACAGGCTGTCCTTCGTGTGGTCCGGGGTGCACTTCGGGCACCCCCTCGCCCAAGAGCGATTTGAAACCCGGCATACCGTTGCGGGGTGCGGACGTGGGGTCGACTTCCGGCACCCCCTCGCCCAAGAGCGATTTGAAACCACGACAGGAGCGGGCTCATGCCCAGACCTCCATCTTCCGGCACCCCCTCGCCCAAGAGCGATTTGAAACCGGTCTCACGTGTGAGACCGGATGGGTGAGCGGCTTCCGGCACCCCCTCGCCCAAGAGCGATTTGAAACTCCTGCGGGCGTACGTGGACGACGGCGTGCGGCATCTTCCGGCACCCCCTCGCCCAAGAGCGATTTGAAACCAGGCGTCGTGGACCATGCCGAGGATGCTGACTTCCGGCACCCCCTCGCCCAAGAGCGATTTGAAACGTTGCGCGGGGTCGAGGCGGGGTCGATGGTGGCACTTCCGGCACCCCCTCGCCCAAGAGCGATTTGAAACTTCGATGAGGTCCTGAAGCGACTCGCGGCGCGCTTCCGGCACCCCCTCGACCAAGAGCGATTTGAAACGAGGCGGGGTCGATGGTGGCAGCGATGATCTCGCCTTCCGGCACCCCCTCGCCCAAGAGCGATTTGAAACCTGGTCCCACGCCGTGTACGCCTCCTGCGTGCCCTCTTCCGGCACCCCCTCGCCCAAGAGCGATTTGAAACTTCGCCTCGATGACATCCGCTGCGCTCTCCATCTTCCGGCACCCCCTCGCCCAAGAGCGATTTGAAACCCTGCGACACCTCCTGCTGCGTGCCCCAGATGCCCCCTCCGGCACCCCCTCGCCCAAGAGCGATTTGAAACTCCCTGACGAGCCCGGTCGGGCTGCAGAGGTCGCTTCCGGCACCCCCTCGCCCAAGAGCGATTTGAAACCGTACAGCGCGCCGCTCGTGGTGAACGGCTCCCGGCTTCCGGCACCCCCTCGCCCAAGAGCGATTTGAAACGATGATCCCGCTACCGGTCGGCAGCTCGTCCACCTTCCGGCACCCCCTCGCCCAAGAGCGATTTGAAACCTGAAGCTCGGCGGCTTGCCTCAAGAAGGACGCTTCCGGCACCCCCTCGCCCAAGAGCGATTTGAAACGGACACCGTCCCGCAGAGCGACCTGCACGTCGGCTTCCGGCACCCCCTCGCCCAAGAGCGATTTGAAACTTCCGCCTCCGCTTGTTCGCAGTTGGACCCTGCTTCCGGCACCCCCTCGCCCAAGAGCGATTTGAAGCGGTCGACCTTCATCCGCATGACCCACGACGCGCCCGCTTCCGGCACCCCCTCGCCCAAGAGCGATTTGAACAACAGGCCGTAGTATCCGGCCGGGACGATGGGCGACGACCTACCGGCACCCCCTCGCCCAAGAGCGATTTGAAACCCCGAGGACGTCGGCGATCCCAAAGAAGCGGAGTTCGCGCGCTCCGAAGCGGCCCGCATCACCAGCGATGGTCCCCCACGATGGCCCGTGCGACCCTGTGCCCATGCTCGCTCTGCTCACCGGGACGGGGCTGTCGGCCGCGGCCGGGCTCAACGCCTACATCCCGTTCCTGCTCGTCGCGCTGCTGGCGCGGTTCACCGACGTCATCACGCTGCCACCGGGGTGGGGCTGGCTCGAGTCGTGGTGGGCCATCGGGATCGGGTCGGTGCTCCTGCTCGCCGAGGTCGTGCTCGACAAGGTCCCCGCGGTGGACTCGGTCAACGACGCGATCCAGAGCTTCGTCCGGCCGAGCGCCGGCGCGGTGTGCTTCTCCGCCACCCAGGCCGCGGAGAACCTCGACAACAGCGCGTGGATGCAGGAGAACCCCTGGGTCGGGGTGGTGCTCGGGGTCCTCGTCGCGGGCCTGGTCCACACGGGGAAGATGGCCGCCCGGCCGGTCGTCAACGTCTCGACGGCCGGGACCGGCGCGCCCGTCGTCTCGACGGTCGAGGACGTCTTCTCGGTCGGGATGAGCCTGGTCGCCGTCTTCCTGCCGGTGGTCGTCGTCCTCTTCCTCGCCCTCCTGGGGTGGGCGGCGGTCAGGATCTGGCGCGCTCGCTCTCGCCGGCGTGGGCAAGCATCGCCCCGAGGATCGAGGAGACGACCGGGTTGAGGTAGTCGCGCCGGCTCTCCGGGGGGACGGCCACCGCCGACAGCAGGACCCCTTCGAGCGCGGCGATGACGGCGGTCGCTTTCAGCCGCGGGTCGTCGGACCCGATCCGCGCCGTCGTCTGCGCGACGAAGTCGATGAGCTCCTCGCGCCATGCGGCGAAGGCCTCGTCGATCTCGGGGGTCCGCAGCCCCTCGAGCTTGAGCTCGGCCACGACGACGATGATCGCCGGCTCGGCCAGCCACCCGTCGAGCAGCTCGACGACCGCGTCGATGACCAGATCGTCGGACGGGGCGGAGCCGATCTGCCCGACCGCGTGCTCGACACCGCCGAGGAGCTGGTCCCGGAGGAACTCGGCCGTACCCGTGAGGAGCGCGAGCCGAGTGCGGTAGTACCCCGACGTGCTGCCCTCCGGAAGGCCGGCCTGGGCGTCGACCGCCCGGTGGGTGAGGCCCCGCAGACCGCGCTCGGCGATGATCGCGATCGCCGCCTCGAGGATGCGTCGGGTACGCGGGGTGGACCTCGGCCCGGAGCTCACGGAGACGTCCTTCCTCGACAGCGAATGGGCTGCTCACGATACGCCCGGCAGATCGGTCGGCCCGGCTTGCATCCCATCCACTACAGGTGTAGTTTTAGTGGTGCAAGGACTACATCCGTAGAAAGGTCCACACCATGTCCTACCTCGCAGCCGAGAGCGTCCTCCAGTCGGCCCTCATCGCGTGCGGCATCGTGCTGGCGATCGTCCTGGTCTCCGTCGCGGCCGCCGCGACCGAGTTCTTCATGCAGCACCACAGGATCCGCGTCCAGCGCAGCGAGCCGCTGTTCAGCTACTACAGCCACCTCGCGACCGGCCACTGAGCCCCACGGACCACCCGAACGGCCCCGCAGCGCACCGCGCCGCGGGGCCGTTCACCGTCCGTACCCGCGCCGCTCCGCCCTAGGGTCGGCCGCATGACCGCCGACACGCCCCCGGCGCACCCGGCACCGGGCCGACGGACGATCCTGCGCGAGAGCGGGCTCGTCGTCCTCGTGTCCATCGGGGCGAGCGCCATCTGGTCGGTGATCTCGTTCCTCCGGTCCGCGACCGCGCCGGGCGGGATCGCTGCCGCCGATGCCACGCTCAACTCCTCGCACGCGCCGGGTCGACCATGGCTCGACCTCCTCGTGCAGCTGACGGGCATCGCCCTCGCGCTCGCGCCCGTCCTCCTGGCGCTGCACCTGCTCGGCGCTGGCGCAGCGCGACGCCTGGGGATCGACGGCCGCCGCCCCGGCCGGGACCTCGCCGCCGGCGCCGGGCTCGCCGCGATCATCGGGCTACCCGGGCTGGGGGTGTACGCCGCCGGCCGGGCGCTCGGCATCACCGCGCACGTCACCCCGGCGGCCCTGCCCGACGTCTGGTGGGCCATCCCCGTCCTGGTGCTGGCAGCCGCCCAGAACGCCGCGCTCGAGGAGATCGTCGGCGTGGGCTACCTCTCGACACGGTGGCGCGAGGCCGGCTGGTCGTGGCGGACGGTGATCGCGCTCGCCGCTCTCGGCCGAGGCGCCTACCACCTGTACCAAGGCCTCGGCGCGTTCGTCGGGAACGTCCTCATGGGAGCGGTCTTCGCCGCATGGTTCGCCCGGACCGGGCGGGCGCTGCCCCTGGTGATCGCCCACACCCTCATCGACGTCGTGGCCTTCGTCGGATGGGCTCTGCTCGCAGAGCGCCTGCCGGGCTGGCTCGGATGAGCGCTGCTCAGCCGAACTTGTCGATGACGACCGCCTTGCCCGGTGGCGGCCCGGGCAGGAGCGTGGTGTTCCACCTGCTCACGTCATACCTCTGGCGGGCCAGTCCCCTCGCAGGGATCTCGAACGCGCGGAGGTGCAAGTTGCTCGAGTCGAGGATCGCGGCTCCCTGACCACCACCGGGCAGCAGGGTTCGCAGCAGGACCGACGGCGTCTTCTCGTGGACCACGACCTCGGCGGTCGTGAACTCCCGTCGGTGCGGCTCGGTGTTGAACGGTCCGCGGACGACGACGCGCGGGACGTACGGGGTGACGATGCCGGAGACGTCCCGCGCCGGGGTCCTCAACCACCGTCCCGCGACGACTCCGGCCGGCGGGTTGCTCCCGAACGGCTCACGCTCCTCGAGTGCCTGCTGGTCGGCCTTGAGCCACACCGTGCCCTTGATCTTCACGATGTCCAGCGTCCCGTGCTTGCGCGATCTCGACGTCACCCGGAAGGTCGACCCCCGGTACTCCCCGCTCACCGTGAACCTGTCCTGGTCGGCCTTCCCGCCGTCGCCCAAGGGCCTGGTGCCCTTGACGGTGATCGTCTCGACGGCATCGAGCGCGACGAGCGCGGTGTCGTGCCACCACCGCGGCGGCTGGCCAGCCGGACCGGCGGAACGCCCACCGGCAGCGGCACCGGTGTCGGCCGTCCCGCCGCCGTTGGGCGTCACCGTCGGTGATCCGACGCTCTTCCCCGAGTCGCCGCTGGCTCCCGTGCCCGGGGTCTGGGTCTGGGTCTGGGTGACCGGCGCCTGGCCGCCCCCGCCGCACGCGGACAGGGTCGTGGCCACGATCACCGTGGCCACGACCCCTACGAGTCGTCGCGTCCCCACCGTCTCGCCGTCAGGTCCACCGTCAGCGGCGGCGGCCCGAGGCCTTCCGCAGGTCGGTGTTGAGCTGGGAGATCACGTCGAGCGGGATCTCCTTGGGGCACGAGGCGGCGCACTCGCCGATGTTCGTGCAGCCGCCGAAGCCCTCGGCGTCGTGCTGGGCGACCATGTTGACGACGCGCGCGTCCCGCTCGGCCTGCCCCTGGGGCAGCTCGCCGAGGTGGGTGATCTTCGCGCCCATGAACAGCATGCCGCTCGCGTTCGGGCACGCCGCGACGCACGCACCGCAGGCGATGCACGTGGCCGCGTCGAACGCGCGGTCGGCGTTCGGCTTCGGCACCGGGGTGGCGTGCGCGTCCGGGGCCGCACCCGTGTTGACCGAGATGTACCCGCCGGCCTGGATGATCCGGTCGAAGGCCGACCGGTCGACGACGAGGTCCTTGATCACCGGGAAGGCGTCGGCCCGCCACGGCTCGACCGTGATCGTCTCGCCGTCCTTGAAGCTGCGCATGTGCAGCTGGCAGGTCGTCGTGACCTCGGGGCCGTGCGCCATGCCGGAGATCATCATCCCGCAGGTGCCGCAGATGCCCTCGCGGCAGTCGGAGTCGAACGCGATCGGCTCGATCCCCTGCGCGATGAGGTTCTCGTTGAGCTCGTCGAGCATCTCGAGGAAGCTCATGTCCTCGGAGATGTCCTCGACCTGGTAGGTCTCCATCTTCCCGGCGACGCCGGGGGCGGCCTGCCGCCAGATGTTCAGTGTCAGTCTCACTTGTAGCTCCGCTGCTTCATCTCGACGAACTCGTAGACGAGGTCTTCCTTGTGGAGGACGGGCGCGCCCATGTCGGTCGGGCGCTCACCGCCGGTGAACTCCCAGGCCGCGACGTAGGCGAACTCGTCGTCGTGGCGCAGCGCCTCGCCGTCCTCGGTCTGGGACTCGGCGCGGAAGTGACCACCGCAGGACTCGCGGCGGTGGAGGGCGTCGATGCACATGAGCTCGCCGAGCTCGATGAGGTCGGCGACGCGGCCGGCCTTCTCGAGGCTCTGGTTGAGCCCGTTGCCCGAGCCGAGGACGCGCAAGTTCGTCCAGAACTCGTTCTTGAGGGCCCGGATGCGCTCGATCGCGTGCTTGAGGCCCTCCTCGGTGCGCTCCATGCCGCAGTACTCCCACATGATCGCGCCGAGCTCCTTGTGGATCGAGTCCACCGAGCGCTCGCCGTTGCACGTGAGGAAGTGCTGCAGCCGGGTCTCGACGTTCTGCCGGGCCTCGACCACGGCCGGGTGCTCCGGCGTGACGGGCTCGAACGGCCCGTGCGCGAGGTAGTCGCGGATCGTGTTCGGCAGGACGAAGTAGCCGTCCGCGAGGCCCTGCATGAGCGCCGAGGCCCCCAGTCGGTTGGCGCCGTGGTCGGAGAAGTTGGCCTCCCCGGCGACGAACAGGCCCGGGATCGTCGACTCGAGGTCGTAGTCGACCCAGAGGCCGCCCATCGTGTAGTGGACGGCCGGGTAGATGCGCATCGGCACCGAGTACGGGTCCTCGCCCGTGATCCGGGCGTACATGTCGAAGAGGTTGCCGTACTTCGCCTCGACGGCGTCCCGACCCAGGCGCTCGATCGCGTCGGCGAAGTCGAGGTAGACGCCGCGGCGGACCATGCGCTCCTGGCCGTCGGGACCGGTCTCGGAGATCGCCGGGCCGACGCCGCGACCCTCGTCGCACATGTTCTTCGCCTGCCGCGAGGCGATGTCACGCGGGACGAGGTTGCCGAAGCTGGGGTAGATCCGCTCGAGGTAGTAGTCGCGGTCGGCCTCGGGGATCTCTCGCGGGTCCTTGTCGCAGTCCTCGGCGCGCTTGGGCACCCAGATCCGGCCGTCGTTGCGCAGCGACTCGGACATGAGCGTGAGCTTGCTCTGCTTGTCGCCGTGCTGCGGGATGCACGTCGGGTGGATCTGCGTGTAGCACGGGTTGCCGAAGTAGGCACCCTTGCGGTGCGCGCGCCACGCGGCGGTGACGTTGCAGCCCATCGCGTTCGTCGAGAGGAAGAAGACGTTGCCGTAACCGCCGGAGGCGAGGACGACGACGTCCGCCAGGTGGGTCTCGATCTCGCCGGTCACCATGTCGCGGGCGATGATCCCGCGGGCCTTGCCGTCGACGACGACGAGCTCGAGCATCTCGTGGCGGCTGTACATCTCGACCGTGCCCGCCGCGATCTGCCGCTCGAGGGCCTGGTAGGCACCGATGAGCAGCTGCTGGCCCGTCTGGCCGCGCGCGTAGAACGTCCGGGAGACCTGGACGCCACCGAAGGAGCGGTTGTCGAGCAGGCCACCGTACTCACGGGCGAAGGGGACGCCCTGCGCGACGCACTGGTCGATGATGTTCCGGCTGACCTCGGCGAGGCGGTAGACGTTGCTCTCGCGCGAGCGGTAGTCGCCACCCTTCACCGTGTCGTAGAAGAGCCGGTAGACCGAGTCGCCGTCGCCCTTGTAGTTCTTCGCGGCGTTGATGCCACCCTGTGCGGCGATCGAGTGCGCACGGCGGGGGCTGTCCTGGTAGCAGAACGACTTCACGTGGTACCCGGCCTCGCCGAGCGTCGCGCCCGCCGACGCGCCGGCCAGCCCGGTGCCGACGATGATGACGCTGAGCTTGCGGCGGTTGGCCGGGTTGACCAGCGCGTTCTCGAACTTGTGGCGCTCCCACCGGGTCTCGATCGGGCCGTCCGGGGCCTTGGTGTCCGCGATGGGGTCGCCCTCGCGGTAGAGACCGTGGACGAGGTTGCCGCGGTCGCCGGCGTCCGAGCGCTGCTGCGCGGTGGCGACGCGGGCGCCGGGCGAGGTGCCGGCCGGGGCCTGGGCGGGGTCGTCGACGCGGCTGCCGGTGTCCTCGGCGGGGCTGGCGGCGGTCTCCTCCGGGTCCGGCTGCGAGTCGGCGGGGTTCTGGCCTGAGGGCATCTTCTGCTCGCTCACTTTCCGACGATGTTGAGGAGGATGGCGAAGGGCGGGATGAGGAACCCGACGACGACGACGGCCGCGATGATCTTGCCGACCGTCTGCCACAGCCGGGCCTTGGCGGGCGTGCCCGTGGCGCCGAGGGTCTGGGCCGCGCTCCACACGCCGTGCATGAGGTGCAGGCCGAGCGCGATCATCGCGAGCGTGTAGAGCAGGACGAGGAGCGGGTTCTCGAAGCTGCCGACGACCATGTCGTACGGGCTGGCCTTGATCTCCTCGGCCGTGAAGCGGTCGCTCAGGTCCGGCTTGAGCAGCGTGAAGTGCAGCAGGTGGAAGATGATGAAGAGCAGGAGCGCGACGCCGCCCCAGCGCATCCACCGGCTGGCGAACGACGCCGTCACCGCCTTCTTCACCTGGTAGCGCGTCGTGCGGGCCGAGCGCGCCCGGCTCCACAGCGTCAGCGCCGCGTACACGTGGGTGACGAGCGCGACGATCAGCAGCAGCCGGAAGGCCCAGAGGAAGCCCGAGTACGGGAGCATCGGCTCACCGAGGGTGCGCAGGTGGTGGGCGTAGTCGTTGAACGCCTCCTCCCCGGCGAGCACCTTGAGGTTGCCGTACATGTGGAGCAGGACGTAGAGCACGAAGAGCAGACCGCTGGCCGCCATGAGGAACTTCAGCCCGATGGAGGAGCGGCCACCCGTGGTGCGCTTGGGAGCGGTGAGGGTCGAGGAAGCCACGGGGCAAAACTACTCCCACCTCGCGCTCAGGGTTGCGCATGCCCGGCCCGTTGCGACCGCGGGGTGCGACGGACGGCGGGCAGGCGGCGCCGGACGGGTGTCGGCGGGCGGCTCAGCGGGCCGCGAGGTGAGCGTCGTAGAGCGCCTTCCTCGACAGCCCGGTCTCGGCGGCGACCGCGGCGCACGCGTCCTTGAGACGCTCGCCGCGGTCGACCCGTTCCGCCACGCGGGCGACCCCGGCGGGCAGGTCCACGGCGACCGCCGGGGCGCCCGCGACGACGATCGTGATCTCGCCCTTGAGCCCCTCCGCAGCCCACTCGGCGAGCTCCGCCAGGGGGCCGCGCCGGACCTCCTCGTAGGTCTTCGTCAGCTCGCGGCACACGGCGGCCTGCCGGCCCGCGCCGAAGGCATCCGCCATCGCCGAGAGCGTGTCGTCGATCCGGTGGGGCGCCTCGAAGAAGACCATCGTCCGCCGCTCGCCGGTGAGCTCGGTCAACGCCCGGGCCCGCTCCCCCGCCTTCCGCGGCGGGAAGCCCTCGAAGCAGAACCGGTCCACCGGCAGGCCTGACACGGCGAGCGCCGCGAGCACCGCGCTCGGACCGGGCACGCACGTCACCGGCACGTCGGCGTCGACCGCGGCGCGCACGAGTCGGTACCCGGGGTCGGAGACCGAGGGCATCCCGGCGTCGGTGACGACGAGCACCCGGGCACCGCCGCGCATCGCCTCGAGCAGGTCCTCGGCCCGCTCGCGCTCGTTGTGCTCGTGGTGGCTGACGACGCGGCCGGCCGGTTCGACCTCGAGCGCGGCGCACAGGCGGCGCAACCGCCGGGTGTCCTCCGCGGCGACGACGTCCGCGGTCGCGAGCTCCGCCCGCAACCGGGGCGAGGCGTCGGTGGGGTCCCCGATCGGGGTCGCGGCGAGGACGAGGGGCATGCCGGTCATCCTGACAGGCGGCGCGTGACCGCCGCCTACGATGGCCGCCATGACCCGGGCCGAGCAGCTGCGTGCCCGCCTGCTCGGATTCCGGCCCAGCGACGCGCTGTGGGGCTGGCTCGGCCCGACGCTCATCGCGATCGTCGGCGGCTTCATCCGGTTCTGGCAGCTCGACCGTCCCCACCAGCTCGTCTTCGACGAGACGTACTACGTCAAGCAGGGCGTCTCGATGATGCGCTACGGCGTCGAGATGCGGTGGAAGGGCGAGGGCGAGAAGGTCGACCCGAGCTTCACCCGCGGCACCCTCGAGGTGTTCAAGACGACCGAGGGCGACATGGTCGTCCACCCGCCGGTCGGCAAGTGGATCATCGCCGCGGGCGAGTGGCTCTTCGGCCCCACGTCGTCCTACGGCTGGCGCTTCTCCGTGGCGCTCCTCGGGACGGTCTCGATCCTCATGGTGGGGCGGATCGCGCGGCGGATGTTCGGCTCGACGCTGCTGGGGTGCATCGCCGCGTTCCTCACGGCGTTCGAGGGCCACCACTTCGTGCACTCGCGCACGGGGCTGCTCGACCTCATCGTCATGTTCTTCGGGCTCGCGGCGTTCGGCGCACTGCTCCTCGACCGGGACGCCAGCCGGGCGATCCTCGCCCGCAAGGTCGCAGAGATCCCCACCGGCACGCGCCTGCAGTGGGGGCCCTGGCTCGGGCTGCGCCCGTGGCGCTGGGTCGCGGCGGTGAGCATCGGGCTGTGCGCGGGGACGAAGTGGTCCGGCTTCTACTACCTCGTCGTCTTCGGTCTGCTCACGGTGCTGTGGGACATGGGCGCCCACCGGGCGGCGGGGGTGCGGAACTGGCTGCGCGCGGGCCTGATCAAGGACGCCCCGCAGGCGGCGGTGACGATCGTCGGCGGGACGCTCGTCACGTACGTCGCCTCGTTCGCGGGGTGGTTCGCGACCGACCGCGGGTACGACCGGCAGTGGGCGTGGACCAACCCCGCACCCGCCGGCTGGGGCTGGGTCCCGGGGCCGCTGCGCTCGCTGTGGCAGTACCACAAGGAGATCCTCGACTTCCACAACCACCTGACGAGCCCGCACCAGTACCAGTCCAACCCGTGGGCGTGGCTCGTCCAGGCGCGCCCGACGTCGTTCTTCTACGAGACGAAGACGACCGGCCAGGAGGGCTGCACCGTCGAGAAGTGCAGCAAGGCCATCAGCTCGCTGGGAACGATCTCGATCTGGTGGGTGGCGGCGGCCGGGATCGTCGTCCTGCTCTGGTACTGGGTCGGGCGTCGCGACTGGCGGGCCGGGGCGATCCTCGCGGGCTACGCGGGCGGGTACCTGCCGTGGTTCCTCATCCAGCACCGGACGATCTACCAGTTCTACTCGATCGCCTTCCAGCCGTTCGTCGTCCTCACGGTGGTCTTCGTCCTCGGCCTCGTCCTGGGACCGAAGGACGCCTCGGAGACCCGGCGCCACGTCGGCATCGTGCTCGTCGGGGCGTACTGCCTGGCCACGCTCATGCTCTTCGCCTTCTACTGGCCGATCTACACCGCACAGGTCATCCCCTACGACCACTGGCGCTACCGGATGTGGCTGCCGAGCTGGGTGTGACGGCGCGCTGACGGTCCTGCCGGCGAGCCGGTGATCGCACCGGCGTTGTCGGTGCCGGCTCGTAGGTTGGGGGCATGTTCCTCCCCGACGGCCCCGGCGGCGACCTCGTCCTCAGCGCGCGTGACCTGCGGACGGCAGCCGCGTGCGAGTTCGCCCTGCTCGCCGAGCTGGACGTCGCGCTCGGGCGGTCCGAACCACTCGCGACGACCGACGACCCGATGCTCGCCCGCCTGGCCGGCCTCGGGAACGCGCACGAGCAGCGCGAGCTGCTGCGGCTGCGCCGGGATCACCACGTCGTCCAACCGCCGGCGGCCCCGACCCGATCCCGCACGGACCTCGAGGCCGCGTGCGCCGCGACGCTCGACGCGCTCCGCTCGGACGCAGGTGTCGTCTACCAGGCGACGCTCTTCGACGGGTCGTTCCTCGGCCTCGCGGACTTCCTCGTGCGCGACCCCTCCGGCGGCTGGGTCGTCACCGACACCAAGCTCGCCCGGCGCGAGGACGTCGCCGCGCTCCTGCAGGTCGGTGCGTACGCGGACGTCCTCGGGGCGCTCGACGTACCGGTGGCCGACCGGCTCCGGCTCGTCCTGGGGACGGGGGCGGCGAGCGAGGTGCCCACGCGGGAGGTGCTGCCCGTCGCGCGGGCTCGGCGTCGGCGTGCCGAGGAGCTGACCGCCTCCCACCGTGAGGGCCAGGACCCGGTCGCCTGGGGTACGTCCGGGGTGCTCGCCTGCGGCCGCTGCGACGCGTGCTCGGCGGCGGCGGAGCGCGAGCGGGACCTCGTGCTCGTCGCCGGGATGCGCCCCCGGACCAGGGCCGCGCTGCATAAGGCGGGGGTCACGACCATCGACGACCTCGCCGTGCGGGTCGAGCCGGTGCCCGGGGTCGGGGCCGAGCGGCTGGGACGGCTGGCCGCGCAGGCCCGCCTCCAGGTCGCCCGAGAGTCCGCCGACGACGGGGTCCTCCCGTACGAGGTCTTCTCCCCGACCGACCTCGGTCGACTTCCTGCGCCGAGCGCCGGGGACCTCTTCTTCGACTTCGAGGGCGACCCGATGTGGGCCGAGCCGGGCAGCGACGTGTGGGGGCTGGAATACCTCTGGGGTTTCGTCGACGTCGAGAACGGGACGGAGGAGCCGCGCTTCACGGCCTTGTGGGCGCACGACCGCGCCGGAGAGCGGCAGGCGCTGCGCGACTTCCTCGGGCACGTGGTCGAGCTCCGGGGCCGCTACCCGGGGATGCACGTCTACCACTACTCCTCCTACGAGACCGCCGCGCTCAAGCGGTTGTCCGTGCGGTACGGCGAGTGCGAGCAGGAGCTCGACGACCTGCTGCGGGCCGGGGTCTTCGTCGACCTCTACCCGGCGGTCAAGGCGGCCGTCCGGGTCGGGAGCCCCTCGTACAGCATCAAGAAGCTCGAGCCGCTCTACATGGGTGACCAGCTGCGGGACGACGAGGGCGTCACCGGCGGAGCCGAGTCCATCGTCGAGTACCAGGAGTACCTCGATGCGGTCATCGCCGGGGCGGGTGAGCGGGCCGAGCAGAAGCTGGAGCGGATCGCCGAGTACAACGAGTACGACTGCGTCTCGACGCTCCGGCTGCGGGACTGGTTGCTCGCGCACGCCCAGGACCCTGCCGACGCCGGGGACCAGGTGGACGACGCTCGCGCGTCGAGCGAGGCCGACTCCGCTGCCTGGGCCGATGCGGTCGCGGTCGAGGCGCGGCTGCGCGGCCTGCTCGGCGACGTGCCGCCCCATGAGCGGAGCGCCGAGCAGCAGGCGTTGGCGATGGTCGCCGCCGCGCAGCAGTTCCATCGCCGCGAGAACAAGCCGTTCTGGTGGTCTCACTTCGAACGGCTCGCCTCGCCCCAGGACGAGTGGGCCGACGACACCGGGGTCTTCGTCGCGGAGCGGGTGGAGGTCGTCTCCGACTGGGCGAGGCCGAGCGCACGGAGCCTGCCACGGAGGGTGCTGCGGCTCGAGGGCCGTGCCCTCGGGTCGAGCCCGGCGGGCGACGGCACGAAGGGCCGCGCGGTGTACACCGGCGTCCACCCGCCGGGCATCGAGTGCGGCCCGCGGAACCTCCACACCTGCGAGCCATCGGCCGTCGTCATCGGGTCGACCCACGAGGACGGGCACGACGTGATCCTCCTCGAGGAGTCGCTGAAGAAGGGCTGCCCGGAGCACGACGTCCTGCCCACCGGCTTCATCCCGTGGGACTTCGTCACGACGAAGAGCATCGACGCCGCGCTGCGGGAGATCGGGGACGAGGTCGCGCGGTCGTGGCCGGATCTGCCGCGGTCGGCGGGTGTCGACCTGCTGCGCCGGATCCCGCCGCGGACGCGGTCGGGGCACGGGCTCGCTCCCGTCGAGGACGGTGACGGACGGTACGTCGACGCCCTCGTGGCGTCCCTGACGGACCTCGACCACTCCTACCTCGCGGTCCAGGGCCCGCCCGGCACGGGCAAGACGTACGTCGCCTCCCGGGTCATCGCCCGGCTCGTCGCCGACGGCTGGCGGATCGGTGTCACCTCGCAGGGGCACGCGGCGATCACCAACGTCCTGCGCGCGTGCGCCGAGGCCGGCGTCCCGCGCGATCAGCTCGCCCACCACCCGGGAGGGAAGGCGGGTGACGGGTCCGACCCGGACGTCCTGCCGTGGACCCGGACCACGGACCTCGCAGGCTTCGCCGCGGACCTCCGTGACCGGGGCCGGGGCTACGTCGTCGGCGGTACGGCGTGGGCGATGACGAACGAGAACGTCGTCGGTCGGGGTGAGCTGGACCTCCTCGTCGTCGACGAGGCCGGGCAGTTCTCGACGGCGAAGACGCTCGCCTGCTCGGTCGCGGCGGACAACCTGATGCTCCTGGGGGACCCGCAGCAGCTCCCGCAGGTGAGCCAGGGCACGCACCCCGATCCGGTCGACACCTCGGCGCTCGGCTGGCTCCTCGGGGAGCACACCGAGGTCATCCCGTCCGAGCTCGGCTACTTCCTCGAGACGACGTGGCGGATGCACCCGGCCCTGACCGAGACGGTCTCGCAGCTGGCGTACGCCGGCGCCCTCCGTGCAAAGGTGCCGCAGACGAGTGACCGGTCCCTCGACGGGATCGCCCCCGGGGTCCACGTCGTCGACGTCGACCACACCGGTCGCACGACGGCCTCCCCCGAGGAGGCCGGTGCGGTGGTCGACCTCGTTCGCGACCTCGTCGGGCGGCCGTGGACCGCGGCCGCCGGGGAGCTGCCGCGCCCGCTCGAACCGTCGGACGTGTGCGTCGTCGCGCCGTTCAACGCACAGGTCCACACCGTTCGTCGGGCCCTCGAGGACGCCGGGCTGGACGACGTGCCCGTCGGGACGGTGGACAAGTTCCAGGGGCAGGAGGCCCCGGTCGCCATCCTGACGATGGCCTCGTCCGCCCCGGAGGAGTCCTCCCGCGGTCTTGCCTTCGTCACCGACCGGCACCGCCTCAACGTCGCGATCTCGCGCGGGCAGTGGGCCGCCTACGTCGTCCGGTCCCCGTTGCTCACGGCGACGACCCCCCGCAGCGTCGACGGCCTGCTCGACCTCGGGGCATTCCTCGCCGTCTGCGGCGAGTAGGCCGTCCGCCCGTCAGTCGCCGACGGTGTCCCGGGCCCGGGCGATGATCTTCGGGTCCGCGGGGAAGACGACCTCGGGGTCCTTGCCCTCGTAGTCGAACTGGTTGAGGAAGT
>ERZ941605.191-NODE-191-length-18342-cov-6.178706_pt1 | contig 18342 bp, 15 predicted proteins | sample MGYA00520904_ERZ941605 | MGnify/ENA primary metagenome ERZ941605 (study PRJEB32759, sample SAMN07749870) | skin metagenome | biome: transportation; feature: city; material: polyester macromolecule | host: Homo sapiens | place: Hong Kong:TW line | collected... | reverse complement strand
GCCTCACCGGCGGTGATGCCGATGAGCTCGGTGCCGCCAAAGGAGAACATGACGATGATGATCCCAGCGAGCATTCCGGTGACGCCGTGAGGCGAGAATCCGTCATTGCGCCACAGGTTGCCGATGCCAGTCGCTGAAGTGGAGTGGGTGCCGAAGAATATGATCCACAGCCCCAGGACGATCATGGCAATGATTGCGACGACTTTGATGATGGCGAACCAAAACTCCACTTCTCCGTAAGCGCGAACGTGGAGGAGGTTGACGGTGGTGACGATGATGAGCAGTACCGCCGCTGACACGCACTGGGGGACGGCTGGGAACCAGTAGTTGATGTAGATTCCGACCACCGAGAGTTCGGCCATTGATACGAAGATGTAGTTGAACCAGTAGTTCCAACCGGAGATGAACCCGGGGAGATCTCCCCACCATCGGTGTGCGTATTCGCTAAAGGCACCCGATGTCGGGTTGTGGACGCTCATCTCACCAAGGGCTCGCATGATGAGGTAGATCACCATGCCCCCAACGAGGTAGCTGACGATGACCGCCGGTCCGGCGGCCGCGATCGAGTCGGCTGCTCCGTAGAACAGACCGGTTCCGATGGCGCCACCCAAGGCGATGAGCTGGATGTGTCGGTTGCGCAAACTGCGATGCAGTTGCTGGTCGGGTTCGGTCACGGTCTGTGAGTTTAGAGGTGAGTCTCGGCAGGGGCCCGTGTTGGTCGAGGGGTGAACGTGACCTCAGTCAATGCAGTGGTGGCTCTGCGGGTGGTGCCGGGGTGCCGGTACCCTGACCGCGTGATACTTAACCTTGCCGCGGTGTGCCTGATGCGAGGCCGAACTTGCCTTAACGTCCGCAAGAAGGGAGCTGATCACGTCATCTTGCCAGGCGGCAAGATCGAGCCGGGAGAGACTCCGCTGGAGGCCGCCACCCGCGAGGCTCGGGAAGAAACCCGCCTCGTCCTTGACCCTGCTGATTTGACCCACCTCGGTACTTTCGACGCCCCTGCAGCCAATCGCGATGCGGACGGCATTCGGTGTGCGGTCTACCTGTGTAACTGGCGTAAGGCCTGGCCGGAGCCCACCCCGGACTCCGAGATTGTCGAGTACGAGTGGACCGACCTCGACCACTGCCATGACGACGCGCGACAGGCCCCGCTGTTGCTTGACCGGGTTATCCCGGCCTTGCAGCAGCAGGGTCTGCTGTGAGTCTCACTTATCCGTCGCAGGACACGATTATGGTCACTCCTCAGCTAGCGCGACGGCTGGCTTAACCTTGGCTCCTCGGCGTCCTGGGATCACGGATGCCAGCCATCCGGCCAGCACCGCGACGAAGGCGACGATGAGCATCTGCAACCACGGCACGGACGTCTGAACGGTCATGAGGGAGCCGAACAGGGCGTAGGATCCGGCGATGCCGTACCCGATGCCCAAGGCGATACCCAGGATCGCCGCGATGCCTGAAAGCATGAGCGCCTCCTTGCCGAACATCGATCGGACCTGTGCGCGAGTCAGGCCGAGGGCGCGTAGCAGTCCGATCTCGCGGGTGCGCTCGACTACCGATAGACCCAGGGTATTCGCGACGCCGACCATGGCGATGATGACCGATATCACCAGCAATCCGACGACCATCCCGAGCATGATGTTGATGATCTTGTCCATCTGGGCTTTCTGATCGGCCGTCGACGTGACCGTCACTCCTGGGTGGGCCGACATCGACTTCGAGAGCGCCTGGGTGGCTTTGGACTGGTCGGTGCTGTCCCTATAGCGCACCTGAATCTCAGTAGGCTGGGCATGGGGCGCCAGTTTGGCGACGACGCCCTGGGTGACGATGAGTCCGTCGTTTTCCTCGCCGTGTCGCATCAGAGTCAGGTTGGCCTTTTTACCATTAACGGTGATGGTGATTTTGCTGCCATCGGCGACCCCAGACAGGGCGCCCACAGCATGGTTGTCGTCGAGTCCCTGTGCGGTGGACTCGTCACGGACGACCTTGGGGAACTCCGAAGACACCCCTTGGAGGGCGACCCTGGTGGCATCGCCGCCGGCCTCGACCGTGCCAGAGACCGTCGTGACAGTGGTGACCTGGGAGATACCGTCGGACTTTTTCACCTCGTGAATGGTCGCGTTGTTGAGCGGGCTCTGGGTTCTCACGGTGGCGTCAACGGGAAGTGTCCGTTCATCATCTTGCCAATGGAGGCCCGGCCGGTTGCTGCACCCGTCGCCACGGTAGCGATGAGGGTGACGCCGATGAGCAGGGCCGAAGCCGTCGTGGCAGTACGGCGCGGGTTGCGCTGGGTGTTCTCGACAGCCAGCTCTGCGGGGACCCCGCCAAGGCGAGCGGCACCGATGGCTCGACCCAGGCCGCTGATGAGGATAGGGGCCAGCACGAGCACTCCGGCGAAGCTGATAAACCCGCCGGCAACCCCGCATATCACGGCGTTCTTCGTCCCCATATCGCTCGCTGCGCTGATGACGACGAGGGCAGCACCGGCGAGGAAGAGCAAGGTCCCCAGTACGACGCGGACTCGTCCGATTTGGCGAGTGGGCGTCTCGGTTACCGGCTGGAGGGCCGCCACTGGAGCGACCTTGGTGGCGCGGCGCGCCGGACGCAGGGCAGCCAGAGTCGTAACGACGACACCCACCAGAATGGGGATGACGCAGGACATCACGGTGACGCTCACCGAGGCGTCGATCGGGGACCCAGAAGCTTTAAGACCCATCAGCATGAGCTGGGTGGCGCCAATGCCTAGTGCGGTTCCGGCGACCGATCCGATGAGACCGGCAATAAGTGCCTCCCTGAGAACCGAGCGTTGTACCTGCTTTCGGGTGGCACCGATGCAGCGCGCCAAGGCGAGGCTGCGAGTTCGTTGTGCCACGAGGATCGTAAAGGTGTTGACGATCACCATGGCGGCCACAGCCAGTGCGATCACAGCAAAGGCCCCCATGAAGGTCGTTATGGCTGCGAATCCATGGGAGGCTTGATCGGCCTGATGAGCTCGCTCGTCATTGGCGGTGCGGACCGTCACTGTAGTGCCGACGGCTTTCGAGACGTCTTGCACGACCTGTGTGGCGCGACGGTCGGAGTTCACGTACAAGATGCTGGCACCGGACTGGCCGCTGATGCTCGCGAGGGAGGCGTCCATCAGATAGATTTCCGGGGAAGTCGGGGTAGCCGTGGTGCGGGCGCCCGGGCTGAGGACACCGACCACGGTGAGGGTGATGGACTTCGCGCCGTCTCGGGAGGGGTCGTGGACGGTGATTTTCGACCCAATCCCGGCGTTGTTGTCGGCAGTGGACTGGTTGACGGCTACCTCGTTCGGCTTGGTTGGTGCACGGCCCTTGATCAGGTTGGGATGGGCCGGGACCAGATGACCGTTGACGAAGGCGGCCTGCCCGTTATCAGTGCGTTGCAGGAAAACTTCACGAGTCTGCTCAACCGAGGTCACACCGGGCACCTTGGCGACCTTTTTGGCAGTCGCCAACGAGATAGGTTTTGAGGATTCCTTAGCGGTCACCACTGCGGCGGTGTCCCCGACAGCTGCCGCCTGGGTGCGCAGTGTGAAGGCCTTAATCGAGTCCATCAATATCAGCGTGCTGGCCACGAAGGCCACGCCAATGATGACGGCGATCATCGTGGGTATGAGACGACGACGTTCGTGGATCATGCCAGCGCCTCCTGACTGCGAGTGGTCGAGACCTGGCCGTCGGCAACGGTGACGATGCCGTCAGCCCTGGTAGCCGCGTCGCGATCATGGGTGACCATGACGACGGTCTGACCAAGATTGTCGACGCAATGGCGCAGGAAGGTGAGCAGATCGTCGCTGGCCTCGGGGTCGAGGGCGCCGGTCGGCTCATCGGCGACGATGACGTCGGGGTGGCTTACTAAGGCGCGGGCGATGGCAACGCGCTACTGCTGGCCGCCAGACATCTCCGATGGTTTGTGGCCCAGGCGCTCGGTGATACCGAGCATCCCGGTGATGTGGTCGAACCATGCTTTGTCGATCTTGGTACACGACAGACGCAGCGGCAGGGTGATGTTGTCAGCGGCACTGAGAGTCGGCATGAGATTGAAGGATTGAAAGACGAACCCGACGTGCTTGCGACGCAGTTTGGTGAGGGCGTCGTCGTCGAGGTGGGTGATCTCGGTATCACCGATCCACACTCGGCCCGAAGTGGGGGAGTCGAGCCCGGTGATGCAGTGCAGCAGGGTCGACTTGCCCGAACCCGACGCTCCCATGATCGCGGTGAATCGCCCAGCAGGAATGTCGAGGGTCACGGACCGCAGGGCCCTTACGAGGGTCGTTCCGGACCCGTACGTCTTAGTGAGGTCGAGAGTGCGAACCGCACTTGCCGAGACCGTGCGGGACGCCGTGGTGGTTGCGGCCGTCACTGAGGCAGACATGGAAACTCCTGTGTCGAGGTTGAACAACACTTCGACGCTATGGGTGTTCCCCCTCGTCACGCATCAGTCTCTGGAGTGGTTTCGCCCCTCCTACCGCAGGAGGATGCTGCCCGTCTACGGCAGTATCCCGGTCGCCCGAAAGATCAGCGACCAGGACGCACCAGACCGGCGTCATAAGCCGTGATGACCATGGAGACGCGGTCGCGCAGCCCGAGCTTCGACAGGATGTGGCCAATGTGGGTCTTGACGGTTGTTTCGGCCAGGTAGAGCCGTTCGGCGATCTCGGCGTTCGTGAGCCCCTCGCCGACGCAGGTGAGCACCTCACGCTCCCGGTCTGAAAGGGTCTCGACGAGTTTCAGGTCGGTCATGGCGGGAGCCCCCTCGCACTGACGGGGGATGAACCTCTCAATGAGACGGCGGGTGGCCGACGGGGCGACGACGGAGTCACCGTCACGGACAGCGCGGATGGCGGCTAATAGTTCGGTGGGTCCAGCGTCTTTGAGCATGAACCCGGACGCGCCGGCTCGCAGCGCAGAATGGACGTACTCGTCGAGGTCGAAGGTTGTTAAGACGAGGATCTTGGCCTCAGGGTGGTTCGTCATGATCTTCTCGGTGGCGCCCAAACCATCAAGGACGGGCATCCGGATATCCATGAGGACGACGTCGGGGGTCAGCTCGTCGACGAGCTGTACGGCCTCGGCTCCGTCATTTGCCTCCCCAACGACGCACATATCTGGCTGGGCGTCAAGGACAAGGCGGAACCCGGCGCGCACCATCTGCTGGTCGTCGGCCAAGAGGAGTCGGATCGGGTCGGTCATGGCGTGGTCCTTTGGGGCTCAAACTGACGATCAATAGGTGAGGATGACGGCGAGGATTCGGAACCCGTGGTCCGGGCGACTCCCCACCTCAAGGGTGCCACCCCAAGCGGACACTCGTTCTCGCATCCCCACCAGACCATGCCCTGCCCCGTCGGCGCGCTCGATGCCCGTGACGCCAGCGCCGCAACCGTCATCGACGATCTCCAGGGTGACGTCATCGGGGTGGTGGCTGATAGTGACATGGGCGGTCGCCGCCGGACCGCCGTGTTTCAGGACATTGGTGAGGGCTTCCTGGACGACGCGGTAGCAGGCGAGTTCGGCGCCTTGGGAGAGCGGTTCGTGGCATTCCGGGCCGCCCTCGATCGTCAAGGTGATGGCCAGGGCCCCCTTCATCTCCTTGACGAGGCCGGGGATGTCGTCAATGCCCTGAGTGGGGGTCAGCTCCGGGTCAGAGTCGTTGTCACGCAGTACACCGACAAGGCATCGAGTCTCGTCAAGGGCGTGGCGGGCCGTCGTAGCGATCGTGTCGAGGGCCTGCCCACTGGCCGCTAGCCGGGTCTCGACGTCTCCGGCTTCTTCGTGGTGAGCCAGATAGGCGCCACCATCTGCTTGCACCACGATGACTGATAAGGAATGGGCGACAATGTCGTGCATATCCCGGGCGATCTTGGCTCGTTCCTCCTGGGTGGCCAGCCTGATGCTCTGGTCGCGCTCGCGCTCCAGGTCGACGGCGCGTTGACGTAACGCTTCCATGGTTTGACGTCGGTCCCGCACGGCGCTGCCGGCAAACCATGCTGCTAAACAGCAGACCATGCACGCGATGGTGATGACGGAGGAGCGGATGAGGTGGGTCTCATAACCGATGGACTCGGAGGTCGTCGGGGCGAATCCCCAGCTTACCCCGGCGGAAACCGGTCCGACGAGGCACATAGCCAGCCAGAATCTGCGTCGGAGCGGGCCAGTTTTCAGTGATACCTGGTACAGGATGAGCGGAACCAGGGCGTTTTGCGGTGATGGGTACGGGTGTACTGCCAGCTGAAGGATGTGTGAGGCAACCAGCACTGAGGCAGTTACTTCCGGTTTGGTGCGGGCCCAAATCCAGGACGTGCAAACAATCAGCACCCACAGTGCCATCCATACCCTGTGAGCGGTGTCATGGCTGGTGTCGTGGCCCCACGACGCGAATGCGGCGACGAGGACGAGCAAGGCCATCACCGAATCGAGGACCATCGGATGGGTGTGCAGCCACCGATAACCACGACGCAGACGTCCGGGTGGGCGTCGGGTGGGGGCGATAGCGGTGCTCACCCTCATGACCTTACGGGGTCAAGGAGTTCGCCACATCGTTCCGTCGGTGGATTCTGACGCCGTGGAGGTCCTCCGCAACCGTGGCTTTCGCGCGGTTGTTTTGTCATGGGGCATGATGGCTGCGTGCAAAATCATTCTCGACTGATACGCCTTATGGGGCCGGCGTTCGTCGCGGCCGTGGCGTACGTCGATCCGGGTAACGTCGCTGCGAACTTGGATGCCGGAGCAGGCTACGGCTATCTGTTGGTGTGGGTGCTCGTCGTCGCCAACGTAATGGCGATGCTGGTGCAATACCTGTCTGCCAAACTGGGGTTGGTTACTGGGCATTCCTTGCCCGAGATTGTCGGGGAGGCGCTACCGCGTCGCGGTAGCCGTCTGGCTTACTGGTTCCAGGCCGAGCTCGTCGCCGCCGCGACTGATCTGGCGGAGGTCATTGGTGGGGCGGTGGCTCTGCAACTGCTGTTCGGGCTCCCACTGATCGTAGGCGGAGTTATTACCGGGGCGCTGTCGCTGGCGATCTTGGCGATCCCGTCGCGTCATGGTCAGCGCACCTTCGAGATCGTCATTATCGGGATGCTCGTCGTCATCACTATCGGGTTTACCGCCGGTCTTGTCTTATCACCGCTGTCATGGGGAGGGGTCGCGTCAGGTCTAGTGCCCCGGTTTGAAGGTACGGAAACCGTCGTGCTCGCCACGTCGATGCTGGGTGCTACGGTCATGCCCCACGCGGTGTACATGCACTCTTCTCTGGTGCGCGATCGCCACGGGGTTGCCGACAGGCCAAGCCGGATCGCCACGCTGCTGCGGGCAACTCGATGGGATGTTGCGGTCTCTCTGGTGCTGGCTGGATCTGTGAATATCGCGATGCTGCTGTTGGCTGCGGCGAGTCTGCAAGGCATTGAGGGGATCGACGGCATAGCTGAGGCTCATGCAGCCATGAGTGACTCAATGGGGCCGGTAGTGGGGCTCATCTTCGCAGTGGGGTTATTCGCGTCAGGTCTGGCCTCGACCTCAGTCGGCGCCTATGCCGGGGCTGAGATTATGGCCGGGCTACTCCATATAAGGGTGCCGATGCTTGTCCGGCGACTGGTGACGATTATCCCAGCGTTGATCATCCTGGCATCCGGCGCTAATCCGACTCGGGCTCTCGTATGGAGCCAGGTGCTGTTGAGCATGGGGTTGCCGCTCGTTTTGGTGCCGCTGGCCCGGTTCACCGGCGATCGGCGTTTGATGGGTCAGTGGGCAAATGGGCGCGTTATGGCCGTTATCGCGTGGACCGTTGTGGCGGCGGTATCAGCTCTCAATGTGGTGCTCGTCGTCGAGACTGTCATGGGCGCATGATCCCTGAGCGAAATACTCTGGTGGTAGTCGTGAGACTAGTGATGCGCTCAGACGGGTGACGAGCCCTGCCTTGCAATCTCGGGCTTGGGTTTAAGTAGAGATCAGGAGACTCCTCTATTGCTGCAGTGTTGAAGACGACGGGCAGTACCACCCATTTCAAAGCTACGACCGAGTGGTCTTTATCGGTCGGGTAGGGGACCCTCTCCCCAGGTGAGCCACATATACTAGTTCCGGTGATAGCTATCAGGTGACCGCGGACGGCACTGGAGGCAAAGGTCACCGCAAGGAAAGACAGCACACGGCAAAGCTACTCGGTAGCCACGTGGCGAATAGCAGGCACCGACCCGGACGTCGCTTAGTAGATGAAATCCTTCGATCCTGTTGACTCATGTGAAGGTGCCCGGGCGGTAGGTTTGGTGCGCGAAAGGCGGATGGCGTTACGTGTGGCTTTGCGTTGGATGGGCCCGCGGCGGGCTAATTCGAGCAGGTCGGCTTAATGTTGTATTAGCAACGCGATGTGTGGGCATGGTCGCGATACCAGCCGGTGACCCGGCAGACCCCGCCCAAGATCTCGTTCTTGTCTTGTGAGGTTTCCTTGGGCCACGTAAGCACCTGCGAAGCTAGGATCGTTATGCGCTGCGCCAGCTCCAACTCCATTCACTCATCATGAACTCACGTAAGCATTTTCAGATGCGTCAATATGAGATAGTAAACAAACGTTATAATGACGCTAAGATATAGAGCTGAAGCGAAAAACAAGAATGTCGGTGGTTCTTACCATAACGGTAGCTTCAATCTACGTCGATGAGAGGGGACGTATCGAAATCTCTGGATCTCAAATATTGGAGGAGTATTGCAAATCTTATGAAGACGAAGCGCAAGCAAGAGGTGCTCCGATCAACTGGTTTGAACCAAACATGAGGATTGTATCTAGCCAGATTACTGCCTAGGATTAGAGGTGGAAAAACTCGGCGGGAATGGGATTAAAAGAGGGGTGGCAGGGTGATTTGATGCTGTTGCGTCAACGGGGCATAAAACCGTCATGAAAAAGGCTGACAATGAACTTTCAGATTAGATATTTGTGTATGAGTCCGACTGGTTCTAAGGGCATCATGGAAGGATTTTAGGGTCTTGGAAACGCCTTGAGTGCGAGTGGTGGCGCTTCCCTATGGGGTAACGGTGGGATTCAAAATGTGTTGTTGCCATTGGTGTGGGTTGGTTCGTGTTTTTGCAAGGACTGATTACCGGGTCGGTCGCGCTCGTCTCCGTGACAGTCAATCGGATCGAAGCTGGCAGTTGCCATGTGTCGGGATGGGGTGGCGCGAGATTCCTCACTAGACCTTCCGTAACCCATGTTTTCGGGTACGTTGGAGGAGGCCACCGAAGTCGAAGGAGATGTCGCCATGACAGTCACTGATGCGCGCGCCCAGCAGACTGAACGCATGAGTACAGCGCCTGGATTCATTGCCGCTTTGGATCAGTCCGGCGGTTCTACCCCGAAAGCCCTCAAGGCATATGGGGTTGAGCCTGAGGTCTACGGAGACGATAAGGACAAGATGTTCGATCTCGTCCACGAGATGCGAACCAGGATCATCACCAGCCCGTCGTTTACCAGCGACCACATTCTCGCAGCGATCCTGTTTGAGATGACGATGGATCGCGAGATCGAGGGGACCCCCACTGGTGATTACCTGTGGGAGAAGAAGGGCATCATTCCCTTCCTCAAGATTGACAAGGGCCTAGCTGACGAGGACTCCCACGTCCGCCTTATGAAGCCAATCCCAGGCCTTGACGAGTTGCTGCACCGTGCTGTCGAGGAGAAGCACATCTTCGGTACCAAGGAACGCTCCGTTATCCTTGACGATGACAAGGCTGACATTGAGAAGATTGTCGATCAGCAGTTCGAACTGGGTGAGCAGGTCCGCGCCGCGGGCCTTGTACCGATCCTCGAGCCCGAAGTCGACATTCACGCCCCGAATAAGGAGAAGGCCGAGGAGAGGCTGCACAACTTCATCCGAGAGCACATCGACTCCCTGCCAATCGATGCCAAGATCATGCTGAAGTTGACGATCCCGAGCACCGATGACCTATACGCTGACTTCATCGCAGATCCGAAGGTTCTTCGCGTCGTCGCGCTGTCTGGCGGATACTCCCGTGGCGAGGCTAATAAGAAGCTGGCCCGCAATCGCGGGCTTATCGCGAGCTTTTCGCGTGCTCTGGCTGAAGGGCTGAGCCACGACCAGTCTCAGGAGGAGTTCGACCAGACTCTGCGCAGCTCGGTCGATTCGATTTACGCTGCTTCGGTGTCCTAACCCTGCGTCGTAATCACGGGCCTGCGGGAAAATTCGTGGGCCCGTTGTCGTGCATCAGGGCTCATCGGCCTTGTACAGTTCGAGGGTGATTCCTGAACTTGTCGCGTTTGATCTGGACGACACTTTGGCCCCCTCGAAGTCTCGCCTCCCCGAGGAGATGGCCCGTACCATTGCTCGTCTACTTGATCGTACGAGCGTGTGCGTCATCTCTGGCGGCCAGTTCGGCCAATTCCGGGCCCAGGTCGTCGAGACTCTTGACGACGTCAACGCACCCCGACTGGATCGGCTTCACCTACTGCCAGCCTGTGGTACCCAGTACTACCGCTGTGTTAACGGTGAGTGGCGGCGCATTTACGTCGAGGCCTTGACCGACGATGAGAAGTCCCGCGCCACGGAAGCTGTTGAGACTTGTGCCCGTGATCTCGGGTTGTGGGAGGAGCGCACCTGGGGCCCGGTACTAGAGGACCGGGAGTCGCAGATCACCTTTTCCGCGCTGGGCCAGCAGGCACCCGTCGACGCTAAAAAGGCGTGGGATCCCAGCGGCGAAAAGAAGCTGAGATTGCGTGAGGCGGTTGCGGAGAAGCTCCCTGATCTCGAGGTGCGCGCTGGTGGATCCACCTCTGTCGACATCACCCGGGTTGGTCGTGACAAGTCCTTTGGTATAGCCAAGCTGCTCGAGGTGACGGGCCTATCCAAGGCGAATGTATTGTTCTATGGCGATCGTCTTGACGAACACGGCAACGACTACCCCGTCAAGGCAATGGGCGTTCCGTGTGTCGCGGTCTCCGACTGGCAAGACACCTTGGCCAAGCTCGAAGACTTGCTCTCGCAAGCATAAAGCCACTCAGCTACTTGTGCCCCAGCGGCAGGAATGGCTCGACACAACACTGGCTCCCCAGCCGACAGCTAGGCCGATGACGGCGGGAAGCGCCCAGCCAAGACCGTCGGAGGCCCAGGGCAAGACCGTGTCGGCCACATGGGTGATAGCGCGGGTTGCTGGCCCTTGGACCGGCAAGGCGCGTGCAAGATCGGGCAGGGCAGCCACGGCGACGCATCCGGTCATGGCGCGGTGGGGAAGGCGGTTGGTGCCCAGCCAGGGGTCAAGCAGCCCCAAAATGATCGCCGTGATCGCCAACGGGTATAGGAACATGAGGACCGGGCTCGACCAGGCGATAATCGTCGTCAGGCCGGCGTTGGCGATGATGGCCGACCCCACGCTAAAGATGACGACCCAGCTTCGCACCGACGGTCCCGCCGGGAACATGCGGCGAAAGATCTCGGCGCAGGATACGACCAACCCGATCGCCGTCTTGAGGCAGGCCACCAGCACGATCGCGGCTATCAGCACCTGACCGGCCGTCCCGTAATAGTGGCGTGAGACCCCAGCCAAAACGACACCGCCATTGTCGGCGTTGGGGACGACGATCGTGGAGGTGCGCCCGAGCCATGCCAGGGACACGTAGACGAGGGTGAGCGGGATGGTGGCGATCAGCCCGGCGCGGATCGTCATGTGGGTGACGTTGCGGCGCCCTGTCGAGCCACGCTGATTGATTGCTTCGATGATGACGATAGCGAAGGCTAGGGACGCCAGCGCGTCCATGGTGTTATAGCCGTCGAGGAAACCTCGCATAAAGGGCTGGTGATTGTACGGGGGCTCGGGGCGATTCGTGGCGGTGTGCATGGGATGGATGACGGTTGCCGCGATGAGGATGGCTAGCAGGGCAAGGAACAGTGGAGTCAGGTAGTGCCCTACCCAGTCCATGAGCTTTCCGGGTTTAAGAGCCGCAGCCAGGGTTATAGCGAAGAACACGACAGTGAAGACGGGGAGTGCCGGACCGTGGCCTCGGATGAAAGGCGCCACGCCGACTTCGTAGGAGACGGTGGCCGTCCTCGGGATGGCGAAGGCCGGACCGATAGTCAGGTACAACAAACCGGTGAAGATTGTGGCGTATTTAGGGGACACCCGCGAGGTCATTTCATGGACGCTTGAGCATCCCGATATGGCGGAGGAAATGATGGCCACGATGGGGATTCCGACTGCGGTGACGAGAAATCCTGCGCCTGTCACGGGGGTGTTGTGGCCGGCGAGGCGCCCCAACTCGACTGGGAAGATGAGGTTTCCGGCGCCGAAGAACAGGCCAAATGTCATGAGCCCGATGAGGAGGGCAGTGTGCTTGGGGGCGGTTCGCAGATCGGACATGGGAGTATCTTGCCAGGGTGGCTGCCGTTTCACCTCCCTGGTGATCTGGTCGCTGCTATCCCCGGAGACTTTTTCCTCGCGGAGGGCCTACTCATCAGCCCGCACTTGTGACCGACCTCAAGGTGACCTCAAGCTGATGGATAAACGACACTCCTGGAACAGTTGAGTCACTTACGCTCAACATCACTTGATTGTGCGCCGTCAGGGTTCATACTTGAGTCACAGCAACTCAACTTCAGTGAGGCACGTAATGGACACCAATCTCACCACGATGAGCCGTGATGCGGTTACCGCCGCCACTCGGCATGCGTTGGCCCACGGGAACCCGTCCGTGGAGCCCTCGCATCTTCTTCACGCCCTCTTCACGATCCCAGACAATACTGTCGGCCCGCTGGTGGCTGGACTGGGAATCGATCCTCAGCGGATCGACGCCGTCGCCACCGCGGCGATGCGTTCCCTGCCGTCAAGCACCGGCGCTTCGGTGGCTCAGCCACAGCTGTCCGGAGCCTTCGCCCGAGTTATCGCCGACGCGCAGAACCGCGCCGAGGCCATGGGGGACTCCTTCGTTGCTACCGAGCACCTGCTTATTTCCCTGACGGCGGTTCCATCCGATGTCCAGAACGGCCTAGCAGGACTCGGCCTCAAACCTGACTCTTTGGCGGCTGCCTTCAACGAGGGGCGCGGAGACCGCCGTGTCACCTCCGAAGAGTCCGAGGGTGGCGAATCGGCCCTCGCCAAGTACTCCGTCGACCTCACTGAGCGCGCCCGTGCCGGCAAGCTCGATCCTGTCATTGGCCGGGACCAGGAGATCCGCCGCGTCGTCCAGGTACTGGCACGACGCACCAAGAACAACCCGGTTCTCATTGGCGAGCCTGGTGTCGGCAAGACTGCCGTCGTTGAAGGACTGGCTCAGCGCGTCGTCGCCGGGGACGTCCCCGACTCCCTCAAGGGGCGTCGCGTCGTCTCACTGGATCTGTCTTCGATGGTCGCCGGGGCCAAGTATCGCGGCGAGTTTGAAGAGCGCCTTAAGGCCGTCCTCAACGAAATCAAGGAGGCCGAGGGGCAGATCATCACCTTTATCGACGAGCTGCACACCGTCGTTGGTGCAGGGGCCAGCGGCGAGGGTGCCATGGACGCCGGCAATATGCTCAAGCCGATGCTGGCCCGCGGCGAGCTGCGGATGATCGGGGCTACTACCCTCGACGAGTACCGCGAGCACATTGAAAAAGACCCAGCCCTGGAACGTCGTTTCCAGCAGGTCTTCGTTGGTGAGCCGTCGGTCGAAGACACCATCGCCATCCTGCGCGGTTTGCGAGAGCGCTACGAGGCCCATCACAAGGTGCGTATTACTGACGGTGCCCTTGTTGCGGCGGCTAGCCTGTCTAACCGGTACATCACCGCCCGTCAGCTTCCTGACAAGGCTATTGACCTTATCGACGAGGCTGCATCTCGACTACGCATGGAGATCGACTCCTCCCCGGAGGAGATCGACACCCTGCGCCGTGAAGTCGACCGCATGAAGATGGAAATCTTCGCCGTCGAAAAGGAAAACGACCCAGCCAGCAAGCAGCGTTTAGAGAGGCTGCGCGCTGAGATGGCTGATAAGGAGGAGACCTTACGCGGCTTGGAATCGCGCTGGGAGGCTGAGAAGGCCAGCCTCAACGAGGTTGGTGAGCTCAAGACACGCATTGACCAGTTGCGCACCACTGCCGAGAAGTACCAGCGCGAGGGTGATTTTGGCAAGGCCTCTGAGATCCTTTACGGCCAGATTCCGGCCCTGGAGAAGGAAGCCGAGGCAGCGAATAGGGCTGAGGAAGAAGGGACGCGGATGGTCTCTGAGGAGGTCGGTACCTCCGACATTGCCGAGGTCGTCTCTTCGTGGACCGGCATCCCCGTCGGGCGGATGATGCAAGGTGAGCAAGAAAAGCTGCTTCACATGGAGGAGCGCCTGCACGAGCGCCTCATTGGTCAGGACCGAGCCGTCAAGGCAGTCTCGGATGCGGTACGCCGCTCCCGGGCAGGTATCTCTGACCCGAACCACCCTACCGGATCCTTCCTCTTCTTGGGGCCGACCGGTGTCGGCAAGACCGAGCTGGCGAAGTCCCTAGCCCAGTTCCTCTTCGACGACGAGACGGCCATGGTGCGCATCGACATGAGCGAGTACATGGAGAAGCACTCCGTCTCGCGCCTGGTCGGTGCTCCTCCGGGTTATGTCGGGTACGAGGAGGGCGGCCAACTCACAGAAGCCGTGCGGCGCCGTCCATACTCGGTCATTCTGCTTGACGAGGTGGAAAAGGCCCATCCCGACGTCTTTAACATTCTGCTGCAGGTGCTCGACGATGGTCGCCTAACCGACGGACAAGGGCGAACGGTGGACTTCCGCAACACCATCTTGGTGTTGACGAGCAACCTGGGTAGCCAATTCCTTTCGGATACGAGCCTCGATGATCAGGCCAAGCGCGAGGCCGTCATGGGGGCGGTGCGGAACGCATTCCGCCCCGAGTTCCTGAATCGGCTTGACGATGTGGTCATGTTCGATCCGTTAACGATGGCCGATCTGGGGCGGATCGTCGAGACGAACCTGACCAAGCTCAATTCGCGGCTGGCCGAGCGTCGTATCACCGTCGCCGTAACCGACGCCGGCAAAGACTGGCTGGCCATGGCCGGTTTTGATCCTGTCTACGGTGCCCGGCCGCTGCGTCGACTGATGCAGACCACTATCGAGGATCAGTTGGCTCGCCAGGTGCTGTCTGGGTATGTGCAGGAGGGTGACACGGCGACCTTTGACCTTAATGAAACCGGTGATGGCATGGTGATTCACTGACGGCGAACGCTCGCCGTTTGACGGCGTTATGACAGTTTACGGGGGTGTTGGCGCGTATGGGCCAATGCCCCCGATGTGATGTTCCTCACGATCTGGTGGAATCTGTGGGTATAGCCTGCGGACGTCGTCCCCATATGGAGGAGGACCACCTTGTCCGACACCCAAGTCGCTGAGCCAATGATCACATCGCGGGTGCCAGCCCGCATTGACCGGCTGCCGTGGTCGAAATTCCACACGATGGTTATCGTCGGTCTGGGAACAGCGTGGATCCTTGACGGTATTGAGGTGCAGATCGTCGCAGCAAACGGCTTTGCAAAGCCGCTGCACATGTCCACCGCCGAGGTTACCGCAGCCGCCACTTTCTATCTGCTCGGCCAGGTGCTTGGTGCTCTCTTCTTCGGCAAACTCACTGACCGTATTGGCCGAAAGAAGCTCTTCACCCTGACTCTGCTGGTCTACCTTCTTGGTTCGGGTATTGCAGGTTTGTCTTTCCTGCCGTGGTTTCTTTATTTGTGCCGTTTTATCGCTGGTTCCGGTATTGGCGGTGAATATTCAGCGATCAACTCGGCTATTGATGAGCTCATTCCGGCTCGGTATCGCGGTCGGGTGGACTTGGCCGTCAATAGCACCTACTGGGCTGGCGTTATGCTCGGTTCAGTAGCGACGATTTACCTCCTTGATCCGACGAAGGTAGCGGAATTTTGGGGCTGGCGTATTGGTTTTTTCATTGGTCCAGTTCTCGGCATTATCCTCATACTCATCCGTAAGCACATTCCGGAGTCGCCTCGCTGGATGCTGACCCATGGATACGGTGAACAGGCCGAAGCGATCGTCGCTGGGATCGAGAAGGATGTTCAGGAGTCTGGGCATGACCTTGAGCCGGTTGGTGACGACCAGGCCATCACTCTGGAACCCGAGGTGAGGCGTCGGGGTTACCGCAGCGTCTCCCAGTGGTGGGCAGAGTTTAAGGAGTCCGGGGCTGAACTCGTCGAGGTGTTCCTGCATCGCTATTGGAAGCGCACTATACTGGGTATCACCCTTATGGTGACCCAGTCCTTCCTCTACAACGCCATCTTTTTCACCTACGAGATTGTGCTGTCACAGTTCTACTCGGTGCCTAAAGCTGACGTCGGCTTGTATATGATTCCATTCGCGGTTGGTAATCTACTCGGTCCAATTTTTCTGGGGCGATTCTTTGACACCGTTGGTCGGCGCAAAATGATCTTCTCTACCTACGGGGTTTCTGCTCTGGTGTTGGTGATCAGTGCGTTGCTTTTTCAGCATGACGCCCTGACGCCGACCACCCACACTATCTTCTGGTGCGTGGCCTTTTTCTTTGCTAGCGCCGGAGCTTCCTCGGCCTATCTGACGGTCTCCGAGATTTTCCCGCTGGAAGTCCGTGGCCAAGCTATTAGCTACTTCTTCTCAATTGCTCAGATCGCCGGTGCTATTGCTCCCCTCATCTTCGGCAACCTCATCGGTGACGGCTCTTCGCGCGGACCCCTTGTCGGTGGCTACGTCATCGGCGCCGGCACCATGCTTATTGGGGGCCTCGTCGCTCTGTTTATGGGCGTCGATGCGGAGGGCAAGGGCTTGGAGGCCATTACTGATCCGCTCAGTCGTGGCCGTGCCAAAAAGTCAGCCACTGTCCAGAAAACGGCGTGAGTCGGGAGGGTACGGTGATGGCGATCATCGTTCCATCTACCGGTAGCCTTCCCGAGCCCGACGTCACCTCCGCCGAGGCTGTGTGGCAGGGCGCTGTCGCCGTCGGTGTAAGTATGAGGTCAGGGTCCCTGGCCGCCCCGCGCTAGGGGTTAACAAGGGGTTTGCCGTCGTGGCGTCACCATGGTGGCTCTGATCGCGTTCCGTCCTGCCATAACAATCGGCACCGCCAGGTCCGCCTCATCTCGCGGTGCGGGGACCTCTGACATCGTGGGCCATGCCAAGCTCGGCGACTTGCGTCAGGTGGTGCGACGGGGGCCCTAACGCGGAGAAGGCGGCAGACGTCGAGCTAGCTACTGTCCGGAGAAGTCGTAGTGAGGTTCTGGTGCGGGCTAGCCTGCAAGGCTGCGTGAGGTTGGTGTCGCATCTAGTGTCAATCTGGAGCCGATCTTTGCCAGAGTTCTGTTGCGCAATGCGCAATGCGCAGTGTCCGGTGGTAGTCATGCCGCGACCGGTGCGTAAGGTGCACGAGGAGCCCGATAGCCTCGTCGTCCCGGTCGCGGTGGAGGGGCCGCCCGGCGAGAGCTGAGCGCTTACTCGACGTTCCCGTCGACATACATCCACCGGCCTGCGCGACGCTGGAAACGGGACACCTCATGGAGAACGTTGTGGCGTTTCCCTGCCTGGTATGAGGCGCGAAATTCCACCACTCCTGTGGTGTCGCCCGGCTGGCCGTCCTTGGTGGCGAGGACTTGTAGCCCAGTCCATTCCAGGCCCTGCACATCGACGATATCGGGGCGGGTCCGAGGGTGCCAGGTCGCCCACAGGTGGTTCCACTGTCCCAGGGCGTTCGCGGTGTAGCGCGACCTCATGAGTGTTTCAGCGGTCTCGGCGCGACGAGGGTCCTCGAGAATCGGTCCGCAACACTGATCGAGGTTCCGCCCTGTCCCGCAAGGACACAATGTGGTTATAACTCAAGCATCTCAGGCTGGGTGTCGCCCTGTGCGGACTACAGTCGGGAGCGGCTCTCCGGTGGGATTCGGAAGGCTTGCGCCACATCGGGCGCTGGGTGGATGGGAGATGGATGATGTCGCACGGTGTGGTGGCCACGGTGCTTGTGGCAGGCCTGATCGGGTTAGGGCTTACTGGCTGTTCCGGTGCTGCGGGGGTTTACAACAGCGGCGAGGAGGCGGTCAACGGATCAAGGTTGGGGGCTGAATCGACCCCCAAGGCTCATGCTGGTGCGACGCCTGACCAGAAATGGACTCACTGCACTCCGGGAGCTCGTTCCAAGGACGTCACCGCAATGAAGCCCGACACCAACACCACGCTGACGATCGGTGCGTTCAACGGGTGGGACGAGTCCTGGGCGACGGCTGGTCTCATCAAGCAGGTCCTCAAGAAGGACGGATACACCGTTACCATCAAGGGATTCGATGCCGGGGTCGGGTACCAGGCGACGGCTGGCGGTGACATCGA
>ERZ941605.179-NODE-179-length-19059-cov-5.732477_pt1 | contig 19059 bp, 15 predicted proteins | sample MGYA00520904_ERZ941605 | MGnify/ENA primary metagenome ERZ941605 (study PRJEB32759, sample SAMN07749870) | skin metagenome | biome: transportation; feature: city; material: polyester macromolecule | host: Homo sapiens | place: Hong Kong:TW line | collected... | reverse complement strand
TCCGTCAGCACACTCGTGCATCACATCACCGATCCGATCAGCCACTGGTGGGCCATCCACAAAGACCGGATCTTGTCTCCAGAATTCATCGGCAGAGCTTTAGCTATCGGTCTCGGTATTGCTGTGTCAGCGACCGGTGTCGGTGGCCCCATTGGGGCTGCAATCATCTCCGGAGCCCTTTTCGGCGCTGGCTCGACGACGGCCATAGAAAAGTGCGCCACCGGTCACGTCAACTGGCGGGACGTCGCAATGTCTGGCCTTGTCGGAGGTTTCACAAACGGCCTTGGTAGCTGGGTGAGTAAAACAGCTCTCTTGACAAAAAATGCGGGACAAACAGTTGCAGGTCTCCGAGCGATGGCTGGTGTCAATGCGTTCACGGGTTCGATAGGATCGACAATCTCCTACACTTTTTCCTCGGGACCAAAGAGTCTGCGTGGGTACGCTGGGGCTCTCATCTCCGGAGGAGCTGCAGGAGGTCTTGACGGTATGGCAGGACCAACCGCGGGATCAATAAGCAGGAATCTATCCAAGGAATCCTCACCGTTTACAGAGAAAGTCATTGAGCATACGATAGGGTTCGGCGCCTCAACAAGTGGATCAGTCATAAATAGCCTCGTCAGCGGAGAACACGTCTCCCTCGCTGATATCGGTAAAACAAGTGTAGTAGACCAGGCGGTATCATCTGCTGGATCCAGGCTTTTCCCGGGCCAGCATGGAGTGGAGTCGATAGAAAGCAGTAGTTTTGGCGTGCGATCATTGCACGGCATCATCAAGCCAACCGGAAAAACGCACGGCGTCTTTGGGCTGGATCAGCAGGCGGAGCGACCCTTGGGATAGGGGCAAACTATTTATTAGATACGTTCTCCGAAACATCCCAACGTTAGAAATCCACTATCCCGAAAGTCAAATTCGCGTGAATATAAAATTAACTTGGTTCAACGAAAAAAATAGGCTTCGAACCACACTCATCTACACCGCTATTCTTGTTGTCACCCTCTTAGCCATACCAGCGTTCCAAAATGACATGTTACGGCTAAAGTCGTGGGTTATAATCTTACTTGCAGATTTCGCACTGGGCGCCGTTTTGCTCTACGTTCCCGGAGTCTGGTCTTACGAGATTATTATCATGTATATACTTTGTGGCAGGGCGGTTCTCGTGAGATCGGGTAGCCCAGTTTCAGATCTACTGTGGTTAACCATAGTCTGGGCGTTAATTCAACCGTGGTATTACTTCATTGCACGGAGAACAATACGCCGCTGCAACTCTAAGCTAGGGAGACAATGCTGGAAAAGTAAAAATATTTCAGTATGGGAAATTCAAAAATTCTTCATACCATCCTATGTCTGTATTTTGGTCGTCATTGCGATTTTCGGTATAGCTTTTCCTATGTTCGTGGGCGTCTCTCGGCACGAAATTATCCGAGATCTGTGAATAGGGCTACCCTGCGGATTTATCCTTGGCCTACTCCGCTACCACGAATTTCCTCTTATACTCGTTCTTATTTTCGGGCCTCTCATTCTACTGCCATTTACCGGAAACTCTTACTCTCAAAACTCTTTGACCACCATGATGATAGCGTGCGGTAGCTTTATCACTGCATGCCTTCGGGGCTACGCTACGGCGTTTCCTTCGTTCTACGAAAGTCGAATGATCAACAACAGGCTATTCCGCCGGAGGGTATAAGATATACCCTCCGGCGGAATCACATATATGCCCCCACCGCAGTAATGCACCAAGAATATCATACGCCGCGATATCATCGCACAGAAAACGAAGGCCGTGTCATGAGTGTCAAACCCCGCTACCTTTCCCCGAACATGGAGAATCCACCGACTCCCTTGGTAAAGCGTCCATACTCCTGGAAGCAACGTCGACTACGAGCCATGAGTCCGGACCCGACCCAGCCGCGCGTTTTTTCCTACGCACCGCTCAATGCGCCAATATGGCTCCCCTTCGCGGCAATGGCGACGGGGATTATTCTCTGGTTTATCGTCAGCAACACCGGCGGATTCAGAAGCAGCCTTACAGGCTGGCTTATGAGTATCATACTGCTCGCCATATCTTACAGCTGTCTGGCGGGCTGTCTGTGGCACAGATTTGGCGTTGATCAAGACAAGGTATGGACGCAGTTTGGCCATCTCGGCCACCGCGAAATCCGCTTCAACGAGATCACCCATTTCGACGCGGATGCATACAACTTCAAACTGCGGGCAGGAAAAACTAAGATCACCGCTAACTACCACTACTTCGATTACGCTTTGCTTTGCTTGCGTCTATTAGAGGAACTCCACCACCGTCGGATACATCTACCGCAAGCCCGTGCGGATGACCCCAACTGGGAGCAAGAAGCACAGAAATGGCGCAACATCCTCGCTGGAACCGTGTGGATGGAGCACCGCGATTTCTACGACAACCACCCTGAGGCCTCGGCACAACTCAACACCCTTATCGCACCACCTACAATGTACCAAGCGTCGTCTGGCTCTTCGTTGGACGATCCATCTTATGGTGCCTTACAACAAGCGCGCGCAGAGCACGACGACAACCGACTCCTGGACTTCAACAGCGCTTCACAAGTTGCACAATCACTTCCGCCACTTCACCTGTCGAACGTACGCGTCAGTGCACAGCCCACTAGCGCTGAGGCTAGGCACCTGTTCCGCGACACCGAGTATGGATACACTTTGAGGATTCGATTTGACACCGCCGATGGCGACAGCGTCGTATTCGACGGTAATGAGTTCGAACCCTTGGACGAACTCCTCATGGACCCAGCACACGTCGTCATTGGGACAGGCCCATACCTTACAGGGACCGACTTCCCCGACACCCCGGCTTCCGAGTTGGCCAAAAAACACCACATTACTGTAGATTGTCTCATACTTTACGACGTAGAAGATTACGCCATGACAGGCCATGATCAACTGATCGCAACCATCAACCCTGATGAAATACCACAGCTACACGCCTGGGTGGATCGATTTCTAGAACTTGTCAAATAATGCTGACAATAACTACCCACAGAATGTCGCACATGGGGCATTTCTACACCACACCAACCATGAATATTTTCCTCCGCCTAAATCGTGATCCCATATATTCCTGACTTTGGGCAGGAATATATGCAGAATTGCGACGACGCTACTCAAGGATCCTGACGGCACATTGGGGAATTTCGGATAAGCCGTCAGCCCAATTCAGCCTTGGCCTATGCCAAGGTCGAGAACTCGGACCTGGCGTTAATCACAACAACACGTAAATCTCGATTTGCGCGCCTATTCCACCACACAAACCTTATCCAGGTCAGCTTGGGGATGCCGAGAGCCTCTAGGCAGAGATGTGGTAGGCGAATGCTGGGCCATTACCGGTGGCGATCGACCGGACCGGCAGGCCGGTACCCTCAACCCAAGGAAGCAAAACCCTCCACGTAATGACTTGAACACTCACACGCTAGAAGGTGTTGCACTTCCCCCTAGAACCTAGGTACCGCCACGATGACCGTGCCGTGAACTATCGTATGGGCCAGGGTCACAAGGAGGCGTCCATGAAACCGTCACGAGTCCGCTGGGATCAGCTACCTGATTCGGTTCACCATCGGGTCGCCGAGATCCTAGGGTCCCCGGTTTCCGTCGATACCGTCCAGACACACGGCACCACCCCTGGCGTGGCATCGCGAGTCGTCACCGCTGACGGCTCCCACGCGTTCGTCAAGGTTGGCCACCCCGCCATTAACGAGGACATCCCCGGCCTCAATCGTCGCGAAACCACCTTGCTGTCCTTCCTCCCCGACACTGCGCCCGCTCCACGCCTACTCGGTCGCATCGACGTCGATGGATGGGTGGGCATGGTCACCTCGGACATCGAGTGGTCTCACCCCGAGCTTCCCTGGTCTGACGACGACATCGACACCACCCTTGCGAGCCTGTCCCGCTTAGCTGAGGTGACGGCTGGTTTTCATGAACCGTGGGAGTCATTCTCAGCACGCCTACAAAACACCCCATCAGTGTGGGAACAGTTCATGGCCGACCCCCCCGCTGACCTCGACCCCTGGCTTATCGAGCGCCTACCCGACCTCGCCGGACGCGTCGAACGGCTCGCCCACCACGCCCCCGGTGACACCGTCATCCATGGCGCAGTCCAATCCGACAACGTACTGTTGCGAACCAGCGGAGCTGTCTTCGTCGATTGGTCCCACGCCGTGATCGGCCCGGCATGGGTAGACGCTGCTGGCCTCATCATTGACATCATCCACACCGATCCGATTGACGCCCCACGGTGGAATCGCGCCGACAACCTAGTCAAGCGCGTCGCGGCGGAGTTCTCCCCCTCCACCCATGGCGAACCAGCCGTCGAACCCATCGTTGACCTTCTCGTCGCCGTATTAGGGCTTTCAGAACGCGAGTGCCGCAAGCCAGACCCCGCTGGAATGCCGCAATTCCGCGAATTCCAACGCGAGAGGGCAAGCCGCCTACGCGCCTGGTTGTGGGCCTCCGAACATCTCGCGTGACCGCCGAACTGACCTCCCGATTCGGAACACAAAAACACGCCAATTTATCTGAGAGCCCCTTTAAGTGGATAATGTGACGACTCCCAAGTCCCCGCCCGCCTCAGCGTACCGTCTTCAGTTCAACGAGGACTTCACTTTCACCAACGCCGTTGTGACGCAACTCCGCGTTGTGGAGACCCGAGACATTCCCGCCCGCGACGCACTACTCACGCCGAGCACGTCGTCATTTATCACGATACCGATGAGCACCCAGATCGGAACCTTCAAGTGGAAAACCGCCGCCTGTCTGCATCGCCTCGAGCAATACACAATAAATCACTCGCCAAAAGCCTAATAAACCCGACGATAGTTGCCATCATTGCCCCTCGATACAGGTCCAGCACAGCCGGAAAACCCCTACGTCGACGGGTTGGATGAACTTCCAAGAAATCTTGAACTCGCGTCGACTCCATGAGCCCTCGTCGCACGGCAGAATAAGCACCATGCACCTCGATCTCGGTCTCGCCAAGACCATCAATCGCGCAACCCACGTCACCCGCGGATTCCGCCGCATTGTCATGGTGACCGCCGCAGGCGATGACTGCCCTAACCGCCTCGTCGCCGATCTCACTGAGGAGTTCTCCCGGCGCGGAATCGAGGTGTCGCAGCTTCCACTTGTGGGAGCCGAGGAGCCCATCTCGTCAATGGCTACCCCGGCACACAAGGTGCTGGCGAAATGGTCGCGGCACCGTCAGGAGAATGCGCGCCACGAACTCGGTGAAAGCCTCGACCACCAGTCCGCAATTATCGTGGCTGATCCCTGTCGTCTCGACGAGGTCGTCGACCTTCGGGGGGCTGACCGGTCAGACCGCCCGGTCGTCGTCCTGCTCGCGACTGATCCTGACAAGGCTCCTGGCGACCGTCCCAAACGAATCGTCCTGCTCGGCCCATACACCGATGAGCAGCTTGCTGACGTCCTCGTCGCCTTCGACCGCGCCTGCCAAGTTGTGCCTGGCTGGTCCTTGGAAGTGTGCCTTGACGACGAGTCAAGGGCCCGTTCGGCAGTAGCGGCCCGTCGCGACGTCGGTATTTACCCGGCTGGGTCCGAGGAAACAATCATGAATCAGAGCGAGCTGGCCCTCGTCGTAACCCGCAAGGAGGATCAGGCCTCCCGAATTCTCGACGCTGCTAGCGCCGGTCTGCCCGCAGTCGCTCACGCCGATACCCCCGCCGCAGCTGACATTTTGTCACGGTGCGGCTATCTCGCCACCGCTGAATTGTCTAGCGCGCTGGCCCAGGGCATGGCTGACGCTCCGCTGCGCCGGATCCAACGGGAATCTGTCGCTGAAGTCCTTTCCGATCACGCTAGCGCGAAGACCGGCAATGCATGGCTCGACCTCATGTTCAATGTTGGGCGTAGCCGCCGCTGAGACCCTTCGCAACGGTGCGTGACGTGTCTAAAACACATTCGCTCCCCACCACACACGCCACGCGGAACACGGTCTGCGCGGGGCGTCGTCCAACCTTCTGGGTACACTCGCATGGTGGTCACCTGTGCGAAACGGGTGCCCAACCCGACATGAAGCCGGAAGGAGGAGCCGGGTGGGATTCCTGGACAAGGTCGAGAAATCGATCGGAGGTGCCGTCAGTGGCGTCTTCGCGCGCGCCTTCCGGGGCGAGGTTGAACCAGTTGAGATCGCCGGTCGGCTACAGCGCGAGCTCGACTCCGAGGCACAAATCCTGTCCCGCGACAAGTCACTAGTCCCGAATGACTTCGTCGTCCGGCTGTCGAGCCGTGATTATGAGCGTTTGGTCCCTTATACCAAGACCCTTAACGCCGAGATCATCCCGACCCTACGCGACCACGCCAGTGAACGTCATTACGTGTTCAACGGGCCTATCCACATTCGGTACGACTTGGACGATTCCCTTCCGGTAGGTAAGTTCACTGTCTTGACCGGGGAAAACAACGCGAAGGCCGTCTCAGATCGGCGTGCACCACTCGTGCTGGAAGTCAACGGGGTGCGCCACCCCCTCACCCCTCCAGGGCTGACGATTGGCCGTGGTTCTGACGCCGACATCCGCATCAACGATCCAGGTATCTCTCGTCTCCACGCTCGTATCAACGTCTGGCCCCAGGGCAACGGCATCGGCTTGTCCATTGAGGACCTCAACTCCACTAATGGCGTGACAGTCAATGGCGTCAAGGTCGCCAGCACCGAGCTCGGCGATGGGTCACGTATCGAGATTGGCTCGACGAGGATGCTGGTTCACTCGCCAACGAGGATGTGACCGTGAGCGAATTTCTCGTCATACTATTACGTGTTGCTTATCTGGCGGTGCTGTGGGGCTTCATCCTGCTTGCCACCAATGTCATTCGTACCGATATCTACGGTCACCGGGTTCCTCTCAACACTGGAGCGGCCGTCGTGGAATCCGGACGACGCAGCAAAGGCCGCAAAGCTCGTCGTCGTGAGCCGGCCCCGGCGCCAACCGGCTTGCAGGTCATCTCGGGGAGTCGGGCTGGCACGTATGTTCCGCTGGCCAACGGCGTCACGGTAGGGCGCGGCAACGACTGCACCCTACCGATTGACGACGACTACGCCTCCTCCCACCACGCCGAATTCAGCTCAGGGATCGACGGCGCATGGTTCGTTGAGGATCTGGCTTCGACCAATGGCACCCATGTCAACGGTGAGCGCATCGACGATCCGACGCGCCTGTCGGTGGGGGACGAGGTGCGAATCGGCAGGACCACCATGACTGTCACCGGCGGGCGGTGAGCTATGGTCTTCTCTCTCGATATTCGATGCCATTCCGAAATCGGTCTGGTCCGACGCAACAATCAGGACTCGGGATACGTTTCCCCAAGGATGCTCGTCGTCGCTGACGGCATGGGAGGCGCAGCCGCGGGTGACCTTGCCTCGACCGTCGCGGTGCGTCACGTCGCTAAGGCCGACCGAAGGTTCTACGGCAAAGACTCCCCCGCCTGCCCTCAAGGTGAGGAGATGCTCACCGTGTTGTCTGGTGCGGTAGCCGACGCCAATGACGAGCTGGCCGACCTCGTCGCGTGGGATTCCTCCCTTGAGGGAATGGGAACGACCTTCTGCGGCGCGATGTTCTCTGGCACTCAACTCGGCATCGTTCACATCGGTGACTCCCGTGGTTACTTGCTGCGTCAAGGCCGGATGAAGCGGATGACCCATGACCACTCATGGGTGCAGTCCCTCATTGACGATGGGCGGATTACCCCTGAGGAGGCCGCTGTGCACCCGCACCGCTCCCTCCTGCTCAAGGTGCTCAATGGTCAACCTCAGCACATCCCGGACACCCAAATCGTGGATCTTCGGCTGGGCGACCGCATCCTCTTCTGCTCCGACGGGCTATGCGGTCTCGTCAATGACGACACGATCGCCGAGCACCTCAGCACCACCAATCTCGAAGACGTCGTCGATCTGCTCACAACAGATGCCCACGCTGGCGGCGGGACTGACAACATCACCATCGTTGTTGCCGAGGTCGTCGAGGCTGACCCCACCCTGGACGCTTCCGAACCGCACATCATTGGCGCAGCCACGACTCGCAAGGTACCCGAGCATGAGGCCACCGCCCCGTTGCCCCTCGATCAACCTCCATCCGCGCCGAAGAACGACGGCAAGTCAACCGTGTTGTTTGATTCCGAGGCCGAAGAGTCGATGCGTTATGCCCCGGTTGACTCCACGCACCGTCACCGCCGCCATTGGTTGTGGCCCGTCGTCATCCTGGCCCTCGTCGCTGTGGTGGCCGGAGGTGTCTTCGGCGCTCGCGCCTACCTCAACACGCAGTACTACGTCGGTACCTACGACGACACAGTAGCCATCTACCAGGGGTCACCCGACAACCTAGCCTGGATCCGGCTATCCCACGTTGCCGAGAAAACCAACATCAAGACTGCTGATCTTCCCCGCTACTACCGAGACCGCGTCTCGGGAAACATACGGGTCTCTTCTATGGATTCAGCCCATGCCACGGTTGCTGAGCTGCATACTGGGGCCCAGCAGTGCAAGGCGATTAGGGAAGCGGCTACCGCTGCGCCGACTCCTGCTAAACCCTCAACGGCCCCCCCGGTACCCCGGCCTTCTGCCAACGGGCCCGCTGCGAGCGCTTATCGCACGACCCAGCCGTCTGCTGTACCAACGCCGGCCATACCGACGCCGACTTCCGCGATGCCCTCGCCAAGCGCATCAGATCATGAGGTCGACCTCCCGGCCGTCAACTCAGGGGATTGCCAATGAGCATCGGACAGGAATTTGATGATGGCACCGTCGTCGTCCAGGCCAAGAGGCGCTGGACAGAACTCTTCATGCTCCTTATCGCCTGGTCTATCGGCTTTGGCGGTTGGGTTCTCACCGAACTCAACATCAACCACGTTCTGCCAGTTACCTGGACGATCGTCGGTGGTGTGTGGTTAGCAGTTGCAGTCATCGCGCACATCTTCGTGAGGATTGTCATCCCCTATGCCGACCCGGTAGTCCTGCCCATCGTCTTCGCTCTCAATGGGCTCGGGCTAGCGATGATTCATCGCATCGACTACATCCCTAACCCGCACCATCACCGCATGGAAACCCAGGCTTTGTGGACGGCCATGGGCATTATCCTCTTCGTGGCGACGTTGCTCATCCTGCGTGACCATCGCAACTTGCAGCGATACCCGTACGTGTTGTTCATCATTGGTCTCGCTTTCCTCATGTTACCCCTGGTACCAGGCCTGGGCATGGAGAAATTGGGATCACGGGTATGGATCCACGTTAGTTCCTATACCTTCCAACCAGCCGAGGTTTCCAAGGTCGTGCTAGCTATCGCATTTGCTGGCTACCTCGTCGATAATCGTGACGTCCTGTCCCGCGCCGGGCACAAGATCGTCGGAATTACTCTGCCGAGAGCCCGCGACCTTGGGCCGATTGCCGTCATGTGGGTAGCGACGATGCTCGTCATCATCTACCAAAACGACCTGGGCACTGGAATGCTGTTCTACGGCATGTTCGTCGTGATGCTCTACATCACCACCGAGCGAGTTGGATGGGCCATTCTGGGAGCGGTGAGCTTCTTCGGCGGGGCTGTTCTGGCCTATGCCTTCTTCGGCCACGTACGAATTCGCTTCGACTCATGGCTACATCCCTTCACCAATTACGGCCAGAACTACCAGATCATCCAGGCACAATTCGGGCTCGCCTGGGGAGGGCTAGCCGGGCGTGGCTGGGGGTTGGGGCGTCCCGGTATGGTTCCGCTGGCGTGGAGTGACTTCATTGCTACGTCCATAGGCGAGGAACTCGGGGTCACGGGTCTCATGGCTGTCATCGTGCTCTTCTTCATCCTCACCGCTCGCGGAATGCGTACCAGCCTCGGTTGCCGTGATGACTTCGGCAAACTCATGGTTGCTGGCTTGTCCTTCACCCTCGCCCTACAGGTCTTCGCCATCATCGGTGGTGTCACTCGTCTCCTGCCGTTGACCGGCCTAACAACGCCATTTATGAGCCAAGGTGGTTCCTCGTTGATCGCAAACTGGGTCATCGTCGCAATCATCATGATTGTCTCGCACCGGAACCGAAAGCCTGCCGACGATTTTGTCGCCACCATCCCGGCATCTGATCCGCCACAAGCAATCACCTCGAATGGAGACACACGATGAATAAGCAGATTCGCGCAGTCTCTTTGCTTGCCGGGCTGATGTTCCTGGCCCTCATGGTTAACCTCACGGGTTCGGCTATGTTCCGCCAGGCCGGTCTCAACAACGATCCCCGCAACGTTCGGGTGCGTGATGCGGAGTTTTCCCAAAACCGCGGAAATATCCTCGTCGGCTCGATGCCGATCGCCACCACAACGTCAAGCAATGGCAAGTTCGCCTATCAACGCGTGTACCCTTCGGGGCCGAAGTACGCCCCGATCACTGGGTATTACTCCTACTACTACGGACGCTCCATGCTGGAGCAAACTCAAAACGCCCAGCTCACCGGAACTTCCGACGCCCAGTGGCTCTCCCGCATCACGGGTACCTTATCTGGTCACAAGCCTGAGGGCGGCTCCATCACTACGACGATTAACGCTAAAGCGCAGGATGCCGCGTGGAGCGGGCTCAAGGGTAAGAAGGGCGCCGTTGTTGCGATGGACTACACCACCGGCGCAGTGCTGGCTATGGCGTCTTCCCCCTCTTATAATCCCAACGACCTTGCCTCCCACTATCTCGATGACACCACCCGGGCCTGGAAGGACCTCGTCGCGGATAAGTCGTCTCCATTGTCGAACCGGGCGACCCGAGAGATCTACGCTCCGGGCTCGACATTTAAGCTAGTGACGGCCGCAGCAGCTCTCCAGAACGGGTATAACCCGAATTCCAAAGTCGACGCACCGGAAAACTGGATTCTGCCGGGCACTCGCACCCCGCTGACGAACGACTCCAACTGCGGGGGCAGCCAGATCACCCTGACCCATGCCCTCGATGTCTCGTGCAATACCGCCTTCGGCAAGCTCGGTGTACGTCTGGGTCAGGACAAGGTTCGGGATCAAGCTGAGCGATTTGGGTTTGGCAAGACGGTCGGCTCCGATATTTCGTCAGTCGCATCGAAGTTCCCCCAGGACCTCACCGATGCCCAGTTGGCGCAAAGTTCCATCGGTCAGTTTGACGTCGCGGCCTCTCCGCTGCAGATGGCGATGGTGACTGCCGGCATTGCCAATAACGGCAAACTCATGACCCCCTACCTCACCGCACAAGTACGAGCATCGAACTTGCAAGTAGTCTCTGAGCATCACCCGAAACAGATGTCTCAGCCGATGACGAAGGAGTCGGCCGAGCAGTTGAAGTCGATGATGGTCTCAGTGGTCAACAACGGCACTGGCAAGAGGGCACGCATTGACGGCGTCAACGTCGGCGGCAAGACCGGTACCGCTCAGACGGTGAAAGGTAAGGCCCCGTACGCGTGGTTCGTCGGGTGGTCGGACAACCCACACGTCGCAGTAGCGGTCTTTATTCAGTCTTCAGACACCGACATCGACGAAGTCTCAGGAGGCCGACTCGCGGCTCCCGTCGCCAGAGATGTCATCGAGGCGATGAGATGACGAGCAGACAAACACCCAGCACCCACTACGTCAACACAAAGGAGATCCCTCAATGAGCGCTGAGAGTTGGCTCTCCGGACGTTACGAACTGCAAAACCTCATCGGTCGTGGCGGCATGGCCGATGTCTGGAAGGCCCGCGACCACCGTCTCGGCCGCGACGTCGCGGTCAAAAAGCTGCGCACCGACCTCGCCAGTGACGACACCTTCCAGGCGAGGTTTCAGCGCGAGGCGCAGTCGGCTGCGCGGCTCAATCACCCCAATATCGTCGCCGTGTACGACACCGGTGAAACAAAGGACCCGACCACCCGCCTGCAGGTGCCGTATATCGTCATGGAGCTCATTGACGGTCATACCCTGCGCGACGTGCTGCGTGACGGTCGCAAGATCCTCCCCCGTCGCGCCCTGGAATTCACTCAAGGTGTGCTCGATGCACTGAGCTACTCCCACGCGGCCGGCATCGTCCATCGCGACATTAAACCAGCCAACGTCATGCTCACCCGCGAAGGCTACGTCAAGGTGATGGACTTCGGTATCGCACGAGCGGTAGCTGATACCTCCGCCACCATGACCCAAACGGCCGCTGTCATTGGCACCGCCCAGTACCTCTCCCCTGAGCAGGCTCGCGGCGAGACCGTCGATAATCGCGCTGATATTTATGCCACCGGCTGTCTGCTCTACGAGCTACTGGTGGGGCGCCCGCCGTTCGTCGGTGACTCTCCGGTTTCGGTAGCCTATCAGCACGTTCGCGAGGTTCCAGCCCCGCCATCCTCTCTGGACACCGAGATCACTTCTCAGATGGATGCCATCACGCTCAAAGCGCTCGCCAAAGATCCGGCGGATCGCTACCAGACTGCCAAGCAGATGCGTGACGACATCGATCGCCTGCTTTCGGGGCGCGAGCCGTTTGCGATGCAGGCTAACGCCGATCCTGAAGCTGATACCGAGGAGCAGACTCACCTCATTCCGACCGCTACGGCGGCTGCCGCTGCAACCCGTCCCGTCCCTGCCACTGCTGATCAGCAAGACCAGGCCAGCCCCGCTCGCGCTGACAGCCCCCAGGAGCCTGAGGAGCCGCGTCGTAGACGTTGGCCAGTTGTGGTCGTAACGATCGTGGTCGTGGTGTTGCTTGCCCTGCTCGGATTCGGGTTACACAAAATGTTTAATTCGTCCTCGGAGCCGTCTGCACCTCCCACGCCGTCCCGCGCGGTGAAGATGGTCAACGTTCCGGCCGTCACCGGTTTGAGCCAGCAAGGAGCAACCTCAACCCTGGAAAATGCCGGTCTGAAGGTCAAGGTCAACCACGTTCAAAGAGACGAGTCAACCGCCAACCAGGTTGTCTCGCAGAGTCCCGCTGCTAATCAAAAGGTTCCTGCGGGCAGCAACGTGACGATCACGGTTAACGATGGCCCGAAGCAGCTAACGATCCCGCAAGGTATCATCGGCTCGTCTAAAGGCGACGCCATTAAAGCCCTCAAGGATGCCGGGTTCTCAGACGGCCAGATCAAGATGACCAACGACGACCCCAAGACTGAGTCGAGTTCAGCGAAGGCTGGAACCGTCGACGCTGTCAGCCCAGGGGCCGGAACGTCGCTGACCCCGGATCAGCAGGTCACCTTGACGATCGCTACCGGCAAGTCCGTGGTGCCGAACCTCAAGGGCATGAGCGTCGAAGAGGCTAATTCAGCCGCCGAATCGAGTGGATTCTCCATCTCGGTGGAGCGGGAGAGGACGTCCTCTGCCGCTCCGGGCACGGTCTTTAGTCAGGATCCGGATTACGGGGCTATCGCCAACAGATCGACGGCCATCAAGGTACTCGTTGCCGTGGCGCCGCCAGAACCGACTCGCGAGCCTCCGACGAGCTCTATCCCGTCCGAGGAACCGACCTCGTCGTCAATCGCTCCGGTTCCGACGACCTCGGTGCCCTCGACGACCGTAATGCCCACGGCTAGCCCGTCGTCGAGCCGCTAAAGCCCGGCGCGCTCATCAGCGGGCTCATCTGACTGGCGCGCGCCGGGGCCTCAACATCTCCACATTCCACCAGCCAGGTGGCGAGCATCTGGTGACCGTGCTGGGACAGAACCGACTCGGGATGGAATTGCACTCCCTCGACCGGCAGGCCGCGGTGACGCAACCCCATGATGACGCCGGTATCCGTACGTGCCGTCACCTCCAACTCGGCGGGGACCTCATCCACTGCCAGGGCCATGGCCTGCATTCCAAGACACACGCCGAAGATAGGATGGCAGGCACCGCGCAGGATGCCGACGCATACCCCAGCGTCCTCTGGATGCCCCGGCCCGGGTGACAGCAGGATGCCATCAAAGGGTTGCTACCACTGCGGATCTTCGAAGAGGGGGTCATCATTACGAACGACCGTAGTGCCGGCACCGATCTGACCTAGATAGGAGACAAGGTTCCACACGAAAGAGTCATAGTTGTCGACGACGAGGATCCTGGCTGTCGTGGGGTCATTGTGGCGCAAGTTGACGTCGAGACTCCATCATTCCCGCGTTGCGCCTGCGTGCGGTGCCCCGGCTCAACGCGGCGTGGCGTGGTTCATGACAAGAGTACCGGTGTAGGCGGGCATGGTAACTTCGCCAGCCCTCTCGACCGACCACCCAAGCTGATAGGCTCCCACATACTCTTTGTAAATGCGCACCGCCTCCGAGGTGTCGAGAGTCTTCTGCACGGCATCGGGGTCGCCAATTGCCTCGATGACGTAGGGCGGGGCGTAGGCCACACCATGCAGGACGATAGTGTTGCCGACGCACTTTACAGCTGTGGTAGAAACGACACGCTGCCCCTGGATGGTCATGGCTTCTGCTCCCCCAGACCACAAAGTGTTGACAACCATCTGGATGTCCTGCTGGTGGACAACCAACATGTTGGCGTCGACTCCGTCTAGATTCTCGCTGAGGGGTGCGTCGTCGAGGGTAACGCGCAAGGCTTTCCCGCTGACAGCTCCCAAGCCAACGGACGGCGCTAAGGCCGACGCTGACGAGACGGTCGAGGAGGTGACGCCCGGGGTCTGATCGGCCTTAGAAAGGTTGTCTACCCGGGCTCGCAGACCGGCTGCCTCTTTCTGTAAGGCTGCGTTGTGGCTGGCCTGGGAGCGCACCAGGGTGGCCATGTCGGTGTCACGCTCGGGCCGGAGATCGCGACCGCGTGAATTGATAGCAGCTGTCGTCATCATGAGCCCAGCTAGGGCCATAACAATCACGGTGGCGAGTCTAGCCAGACGGGGGTGACGCGAATCCGACCGGATGTTCTGAATAGAGGGGTCTGTCGTAGCCTGCACTTCGTCGGTATCGAAGGAGGCGTCGTCAGGGTCGTTATCGTCGCTCATCGTCCCTCCTGGCAGGCTGACCCGTGTCGCCGGAATTGGCGAACGTCCTCTAGGCTAGTCAAGCAAGACTTGTCCCATCACGCTCGGTGAGCGTGTCCTCGAACCCCAGGAGTAGTCACCGTGCCCGAATCGAAGGTCAGACCGCAAGCTAAGAAGAAGGCCCAGGCCAAGAACCGGGCCACAATGGCCGAGCACCGGGCCGAGAAGAAGACTGCCTCGGTAGATCGGGCCTGGGTTCCGAAAGTCTTCGTCCCTCTCTTTCTGCTCGGAGTGCTGTGGCTGATCGTCTACTACATCGCGGGTAATCAGATCCCCGGCATAAGCGACCTGGGCGATTGGAACGTTCTCATCGGCATGGGCCTCATGGCCGCCGGATTTGGCATCGCCACCTTGTGGAAGTAAACGGGCCAACCATCGGCGCCTTCATCCGTACCTAGACGCATCCACACATCAGCTACAAACACAAAGTTGTGCCGGTTGTGTCACAGGCCCGACACAACCGGCACAGGCACCTGGGCGACAAGAAGCAAGGAGTCTACCGGAGTCCCGGCGGACCTTCGAGTCAGTGTTCTGGTTTGAGCAGCGGGAAGAGGATCGTCTCGCGGATACCCGCGTTGGTAAAGAGCATCACCAGCCGGTCAACACCAAGTCCCAGACCGCCCATAGGTGGGCAGCCGAATTCCAGGGCCTCAAGAAAATCCTCATCAAGCTGCATGGCCTCAAGGTCACCTGCGGCAGCAGCGAGGGACTGCTTGGTCAGCACCTCGCGCTGAATGACCGGGTCGACGAGCTCGGAGAACCCGGTACCGCGCTCCATGCCGCCAATGATGAGGTCCCAGGCCTCAACCATACGGGGATCGTCGCGGTGTGGGCGGGCCAGCGGCTGGGCGATGGCCGGGTAGTCACAGACGAAGGTGGGATTGATGAGGTCAGGCTCGACGAGTTCGCCGAACAGCTCCATGACGACCTTGCCGGCTTCCCAAGACGGGTCTATTTCGATCTCGTGCTCAGCCGCGATGGCCTGAAGCTCCTCCAACGGGGTGTCGAGGGTGACCTCGCGTCCCAGCTTCTCGGATAGGCCTGGGTAAACGCTCACCCAACGCCACTCGCCGTCGAGATTAATAGTGCCCTTGGGGGCCTCAATCTGGTGGATGTCAAGAGCGTCAGCCACCGCCATGATGATGTCCTTGATTACCTCGGCAATGGTGAACTGGTTACCCCAGCTCATGTAAGCCTCAAGCATGGAAAACTCGGCCGAGTGGCTGGAGTCGATGCCTTCGTTGCGAAAGACCCGACCCATCTCGTAGACCCGATCAGTACCACCGACCATCGCCCGCTTGAGATAAAGCTCAAGGGCGATGCGCAAGCTCATGTCAAGGTCGAAGGCGTTGAGGTGGGTGTTGAAGGGGCGGGCCGCGGCACCGCCATGGACCAGCTGCAGAATCGGAGTTTCGATCTCAAGGAAACCACGCTCATCGAGGGCGCGACGCACCGCGCGGGTGATGGCGGCACGGGTGCGTACCATCTGACGGGACTCCTCCCGAACCACGAGGTCCACGTAACGACGGCGCACTCGGGTCTCCTCCGAGAGCTCTTTATGCAGAGTCGGCAGCGGACGCAGCGCCTTAGCGGCCATTCGCCACTCAGCAGCCATGATGGACAGCTCGCCGCGGCGCGAGACGATCACCTCGCCGGTGACGGAGAGGAAGTCGCCCAGGTCCACGACCTTCTTCCACTCGGCCAGGGACTCCTCACCGACGGCGGCCAGGGACACCATGACCTGGAGGCGGACGGCCTCCCCGTCCGCGCCGGACTCCTGCAGGGTGGCGAAGCAGAGCTTGCCGGTGTTGCGGAGGAAGACGACGCGCCCGGTCACCGACACGGTCTCGCCCGAGGTCCAGTCGGGCTCGTGGCCGTCGAACCGCTCACGCACCTCGGCCAGCGCGTGGGTGCGCGGCACCTGCACGGGGTAGGCCTCGCGGCCCGAGGCGAGCAGCTGCTCACGCTTGGCGGCGCGGACGGCCTGCTGATCGTGGTGGTCGACGGCGGCGGAGGCGGAGTTCTGGGTGGTCACGGTCCCCGAGTCTACCGACGGCGCCCCGCCGGTCAGCCGCGCACCTCGGGGTTGACGAGGGCCGGGACCTCCGCGCCCGTGGCCATGGCGATCGCGTTGCGCGCGGCCAGCTCGGCCATCGCGGCGCGGGTGTCCCGGGTGGCGGAGCCCAGGTGCGGCAGGAGCATCACGTTCTCCAGCTCGGCCAGGCCCGGGGCGAGGGCGGGCTCGTCCTCGTAGACGTCCAGACCGGCGCCGAAGAGCCGCCCCTCGCGCAGGGCGGTGACGAGGGCCGCCTCGTCCACCACGGGCCCGCGGGCCGTGTTGACGAGGACGGCGTCGTCCTTCATCTTCGCGATCACGTCCGCATCCACGAGGTGGTGGGTGTCGTCCGTCAGGGGCACGTGGAGGGACAGGACGTCCGCGGCCTCGACGAGCTCCTCCCAGCGGACCTGACGGACGCGGCCGGCGAGGTCGCCGAGCTCCGCGGCCGCGACCTCCCGGTGCGCGGGCGGCCGCGGCGCGAACACGACGTCCATGCCGAAGGCGAGCGCACGCTCGGCCACCGCCTTGCCGATCCGCCCGAAACCGGCCAGGCCCAGGGTCGCGCCGCGCACGTCCCGGCCGACGAGCATGTCCGGCGCCCAGCCGTGGAAGCGCCCCTCGCGCACCATCCGCTCACCCTCGTGGGCGCGGCGGGTCACACCGAGGATCAGGAGCATCGCGATGTCCGCGGTGGCGTCCGTGAGCACGTCCGGGGTGTTGCCGACGGCGATCCCCCGCCGCGTCGCGGCGGCCACGTCCACGTTGTTGTAGCCGACCGCGTAGTTGGCGATGCCCCTGATCCGCGCGTCGGCGAGCACGTCGGCGGTGAACTTCTGGTCCAGGGCCGCGACGACGACGTCGTAGTCCCCCGAGGCCACCAGCCGCGCGAGCGCGGCGTCCCCTCCGACGTCGGCGCCGTCCACCACCTCTCCGGCCTCGCGCAGCATCCCGAGCCCGGGCTCGGGGAGGCGGGTCATGAGCAGGAAACGGGGGGTCACGGCGGGGCCTCACTCTCGGATCGGGGGGAGGACGCGGCGTCGTCCGGCGTGACCAGGCTAACCGCGGACGGCGGGTGCGGCCCGGTCCGACGCCCCTTATGATTGACTCTCGTCAATCATTGACTCATGTCAATCACCGCGCCGCCCCTCCCGCCGAAGGACCCCATGACCCCAACCTCCCCCGCCCCCGAGGCCGTCGCGCCGGCCGGCGCCCCCTCGCTCGAGCGCGCCGCCGCCGACGCCGCGCGCCACCGCTCCGTGCTCCAGGCCCTGACCGGCCTCCTGCTGGGCATGTTCGTCTCGATGATCGCCAACACGGTGGTCTCGACCTCGATGCCGGTGATCATCCACGACATCGGCGGCGACCAGACCGCCTACACCTGGGTCATCACCTCGGCCCTGCTCGCCACGGCCATCGCCACCCCGATCTGGGGCAAGCTGGCCGACCTCGTCAACCGCAAGGTCCTCTTCCAGGTCGCCCTGGCGATCTTCGTCGCCGCCTCCGCGGCGGCCGCCTGCCGGATCGCCGCCACGGGGGAGCCCGCGGCACGGCTCGCGCGGGCCCGGGAGACGGCCGTGGACGTCTTCACCCGCCGGCCCGAGCTGGCCGGGCACGTGGAGGTCGGGGCGGGCGCCGTCCACTCGATCCGCATGCCCGGACCGGAGCAGGCCGTCGCCGCGGCCGCGGAGCTGCGCGCGCACGGCGTCCTCGTGGGATGCTTCCGCCCGCCCAGCGTGCCCGACGGCATCGCCCGCCTCCGCGTGAGCGTGACCACCGCCGTCCCCGAGCCCCGGCTGCGGGCGGCGCTGGAGGCGGTGGCGAGCGTGGCCGCCCGGGCGTGGGGCGCGTCCACGGGCTGCCCGTTCGCCCACGGCGACCCACGGCCGGAGGCCGTGCGCGGCGACCACCTGCGGATCTCCGATCCCGCCGACCTGCGGCGCGTGCTCACCGACCCCGGGACGTTCGCCTCGGACAACGCCCTCACGGCGGTCGTCCCGCTGAGCGGCCCGGCCCGCCGCATCCTCGCCGCTGCCCG
>ERZ941605.167-NODE-167-length-19894-cov-9.228893_pt1 | contig 19894 bp, 18 predicted proteins | sample MGYA00520904_ERZ941605 | MGnify/ENA primary metagenome ERZ941605 (study PRJEB32759, sample SAMN07749870) | skin metagenome | biome: transportation; feature: city; material: polyester macromolecule | host: Homo sapiens | place: Hong Kong:TW line | collected... | reverse complement strand
CGGGCCGTCCCTGCGAGCCGAACTCGCTCAGGCTCTGCCCGCTCGCGCCGCCGCCCGAGCCGTCCTTGTCCGAGCCCGCCTGGCCACCGCCGGTCTCGCCGGCGTCGGCGGCGCTCTGACCCGCCTGCTGCGCCTGTCCCTTCATCTCCTGCGCCGTCTCCGCGAGGCCCTTCGTCCCCTCGACCGCCGCTGCCGCCGCGAGGGACGCGCCGCCCGTCGCGGACGCGCCGCCCGCACCCGCCGCGGCCGTCGAGCCGCCCCCGGCACTGGCGGCCCCGCCCGCGCTGGCGCTCCCCCCGACGCTGGGCGCACTGGCTGCGTTCTTGGACGCGATCTGGGAGGTCTGCGAGGCGTCCGGCGACGACGGTCCCGCGCCGCCACGCCCGCCGCTCTTGCCTTGCCCCGCGCTCCGCATGTCGATGCCCGGACCCGCCGCGGCCCCATCGGTCGGGCCCACCGGCGCGAAGCCCAGCAGACCCGTCGGGCCAAGAGTCGCGATCGCCAGCATGATGATCACCACGACCGCCTGGACGAGCGACTGCAAGGGCGCGCCCTTCGTCACGTCGCTCGCCTTCATCACGTCGAACGTCTGCTCGGCGATCCCCGAGAACGCGAAGCCCAGCAGCAGGAAGATGAGGGGCTGAGAGGTGAGCACTCCAGCCCACACCATGAGGATCTTGCGGCCCTTCTCACGCTGGCCCACCTTCGTGGTCCACATCAACGACAGCGGCAGCACGACACCGGAGATGTAGAGGGTCACCAGCATCACGATCAACACGATCAGGACCAGCAGCAGCGCGAGGATCAGGCAGAAGTAGATGATCATCGCCACGAACGAGCCGCCGAGCATCTTGGCCGGCTCGTCCGAGATCATCTCGTTGAAGCCCTTGACGATCTCGTCGCTGCTCGAGGAAATGCCCCACCGCACCAGCGACGTGTTGAGTGCCCCGATGAACCGCACGAGGAACGCCCCCACCGCGGGTCCGAACATCGAGCCGATGAGGAACACCGGGGACCAGCGGAGGGCCGAGTCGACAACCTCGTCGCCCGACTCGCCCCGCCGCCGGTAGGTGGCGAAGTCCCACAGCATGATGAGGACCCAGCCGAAGATCGCGCAGCCGAACGAGACCTTGTACGCGTTGATGAACCAGTCCGCTGTCAGGTCGGGCTGGGTGACCTTGGCCAGCGCCGGAATCAGCCCCTCCATCAGCTGCTTCGCGGCCTCGGCCTCCTTCTGCGCGATGTACCCGAACGGGTCCTTCCCGAACTCCACGGCCTGGGCCGCCGAGTCGAGACCCTCCTCGACGCCCTTCTTCACCTGGCACGCCGGGAGCGCCCCTGCTCCCGGCACGTCGCATGGATCCGGCAGCATCGGCGCTAGCGGCGTCCCGGCGCTGAACATCAGCACGTCCCCTTGAAGTCCATCCCGGCCGACTCCAGCTCGCGCTGCTCCGGTTCCCGGTCGATGGCGTCAACGTCCTGAGCGCGCCACCGCCCATCCACCACCGCGAGCCGCCACCGAGCGGCCGAGACAACCTCGCCCGGGTCGTCCGACTCGGGTGACTTCACGAACCCGTCCACCACGAGCTCGACCGTCGCCGCATCGTCCGAGAACTCCGTCACTCGGTACTTGCCGCCCGTGGTTGTGACCCACACGCTGCTCCCCTCGGCACCTTCCTCGGTGTGGGGCTTGAGCAGATCCGATCCCGCGTCCTCGGTGATGACCTCCGCGGCCTTCTTCTCGTACCCCTCGTCCGCGGGAAACTGGCTCTTCCACCGCATGACGGTGGCGGCAAACTCTGCCGCCCCCTTCGGGTCGAGCTTGGCCTGTTCGTGGGCCTTCAGCACCGCCCGGGACGGGTTGACCCCGCCCAGGCACCCGTCGGCCCCCGCAGCGTTGCTACCCGTCGCTCCCGCCGACGACGACCCGGGCGAGGAGGTTGCGACAACCGGCGGGGTCTCGTCGTCGCCCATCGTCTGGGTCACGATCACGGTCCCCACCACGAGGGCGAGGAGGGCCAGCGCCGTCCCGATGACCAGCGGCCACCGGGAACGGCTCCGGGCGTTGTTCGGGCGGGGCGACGTCGACACTGCTGCTCCTACTGCTGAGGGTGCGAGGAAGATGATTCGTGACGAATCAGCCGACGACCGCGAGGATCGCGGTCACGATGACGCCGAACGCCGCCACGGCGGCGACGGCGACGCCTGCGGTGATGGCCTCCTGCCGGGACTCCGACAGCTGCTGGGGGTGGCCGCCCTTCGAGTTCGACATGCCGCCGAGGGCGATGACGAGACGCAGGACCGTCCACGCGAGGGCCAGCGCCCACGCGGCGCCGAGGAGCTTCTTCCAGAGGGCGTTGAACTTCGCGCCGAAGATCGAGAAGTCGGGCACCACCCCGTCGGTGGGGTTGTCGACGGCGGTCGCCATCGACAGCACGTGGTTCGCCGCGGCGGGGATGTGGTTGAGGGTCTCGAGGATGAGGGTCATGGCTGTTACTCGCTCTCCGTGAGGGTGAGGTTGGGCTTGGTGGTGGGGGCGTCGTTGAGGGCCTCAACGACGTGGCGGGCGAGCCGCCGGATCGTGTGGCGGGTCACCGGGAGGAGGTCGCTGTAGGTGAGTTCTCCGTCGCGGCGGATCGCGGGGTCGTGCGGGACCTCGATCAACGCCCGGACCCGGTAGTTCTGGGCGAGCTGCTCTCGGAGGTGCTGGAGGAACTCCTCGTCCTCGCTCCCGCCGTCGTGGGTGATGACGAGCACGACGCGGTGGCTCGGGATCCCGTTGCTCTCGATCGCGCGCATGGCCTTCTGGAGCCCGCGGGCGCTCTTGTGGTTGACCACGCACGGGACGACCACCGCGTCGGCGCCCCCCAAGACCTCGCGCATCATCGGGCGCTGGAGGTTGTTCGCGGTGTCTGCCACGTCGATCTGGTAGTAGGTGCCAAGCAGCTTGCGGACCGCCCGGACCTCCTCGGTGGTCATCTCCTGACGGTTGCTCACCGACCCGATGACCGCGGCGTGGGAGGACTGCGGGGAGGTGTACCCGGCGAGGCTGCCCGCGGACTCCACGGTGTCGATGCCGGCGATGAGCTCGGTCAGGCCGCGCGGGGGCGTGCCCTCCGCGACGTCGGACAGGTCCCCGGGGACCTCCGTCGCCTCCCACGCGACCACTCCCCCGCCTCGCACATCTGCCAGCGCTCCGGCGAGCAGGACCGTGAGGGGCGTCTTGGCCGACTGTCCCTTCGGATTGACCACGACGACGCTCATCGCCCGCGTCCACGTCGACTGGCGGATGATCCGCTCGTTCTCCACGTCCTCGAGTTCTTGGTCCGTGGGCGGGGCCTGGGCTGCTCCGATCCTGATCATCAGCCGCTGCCAGAGGCCCGGGGCCTCCTCGCGGCGGGGGTTTCGCCGCGTCGCGGGCACCAGCTCTTGGGAGCTGCCGCCCTCGATCACGGGACCAGTCAGCGGCTCGATCGGTCGGGGTGATTCGCCACGAATCACCCCCGCGGCCGGCGGCGGGGGCGAGGAGGGGGCGACCGGCGCCCCGCCCTCCAGCGTGGGGTACGTCGCGCTGCGGTCGTCGTACATCTCCGTCCGTTCGCCGTGGGCGAAGAGCGACCGCGGGTCGGGCTTCGGTTCAGTGCTCATGGGTCCTTCTCGGGGGGACGAGTTACATCGTGACATCGAGCGTGCCTGAATCCTACCGCTCCTGCTCGTTCCTTTGTCTACCTGCCCACATAGACCCCTCGCGTACGCTTCTCCCAGGTCGAGATCGCCGCCCGACCCTTCCCGCGCCCCACCGGACCGGAGGCCTGTCGCCCGTGCACCCATGCGTCTTGGACATCGCGTCGGCCGCCGAGCTGCTCGACGTCGACAGGTCCACGGTCCGTCGGGCACTTCGGGATGGGCGTCTGCCCGGCTGGCGCCTCGGTGGTCAGTGGCGGCTGTGGAAACCGGCCGTGCTCCTCGCGGTGGCCGGTGAGGATGCCCTGGAGCGGTACCCGATGTGCCCGGTCGACGACCCCGAACTGATCGGCCGCGAGGCGACCGCGGACCTGCTCGGGATTGGCCTCGACACGTGCGCGGCGCTGCTGCGGGATGGCACGATCCCCTCCCGGAGGGTTGGCGCCGCCACGCGCGTGTGGTGGCCGACAATCCGTCAGCGGATGATCGGAGACCCCCCTCCCGAGGCGTCGCACTAGTCCTTCCCCTTCCCGGCTGCGAGCCACTTCTGCGGGTCGATCGGCTGGTCGTTCTCCCGCACCTCGAAGTGCAGGTGGCACCCGCTGGACTCCCCGTCGCTCCCGACCTCCGCGATCTGCTGGCCGGTCTTCACCCGCTGCCCCACGCGGGTGAGCATCCCTTCGGCGTACATGTGTCCGTAGCGGCTCGTCGTGCCCTTGCCGTGGTCGATCTCGATCATGTGCCCGTAGCCCCCCATCGGTCCCGCGAAGATCACCCGGCCGGCGGTCGTCGCGCGGATGGGTGCCTTGCAGGGCGAGCCCACGTCGATCCCCTCGTGCATCCGCATGATCCCGAGCGTGGGGTGCATCCGCATCCCGAACGGGCTGGTGATCGGCCCGTCCGACGGCTTGACCCGGTCGCCGTCGGCCGCGCCCGTGTCGCCCTGTTGCGGACCGCACCCGTCCGACGGCGCGGGCAGCTCGCCGCTGCTGGCGTCGCCCTTGAATTTCACGTGCACGTGGTCGAGGTGGTTCTGCGTCGGCGACCCGCGGTCCTCCATCGGGCGCCACCCCTCGCTCGCCCGGGAGGGGTTCCAGATCTTCTGGTACCAGATCATGTACTCGACGCCGAGCTCCTTGTGGTGCTTCTGGAGGTACGCGGCGAGCCTGTCCCCCTGCGCCTGCCCGGCGGGCGTGAGCGGGACCATGAAGTCCGCGGCGAGCCCGCTCGGGTGGTCCGGGTGAGGGTCGAGGCGCCAGCCGCCGACGGTCTTGATCTTGAACATCGGGGCCAGGAACGCCACTGCGCGGGCGGTGACCATCTTCACCGGCCCGAGGTTGTACTTCTCGATCGCCGCCTTCGCGTCGACCTTCGGCGTGCTCCGCTTCGTGCCCTGCGTGACGGTCGCGTGCTCCAGCCCCTCCACGACGTCCTGCGCGTCCGACCAGTGCTTGGCGTAGTGGAACGGGTCGGCGTTGCCCTGCACCTCGTGCGCGGCAAGCGTGGGGGCCATCGTCTTCCAGTCCGCGACCTGTCGGAGGGCCTTGTAGAAGTTGGTCGCAGCCGTCGTGGGGTCCATGCGGTCCTCGAGAGACCCCCACGTCCCACCGGCGCGCTGCTGGAACAGGCCGCGGCTGTCCGGGCCGACGGCATCCCCTTGGTCGAGGTTCCTCAGTCCCGACTCCCCCATCGCCGTCATCACCGCGATCGTCTGCCCCCGCCGCGGGATCGCCATCTTCTTTCCCGCGTTGATGATGAGCGCCGCGTTCTCCAGCTGCTCGCCGGAGTACGGGCCGATCGACTTCGGCAGGTTCGCCACGCTGACCGCGACCGGATCGCCTCCGATGCCGCACTCGTCCTCCGGCTGCTGCGCGCCACCGACGAACAACGCCCCGGTGAGGAGCGACCCGATGAGCACGAACGGCACCAGCAGCAGCAGGACGCCCTTCCTCACGCGCTGCGCTCCGGCTCGATCCGCTCAGCCAGCCACGGCTCGTCCTGCCCCGCGCGCACCATCAGGACCTTGTACGGGCCTCCGTCCGTACCGACCCGGACGGTCGCGAGGTACGGGCTGGACGCCTCGATGATCCGCGGGGTCCCGGTGACCCGGTGGATTGGGACGTTCCGCACGTCCACCGAGTCGTAGATCCCCCGCGCCGACGGCGACAGCAGCGGCCCGAGGTCACGCCACCACTCCCCCTGCTCCAGGTCTGGCCGCGCGAACGCCCGCACGACCTCCTGCGCCGCGGTGGCCGCGTCGCCCTTGGCCTGCTCGTCCCACGTCGGCGAGGCCGCTCGTGAGGGCGAGGACGTCATCGACGCGTCGTTCGGCCCCTCGCTCGTCGACCACGAGCTCGAGGACGAGCGCGTGGTTGAGGGTGCCGTGGTCCGGGACGTCGAGGTGGTCGACGTCGCGGTCGAGGTCGACGTGCTCGTGGGCGGTGGCGGCGGCTCAGGCGCGTGGGAGCACCCGCTCACCATGAACGCCACCGCGATCCCCACACCCACACCCGCGCTGATGCCTCGCATCGTCCCCCCACCGTGTCCCGGTTACTGGTTGCGCTGCTCGCGGAGCCAGTCGCGCACCTCGTCCCGGTACGTCACCCACGACGTGCCGATCTTGTACGCGGGCACGACCCCCTGCGCCAGCCAACGGCGAACCGTGGGCTCGGACACCCCGAGAATCTCGCCCAGCTCCTTGGTCGTGAGGGTGGGGCCGTAGCTGGCGAAGTGCTCATCGAGCCGGTCCTCCGCCATCAGCGACCCCATCCCCATGAGCATGAGGAAAGCACATGTGATCGCAATGCGCTACTTTGAACGCACAGCAAGGGCAGGGTTAGGGGGCGCAACTCGGACACCCCTGAAAGGTATCCGCCTGCCTCTCGTAGGGAGGGTTCAGCCGATGCACACCGTCAACGTCGCCGTCACCGTCCTCGTCAACCTCGCGATCCTCGGACTCCTGACGTGGCTCGTCGGGGGTTGGATCCTCCGGTTCGCCGGGTGGGGGTTCGCCCTCTTCGGCCTCGCGGTCATCGCCACGCGAGCCGGGGCCGACACCGCCACCATCGGCACCTACCTGCTCGGTCTCGGCAACGTCCTCGTCGGCGCCGCCTGCTGGTTCCTGGGCCACGCCCTCTACGCCGCCAAGCACCACCACTGGCGCTCCTCCACCGCCCACGGCATCGCCCGGCGGTTCCACCTCGCGCGAGGCGCCCACACGTGACCGCCTCAACCGTCACATCCGACGCGCGCGCACCCGTCGCGTCCCCGTATCTGGCTAGCCAGCCCCCTACCCTCACGAGCATGAGCACTCCCGCCAACGCGCACCGCAGCCGCGATCGCGCGGCCCAGGTCCTGCTGCGGTTCTCCCCCGACGGCCGCGAAGAACTCAAGCGCCGCGCCGCCGAGGCCGGGATGACGGTCCAGCAGTACGCCGACTGGAAGCTCCTCGACGCCGACCCCGGTGTACCGGTCGGCGGTCGACGCGTCGGACAGCGACCGCTGGAGGGCCTCACGGCCTGATCTCGCACGGGGCAATGCCCCGGACATGACGAAGGCCCCGGTGGCGACCGGGGCCCATCGTCTGAAGCAAGTGGAAGACCGAGCGGCAACTCGGCGACTTCCCAATCTGAACCTTCTCCGCCCAGGAGGTAGGTGGCTTTGTGCTGCCCATCATAGACACACCCTCGCGCCCTGTTCCACCCCGCCGCGGCGTGCCGCGCGTCCGCTCCGACCGCCGTCCACGCGCCCTGCCGGGCGTGGCCCTCCCGGTCGAGCCGGCCACCGCCGCGGCGATCGAGACGCGCGCCAAGAGGCGTGCCGCCTCACCCCTTCCACCCTTCAGCGGGATCGACGCCGGTGCCATCCCCGGGCACATCCGTCGCGCTCTGCCCCGCTGGACCTCCCGACGGGCATTCCTCCGCACCGTCCATGCCCTCGCCGGGACCGAGACTCTCCGAACGCTCTGCGCCGAGGTCGGCAGCGGCATCGCGCCGACCACTTGGGTCGCCACGATGACCGTCCTCGTCCGGCTCGCCGACGAGGCCGGTGAACTGCGAGCCAGCGAGGCCCAGATCGCCGACGTTCTGGGCCGGGAGGTGCGCACCGTCCGACGCGCGCGGGCCGTCGCCGCGCACCTGGGCCTCGCCACGGAGGTCTACCGCGGGCGCAACCTCTCCTACGAGGAGCGCATGACCCTCGTGCGCGAGCACGGACGCCACCCCCAGCGAGGCATCCCGAGCGTGTGGCAGCTGGGCATGTGCGCCCCCGCTCGGCGGGCTCGGTTGTCCACACCCACGGCTGGCCGCTGGACACGGCTCCGAGGCTTTGACCACCTTCCCCCGAAGGGGGCAGCCCGATCTATTACTCACCTTTGGGATCTACTCACCACGGCGGCCGCTGACGCGGCACGAGAAGCGGAGGCGGCTCCGCCGCCGCAACGACGACGGAGGGGCTCGGCCCTCGGGATCGAACTGCTAGACCATCAACGGTTCATCGTGGGGGTGTCCCCAGGTCGCCTAGCGGGTCTGCTGGCACCGTGGGAGGCCGGAGGCTGGCGCGGGAGCGACCTCGCCGTCCTCGTCATCGACGAGGCCCGCAGGCTCGGCTGGGACCCCTCCCGGCCCGCCCGCGCGCCGCTGGCCGCGCTGAAGGTCATCCTCGAGGGCATCGACCCCGTTGCCGACCCGACCACCGCGTGGGCCGGCGAGCTGTGCACCGTCTGCTACCTGCGACCCGGCCGCGTCCGGCACCTGCCCCTGGGCGACCACAGCGTGTGCCCGACCTGCTGGGAGCACATCCGCCACCCCCACGACGAGACCGAGACCTGCACCCACCCCGGCTGCGACCACGGCTGGATCGAGGTCGAGCCCGCGCAGGACGGCTGGCACCGGCTCCTCGCCAAGTGCCCCGCCTGCCACCCCGGCCCCCGGACGGGCTGATTCGTGACGAATCACCCCAGCCCAGACGCGATTTCCCCAGCAAACTTCTCGAGCCACGTGTCGAGGCCTTTCGCCGCCAGCGACGAAACCCCGCCGAACTCCCGCGACGCGCGGAGTGCCTGAACGCTCACCCCGACGAGGCCCGTGACCGCGAAGAGCACCACGAGTCCTGCGACTAGCCCTGCAAGGTCGTCGGCGCGACCCGAATCCGCCGACGATCGCGAGAACCCGCGTCGCCTGCCCTTGACACGGCGTGGCATGTTTTGCATGCTTTACATGCACCGACCGAACGAGACGAACGGAGCCGACCGTGGCGGCAAAGGGCAACAAGGGCATGTCGAGCACGCTCGCGCGTGCCAGGACCGGGGGAGCGCGTCGAGGTGGTGGCGTCGTCGAGGCGATGAAGTCGCGGGCGGCGGCGGTCGCCGAGACGCGGATGGTGCCGGTGGGGGACATCCAGCCGAACCCGGACAACCCGGTCGAGCGGTCGAAGCCGGGGGAGGGGCTGGTGGCCTCGATCCGGGAGGTCGGCGTGATCCAGGACCTCGTGCTGGTGCCGGTCGAGCAGTGGTCGGCCACCCACCCCGAGCAGGTCGACGCCCTCACGGACGCGCCGTACGTCGTCCTCGCTGGGCACCGCCGCCTCGCGGCGGCGGTCGCTGCGGAGCGGGACGAGGTGCCCGCGCGGGTGCGCGACGACCTCGACGCGACGACCCTCGACTCGCTCGTGGTGCACGAGAACATCCACCGCGAGGCCCTCACGCCCGTCGAGGAGGCCCACGCCTACCGACGCATCCTCGAACGGCAGGGCCTCTCGCAGCGGGCGCTGGCCAAGCACACCGGGGTCTCGCAGTCCCAGATCAGCAAGAAGCTCCGGCTGCTCGACCTGCCGGTCGGGGTGCAGGAGGCGGTCAGCGCCGGGATGGTCGGGGTCGAGGAGGCCGGGCTCGTGCTGGGGGAGGAGGGCGCCGTCGCGGAGATCGTCGGCGAGGCCTTGACCGCCGCCGAGGAGCGCGTGGACCTGCCGACCCTCATCGAGGACGCCCGGCACTCGGTGCGGGTGCAGGAGCTGCAAGAGCGTGCTCGGAGCGAGGCCGAGGACCGGGGCGCGCCGTTCGTGCCGCTGGAGGGTCTGACCGAGCACCTGAAGGTGGGCAACGACGGAGGCACGTGGCGGCACCTGCTCCGCGATCCGCAGGACGTTGAGCGTGCCCAGCAGGCCGGGAGCCTCGTCGTCAGCCACAGCGCGGTGTCCAGGTGGGGCGGGGAGCCGCGCGTCGAGTTCTACTCGACCGAGGCACCCGCGCCGGTCGAGACGCCACAGACGACCACCCGCAAGGACAGCGACCACCACCGGATCAAGGCCAACCGGGCCCGCCGCGCGGCCCTGCCGGACATGACCTCGACCGCACCCGCGATCGACACGATCCGCCAGGGCCTGCTCGGCTGGGCGATGGAGGGCGACGGGTGGGGCGCGGACGTCTACAAGGTCGCCCAGCCGCTGCTCACGCACGCCGGACTCATCCCCGAGGACACCGACTCGTGGACCGTGCCCGCGGCGCTGGCCAGCCTTCCCGAAAAGAAGCAGTACCACGCCGCATGGATCCTCCTGATCGCTCGACGAGAGGTCACCGTCGGGATGCCCGACCACGGCGGCCGCGGCTGGGGACCGACCCACGTCGAGCACTACGGCTGGATGACCGACCACGGCTACGAGCCGAGCGAGTGGGAGCGGGAGCAGCTCCACGCCGCGCAGGACGAGACGACGCCCTCGAAGGAGAACACCGATGACTGATTCGCCGCGAATCACCCCCGTGCTGGCCGTGGTCTCCGGCGCCGGCAGCGCCGGGAAGACCACGACCGCCACCACCCTCGCCACGCTGCTGGCCCTCGACGGGCAGCGTGTCCTGCTCATCGACCTCGACCCGCAGGCCAACGCCACCACGGCGCTGGGTATCGACCCCGAGAGCGTCACGAGGACCGCAGGCTCGGTCATGCTGCGCGAGGTCACGCTGGCCGAGGCGATCCTGCCCACCGAGGTCGAGCACCTGTCGGTCGTGCCCGCCAGCGACGTCCTCGACCGGCAGCGCATCCAGCTCGCGGACGTCACCGGCGGCGAGCAGCGGCTCCGGCGCGCGCTGAAGGGCATCGAGGAGCACGCCGACGTCGTGATCGTCGACTGCCAGCAGGGCGCCGCCGAGTTCTTCCCCGTCGCGGCCCTCGTGGCCGCGACCGCCGCGCTGACCACGACCTTCCCTTCCACCAAGGAACTCCAGGGCCTGCCGCGCACCGAGAACGTCGTCGCCGAGGTCGCCGACTCCTACAACGAGGACCTCGCCCTCGTCGCGGTCGTCCCGTGCAACGTCCCGCCCGCTTCCGCCGGGCGGTTCTATGCCGAGGCGGTTGAGACCCTCCGCAGCGTCTACGGGGAGCTCGTCACTCCCACGGTCCGCCGGTCGGTCGTCGCCTCGCGCGCCTACGACCAGCGGGTGCCGCTGCCCATAGGGGCGCCCACCGAGGCCGTGACCAACGACTACCGCGCGGTGCTGAGCGACCTCCGCGAGAAGGGGGTCCTGCCGTGAGCGGCACCGACAACCTCCAGGCCCGTGTCCCCGGAGAGCACGCCCAGCGCGTCCGCAGCACGGTGGCCGGGATGCAGCGCATCCTCGGGCCGCACTACACGCTGCGCCAGTTCATCGTGGACGCCACGGCCGAGCACTGCCGGCGGCTCGAGGAGGAGCACCACGACGGGCAGCCGTGGCCCCCGGTGGCCGCAGGCCTGCCCGCCGGGGCGCGGCTTCGCGCCGCGGGCGATTCGTCACGAATCACGCCGGAGGAGGGGCGATGAGCAGGCGCGGACGTCCCCACCGGGGCTGTCGGATCGCTCGGGCAGAATGGCGCCGATGTGACCACGCCCACGAGGGGGACTCGGGATGGCAGGCCGACGCGGTACGCCGGACGACTCGCAGATGGCCTTCGACCTCTTTGGAGAAGGGGAGAACGAGCGCGATGAACGAGTACGGACGTCAGGCGATGAACCACTGGCAGCAGTGGTTCCCGCAGGAGTACCAGCAGATCGAGGACCCCAAGGCCCACTTCGCGGCCCTGGGGGAGCAGGCGGCGGATCAGATTCTCCAGATCGAGGACGAGATCGTCCGGTCGGGGACCCCGAGCGAGGAGTACCTAGACGAGGTGGGTCGGCGGAACATGGCCCGGATGACCGCCCGGGAGATCGTGATGTCCGAACTGCTGCCCGCCCCGCCGGACGAGGAGGAGCCGGACGACCCGGAGGCGATCGCGGACCGGGAGCGGCTGGCGCAGGTGATGGACGAGGAGGGGATGCCCCTCGACCGGAGTCACCCGCTGTGGCACGACCTGGAGAGCGACGAGGTGAGCCCGCAGGCGTTCAGGGACCGGTACCGGGAGTGGTACCGCTCAGCGCTGAACCCCTGACCATCGGGGACGACGCACCACGCCACACTCCTCGCGCGGGCCAGCGCGACCTCGGGGGCCGCACCGACGCCCTGTTCGGTGGTTCCACCAACCGCTCGGACCGCATGGCCCGCAACCTCGATGCGCTGCGCGCCCTCCAGCAGGTCACCGCGGGCGAGCCGCTGACCGAGGACCTCCAAGCCCGCATCGCGGGCTGGTCCGGCTGGGGAGCCCTCCCGCACATCTTCAACGAGAGCGACGACACCTACGCCGCCGAGCGCGCCGATCTGCGCCAGCTTCTCGACCCCGACCTCTACCGCGCCGCGCAACGGACCACCCTCAACGCCCACTACACCGACGCCGACATCGCCGGGCGCATGTGGTCGGCCCTTCACGACCTCGGGTTGAGCGAGGGAGAGGTCCTCGAGCCCGGGTCGGGGTCGGGGAACTTCATCGGCCTGACCCCCGAGCCCCTGCGCGAGAGCACCCGCGTGACCGGCGTCGAGCTCGACCCGCTGTCGGCGAACATCTCCCGCGCCCTCTACCCCGGGGCCAACATCCGCACCGAGTCCTTCGTGGACACCCCGCACCCCGCGGGCACCTTCGACGCCGCGATCGGCAACGTGCCCTTCGGGCAGGTCCGCCTGTACGACCCCAAGCACAACACCGACAACTTCCCGATCCACGACCACTTCATCGCCAAGGCCGTCGACCTCGTGCGGCCCGGCGGAACCATCGCGCTGCTGACTTCCCGGTACACCCTCGACAAGGCCGACGAGAGCGCCCGGCGCGCGATCTACGACAAGGCCGACCTCATCGGCGCCGTCCGCCTCCCCACCGGAGCGCACCGCCGCGCCGCCGGCACCGAGGTCGTCACCGACATGCTCCTGCTGCGCCGCCGCGAGGAGGGCCGCGAGCCCGGAGACGACACCTGGCTCACCACGCAGGAGATCGCCCCCGGCGTCCGGGCCAACTCCTACTACGTCGAAGCGCACCCCGAGCGGGTCCTGGGCCGCATGGAGGTGGGCCACGGCCTCCACGGCCCCGACCTAGTGGTCACCAACGAGGCCATCGACCTCGTGCCCGACCAGCTCGACACCCGGCTACGGCAGGTCGTCCATCAGGCCCGCGACACCGGGCTCGTCCACACCGAGCGTCAGGGTGATTCGCCACGAATCACCCCCGACATGCCCGTCGCCCGCGCGGGCGACCCCACCCGTTTCGCCGGGTACATCCAGCGGGACGGGGATGACTTCACCCAGGTCCTCGACGGTGCCCCGCAGCCGATGGAGGTGCCCAAATCGCAGCGCGCGGAGCTGACCGCCCTGCTCACCCTCCGCGACAGCACCCTCGCGCTACTCGACGCGGAGGCCGCGACGAGCGAGGACACCCCGGAGATCCGCGCGCTGCGCGCCCGCCTGAACGAGCAGTACGACGCGTACGTCGAGCAGTACGGGCCGATCAACCGGGTGCAGCGGCGACGGACCGGCCGGATCGACGAGAACGGCGAGGACGTGATGGCGCGGGTGCGCCCCCGCGTCCTCACGCGGTTCGGCAAGGACCCCTTCGCGCCGCCGGTCTGGGCGCTGGAGCGATACGACGAGGCCACCGACACCGCCACCAAGGCGCCCCTGCTGCGCCAGCGCGTCCTCGAGCGGCGCGAGCCCGTCTCCTCCGTAGACAACCCCGCCGACGCCCTCGCCGTCACCCTCGACCAGCGTGGCGAGGTCGACCTGGGAACCGTCGCGGCCCTGCTCGACGTCGAGGAGGAGGAGGCCCGCGGACGTCTGGGGACCCTCGTGTTCGACGACCCCGCAGACGGCCGCCTCGTGCCCGCTGCGGAGTACCTCAGCGGCGACGTGCGCGAGAAGCTGGACCGGGCGCGGGAGGCCGCCGAGACCGATGAGCGGTTCGCGGCGAACGTCACCGCCCTCGAACCGGTCATCCCGGTCGACCTCGGGCCGGACGAGATCCACGCCAACCTCGGTGCCGTCTGGATCCCGGCCGAGGACGTCGAGCAGTTCCTCCAGGAGACGCTGGGGGACCGGACGCTGAAGGTCCGCCACGGCACGGGCGCGATGTGGACGGTCACGGGTAACCGCCGGAGCGTCGCGGCCTCCTCGACATGGGGCACCGACCGGCTCAACGCGATCGACCTCGCGGCCAAACTCCTCCAGCAGCAGGAGACCATCATCCGCGACGAGGTGGAGACCCCCGAGGGGGGCACCACCCGCGTGGTCAACGGCGAGGCCACCGACGCCGCCACGGAGAAGGCGAACGCCATGCGGGAGCGGTTCGCCGAGTGGGTGTGGGAAGACCCCGACCGCACAGAACGTCTGACCGAGCGCTACAACCGGATGCTCAACTCGACCGTCCTGCGCTCGTACGACGGTTCGCACCGGACGCTGCCGGGCCTCGCGTCATGGTTCACCCCCCACCCGCACCAGCGCGCCGCCGTCGACCGGATCGTCAGCGAGCCCAGCGTCGGGCTGTTCCACCAGGTCGGTGCCGGGAAGACCGCCGAGATGGTCATGGGTGCCCAGGAGCTGCGACGGCTCGGGATGGCCAAGAAGCCCGCGATCGTCGTCCCCAACCACATGCTGGAGCAGTTCACCCGCGAGTACCTCGCGCTGTACCCCCGCGCGAACGTCCTCGCCGCCGGCACCGAGGACCTGAAGAAGGAGAACCGCCGACTGTTCGTCGCCAAGGTCGCCACGGGCGACTGGGACGCGGTGATCATGACCCGCGGCGCGTTCCAGTCCGTGCCGGTCTCGGCCGAGACCGAGCAGGCCTACCTCCAGCGGGAGCAGGCCACGCTGCGGGCCTCGCTGACGCGCATGAGCGACGACCCGACCAACGCCGCCCTCGTCAAGCGCATCGAACGCCAGCTCGTCCAGAACGAGGAGAGCACCCGCCGGAAGCTGGACCAGCGACGCGACGAGGGCCTGACGTTCGAGCAGTTGGGCATCGACTACCTGTTCGTCGACGAACTCCACGACTACAAGAACCTGCGCATCGTCTCCAGCATCCGCGACGCCGCCCACGAGGGCTCGCGCCGCGCCACCGACCTCGACATGAAGCTCGACCACCTCCGGCGCACCCACGGTCATCGCGTCGTCACGGGGGCGACGGCCACGCCGATCGCCAACAGCGTCGCCGAGGCGTACGTGATGCAGAGGTACATCCGTCCCGAGGAGCTGGAGCGGGTCGAGATGCCCGACTTCGACTCGTGGGCCGCCACGTTCGGGGAGACGGTCACCGCCGTCGAACTCGCGCCCGAGGGCGGCGGGAACTACCGCGTGACGACGCGGTTCGCCAAGTTCCGCAACGTGCCCGAGCTGCTGAAGATGTGGCACATCGCGGCCGACGTGAAGACGGCCGAGGACCTGCCGTATCTGACCCGCCCCGACCTGCGTGAACGCAAGGACGGCCAGCGTCTGCCAGAGACGGTCGTGCTGACCCCCAGCGACGAGATGAGCGCGTTCGTCTCCGACCTGGGGCAGCGGGCCGAGGACGTGCGGTCGCGTCGGGTCGATCCCAGCGAGGACAACATGCTGAAGATCTCGGGCGAGGGGCGCGCGGCCGCGCTCGACCTTCGTCTCGTGGGGGTCGAGGCGCCCGAGGACGAGTTGTTCCACGTCCCCACCAAGCTGGAGGTCGCCGCGCAGCGCATCCACAGCATCTGGCAGACCCACCGTGATGACGTCTACCCGATGCCCGGCGCGGGGGCCGGCGAGGAGCACCCCAACCGTGGGTCGCTCCAGATCGTGTTCTGCGACCTCGGGACCCCCGGGGGCAAGGCCCCGTTCAACGCGTACGAGGAGCTGCGCGCCCAGCTGACCGAGCGCGGCATGGATCCCCGACGGGTCCGGTTCATCCACGAGGCGAACAACGACGCCAAGAAGGCCGTCCTGTTCGAGCAGTGCCGCAGCGGGCAGGTCGACGTCATCATCGGGTCCACGGGCACGATGGGTGTCGGGACGAACATCCAGGCCCGCGCGGTCGCACTGCACCACCTCGACTGCCCCTGGCGCCCGGCCGACATCGAGCAGCGCGAGGGACGGATCGTCCGGCAGGGCAACCACAACGCCGAGGTCGGCCTCTACCGGTACGTCGTCGAGGGCTCCTTCGACGCCTACTCGTGGCAGACGGTCGAGCGGAAGGCGAAGTTCATCGACCAGATCATGCGCGGGAGCCTCGACCAGCGCGAGATCGAGGACATCGGCGACAGCACCCTGTCGTTCAACGAGGTCAAGGCCATCGCCTCCGGGGACCCCCTCATCCTCGAGCGGGCGGAGGTCGAGCAGCAGGTGTCCACGCTCGCCCGCCTAGAGCGCTCCCACGGCCGCAACCAGTCCACGCTCCGCTCGACGCTCGCCCGCGCCGAGCAGTCCGCAGCGGCGGGACGCGAGCAGGTCCCGCTCATCGAGGCCGCGATCGAGGCCAGCACCGACACCCGCGGCGACGCGTTCGCCGCGACCGTCGACGGAACCTCGACCCGCGAACGCCCCGAGGCCGCCAGCGCCCTCCGCCACGCGCTCGGGCGGCACATGGTCACCCTCGACAAGCACACCCGCCCCGAGACCACCGTCAACGACGTCGTGCGCCTCGCCGGGCACAGCTTCGACGCCAACCTCCGGCTCGGGCTCTACGGCGGTGAGGACCGCGTGGAACTGCGTCTCTCAGCCCTGCCGCAGGTCCGCGTCCCGGTCGACCTCACCGAGACCGGCCACGGGTCCATTACCCGCGCCGAGAACGCCGTCGCCGGACTGCCGAAGGTCCTCGACCGCGCGCACGAGCAGATCCAGCACGCCGAGCACGAGATCGGCGAGGCCCGCCGCAGCATCGGTGCCCCGTTCGCCCGAGCCGACGAGCTCCGCACCGCACGGGACCGTCTCGCCCAGATCGACGCGAAGATGAGCGCCAAGAGCGGTGTGCCCGAGAAGCGGGGCGGCGTCGACAACGCCACCGCCGCCACGGGGGATGATGTGTCCATGTACACGCCCGAGCAGGCCGTTCAGGCTGCCGAGGACGCCGGTCGGCGTCCGCCCCACCAGCCTGCCCCGGCCCGACAGCGGGACCGCCACGACGTCCCCCGGCCCAGCCCGGTCGATCGCCGCGGTCCCTCGATCGGCCGCTGATGCCCGAGACCGTCGCCACCGTCGAGACGGCCCTCCACGACGTCCTGACCCACCTCAGCGCAGCCCGAGCAGCACTCGACGGTCAGCCTCTCGCTGCCGACGTCGACGAGGCGATCCTGACGCTCCACGAGGCCATCGACCTGCCCGACCCCAGCCACGCCCCGGACACCACCCCGAGCGTCGCCCTCCGGGCCGCAGAGGACGCCCTCGACACCATCCCCCTCACCGACCGCCCGCTGTGGCTGCTGCCGCTGCGCGCCGAACTGGCGATGCTGCGCCGACGGAGCCTGTCGTGAGCGCCGCCGAGAACGCCCAGCGCGTCCAGGCCGCCGCATGGCAGAGCGTTGCCGCCCTGCCCGACGCCGAGACCACCACCCCGGAGGACCTCGCCGGGTGGGCTCACGTCGCCCGCGCCGCCGCTCCACTCCTCCAGTCGGCTGGTCGCGTCGAACTCGCCGAGAGCCTCACGCAGACCGCCCGGGCCATCCCCGCGCGCCCCGCGGCCTCCGCGCACCCGACCGGGCACCTCATGGAGCTCAGCCGAGCCATCCAGGACCTCGGCGCCGACCTCGACCGAGAGCCGGCCGCCCGCGACGCCGGCGTCGAGGTCGTCGTCACCGCCATCCAAGCCGCGGCCATGACCGGCGCCGAGCACGCCCACGCAGCCCCCAACCCCCAGGTCCGCCAGCTGAGCACCCGCCTCGCCGGGGTAGCGACCGCCGCGTCCGCGACGATCACCGACCGTCGGACACGAGCCGTCACCGCACGGCAGCGCCCCGCGCGAGCCACGAGGCCGACCGCGCAGGCGCCCGCGGAGAGCCGCGCGGCGTCACGACGCGACGACGGACCCCCGCCGGCCCAGAAGAGGCAGGGCGGACCCCGCATCCGCTAGTGCGACGGGGTGATTCGTGCCGAATCACCCGGACTCGCGCCGACCCGTGCCGGTACGGCGGTCGACGCGTCGTGACCCCCCATCACGGTGGGGAGGCTTCCGCGCGCAGCCGATGCTCGACGACACAGACGAGGGGTCTCACTGACGATGGCGTCGCGGCTGGTGCGCGGGCAGTCGGACTCTGCGCATCGGGTCTCCTGCTTGGTGTTGATCATCGGTCCTGGCCCCTTCGTCTCGGTGAGGTCTCTCGGCAAGGTGAGTTGCTGCTGTCTGAGAGGCCAACCACCCCCCGCCCCGCCCCCTGACGTTTGTCCCCGCGGCGGTCCGTGCCCGCAGAGTGGGACGTCAGGGGGAAGGGCGAGGTGACGACCCGCTCTCGACCTGCTCGCCGGGAAGCAGCAAGGTTCGGGCGCGCCGAACGCTGTCTGACCTGCCCGTTTCTGGCAGGGTTTGGACGTGGCGAAGAAGACGGGGAAGGACCTCAACCGCCTGTACTACGGCGACAACCTCGAGGTCATGCAGCAGCACCTCAAGGACGAGTCCGTGGACCTCGTGTACCTGGACCCGCCCTTCAACTCAGCACGCGCTTACAACGTGTTCTTCAACGAGCCCGACGCGACTGAGGACAACGCGCAGATTCAGGCGTTCGACGACACGTGGCACTGGACCACCGAGACCAGCAAGCAGTACAGCGACCTGATGAACGGCGGCGTGCCGTCGAACGTCGCGGACGCCCTGACCGCCTTCCGCACCCTGCTCGGCGAGACCGACATGATGGCCTACTTGGTCAACATGGCTCCGAGGCTGGTCGAACTGCACCGGGTGTTGAAGTCCACGGGTTCGCTGTACCTGCACTGCGACGTGACGGCCAGCCACTACCTGAAGATCTTGCTCGACGCGATCTTCGGCATCCGGCAGTTCCGCAACGAGGTGCTGTGGCACTACTACAACACGATGCACGACAGTAGGAAGAAGTTGCACCCGCGTGCGACGGACACGCTGCTGTTCTACGTGAAAGACCTCGAAGCGGACTTCACCTTCCACCAGTTGGTGGAGAAGCTCGATCAGCCTGTGCAACGACTCGCCCGCAAGAAGGTCGGCGGCAAGATGGTCAACGCCCGTGACGACGAGGGCAAGATCATCTACATCACAAAGGACACCCGCACGATGGACAACGTGTGGCGTATCCCGATGCTGCAACCCGCCTCGACCGAGCGCCTGGGCTACCCACGCAGAAGCCCGTGGCACTCCTGGAGCGGGTGATCGAGGCCAGCAGCAACGAGGGTGACGTGGTGCTTGACCCGTTCTGCGGTTGCGGCACCACCATCGACGCGGCGATCCGCCTCAAGCGCAAGTGGATCGGCATCGACGTCACCTACATCGCCGTGGACCTCATCGACAAGCGCCTGCGGCACACGCACGGCGACAGCATCGCTTCAACCTATGAAGTGCTGGGTATCCCGCGGGACCTGCCGGGAGCGCAGGCGCTGTTCAACCGCTCGCCGTTCGAGTTCGAGCGTTGGGCAGTGTCGCTGGTGCGGGCGCAGCCGAATCAGAAGCAGGTAGGTGACAAGGGCATCGACGGCGTGGCCCGCTTCCCGCTCGACAACAAGGGCAACATCGGGCGCGTGCTGGTGTCGGTCAAGGGCGGCAAGACCGTGGGACCGCAGGCAGTGCGCGACCTGCTCGGCACGATCCAGACGCAGAAGGCCGAGATGGGCGTTCTGATCCTCATGGGCGACCCGTCGCGCGGCGGGGGCCTGACCCCGGTTCTTGGACACGCTGAATCCAGCACCTGGTGCTGG
>ERZ941605.165-NODE-165-length-20044-cov-6.015759_pt1 | contig 20044 bp, 16 predicted proteins | sample MGYA00520904_ERZ941605 | MGnify/ENA primary metagenome ERZ941605 (study PRJEB32759, sample SAMN07749870) | skin metagenome | biome: transportation; feature: city; material: polyester macromolecule | host: Homo sapiens | place: Hong Kong:TW line | collected... | reverse complement strand
GGCAATCCTCGCGCAGATCGCTACGAGGGTCAGCAACCTTGACCTTGGCCGTCAGACAGGCCGATTCGGCAGCCATCTTCCGGGCACGATCCTCGTCGACGATGGGAATCGTGACATTGATCGGCACCCGATCTCGTCGCGCCACGGGTAGGCGCCGGGTGGCACCCTCGATTCCCGCGCGCAACCACGACGCCGACTCAACCGGGTCGTAATCCCAAAAAGGCGACCACTCTCCCCAGCCCTCCGAGCCATGAAGCAGCGTTCCCTCCCGCACCTCAATACCACGGAACCTCATCACCAAAGGCACAGCGAATGCGAGCACCCGATCAATACCACGATCAGCTAGCAGGGGCGGAACGTCTAGTCGGTAGGCCCTTAGACCCGTCACTTCTTCTCCACCGACTCGCCGGTACGCAGAGCAGCGACAAAAGCCTCCTGAGGCACCTCAACCGAACCGACGACTTTCATGCGTTTCTTACCGGCCTTCTGCTTCTCGAGCAGCTTGCGCTTACGAGAAATGTCACCGCCATAGCATTTGGCCAACACATCCTTACGAACAGCGCGAATAGTCTCGCGAGCAATAACCCGCGCGCCAATGGCAGCCTGGATTGGCACCTCGAACTGCTGACGCGGGATGAGTTCCTTGAGCTTGGCCGCCATCGCGACACCGTAGGAATAAGACTTCTCACGGTGGACGATCGAACTCAGGGCGTCCACCGGGTCCCCGTTGAGCAAAATATCGACCTTGACAAGGTCGGCAGCTTGCTCACCGGCCTCGTGGTAGTCCAGTGAGGCATATCCCTTTGTTCGCGACTTGAGCTGGTCAAAGAAGTCGAAAACGATCTCCGAGAGCGGTAAACGGTACCGAATTTCCACCCGATCAGAGGACAAATAGTCCAGGCCCTGCTGAACACCACGACGCTGCTGGCACAACTCGAGAATCGCACCGATGTACTCGGCCGGGCTAAGGATCGTGGCATCAACGATGGGTTCACGCACTTCGATGATCCGTCCGACAGTCGGGTACTCTGACGGGTTCGTGACGGTCACAGTCGACCCGTCCTCCATAAGGACATGGTGAACCACTGAAGGCGCCGTAGAGATGAGATCAAGGTCGAACTCACGCTCCAGGCGCTCGCGCACAATCTCCATGTGCAGCAGCCCAAGGAACCCGACTCGAAATCCAAATCCCAGAGCCGTCGAGGTTTCAGGCTCGTAGACCAGTGCAGCGTCGTTGAGCTGCAACTTATCAAGAGCGTCGCGCAGTTCAGGAAAATCCTTGGCATCGATCGGGAAGAGTCCCGAATACACCATTGGCTTGGGGTGCCGATAGCCGCCAAGGTCCTTCTCGGAGGGCTTGGAAGCATTGGTGACGGTGTCGCCGACCCGGGATTGACGGACGTCCTTGACACCGGTGATGAGGTACCCAACCTCCCCCACCGACAGGCCCTCAGCAGACACCATTTCTGGGGATATAACGCCGATCTCAAGCACCTCGTGGGCTGCTCCGGTGCTCATCATAAGGATCTTCTCACGGTGACGCAGGGCACCGTCAACGACGCGGACATACGTGACGACACCGCGGTAAGTGTCATAGACCGAGTCGAAAATGAGGGCCCGAGCAGGCACGTCGGCGACCCCCTCAGGAGCCGGCACCTTAGCGACGATGGTGTTAAGCAGGTCGTCAACACCGTCACCCGTTTTTGCTGAAACTCGCAGCACCTCTGATTCATCGCAGCCAATGATTCCGGCAATCTCGGCGGCGTGGCGATCCGGCTCGGCCCCAGGCAAATCAATCTTGTTGAGCACCGGAATAATCTCCAGATCAGCTTCCAAAGCCAGATACAGGTTAGCCAACGTCTGGGCTTCGATACCCTGGGCAGCATCGACGAGCAAAACTGCTCCTTCGCAGGCCTGCAAGGATCTAGATACCTCATACGAGAAGTCCACGTGCCCAGGGGTGTCGATCATGTTGAGAAGGTGAGTGACGCCGTCAACCTCCCACGGCATCCGCACAGCCTGGGACTTGATGGTAATTCCGCGCTCTCGCTCAATATCCATGCGATCCAAGTACTGCGCACGAGCACTGCGCTCGTCAAGGACTCCAGTGATTTGCAACATCCGATCGGCCAGGGTCGACTTGCCGTGGTCAATGTGCGCAATGATGCAGAAGTTCCGGATGATGGCCGGATCTGTACTGCCAGGCTGAGGCGCGGACATCTGCTCCCTTATCGACGATGGTGCCGGGGATGCCCGGCTCAGGTTTTAGTTTGTCACGCGCCGACGACACTGTGCTCTCAGTTACGACGCACTCGGTTATGACCACACTGTCAATCCCTTTAGTGTGCGCGCAAACCGATAGGCTCAAACTATGGTCGCCGATGACAGTCTCGGACATGTGAGCCTTGACCCATTCACCCAACAGTCCTTCGACCTCCGCTGGGAGCGCTACCTGCCTGACCTGTGGATCGGGTTGAGCAGGGTCTACGGTGACCGGGCCGATGAAACCCTACAGAGAATTCGCGCCATCCTGCTACAACGGTGTGCCGAACGTCCTGACGATCTCAAGCGCCTCGACGAAGCCCGCCTCCTAGAACCCGACTGGCTTTAGCAACCGACGATGATCGGTTACGCCACCTACACCGATCACCTCTCCGGCACCCTCAAAGACATGAGCGACCACCTCGATCACCTTTTAGACATGGGTGTGCGGTATCTGCACCTCATGCCGCGGCTACAACCTCGGAAAGAGGCTAACGGTAGTAGCTATGCCGTCGAGGACCATCGCAGCATCCACGCCGATCTGGGCGCCACGGATGACCTAACCGACCTCACCGCGACTCTACGCACCCATGGCATATCCCTTGTCACGGACGTCGTCGTTAACCACGTAGCGGCCGAACACCAATGGGCTCGATTGGCTCGGACTGGTCAGCAAAAGTACCGCGACTATTTTCATATTCTGTCGACTGAAGACGAGGTTAATGCCTGGCAGAAGAACCTCCCGGACGTTTTTCCGGACTCCGCGCATGACAATTTCACCTGGGACGACGACTGCCAAGGGTGGGTGTGGACGACCTTCAACGAGTTCCAGTGGGATCTTAATTGGGCTAATCCTGACGTTTTCTGCGAATTCCTCGACTCAATGTGTGTGCTAGCCAATCGTGGGGTCGAAGTGTTCCGTCTCGACACCATCACCTTCATTTGGAAGAAACTCGGCACCGCCTGCCAGAACCCTCCGGAAATCCACGACATCACCCAGTCACTGCGTCAGGCAATGCGAATAATCGCCCCCGCCGTCGCTTTCATGGCCGAGGCCGCCGTCGGACCAACGACCTCATTAATTACCTCGGGCGCGGGCGTCACTGGGGCAAGGTCTGCGAAATGGCCTACCACAACAGCCTCATGGTACAGCTGTGGAGCGTTCTGGCTACCCGCAATGTCAGCCTCATGGAGACGGCCTTGAGTCGGATCCCCGACAAACCCTCGACGACAACCTGGGCCACCTACGCTCACTGCCACGACGGCATCGGCTGGGCCGTTGATGATGCCGACGCTCGTGATACAGGCCTCGACCCCACCGCCCACCGGCGGTTCCTCTCCGACTTCTATTCCGGAAGCTTCCCAGGATCCTTCGCTCGCGGTTTGGTCTTCCACAAGCCGGTTACCGGCGACTGTCGAATTGGCGGCTCTCTAGCGAGCCTGGCTGGGCTGGAATCTGCCCTGGAATCCAACGACCCGGCTGATATCGACGTTGCCATTGCTCGTATCATCATGCTGCACACTGCGATCCTCGGGTACGGCGGAGTACCGCTGATCTGGATGGGCGATGAGGTCGGCATGCTCAACGACGACTGGCGACGCGATTCCAACCATGCTGACGACAACCGCTGGGTCCATCGACCTGCGATGGACTGGTCAATAGTCGAGCAGGCCGACGCCGAATCGCATAGCGTTCCTGGTCGAATATGGAACGGGGTGCGCCGGGCGATCAATGCCCGCCGTCGCAGCCCTGAATTTCATGCCTCCGTCGAGACGGTGGTCCTGCCCTCCCCCAGCCGTAAGGTCATCATGTGGGGACGTCCTCATCCAGAAGGCCGCATGATCGAGCTATATAACGTCAGTGAGCACGAGGTGTGTTTCCCGATGGAGACCCTGCGCTCCGAACTCGCCGACGTCGTCACCGAATTGCTGAGTGGGTTCGATTACGACCTCACCCCCATGAATCTGCGCCTCGCCCCCTACGAGTGCCTTTGGCTCAGCGACCGCTCTTACGCCTAACATGATCACCGACCGCTCACAGGCATCGGCTGATTTGGGGACGGCTGCATCGATTTGGTAACGTAGCCTGCTGCGCCTGTCTGGCGCACTCCACGTACATCGACCAAGGAATCAGAGGCTGCCCAGTGCCGAACATTAAGTCGCAGATCAAGCGCGTGAAGACCAATGAGAAGTCGCGCCAGCGCAACAAGGCTGTCAAGTCCGCCCTGCGGACCTATGTGCGCAACTTCCGTCGCGCGGCTGAGGCCGGTGACGTTGAGGCCGCCACTAAGGCGGCCAGGGTCGCCAACCGTCAGCTCGATAAGGCCGCGTCAAAGGGCGTCATTCACAAGAACCAGGCCGCCAACCGTAAGTCGGCCATTTCCAAGAAACTCAACTCGCTGGCCGCCTGAGTTTTTCTCTCCTGCTGAGTTTCTATAGGACGCGCACAGCGCCTCGACCCACTGGGTGGTCGAGGCGCTTGGTGTGCATCCAGTAGAAACGGAAGAAGCACTGAGCCTAGACCCATCTGATAAAACCAATCAGGCTTGGCGGGCCTTCTCGATGGCGATGAGCATCGATTCCAGGGCGTAGTTGGCGTCAACCGCAGCTCCCTTGACGGCAGCATCGCACGTGTTGACGAGCTGGATAGCCCTCGCGACGCCAGCCTTGCTCCATGACCGTGCCTGTTTATTGAGCGACTTAAGTTTCCATGGGGATACGCCAATGGTCTGGGCGAGTTGTTTATCCCCCATCCGTTGGCTTCGCATATCCAGGTAGAGGCCCAAAGACCGCAGCCCGCGTGCCATGGCAGCCGTCACCGCCGCCGGTTGTACCCCGATTGACAAGGCCCAGCGCAGGGTTTCCAACGCATCGGGGAGGCGTCCTTCCAAGCTAGCGTCAGAAACGTTAAACGACGAAATTTCCGCCCTTCCACCGAAGTAAGTTGTAACGGCCTGAGCCCCAACTCGCCCGTTCGGTGAATCGCTCGCAAGCTGGTCGACGGCTGCCGCCAGAGTGCGCAGATCGTTACCGAGGGCCTGGTGCAAAGCATTGACGGCGTCGTGATCCATATCAAGATGGCCCCGACGTGCCTCTTTCGCGATGAAGTCCGGAATCGCCCACGGTTTAGGGGCATCGACTTTAACGGTCTCCACCTTGGCCTTCGAGAGCCTGGTCAGTAGCCCTTTACCTTTAGTTCCGCCTGGATGGACCAAGATGAGGCAGAGGGTGTCTGGAGGATTAGCCGCGGTGGTGGTGACGAGATCAAACAGATCCTTATCGAGATCAGACACAGCATTGACGACGACGATCGTTGCCTGGCTAAACAGCGACCCCCCAGTGGCCTCCACGAACCGTCCAGCGTCGACCTCCCGGCCCTCTAGCTTGATGAGCTCGGCCTGCGGATTTTCCCGACGAGCGGCCTTGACCCGGGCGTCAACGGCTCGGTCCGACAACAGGGTCTCCGCGCCCTGGACCAGCAATGCCGTACCGTAAACCGTACTCACCCTTCTAAGAATGCCAGAAAATGATGCTGAAATCGCCACCCCGAGGTGCTCTCCTGCCATTAGGTCATTAGTGAGAGTGCAGCCACTCCAACCGAGTACGCAGCAGGTTCATTGGCGCCGATTCATTTTTCGGCCCAGGAACTTCCCGGTATAGCTGGCCCCAACCAGCCTGCGGAGTTAGATCGTGGTGGCGGGAGTAGTCAAGCAAGGCGCGGTGTATTTCGCGTCGCATTTCACGCGGGTCACTGATGGCGTCAAGGGTGGACCCGCCGCGGCGCTGTAGTGCAACCATCTCGTCTCGTCGAACCTGCCTCTCCTCGGCTTCCTTCGATGCTTTAGACGCGCGGCGGGCCGAGGCGACGCGACGGGCCTGCTCAGCGCGAATCTTCTCATCTCGGGCCAGCAAAGCCCGCTCCTGCTCAGGGCTGAGCAAACCGTCAAGGGCGAAAAGACCGCCATCAGAGGGTGCATAAGTGTCGATAACTTCGCCTAGGATCGCGTCGGATGCGACGGCCTGCCAGACTCCGGCGTCAGGATCCGGCTCGGAGCGCTCACGAGTGTCGAATTCCTCAATGAGGTCAGGCTCGGCAGGCGGGCCGATAACGTGGTCACGCACCTCCTCCATCTGGGAGGCGAGATCGAGGAGCCGTCCCACTGCGGGAAGAAAGACTGTGGCCCGTTCGCGACGGTTCCGTGCCCGAACCACACGTCCCACCATCTGGGCGAAGAATAGCGGGGTGGACGCCATCGTCGAGTAAATGAGAACGGCTGCGTCCGGGATGTCAACACCCTCGGTGATGAGGCGCACACACACGGCGCAGATCTTGTCCGGGTCATCGCGGTAGACGGCAAGCTTCTTAGCCGAGGCCGCGTCTTCAGAGAGGATCACGGACGGTTCATTACCGGTGACGTCTCGCCAGACCTCGGCATATTCCTTAGCAATCTTCTGATTAGAAGCCGGGATAAGCACCTTGGCATGCGGGATCGTCCCTGAATCGCGTAGCTGGTTCACCCGTGCCCACGCTGCCGCCATGACATGGGCAATCCACTCGCCGTCAGAGTCCAAGGCGGTACGCCAAGCCATTTCCTCGTGAGCCTTGGTGAGTTCGGAATCACCGAGGATGGCCGTGTGAGTCTCACCCACGGCGTCAGTCCAGGTGGAGCGCCCGGTGTATGTGGCAAAGGTAACCGGACGCACTACCCCATCACGTAAAGCGTCACCGTACCCGTAGGTGTAGTCGGCTACCGACTCGAAAACTCCGTCACCAACTTCCTCGTATCGGACGTGGGCGATTCTGGCCTCGTCAGACCGGAAAGGCGTTCCTGTCACACCAAGTCGCCGCACCGCTCCCGAGAAGGCCTCAATGACGCCAGAACCCCAACTCATGACGTCGCCAGCGTGGTGGATCTCATCGAAGATGACCAAGGTGCGCATATTGGTTGCTCGGGCCGCGTGCAGGGAAGGTTTCTGGGCGACCTGGGCATAGGTGACAACGCATCCGTGACAATCGGGTGGAAGTGCCTCAGCATTGGTCGTATCGCGTAAGTCCAACCCGAGTCCACGAGCCGCATCAATCCACTGGGAGCGCAGGTGATCGGTCGGACACACCACGATGACGCGATTGATGACGTGGTCCTGCCACAGATGTGCAGCAACGGCCAAAGTGAACGTCGTCTTACCGGCGCCCGGGGTGGCGCAAACCAGCCAATCGCGAGGGCTCGTAGCAAGGTACGAATCGAGCGCTTCTCGCTGCCAGGTACGCAACCGCATCGGCATGCGAGGCCCTTTAGTCGTGAACCGTGACGCCACTTGTTCTCCTTCCCCCGACAGCTCACTGCGAACCGACCGCTCAGGTTAGCGCGGCCTGCCGACACCTATCGACGGCATTCCCGACGACGCGGAACGTCACGATCGTGTCTGCACCAGCACGGACCCACCATTGCGGGCCAACAGCACCGTCCCTTCAAGATCAGTGCGATGCAGCTGCATTCCCATCCGCTTAGCCAGAGATACTGCCCTGTACGAGGGATGCCCGAAGGAATTTCCTTGGCCCGCAGACGCCACCGCTACGCTTGCCCCGGTTGCTGCCCAGAAGCCCTCGTCTTGACGGGCCGATCCGTGATGAGGCAAGACGAGGACATCACTGGTCAGGTCCGTGCCTTTGGCCAAAACGTGGTGCTGTTCCTCAGCTTCGGCATCTCCAGGAAACACAACTCTCAACCCGTTAACCGTCGCCTTGATCACAACTGAGGATTTGTTCTCGGCGGCAGGCTCCTCCCCCAACTCATCCGTACCAGTCTCTGAAAACTGGGCTCCTCCCCAGAGCTCAAGTGTCGCCGTTCCGGCCGTCATGACCTGGCCCGGACTAGCCACGATCACCTTGGCACCCAACTGAGCAGCCGTTTGCGCCACTCCCTTAGCTGACCACTCTGGGGACGCCAGCTGGGACACGACGATGGCTCTCGTTGGACCATGATCACAGATGGCGTTGAGGCCGTCGACATGATCGGCGTGGAAGTGGCTGAGGATCACCACCGGCACCTGGGCGACGCCGAGGTCATCCAAGCAACGACTCAATCTGTGCGGATCCGGTCCAGTGTCGACGACGACAGCCTCATCCGGGCTGGCACGCACCAGAGCCGCACTGCCCTGACCGACGTCACAGATGGCCACCTGCCACTGCCCCGGCCAGCCCGGGACGGGAGGACGCACGACTGTCGCTGTTAAAACTGCTAGCCCCGCGAGCGCAGTCAACCACGGCCTCGTCAAGACCGCCGGAGTGACCAAAGCCAATCCCACACATATCCCGGCCAGCACCCCGACGGCCCATCCGCCTGCTGGCCACCTGAGTAGACCGGACGGAGCTTTAGCACCGACGTGAGCTATCCAGATGATCGGCTGGACGCAGCATCCGGCAAGCCGCCCGAACGGCGCCCCCAATGGCGGCCAGATCAAGGCGAAAAGCCCGGTCGCCATCCCTAGCGCCGAGGCCAGAGGTACGAAGGGAGCAGCCGCGAGATTAGCGATGAGTCCGGTCGTCAATACAGTGCCAGCCATCCAGGTGTTGACAGGCTGAGTCGCCAACTGGGCTGCCCATGGCACTGTTATGGTTGTCGCTAGCCACGTTGGCGCCCACGCCATCGCAGCCGACCATGGTTGGGCCCACCACAAGATGCCAGCCGTTGCACAGACCGACAGCCAGAAACCCACTGATCTCACGAGCCATGGATCGATGAGCATCAGCCCAGTCACCGCGACGGCTAAGGTCCTGATGCCACCGCGCCGGTCGAAGGCGACCCCCGTCGCAGCCACAGTGACCACTCCCATCGCAGCTGCTCTTACCACCGAGGCTTCGGTCCGACACACCACCACAAATACAACGACACCAGCCACCGACAGCACCCTTAGCCCTCGCCGCTTCAGGCCGCACCACGCACCTATCCACCACAGCAGGACCGTCGTAGAGGCAAGGTTGGCCCCAGAGACGGCCATGAGGTGGGTCAACGCCGTCACCCGAAAATCCTCGGACATCTCCTCAGAAACCGCTGCGGTATCCCCCACAACAATCGATGGCACGATGGCTCGTTGCCCCTTTGGACATCCCGAAACAGCACTGACTAGACCGGCGCGAAAACGATTGACCCCACGGCCAAGGGGCCCGGCCGGTACAACGACCCTCGGCGGGGACCGCAACTTCAGTACTGCTGCTTCAGCCCGCCCTTCCCGTGGCGGAGTTAGAAGGCCCTGCACCTGAATCTGCTGCCCAACGGTTACCTTCGCGGCAGGGTCCGACATTGACCCCGACGCCACGACAACAACCTTCACCGACTGATTAATAGCCTGGCCTTCTGCGACGATGCGATGGGCTGCCAGAGTGATCATGACAGTGCGCCCTCCCGAACCACTCCCCTCGAATGTCCGCGGATCGACGGTAACCCGACCTCTCACAGTCACCGAAACTCCTTCCTGGGCAAGCTCAGCGACGCCAGTGTGGTGGACAACGTGGTCGCGTATCCCGGCGCTCACGAGGATTGTCAACCCCACCGCAGCGGCTACAACAACCAGCCACACCTTGCGCCCCACCGCGATCATGCCTGCGACAAGGCATCCGATTCCGGCACCAATAACCGTCCAACGATGACCGCCGGTGCCGACGGCAGCCATCCCACACGCGGTGATAGCCACCGGAATCATGCGTACATCGGGGGTTGCGAAGGCCTGGCGTTGACGGCCCTCACGATGAGGTTTAGACCGTGACATGCGGCTTGATCTTTTCGAAGGTCTTCGCTCCGATCCCAGATATTTCCCGCAGCTGGTCTACGGAGGCGAACTGTCCGTGTTCCTGACGCCACGCCATGATCTTGCCCGCCATCACTGGACCGACTCCGTCGATCGTCTCAAGCTCACTCTGATTCGCGGTGTTGAGATTAACCTGAGCCTTACCGCTGCCTGGAGCCGCTGCTACGCCGCCACTTCCCGACCCTCCGGCAACCCCCGGCGAGCCGCCAACGCTGTGGTCGGGTGGGGTCACTGTCCCGTCTCCACCTGCGGGGACCCATACCTGGCAACCGTCACAGACTGGGGCAGCAAGATTGAGACGACCGGGGTGGGCACCCGAGCTTGTTCCGCCCGCAGCTCCGATGGCATCAGCGACGCGGGCGTCGGGATTAACCGTATACACACCGGGATGCTTCACCCGTCCGGCCACGTGAACCTGGATGGGTGCGGTCGTCGTTGCGGTGGCGGCCGGGAGAGCGGCAGGAGTGGTGCCCTCAGACCGCACCTCGGACTCACTGGTCTCTCGACCGGGCATAGTTGTACCTTCAGGCACCGTCGACACCGCCATAGCGCCCGCTGGCGCTTCGGTAGGTTTCGAGCGCATCAACACAACAGCGATGACAGACAGCACCACAACGAGCAGAATCCCCACTGCTGAGGCGTGTACTCGGGTCACGGCCCGTCGAGGAGTTGAAGTCTCCTCGGGTGCCGGTTCCTCCTCTACTGGAGTCGCCGAATGTCGGGGCCCAGGTTGCGGGCAGGCAGCCGTGCCATGAGGTCCTCAAGACGCTCTCGGTAGTCATCACTCATACCTTCAGTTGTCGTCGGGACAACCGAATTTCGCCAGGCAATTTCAAACCTGTGGATAACACGGCGCGGCGGGAAGTCTGCTATTCACAGGCTCGCCACAGCGTCATGTTATGACGGAGCTGGTCAGTCACGTCATTGCGTGATCGAGCTGATCACATCATCACTTCGCGACGATCGATATCATCTTTGGCAGCCTGGTAATGACCTTGACGATCTCTTTGCCTCCGGTGAACCGCTGCACATTAGCGTCAGCCAAAGCCACCTCGAGAGCTTCGTCCTCAGTGATGTCGGGGCTCACCTGGATTTTGGCGCGTACCTTGCCCGTCACCTGGACGACCATGGTCACTTCCTTGGTGACCAGTAGTTTCTGGTCAGCAGTAGGCCAATGAGAGTTCGCGACGGAAGGCTCCAAGCCGAGTATCTCCCACATCTCCTCAGCAAGGTATGGGGCCACCAAGGACAGGGCCTGGGCGGTAAAGGTGACAGCCTCGCGCACCGCAGGGTCGGCTGGGCCACACCCCGAATCGATGGCCTTACGGGTGGCGTTGACCAACTCCATGACCCGCGCCACGACGACGTTGTAACGCCCGCTCTCCAGCAACTCGGTGATGTCAGCGATACTGCGATGGGTAACCTGACGCAAAGTGGCGTCACCCTGCGTCAAGTCGACGTCAGGATCGCTCGTGACCTCAGATGCCACGCGCCAGGCACGCTGCAAGAACTTCAACGTCGACGCCGGGGAGACGTCGGCCCAGTCGATGTCCTCATCCGGCGGACCTGCGAAGATGACGGTAGTACGCACGGCGTCGACACCGAACTCGTCGATCTGCTTGCCGAGGTCCACACCATTTCCTAGCGACTTCGACATTGCCCGGCCCTCGTTGATCACCTGGCCCTGGTTCATGAGCCGCTGGAAAGGCTCGGTGAAGTCGACCATGCCGAGGTCATGCAGCACCTTAGTGAAGAACCGGGAGTACAGCAGGTGCATAGTGGCGTGTTCAACACCACCGATGTACTGGGCCACCGGCATCCAACGGCGAACAGCCTCCGCATCAAACGGGCCTTCGTCATAGTGCGGAGAGCAGTAGCGCATGAAATACCACGACGAGTCCACGAAAGTGTCCATGGTGTCGGTGTCGCGCTGCGCAGCCCCCCCACACGACGGGCAGGCAACCGAACGCCATTCGCTGGCCTCCTCACCGGCCAAGGGGGACGTTCCCTTGGGGGCGAGCTCAGCGCCACGCAGATCAGGCAACCTAACTGGCAGCTGCTCGTCAGGGACCGGAACGTCGCCACAGGACTCACAGTGGATGATCGGAATGGGGCATCCCCAGAAACGCTGACGACTCAGCAGCCAGTCGCGCAGCCGATAGGTAGTTGTCGCCTCACCAATCCCTTTCTCGCCCAGGAGCTTACACACCTTCGCGATGGCCTCGGCTTTAGTGGTGATGCCATCGAGGAGTCCAGAGTTCTGGTAAACGCCATCACCCGTTGTGGCGACCCCGGACTCACGAGGATCGGCTTCGCCTGTGTCGATGACCGGGATGACGTCAATGCCGTACGCGCGGGCGAAGTCGAGGTCGCGCTGGTCATGGGCGGGTACAGCCATAATGGCACCCGTCCCGTAGTCCGCCAGCACATAGTCACCAGCCCACACCGGAACTTTGGCACCATTGACCGGGTTCGTGGCCTCGACCCCGAGGGGCACGCCGATCTTCTCGTGATCGGTGGACTGCCGCTCAATCTCGGACTTCTTCTTGACCTCATCGAGGTAGGTCTCAAAGGCTGGCCTGGCTTCATCCGAAACGATCTCCTGGGCCAGAGTCGAGTCGGGAGCCACCACCATGAAGGTGGCTCCATACAGGGTGTCCGGGCGGGTGGTGAAAATCCTCACTGGCTCCGTGCGACCATCAATCGTGAAATCAACGTAGGCACCCTCGGAACGACCGATCCAATTGCGCTGCATCGACAGCACACGCTCAGGCCACTTGCCCTCAATCTGGTCCATATCGTCGAGCAGGCGCTGGGCGTAGTCTGTGATGCGGAAATACCACTGGTTGAGCTGACGCTTGGTAACGACCGCACCGCAACGCTCGCAGCACCCATCCTTGACCTGCTCATTGGCGAGCACCGTCTGGTCGTTGGGGCACCAGTTCGCCCAGGAACCCTTGCGGTAGGCCAATCCTTTCTCAAAGAAGCGGTTAAACAGCCACTGGGTCCAGCGGTAGTACTCCTCGTCGGAAGTGTGCAGTCTCATCGACCAGTCGAAAGAGACCGCGTACCGCTTAAAAGAGGCCGCCTGAGTGCCGATGTTGCGGTAGGTCCACTCCGCAGGATGGGTCCCGTGCTTAATAGCGGCATTCTCGGCCGGCAGGCCGAAGGAGTCCCAGCCCACCGGGTGCAGGACGTCGAATCCGCGCAGACGCCAGTAGCGGGCTAGCACATCGCCGATAGCGAATGCCTCAGCGTGGCCCATATGAAGGTCCCCGGAGGGGTAGGCGAACATGTCAAGCACGTAACGACGCTCCTTGGAGCCGTCGTCAAGGGCTGCGAAGGTGCGGTGCTCCTCCCAATACTTGGACCACTTTTCCTGGGCTGCGGCCGCGTCGTAGCCCGTCGTCTCGCGCACTTCGTCGCTCACGTCACACCTCTCGGATCCACTACGGGCCTAACCAGACCCACGACACATACGGACCCGAGTTTAGCGAAACGGCCCCACACCTAGCGTCAGGGTTCCCTGTCCTTCCTTGTGGACAGCTGTTGGTAAGTGCACAGTTGATGTCATGAGCACCGTGACACGATGCGCGAACACGCCCGACGAGAAGACGAAGATGCCCTCAACTCCGGCATTGTCCGCCCTCGCCCCCGCTCACGATACCTCGACAACGACGTGCCAGCCCTTGTACTCCTCCACCTTTGTCAATCAGCCCCGCAAAGCGGACAAGGGCATGGGCAGCCTCAACTCGAAACTCAATTGGCTGCGTGCCGCAGTGCTGGGCGCCAACGACGGCATTATCTCGACGGCGGGCATCGTGATGGGAGTCGCTGGCGCCACCGTCGATCGTTCCTCCCTCCTTATTGCTGGCCTGGCTGGTCTGGTCGCCGGTGCTTTGTCGATGGCTGGCGGCGAGTACGTTTCCGTGAGTTCCCAGCGCGACATTGAGAAGGCTGTCATGGCGAAAGAAGCCGCTGAGCTACGCGACTTCCCCGACGAGGAGCTTGAGGAGCTCACCGGGATATACACGGAGAAGGGATTGTCCCACGGTACCGCTCGTCAGGTAGCTCTGGAACTTACCGCTCATGACCCGCTGCGTGCCCACGCTGAGGCTGAACTAGGCATTGACCCTGACGAGTACACCAACCCGTGGCACGCCGCCTTCGCATCGATGGCCGCGTTTACTGTCGGTGCCCTAGTACCACTGCTGGCCATGGTGTGCTCCCCAACGGCGATTCGGGTCTACATCACCATCGCCGCGACCATCATCGCCCTACTCCTCACTGGTTTGGGCTCGGCAATCGTCAGTGGCAGCGGGAAAACCCGTCCTATCGCTCGCAACATCATCGTCGGTATCTGTTCCATGACGATCACCTATCTCATCGGGCACCTGGTCGGTACCCGGATGTAGCCTCCGTTGCTACGCCGATAAGTTGGATTCCTCACCCACTTGCTCCTCCAGAAGGGGGTGTGCAATCACTGTTGGATCATGATTCATGACGTCCCACAATTTGGGCGGCACGAAAGCGTCAACAATGACTGTCAGCGCAGCAGGCAAGTCAGCTGTTCCCGCCATAAATTCGCATCGACGTGCGCACACCGCTGCCACTGCCCCCTCACCGCTCAACCATCCCGCCAGCCCACAGAGAGACAGTGGAGCTGGCGCCATCCGATCCGGGATGATCTCGACTGCTCGACTCCATATCGCGAGCCAGCGCGATGCGTCGGCCCGCTCCATCGACATCCACAGTCTGCGCGCTATGCCCGGACGCTGGACGGCTACCGCTAGCTCCGTCACAATCGCATCGTCGGTTTCGTCGCGAGACTCAAAGAGGACCTGGCACCTGGTCTTCACGGCGTCGTCCTCCTTGCGGCAGAGCCGCCGCCGGGCACTAGCCAGGAGTCTGCGGGTATCTGGATCACATGTGCGCCCAGGGCCGGAGAGCGTATTGACAAGGCTGGTGCGACTAGGCAGAACAGTCAGCCCGCGATAGACCGCTTCGGCTGCGATGGACGGATCTGGAACAAAGCGGTGATTCTCGCCACAGCCCTGCTCATCACAAAAGATGCTGCGCCAATATTCACCGTCAGTCCACGCAGCATCACCAATATTCATGCTTCCCAACGCTTGGACGGCCGACATCAGAGTGCCCATGGCGCGATCTTGATTGTTACTGAACGCTAAGACGACCGTTCGACCTCGCCCTGCCAGGGGGCCGACCCGTGATGCGAAGGCATCCATAGTCACGGCAGATTCGAGGTCGTCGAGATCGGCTCGGGCAACGAAGCCCTGGCATGCGGCACCGTCGTCGGCAACGATGAGGAGCAGGCTCTCAGTAGGCTGAAACCCCAAGAGGTACGGTGCCAAAGTCACCGCTTCTTCGACGGTCCTGACGGTCAATGGATCACGGCCATCAGTGGTGGAGGAATGTAGTGCTGTCATACCTCCAGTTGTCGTCTCGACCCCGCCGAATCCGTCAAGCAATTTCGAATCTGTGGATAAGTCTCATCTGCGCCATCTCGTCTTGAAGCCAAGCTGTGGACAACATCATCCGTCGACAACAACGTACAGTAGAGCCACCATGAGCCAACCGCCTGACATCAGCCAGTACCAGCCACCAAAACGCCACAGCGGTTGGATCGCCGTCATCATCGTGGCAGCGATCATCATCGCACTAGTCATCATTGCACGCCGGGTCACCAGCGAGCCAGTGAATCCCGTCGCGCCGACACCATCCTCAATTGCGACGTCTACGTCTTCTACTCCAACGTCGATCCCGGCATCAGCTACTGCGGTCGCCTCCTCGTTACCGTTCTCCTCGAAGGACGACGACACCGAGGGACGGTGGTCGATCGACAACGTGAAATGGGGACCTAACACCGTCACTCTCACGGTGACCATTGAGGTCACCAGGGGCTCTCTGACCGACTACACCTTCTTCATCATGGAAAACGAGTCGACCGATATCCATCAGGCGAGCCAACCCTCCACAGGCTCTCTCGGCGCTGACGTATCCCAAGGCCACAAAGTTCACGGCACGATCACCATCGACTGCCCACGGACTAACGCCACCGTCATGCTCACTCACAGATCGGGGATGTCTTCCCCCATTTCGGCATTAACGATCAAGGCGTAGTTCGCGCCCCCTACAAGATATGCGTAGAGGGCGCGAGTCCGGTACCGGTCGTCTTCTCTCCTCAGCGCATCAGTCGACCGCGATGCGCGGGTACCGCGGCTGCCACATCGCTGAGAACACCTTCTCAACGGGATTGTCCGTGACCTCGGTTGCCACGCCCTCCTCCATCGCCTGTTCAGCGACAGCAATGGCCACCGACGCCGACAGCGGCCTCAGATTCTTGATCGATGGCAGCAGCGAGGCCCCCACAACACGGCTGTCGGCGCGCAGCGCTACCGCCTCAGCAGCGGCCGCGATCATGCCGCTGGTGACGCGGGACGCCCGAACGGCGATGGCCCCCAAACCAATTCCCGGGAAGACCAGAGCGTTATTAGCCTGCGCGATCTGGTAGGTCACGCCATTAACCATGACCGGCTTGAACGGAGACCCAGTAGCGACCAAAGCGCGTCCGTCAGTCCACTTGAGGATGTCAGACGGTAGGGCCTCGGCCTTACGAGTTGGGTTCGATAGCGGCATGATTACCGGACGCTCGCAGTGGGAAACCATCGTCGTGACGATGTTCTCGGTAAAGGCTCCAGGTTGGGCGGAACAGCCGATAAGGATCGTCGGGTGGACGTTTCGTACCACGTCATTGAGCGTGTACTGGTCTGGGCTGTCGAGGATCCAGCCTTCCAGCTCCTTCTTGCTGCGAGCGAAGGGGCGCTGGAAGTCGCGCAGCCGTAAGCCTTCACGCAACAGACCCCGTGAACCGAGCCCCCAGAAGTGGGAGCGAGCCGTCTTTTCGTCAACGCCTTGACTAACCATGAGCTGCACCAGCAGATTGGCAATGCCGGTACCCGCCGAGCCCGCCCCGTAGATAACAATGCGGTGCTTGCTCAGCGGAATACCCGAAGATTTGACGGCGCTCAGCACCGCCGCAACGACGACGGCCGCGGTGCCCTGGATATCGTCATTAAAGGTGCAGTAGTCGTCGCGGTATTTGTTGAGGATCCGGGTAGCGTTGCCGGCTGCAAAGTCCTCCCAGTGCAGTAGAGCGTGAGGGAACATCCGGTGGGCGGTTTCGACGTATTGCTGGACGAAGGCGTCGTAACGCTCGCCGCGCACGCGGGGATGGCGCACTCCGAGGTAACCATCGTCGTTGAGACGTTCCATGTTGTCGGTACCGACGTCGAGGATAACCGGGAGTACACGGTGAGGGTGGATCCCTGCAGCGGCGGTGTACACGGCCAGCTTTCCTACCGTGATCGCGACGCCACCGACACCTTGGTCACCGATGCCAAGGATGCCCTCCGCATCGGTGGCCACGATGAGGTCGACATCGTCAGGACCATGACCCAACTGTGCCAGGGCTTGTTCCATGCCCTCCGGATCGTCAATAGACAAGTAGATGCCGCGCGGACGGTCGTACCAGTGGCTGTACTCCTCAATCGCCCTACCAATGGTTGGCGTGTAAACGATCGGAAGCATCTCCTCAATGTGCTCAGCAAGGAGGCGGAAATACAGCACCTCATTGCGGTCATGCATGTGGTTGAGGTACAGGTACTTGGCCAAGTCATCGGGCTGTGCCGAGTACTGTGCGTAGACCCGCTTAAGCTGATCAGTGATCGTCATGACCCCTGACGGCAGCAGGCCGGTGAGACCAAGCGCCTTTCGCTGCTCGATGGTAAAAGCCGTACCACGGTTGGTCAGAGGGTTCGTCAACACCTCCTGGCCACGAGCCGCAATCCTAAGAAGGTCTCCGTCGTCATCGTGCGCATACTGAAAGGGAATTGACATACCCCTAGCTTATGCGACCGGTAGCACAGATGTTCATCAGGTCATGCGATCGATGACAGAGTGTCACGCAGTCGTTCCGCTGAAGCCTTGAGAGAAGCAATCTCTTCGGTATCCATGACGACGGGGACGACCCCCTCAATACCGTCGCGGGAGACGATACAGGGCATCGATAAGGCTACCCCCGAAATTCCGTGCACGTCCGTCATAACACTTGACAATGGCAGGACGGAACGGCCTGGGCGGAGCAGAGCCTCGGCCAGACGGGCACCCGTCAAACCAATGGCGTAGTTCGTAGCGCCCTTGCCCTCAATAATCTTGTAAGCTGCGAAAGCTGCCTCTTGAGCGAGGTCAGCCAGCACCTCCTCGGTGAACACCCGGTCGCCATCGACCGTCCAGTCACGGATCGGCACACCGGAGATATTGGCTGTTGACCACAAAGGGAACTCCGAATCACCGTGCTCGCCCACGATGGTGGCGTGAACGTGACGCTGTTCAACGTTGGCCCACTGACGAATGAGCCAGCGCAACCGCGAGGTGTCAAGCATCGTGCCAGTGGAAAAGACGCGGTTGGTGGGAAGACCCGTGGCCTGCTGAGCAACAACGGTGAGGACGTCGCAAGGATTGGTCACCAACACGAACAGGGCGTTCGGGGATTGCTCAACGAGCTGCGGCATGAGGGAGCGCAAAATATTGGCATTGACGCCGGCAAGGTCCAGACGAGTCTGACCCGGCTTCTGCCTGGCCCCGGCTGTGATAAAAACGACGTCAGAGGCGGCAGTGTCGTGGACGTCAGCGCCGCCCATGACCGAAGCAGGAGTGAACTGAGTGCCGTGGGCGAGATCTGCCACCTCAGCCTCGACCTTGTCCTTGGCGATGTCATAGAGGGAAACGAGGTCAGCCGATCCACGGATAAGGCAAGCGTAGGCCAGTGAAGAACCGACCGAACCGGCACCAACAACGGAAATCTTGGAGGCGCGACGGGTGGCGTCAAAAGTACTCATGACGGTCATCTTAGGGTGCCCTCGCGCCTGGTTCAGAACGCTGCGCACCAGGGCCGCTCATCTGAACAAGATGCCAGTAACTGTGGCCGTTTGTGCATCCCCTGACGTCAGGCCACACTCATCACTCCTTCGCCCTGCGCCATGCCTCGGCGAGTTCCCGTGCACTGGACTCGGGATCGGTGCTGCCGCAAATCGCCGAGACAACACTCAGGCCGTCACATCCCATCCGGGACACGTATGGAGCATCGGATGCGCTCACCCCACCGATGACGCACACCGGCCACGGGCTAGCGTTGACGACATCGCATATCCCAGCCAGGCCGAGCTCCTCGGCCTCCGGCTTGGTACCAGTGCCATGCAGGGCTCCAACTCCCAGATAGTCGATGACGTCACGACCATGGGACAGGGCTGCCTTCACATGGACAGGGGCCTGCGCGGACAAGCCGATGAGCAAATCGTCACCTAGAACCGCACGGGCTTGGTCGACCGGCATGTCAGACTGCCCGACATGGGCGCCGTCAGCCCCGATCTCGGCAACGAGATGAACCCGGTCGTCAATGATGAGGGGCACTCCGCCCGAAATACACGCATCCCTGACGCGTCGTCCCAAGGTGACGAACTCATCGTCGGATAAGTCGTGGTCGCGGAACTGGACTAGGGTCATCCCACCGACGATGGCGCGCCGCACGGTCTCGACGACCCCGTCTGGCCCGCCACATTGGGCGGTGTCGGTGACGAGGTACACCGACAGATCAAATTCAAGCCGAGACATCGCGAAGCCCTCCCCGCGCGCCGACTTCATCGGGTGACGCCAGGAATAATTCGTCAACGAGAGCTTGAGCGAAAGCGCCCGGACCCACACTGCGCTCTGCTGCCCGTTCGGCGGCTACGCACAACATGGCGGTCGCGGACGTAGCCGCAATGAGGTAATCATTCTGGACGCCTGCAAAGGCCGCTGTGAGCGCTCCTAGCGAGCATCCCACCCCAGTAACCCGCGTCATCCACTCATGCCCCGATGACACGGTCACATGCCGGTCCGCATCGATGATGTGATCGAC
>ERZ941605.163-NODE-163-length-20091-cov-6.041226_pt1 | contig 20091 bp, 15 predicted proteins | sample MGYA00520904_ERZ941605 | MGnify/ENA primary metagenome ERZ941605 (study PRJEB32759, sample SAMN07749870) | skin metagenome | biome: transportation; feature: city; material: polyester macromolecule | host: Homo sapiens | place: Hong Kong:TW line | collected... | reverse complement strand
GCGCATCCCACTCCTTGACGGTGGGCATAGGTCGCCCGAACATCTGTTCGAGGGCTTGGGTTAAGGTCGGACAGTGATCCGGGCCGTCCTCGCGGTTCTTGAAGGACAGTTCTGCGGTGAAGATCATTCGGCCGTGTTGGCGAGCGTTAACACGGCGAGTGCTGAAGGTCCGACCGTCGCGAATTCGCTCAACATCGAAAATCATCGGCAGGTCGGTGCGTCCAGCATGGAGGAACAGCGCGTGCATGGAATGGGCCGTGCGCTCAGGAGTGGTGCGAGCACCAGCAACTAGAGCCTGAGCCAGTACTTGGCCCCCGAAGGTCCGCTGCCACGTCGTATGCGGTTGTCGACCTCGAAACAGGTCGAGATCGAGGTCCTCAAGATCAAGCAGGTCAGCAGTCGTCGATGGCACCTAAACCACTGTGCCAGATCAGGCGGATTCAGCACAGGGACTCGGGGGCTCACCGTCAGATCTTAATCCATGCAGACCCGCCCGGAGCGAGAGTCACTTCATCGGTCAAACCAGCGATGGTCGTCGTGACCTCACCAAAGCTGACATTGGTCGCCAGAAGCAGTCCAGCCTCGTCGTACCAAGCCGTCTCGACACGAGGATCGGCTGCAACGTACTCAGCTGCGAATTCCTTGTCGCGACCAGCCGCCCACCAGATTGCTCGGTGCAGCAGCCGAGAGTTCTCCACGGTGTATGGCAGACCAGCGAGGTAGACTGCCCTGCCCTCCCCGAGAGTGTGGACGGCCGCACGAATCGAGCCGTCCTCCAGCTCCAGCACCTCGGTGTCCTCACACACCGGGACAATTTCGGGAGCAAGTGGGCCGACATCGAGGGATAAACCCTCGGTAATGAAATGGGAGTCGACGACGTTCGGGTAACGATCTGTTGACAAGCTCCACCCGATCTCCCGGTCAACGCCGAGAACATCGGACAACCGAAAGCATGCGCCATCGCCCGGCCAGTAACTGGGCTCGCCGACACCGATGAACCCGCCACCGCGAGCCACGAACGTACGTACCGTGGCCTGCACGGCGACATCAGCCCATTCCTGGGCTCCGGAGAAGGCGGTTCCTGCCGCGCCGGTGTTGATGAGCACGCCGATGGCCTCGGGGACACCGTCACGGATGTCGTCAAAGTCGAGCCAATCGATGTCAAAGGGAAGTCCGGCCAGGGCCTCCACAACTCCCAGGCAAGGCGCGGCCTGCTTGTAGTACAGGGCGTGGGCGACCATATGGGTCATCCAGGTGCGACGGGCTCCCCAACAGTTGAGGATGCCCACTCGAAACGGCGCAGTACGCGGAGTCTTCCCACCGCTGCGTACCCAGATGTCGCGGAACTCCTGGCAAATCTGCGCAATCCGATCCATGAAATCCGGGTTCTGGTTGGCCAGGGAAAGGTACCCACCGTAGCCAATGCGGTCCAGTGGCTTGCGAACGATGGCTCGCCGAGCCTGCACCCATGAGGTGTTAGCCTCCCCCACCGGATCCCCTTTATCGTTGAAGACGTCGGGGAAAAAGTAGGGCAGAAACCGTCCCTCGGTGTAGCGCACGCCGGGGATATCGGAGATCATCCGACATGTGGCTGCCGATCCCACTGAGCCGACCACGGCATCAATCCCAGTGGTTGCGAACAGCTCGCCATAGGGCTCGGTACCGATCCAGTTGTCACCGAGGAACATCATCGCCTCGCGGCCCTTATCATGGCAGATCTCGACGAGGCGACGCACCCGATTAGTAACGAAACGATTGACGAAATCGATCCATGCGAGGAGGAACCGAGAAGGCGGACGGAACGAGGAGTTGTGGTAACCAGCGTCGACGAAGTCCTCCGGGTCGACCCGCCAACCAGTCTCGGCCTCAAAAGCCTCCATGAGGGGCACCGAGACGCTCGCTGAGTAACCAAACCAGTCAACGAACTTCTCCTTGGCCTGCTGATTGAAATACAGAGTGAAGTGGTAGAAGAAAGTCGTGAACCGGACGACGTCGACCTCAGGATGGGCGTCAAGCCAGTCCGAAAGAGATTCCTGGACGTGGTTCCAGGTAGCGGGGTAGACGACGTCGAAGGGGTGTTCCTTGCGACGGGTGGGGTCATTCTCCCAGTGATTCGTCGTGTAGTTGTACATCTGGGTGGTGTCCCACAGCTGGGCAGCCAGGAATGTCACGGTGTAAACGTGGCCAGCCGTCGCTGGCGCCGTCACCACACAGTCGACACCTTCACCACTGACCGTCCAGCTTTCAACAACCCCACCGGTAGTGCGGTCGCGTACCTGCCACCAGCGCTTGATGTCGACGTCGGTATCCGGGCGAACCTGTTCGGCAAAGAAACCGCGCATGATGTGAATCTTCAACGGTCCGTCCTCAAAGGCCGGAACCCGGTCGGAGCACAAATAAAGGCTGACGTGCTCGTCAAGGTGGTCCAAAGCCCACACCTCGTCACCGCGGGCACAGAACCAAGTCGAATACACCTTCGTCCCCAACTCGGAGACGATCTTGGGCAGCGACGTACCGTCGCTATTGCGTACTGCATCGGCACCGAGGCATTCGATGATGGTTGTGAGTTCTTCGTCCATCCCCTCCTCGACCGGTAGGGTGACACGTCCTTGGGTCGTCATTGAAGGAGCTCCTTCGGTTCAGGTGGACTTGGTTTTCCAGTGATGGATCAGGACGCCATGGGCTCGGCGTCGGTGGATTCTCTGGAGCGGTGCAGGCGGAAAAGAACGTAACTGGAAAGGCCTTGGAGACGCCACTCTCCGCCCCATGACCAAAAGCATGGCTCGCAAGTTGACCGGAACGTTGGCCCGAGTGAACCTCATCATCCTTCTGTCCATGCGGAAACGTCACCACCATCATTTCCTCTCCCCAGAACATCGGATGCCATCCCTCGCCATGCTGCCCCACCAGCGCGCCCCAGGTATCAAGCGCAACGTCATCGAATCCCCGTACGGCCAAAATCATTAATTCCATCCCACGGCGACGTCTGACGGCGTGCACCAACCAACGTAACCCTATCCCGTCCCATGCCACGTAGGTGTTCGGCCACCGCATGATCGAGTCGGTGCCGGCGTTCCAACCAGGTGTGACTATCCACCCACCCTGAGTCGTATCCCAGGGTGGAGTCCGGATCGATGACCGAAAGTACTTGGGAGCGCCCCAGCAGAGACTCAGCAGTTCGGGCTGCCGCAAGATCGACGAAGGCGTCGCGAACCAGGCGGTGACGCAAGGAGGGCCACACCACTCCATCAGGCCCAGGATAGACGATGAACGCGTCTCCGCTGATGCACCCGCCGCCCGCACTGGTGTCGGCGAAGGGATCAATTGGACAGACCGACAGTTGGCCGTAGTAGAAGTTGAATCCCCAGTGCAGGAAGCCCTTAACACCAAACTTCCAGAGTTGCCAACCCAAGGCTCGGGTGCGCACCGATTCCTGGGCTATGAACCTGTTCGAGACGCCCACATCCTGGGCGACGCAGTGGTACACCCAGGCCGGTTCGATGCCATCGCGGCGAAAGTCCAGAACGGCGTCCGTAGCCACCACTGGTTCGTCCACCAGCTCGATGTACTCAGGATGAGAAAGAGCTTCCAAGGTGCGGGCGCCCTCCAATAATGGCCGAGCAATGTCGCTGGCCGCCCGATAGCTCTCCAGATGATGCTCATTCGGCTCATCTGAAACGTGGAAGACGACATGGTCGAGCCCGATACGGGACTCGAACCACTGCTTGAGAAAGGGCACCAGAGACGACAAGAAATACGCATACTCCGGGTCGGTAGCAAGAGTGTCCCAACCAAACCGGTCGACCACCTCGCCGTCAACGCTCATGCGGAACCGTGGGGTGAACCGCGCCCCCACTGGGTAAACAGATGGGGCACCTCGACACCGGCAATGCCGACCTGCTCTAACAACCGGATCCACCTCTCGAGTCTGTCAGTCCCGAAGTGGTATACCCCATCGTCACATGAGATATCGAGCAGCTGCACCGTCGGACGGTACGAGCCCGGTGCAGTGTCCAGGGGTGGGGTCCATAACGGGGTGAGTACCATGGTGACCCCCATCTGGGCAGCGGCACGCAACTGTTCGGCCACCACCCGCCAATGGGCCTCGCTCCACGGCTCCACGCCGTAATAGGTAGCAAGGCAGTCGGCATGGAACCACTGAGTGAACTCCACCCCGTGGTCAGGCAGCGCGGTGGGAACAACCTCCACGTCGATAGTGCGGTGGGCCACCTGCACGTCGGCCTCGAAGACTCGCACCTCGACGGGGGGCAGATCTCTTCCCGCCGACGGTAATTCGAGATCCACCCACACACCATGCCATCCCACATGAGTGAGGCGAGGCCGGCATGAGTACACGGTGGCATCGTCACCCCTCTCCTCATCGGCGCAGAGCGGTCTCAGCAGGTCAGGCATCATGCTGGGCTTACCTGTGAGATAGCCATCACAGCGGCCATCCCAGCAGGGCACTCGCACAGGCACCAGCCCAATAGCCCAGAACCGTACCCCGGCATTGGTAACAACCTCGACGCGTAACGAGCCCGAGCCATTGTCATGGGGACGACGTCGGGTGCGCCAAGCGATCTGAAAGCTGACCGTCTGACCCGCAAACCCACTAAGCCGTGGGGATTCGGCAGAGTCGGGACAACGATCGGGCAGGATCTTGGTGAGGCCGTCGACGACAGCAACCTCAATGGAGGGGGAAACCACGGTCACCCTTTCACTCCCGAAGCGGTCACACCCTGGACAAATTGACGTTGCAGGACCACATAAACCACCAGGGGGACCAGGAACGCCACGGTCGTACCAGCCATGACCATTCCGTACTGAGACGTGAACGCACCCTGCAACTGCGAGATGGCCAGGGTCACGGTGGTGCGTTCGTTGGTTTGCAGGCTGATGAGCGGCCACATGAAGTCGTTCCAGGTGGTCAAGAAGGTGAACACCGTCAACAAAACGATCACCGGACGGATGATGGGCAGGATTACCGACCAGAAGACCCGCAGGTCGCTGGCCCCGTCGATACGCGCAGCCTCGAGCAGGCTCAGCGGGATCGTCGTCATGAACTGACGGATGAGGAATACCCCGAAGGCGTTAACCACCGGCAGTGCCAATGACAGTGGACTACTCAACATATCAAGTTCCCTGAAAATCAGGAACATCGGGATCATAGTCACCTGTACCGGCACCATCATTGTCGCCAGATAGACCCAGAACAGGATCTTCGAACCGGGGAATGGTTTGAACGTGAATGCGAAGGCGGCCAGGCAACACACCACGTTATTGAGCACCACCGCGATAACCACGACGACGGTTGAAGTCAACAGGGCAGCGCCAAAGTGGTGCACGGTGAACAGTCGTACAAAATTCTCGCTAGTGAAACTGTCGGGATCGAAGTCAAAATTCAGAGTAACGGTGTTCTGGAAGGCATTGACGACCATCAAGACGAACGGCAACATCGCCATGATGAGTAGTAGGGCCACGACGATCAAGACGACGGCCTTTCCAGTGCGGGCCAACATCTCAATCCTCCCTGAAGCATGCGCGCTGGACGATGGCAACGACGAGCACGACCACCAGCAGCGCCATGGCGATCGCCGACGAGTACCCTAAATCGAAACTGCGGATGCCCTGGAAGACGCTCATCACGATGGTCGTAGTGGCACCGCCGGGCCCGCCACCGGTCATCGAGTAGACGATGTCAAACACCTGGAAGCTCCAGATCGTCGACAAGATCGTCGACAGGACAACCACGGGTTTAAGGCCAGGTACGGTCACATGCCAGAACCGCTTTACCCCACCGGCACCATCAACCTTGGCGGCTTCGTACTGCTCGGTCGGGATGTCCATCACCCCGGCATAAAACAGCACCAGGAAGTAGCCGATATTCTTCCACACGGTCACCAGGGAGACCGCTACCAAGGCACTGACAGGCTTTCCTAGGAAGTTCTGTGGCTCCATCCCCACCTTGGCTATCACCCAATTGAAGAATCCCCCGTCCGGGGAGAGCATGTACTGCCAGACCGTGCCGACCAGCACCATCGACGCCACCACCGGTATGAAAAGAACCGACCGGGCAATCTGGGAGAACTTGCGTCCGGTGTGGTTGGCCAAGAAGTCGGCGAGCAGCATCGGAATCATTACCTGCAGGGGCACAGCGATAACAGTGAAGATTGCGGTGTTCCGCAACGCCGACCAGAAGTTCTCGTCACGCAGCATCACAACGTAGTTATCCAGACCGATCCATTTCGGGGAGGTAAAGACGTCGTAGCTGGTGAATGACAAATAGGCTGACATCACGATAGGTGTGAAGGCGATGAGCATCATGATCACCAGGGATGGGACTACATACAGCCATCCCGACCAGTTGCGCCGATGAAAGCCACGATGCCCATCAGCATTGGGGCGGGCAGTCTGGGCCCGCCTCAACGTCAGAGTGGCGGAACTCACTTGCCCTCTCCCAGCTGTTTGTTGCCCTCGGCAGCAGCGTCCTTCATCGCTTGTTCGGGCATCTTCTGCCCATTGAGCATCTGCTGCAGGTTCTTGTAGAGGGCGTCATAGGCCGGAGTGCTGTTACTGACCACCGGCAACGGCTTGAGGATGTCACGCTGGGTAGCGTAGATGGGCCGGAAAGCTGCAGCGTAGGTGTTCTTTTCGTCCTTGCCAATGGGCGGAAAGTTGGCCTGCTTGTGGAGCTTAGTCATCTGCTTACCCGACTCGACGAAGGTCATCAGGTCGTAGCAGGTCTTTTGCACCTTGCACCGTTTAGTCATGACCAAGGCGTCAGCAGCGATCATGGTTCCCTGCTGCCTCTTTTTCAGCGAGGTGACGTAGCCCCACTTCACACCGGCCTTGTCGATCCTCGGAGCGTCTTGCTCGGTATCGATCATCATCGCGGCCTTGCCGTCGGTAAACTGCTTGAAGCTTTGATCCATGACCAAACCAGTGGTGTCCTTGGGCAGGATCTCCTCGTCGTGGAGTTGCTTGATGAAAGTTGCGGTCTCGATGGCCTCGGGAGTGTCGAAGGCGGTTTTGGAGCCATCCTCGGCGAACAGCGAACCCCCGGACTGGAGCAACCACGGGATGAACGAGGCGTTCATGGCACCGCGGGCAGGGTCGCCCCATGAGGCAGTGAAAGGCTGAATCCCCTTGGCCTTGAGGATCTTGGATATAGCGAGAAAGTCATCCCAAGTTTTGGGTGGCTCGACATGAGCCTTGGCGAAGAGACCCTTGTTGTAAAACAGAACGCGTGCTCCACCAACGACGAGGGGAAGACTGTACTGCTTGCCGTTGACTTTGCCTTTGTCGAGGAAGAGCAGGTTGTCCTTCTGCTCCTGGGTGACCATTCCGGAGAGGTCGACCAACTGGTTTTTGGCGATGTAATCGCCCATCATCTCACCGTACATGTAGCCCACATCGGGGCCGTCCTTGCTGGCCATGCCGGTGAGGATTTCGATTCGTAGGCGTCCCAGCTGATGACGGTGACCTTGACGTCAACCTTGTTCTTTTTCTCGAAGGGTTTGACAATGTCGGCCCAAAGTTCAGCGTCCTTAGTGTTTGCGGCCAACGGTGGGACCCACAGGTTGATGCTGTCGATCCTGCCGGACGACGAACCGCCCGGACCCCCGCCACAGGAGGCAAGCAGGGCGGTCGCAACAGCTGCGACTGCGATCGTCTTCAAGGCTTTCACAGGTGTACTCCTTCGTCTGTGACCTTGATAGGTATGCTCTTGAATTTCCCCGGTTGCGGATTTCATCTCCGATGATGTGACCAAGAAACCCGGCGGTTGTAAAAGAGTACTTTACTACTGGTGGAGAATCAAGTAGATTAGGGAAATCGGTCGACAAGACGTAGCCGACGGTTGACGCAAGGAGGTTGGGCGGTGTTCGATGGCAGTGGTTCTGAGGGCGTAGTGGGTGGCCGCAACCTCGCCGACTTGCGCGAGCACAACCGCCAAACCGTGCTGCGATGCCTCATCGAGTCCACAGCCCCACTTACCATCAGGGAGCTCGCGCGCCTAACCGGTATCACCCGACCCACTGTGGCTTCAGCACTATCCGATCTAGTTGAGACTGGTGACGCTCTGGAGGGGCAGGCCGATCACGCTTCGGGACGTGGGGGACGTCGACCTCACGTCTTCACCCTCAACGCCACCAAGCGGATGCAGGCCGGGGTGGCGGTCCGGCTGCAGGGGGTTGAGTTAGCCATCGCGGACTGGCAGGGGACCATCCTGGCCAGTGATTCCAGACCCCTGAGGGGACGCCCCCCAGCCGAGATCCTCGACAACCTCCTCGACGATCTATTGGTCGCCACAGGCATCACATCGGTTGACACCATGGTCATCGGGGCCATTGGCAGTGTTGGGCGCGACGGCGTGCTGCGACGCAACGAGACTTTGCCCGATATCTCCGCCCCTGGCTACTTCGAACGCCTGCACGACGCACGAGTCGGGCGAATCGTCATCGAGAACGACGCCGTGCTGGCGGCCGTTGCCGAGCAGCGAGTCCGGAACCTGCCCACAGACCGGTCCATGGTCTGTCTGCTCATCGATGCCTCCGTCGGAGTTGGGATCGTCCTCGACGGGCACCCGGTTCGAGGCGCAGCCGGATACGCCGGGGAGATGAGCTACCTGCCCGGTTCGGGATGGAACGATGCCCACGTAGCCCTCATGGAACAGGCCCAGGCTCACGGTTGCACGGCGCAACGACTGTTTAAACTCGCCGGGGAATCCGACCCTCCCGCTTGGAGCCGGCTGGTGCTACGCAACTTCATTGACGACGTCACCTTCGGTCTGACAGCCCTGATGGCCGCTCTGAACCCCGACCTGTTGGTCATCGGAGGTTACGCCTGCGCAGCCCATGAACCAATCCGACAACGGCTGACCGACAACTTTACCGGGGTGCTACCTCACCTTCCCGTCATTGAGCCGGCGTCGGCGGGCACCTCTGCCGTGGTGCATGGTGCCATCAGCCTGGCTCTCTCGTCATCGACGGAGCCGTCGTTGGCGACAAGCAACCACTCGGCATGAGCATTTCAGCGGGAAAATCTCAAAGATTGTGAAGGACTCTTACCGTACTTGTTACTATTTATCCGCCCATGATGTCGCCGCACCCGACACAGCACTGGCGCACATCCTGGCGAATAAGTGGAAAGACAGTGATGTCTCAACGAGGTCTAAGGGGCTCCTTGACCCATCAGTGGGCGGACCTCGGAGAGGCCTACGGAACAATTCCAACCTCTGAACGAAGGAGTTCATCCCACATGAGGTATCAACGAACAACGGGATTCTGGCTTACCGGAGTCATCGCCGCCGTAAGCCTGGGCCTCGTCGCCCTGCCATCCCCGAACACGGCGATGGCCGATCCCAGCACCACCCAGACAACTCACGTCGATTGCTCGTCCTCCGCCTCGGGGGATGGATCAATCGACCATCCTGTCAATGGCGTCGACAAACTAGACAAGGCATTCGGCCCCGGAAAGCGAGTCCTGTTCAAACGAGGCACTACCTGCCGGGGGACGGTAGTCGTCAATGCCTCGGGCACCAACCACGCCCGTACGCTCATCGGTGCCTACGGCCAGGGGAAGGCCCCCATCCTCGACGCACAGGGATCGGCCACGAACCAGCGTTCGGTGATCGAGGTCGACGATCGGTCGCACATCACCATCCAGGATCTCACGGTGCGCAACGGGTGGTTCAGCAATATCTCAGTCGAGGCCCATAACGGACATGTTATGGAGGGCATCACCGTCCAACGCGTCGCGGTCGAGGAAAACGCCTGGAAGGGTGGCCCCAACAAGGTCACCGACAACTTCTGGGTCATGGGAGTCGGCGGTGTTATCGTCATGCCCTGCTCGGCCAGATCGGCCATCAAGGATGTCGTCATTGACCAGGTTGAGGCCTCGCGCCAGCACTATGCAGGCGTCCAGGTGGGGTACCATCAGCTCCACCCGTGGAGTGACTATGAAAAAGGCATCAAACGCGACGGCTACATGGTGCCAACGTGTTTTGATCAGGAGAGCAAACCCTATCCACACGTCTCTCCCGTCACCGGGATCCAGAACGCCGTGATCTCCAATTCCTCATTACACGACAACGACGCCATGGGGGCAGGAATCTTCGGGGCCACTGACGTACTGCTGCGCAACAATGATCTCTACCGCAACGGTTCGGGAATCGGAAACCCGGGAAACACCATGAACGGAACAGGCGCCTGGTGGGACACCACCAGGCACGTAACCGCTGAATGGAACAACGCCTGGGGAAACCGAGTCGGGTACAGAGGTCAGGACGGCACTGGGCTCGACGCCGACCGCAACACCAAGAACTCGATCATCCAGAACAACTATCTGCACGACAACGGCGGCTATGGCGCCTCGGTGATCGCTGCGTACGGTGACGCAAGTGCGACGATCCGGCATAACCTCATGGTCGACAATGGCACCCACGATCCAGACAGGTCCTCAGACATCATGATCTCGTCCTATTCCTCGCCTACCGAGGACGGCCGATCGGTAACCGGACAGGTCAGCGGCTTGTGGATTTACGGCAACACCATCCACCGCGACCAGGGCAAGGGCAATGCCCCCGGTATCCGGCTGCAAAGCCGATACCGTCCGAACACCGCAATCTCGATCGTCAATAACATCGTCAATCGCCCCGGTCGTGGCGGTATCTACTCCTTCCAACCTACAGATGCAGCCGAGGTCGACATGGTGCGCGGAAACCTCGTCAGTACCGACGGAACCTTTGCACGCACCCAAGACGTTGAGGGACGTCCCACCTTCCTATCCACCGCACGCGATAACATGAACTGGCCTAAGGGCGACTCGTTCCGGCTGGCTGCCACTTCGCTAGGAGCCAGGAACGCCGTCGGCTACGACAACGCGACCCTCCCGGGCAAGGCTCCGACAGCCCGGGGCGCGACAGATTTATGGGGCACGACCATTCCCGAAAAGTCCGGATTCGCCATCGGTGCCGACGTTGCGCCAGGGAAGGCCGCATCCGCAACCCCGAGATACCTAGGCCAGTCTCGCCCGAACCGACGGTACAAGCTCCCCAGCTACCATGGCGGAACACCATCCCGGAGTACGAGCTCCCGTCACAATATGTGTCAACCATCATGCGGGCTCCGAAAACCGACCGGCAATACCTCGCCCATCCCGATACCATCAAGACCCGCAGCGGACGTCTCGTCACCACCTTCGCGAAGGGCCACGGCAAGGGCCCCATCATCATGATGATTTCGCAGGATCGGGGTCGGACGTGGGTCGAGAAAAAGAACACCCCGGCATCATGGGCAGGCTCGCAGGAAACCCCGACCCTATTCACCCTCGACATGCCAGATGGACGTGAACGACTGCTACTGGTCTCGGCCAATCCCGGCTGGGGAACCGATCTGGCCGGACATCGGCATGGTTTCAACACCTCGTACTCCGACGACGATGGAGACACTTGGAGCGAGTACAAGCACTTCCTGACCAAACGTGACCACGGAAACGTTGACAACGACGCCATCGTTGCGATGGCCTCACTGGTCCAGCTCCGGGACTCCCAAGGCAAGCCTCTCCCGAGATGGATGGGCATCTACCACGACCACGAATACGTCAACTACAAAACCATCCTGAGTTTCGACGGCGGCGTCGAAACGTGGTCCGATCCGGTACCCCTGCTCGCTCAGCACCGTGAGATCGAGAGGGAGTACCAGATGTGCGAGATTGGCATGTTCCGCTCCCCTGACGGCAAGCACATCGTCGGCTTAGCCCGCAGTCAGTCCCACCGGCACCGTGCCACCCTCATCCAGTCCGGTGATGAAGGCCAGACGTGGTCCAAACCGAAGGAGCTGCCGGGTTCCCTGGCAGGAGAGCGCCACAAGCCGGTCTACGACCCAATCACTGGTCGCGTCGTGGTGTCGATGCGGGAGATCCGCTACGACCTCAACGGCAACGGCACTCATGACGGCGCCAAAGACTGGCGCGCCGGAAATTGGGTCGCATGGGTGGGCAGCTACGACGAGCTAATAAACCAGAAGGAGGGTCAGTACCGCATTCTGTTGTCGCATGACTGGTCGCAAAGTATCTACGGCGGCGACACCGGCTACAGCGGGGTCGTCACCTTCCCCGACGGCACCTTCCTCATGACCTCCTACGGGCACTGGGACGAGGCCTTTTCACGGTCATGGGTCGATCCGGCCACGCACCACTACAAGGTGACGACGGACCTCTCCTACATCCGTCAGGCGAAGTTCACCCTGCGTGACTTCGAACGAGCCAACGGCATCGCGCCACAGCCCAAGCCGAGCGTCAAGCCAACGGTGGCTCCCACCGCAGCCGTAACACCAACACATCCGGTGACGGCTGCGCCCTTTGCGAACGAATCGCGCCTCGTATCCGAATCAGATGCGCCGGTCACGGGGCCCGCACCGAAGGTTGGGGTACCTCGCCCGGGGCTACCCCGTTGCGGCGTATGAAGTAGTTGCCCCATGACCACACGGCTATCCGCGGTGCCTACTACGGCGACAGGACGATGGGCTACAGCCTAGGGGTCTCCGTCCGCTCAGGGTAGAGTTGAAGTAGTGGGTCTGGCCACTAACAACGAACGGATGACAACACACAAAGCACCACCATCCTCCGCAATGATGCACGGGAGAAAAGGTATGACAATGCGTTCCGATACTGCCGCACGCCACCGATGGGTGCGCGCATCGTGCTCTCCCCGTTTCGCCCACGGACGGGATGGGAAAGCCGGGTACGGTGCGATAGTGGCCATCGGCATGTTGACTACCATCGCCCTGACGACCCCACCAGTCAACGCCAACCCCACCGAGGGGGAGCCCACTCCGATCCATCCGTGACGGCTGCGTCGGGATCGATCTCCTTGACCCCCCAGGTTCCCTCAGGAGTCATGACGATCATTGACGGCGCTTTGTCGGTGCGTGTGCGTCCTGACTTTTCCCAGGTGATCAACTACACATTGGGGGTAAGTCTCTTGTTGGTCAGTATGGTGGAGCCTTGACGTCCATTAACATCGATGGTAAGGATCACAGGGTCAGTGTCGGCAAACCGATCGCAGGCAAGAACAACGTGAGTTACCGGTTGGCTTTCGCTGATTTGCCAGATGTGTCCATGACCGCACAGATCAGCGGCACGCTTACTTACAAGCTCACCGACATCAAGGATCCGGACAAGCAGGTACATCGCATCCTTGTCCCCAACCTTGACCTGGTCAGCGTCACCGGCACCCACTCCCAGATGATGGCCGCCGATATCTCGGTCGATCGTGGCAAGGCTCATTGACGTGCCCAAGGCAGACCTCGGTTCCGGTACTGTTTGGATGATTACTGCCAACACGTCGACTCTGGCAGCCGGATTCGAGACGAACGCTATCGGCGACAACACCATCGACAACGGTGGCAAGGCCACGGCTCGTTTCATCCACACGACCAAGAAGATCGTCGAATTTGATGAGCCTGCAACCGGTCCGTTCGTCAAACTTGTGGAGACCTCCTCCCAGAGTGGTCAACCATTCGGCGGTGCCGGTGAGATTCGTCTCTCCGCCACCTGCTCGAGCGGATCAACGCCGGCAGTGCCCAGTGCCTCGGAAACGCCGCGCACCCCAACCGACCCCGACGGTCACGCCCAGTTTGCACCAGCCAAACAACCCGAAATCCTCGAAAACCCTGACCCACCTCGGCCAACACAGCCGCCCCACCCAGATGCCCAGCACCGGGGTCCAGGGAAACGGGAAGGTTTGGCCCTTGTCGGGGACTCGCAATACTGCGTGCCGAGTGAATGGCACACCTGCGTCGCTGGCGGTGATCCCAAGACGCTAAGACGATCGACGGTGGGCGCGGTCATATGGTCTCGCCCACCGTTGGACCATCATGAACGGGGTACCACGTCATTACCCCCCCCTGACCCGTACTCAACCAACGCGCGCCATCACGGCGCGAATCCGCTTCGGTGACACGCTGACACGGGTACCGAGTTTCTGGGCGAAGTACTGAATGCGCAATTCCTCCAGCATGAACCCGATTTCCTCGACCTCGGCGGGTAGTTTTCCGGCCGGTTGTTTCTCGCATAAGGCGTCATAGTCGGCCAAGAGAGGCTCGAGTTCTGCCATTTGACGCGGATCGCGCGAGAGGTTGGTCATCAGGGATTCGATACGCACGCTCACCCCCTGAATCCAGCGCGGCATGTCGTCATACCAAGGGTCCGGGGTAGCCGAGATGAAATTCTCGAAAACGAGGTCGTCAATCTGGGCGGTGATGTCGTCTCGGATCGTCGGATCCGAGACGGTTGTCAGAGCCTGACGAGCCTCAACAAGACGGCTGAGGACCCTGCCAGCGGTACGCACCACTCGAGCCATCCGGTCGGCCTGGTCCTGCCGAACGGCCATGACAAGGTCATCGAAGGACTGTTTATTGCGAATCCCTGATAGATCGCCGGCTTTCTCGTGGGCTACCGAAGCGACCGCCTTGTGACGGGCATCGGCCAAGAGGGCCGAGACGCTAGGGTACGGAGAGGTTGCCACGGCTAGCTTGGTGGCGTTGTCCATGTGCGTGACGACCCACTTCGTCGGATCGGGAAGGTTGAGGACGAGCAACCTCACAACGCCAGCAGCATGGCTGGTGCGCTGAGCGCGGGGACTGTCCAGGACGGTGGTGCCAACGGAAACTCCCTCATCGACCAAACATGGGTAACCGACGGCGTCAGCGCCTTCGCGCGACAGACCGATCCGTTCCGGAATCGGATCGAAGGTCCACTCCCTCGCGCCGTGGATCTGGGATCGTCCTGCGGCCTTGGTTAATGATTGGGAGACCTTGGAAGCCAGATCGGTCTGCAGCGCCTCGAGATCCTCGGAGCGGGCAATGGGGGCGGACTGGAATCCCTTGGGCTTGTTCTTGGCATTCTTTCTGGACTTTTTACCGACGGGTTTTCCCTCGGCGTCAACAATGTCGAAACCTACCCGCAGATGGGCCGGGAGGGCCACAATGTTCCAGTCATCAGGATTGACGATGACGCCAGTGAGAACTTTGAGTGCTCGTCCGAGTTCTTCGGTGAAAGGGGCCTGACAATTAGCATCGTGGTCTTCCAACCAAGTCAGTGCCGCTCGGGCATGGTCGGGAGCGGGAACCAACTGGGTGCGAATGCGCTTAGGAAGAGTGCGAATGAGCTCCGTCGCTAACTCGGTACGCAGACCTGGAACCTGCCAGCTGAACGGCGCGGTGGGCACCTGGTTGAGCAGTGCCAATGGGATAGTGACGGTAACGCCGTCGTGCCCGGATCCCGGCTCAAAGACGTAGTGCACCGGCAGGTCAAGGTTTCCGACCTTCCAGTGGTCCGGGAAAGCATCAGCGTCCACGGAGTCGGAGTCGACGAGATCGTCGATCGACAGGTCAAGCTGGTGATGATCCTGCACCCGGCGCCACCAAGCGTCGAAGTGTGAGCCAGAGACGATCTCGTCAGGAATCCGGCGGTCGTAAAAAGTGAAGATGGCGTCGTCGTCGGCCACCAAGCCGCGCTGGCGGCTGCGCTCTTCAAGATCCGCTGCCTCGTCACGGACCCAATCGTTATGCCTGAGGAATTCGTGAGGAGATCGCCAGTCCCGCTCTACCAGGGCCGACCGGATGAAGATCTGTCGAGACCCCACCGGATCGATCTGGCCGTAGTTGACGCGACGATCAGCCCACAATGGCACCCCGAAAAGGGCGCCACGCTCGGTTGCGACTACCGATGCTGTTGAGGCTGCCCAATGCGGCGCCGTCCAGGAGCGCTTGATGAGAGGGCCCGCAATCTCCTCCACCCACTCGGGTTGGACAGCCGCGACTGTTCTGGCCCACAGCCGAGAAGTCTGCACCAACTCAACAGCTACAACGAGTTCGGGTGACTTGCGCGCCAGCAGTGATCCGGGGTTGATGGCGAACTTCGTGCCGCGCGCGCCGAGGTATTCCTGCGGCCTAGAATGCTGGCCGCGCCGCTTAGACGACTCCCGGACCTGAGCCAGACCGATGTGAGACAACAGTCCCGAGAGTAGGGCGACGAGAACCCGATCGGTCGGAGCAGGAGTGCGGTTGACCTCCAAGTGCAGTTCCTTGGCGATCTGGCGGAGTTGGCCGTGCAGGTCGTCCCACTCACGCACTCGCAAATAGTTGATGTACTCAGCCCGACACATGCGGCGAAAGGCCGAAGACCCCATCTGACGGCGCTGGTGACGCAAATAACGCCATAGCCGATGGATGGCCATGATGTCACCACCCTCGTCAATCCCAGCTGCCTGGGTACGCGGGGAGGTCTTGCCGAGACGGGAATTGGTGTGCGGGGTGTGACGTGTCAGACTTCCGGATTTAGGAGTATTGACGGTTTTCTGGCGGATATGTTGTTGACGGACTTGCGACCAGTTCCCCACCCGATTGTTATCGGTGCTGTCAGCTGCCTGGAGGGTCTGCAGCAAGCTGACCTCGGTGGCAAAACGGCGATGGAAACCGTCAGCCTCCTCACGTTTGTCTGCGGGACGCTCCCGGACGTCACGGATCGATAGGGCCGCGACGATGACGAGGACCTCAGCCAGGCTGCCTTGCTTCGCTCCTTCAAGGAGCATGCGGCCCAGCCGCGGGTCCAGGGGCACCCGGGCCAGCTGGTGGCCAATCTTTGTCAGGCGCGGAGAGTCACAGTGTCCCGGTTTGAGGGCTCCCAGCTCGTCGAGGAGTCGGATTCCGTCATTGATCTGGGAGCGATCCGGAGCCTCGACGAAGGGGAAATCGGTGATGGCGCCGAGCCTGGCCTGGGCCATCTGAAGGATGACCGCGGCCAAGTTGGTCCGCAGAATCTCTGGCTCGGTGAATTCGGGACGGGACTTAAAACTGGCCTGGGAGTACAGCCGGATGCAGATACCCGGTGCCACTCGGCCACATCGTCCGGCCCGCTGGTTGGCGCTGGCCTGGGAGACCGGCTCAACAGGCAGACGCTGGACCTTGGTGCGCACCGAGTACCGCGAGATACGGGCAGTTCCCGGATCGATGACGTAGCGGATCCCCGGCACGGTCAGGGAGGTCTCAGCGACGTTGGTGGCCAGCACGATTCGTCGTCCGGTGTGTGGGGTGAAAACCCGATGCTGCTCGGTGGCCGACAGGCGCGCGAAGAGCGGCAGGACTTCGGTATTTAACAGGTTGAGGTCGGCTAGCGACTCGGCGGTCTCACGGATCTCCTGTTCACCGGCTAGAAACACGAGGATGTCACCGCTCCCCTCGCAGCAGAGCTCCTGGACCGCCCGGCATATACCGGTGACTTGGTCGACCACCTCGTCATTCGGGCTCGTCGAAGTGGGGATCGATGGGCGATCGGGGAATTCATCCTCGTCGTCAACGCCGTCCTCGTCATCGGGACGGACCTGCTCGGAAGGATCTAGCGGGCGATAACGCACCTCAACGGGATATGTGCGCCCCGAGACCTCGATAACTGGGGCGTCGTCGAAGTGAGTGGAAAACCTGGCGGTGTCAATAGTGGCCGAAGTGATGATGACTTTAAGGTCGGGACGTCGTGGCAGCAACTGCTTGAGATAACCCAGCAGGAAGTCGATGTTGAGACTGCGCTCGTGAGCCTCGTCAATGATGATGGTGTCATAGGCGCGCAAGTCGCGATCATGAGAGATCCCAGCGAGAAGCACGCCGTCTGTCATGACGGTCAGAGCGGTGTTAGAGGTAGCGCGGCGGGTAAAGCGGACCTGATAGCCGACCTGCTCCCCCAGCTCAACCCCCATTTCCTCGGCAACTCGTTCTGCGACACTGCGCGCAGCGATCCGTCGGGGCTGGGTATGGGCAATGTGACGGCGCCCCAGAGCCAGGCAGATCTTAGGGAGCTGGGTCGTCTTTCCCGAACCGGTCTCGCCTGCCACCACCACGACCTGGTGACCCTTGACGAGGTCAGCAATTTCGTCGGCGTGTGCCGCTATCGGGAGCTCAGTGTCGAAGGTGACGGCTCCCCCACCGGGCAGTTCACCTTCCAGTCGTGAATCAGGCATGGCCGAATCAGTTTATGCGACGCCTCCAACACCCAGCGACCGAATAATGCTCACGTGTGTTGGTTTTCACAACCGACCCCACGCGACACCAATCATCGCGATGACGCCCATGGCCACTTGGCCTTCGTAACCCCGCTGCAGTACTACGATCTGTTTTCAGACAGCAGTTTAGTCAGTGGCAGATAGCCAGCGGCGATTGAGCGTGCGCCATAATGCCGCGACTCACACCACCTGCGGTCCAGCCCAAGATCGGGTGCTTCTTCATGCCAATAACAAGGAGGTCAACGTCGTCTGAGAGATCGACCAAAGCGTCGACGGGTTCTCCGGAAAGTACGCGGGTCTCGATCGCGACATTGGGATGCTCATCGGCGAGCGGCTTGACGATTTCGTTGAGTCGTTTGAGAGCCTCGTCATGAACCTTCTCGGAGTCGTCACCAGGGACCGTCACCGCGAGCAGCTTGCAGTCACGGTGATGTGCTTCGGCGAATCCGAAACCGACAGCTGCAGTTCCCTCGCTCTGGGGGCCAACTGCGACCGCGACACGCTTCTTGCCGCCGGCCGGCTCCGGGGTCGAGGCACGGGAGATGACAACGACGGGTGCTGCCGACATGCCGGCCACAGCCACTGAGGTCGACCCAACGAACATCCGCTCCAGGCCTGAGGTAGCGCGACGGCCGACGACAACGAGCTGGGCATCGACGCTGCGATCGGCCAGAATAGCCGCGGGGTTACCCAGGACGACCTCTCCAGAGATCCGATCGGGATCCATTCCCTGCTCAGTCGCAACATGGATAGCGTCGTCAACAACGACCTGGCCGGCATCCTGCAGAGCGGTCGGGTCGTAGACGACTCCCCAAGCGCCCGCAACAGCGGCGTCATCAACGGCGTGAAGGACGATGAGATCAGCGTCTCTTCTGATCGCCGATCCTGCGGCGTAGCGGGCAGCGCGTAGACCGTCCTCGGAGCCATCGACTCCGACAATGACGGTCGTGCGGCGAGCCTTCGATGAGGTTCGGTCGTCAGTCATGGTGGTCCTCCTCAATGAGACATCAAAGGCATTTGCCCTTGTCATATTGTCCCATCATTTGGATCATTTGGCTTGAAGCAAAGCATGTCAGGTCAGGAACCTTCTTCAAAAGTAGTTCTCCCCCGCAGTTTACGGGCCAATTCATTGTCCAACCCATCGGCCAATCGGGACATGATGGAGACGGCCTGGTGAAGATGTGCGGCGACAAAGGGGCGGGCCATCACCGACATCGTCACGAACACTCGATCTTGGTGAAGGGCAAAACGCCCGTAACGGGACTGAACGTTAAGGTCGTTGAGAACCTCGACGGCGCGGGAACGTCCCTCGACGTCATGGACGAGAGCAGCAAAAAGCAACAATTCGGAGGCATCAGGAGTGGTGCGCACGAAGACCATGCACGTCCCCACTCGGATAGCAAAGTCACCCTCACTATCCCGGATGGCCGGGTGGCCGAACATTTGGGACAATTCATCAGCCACGAGACGGTCGAGGTGATCTTTGTCTACCGGCATGATGGCGGGCACACTAACCGCCTCCGTGGGAGACAACGGGGGCTCAGGCTGCAAAATTTCCGCAAGCTGGTCAGGGGCCAGGAACACCGGATGCGGAACACCGAAGATGTCGCGCAGGGTCGTTACTGCCAATTCAGCGAGCTGTTCGGAATCGTCCTGACTTTGATACACCCAGTAGTTGTCAGTGCGGTGGACTTTGCAGGTTCCAGGATCCTGCCATCCTAGGGAGCTCAGGCCTTCTAGCTGGCCCGACGTAAGGTGTGCGCTCTCCGGTAAGCAGCTATTGCTGGACGCTTCTGCAAGAATCATCGCGGTTTCATCGCTACAACCAGGATCGTCTTGCACGAAGCGGATGAAAGGAGCCGTGTCGGTGCGCGCCGACAAGGTTGAGATCGTGAGCTCGCCGTCGTCATCAATGACAGAGACGACTTCCGTCAGACGCTCGGCGAACTGGTCCCACGCCTGCGCTGTGCTGCGATCCAGGTCGAACGCAAAGTCTGGTGGCTCGTCCATGGTTCCAACCTAGTAGGTCGCGCCGC
>ERZ941605.161-NODE-161-length-20273-cov-8.795430_pt1 | contig 20273 bp, 23 predicted proteins | sample MGYA00520904_ERZ941605 | MGnify/ENA primary metagenome ERZ941605 (study PRJEB32759, sample SAMN07749870) | skin metagenome | biome: transportation; feature: city; material: polyester macromolecule | host: Homo sapiens | place: Hong Kong:TW line | collected... | reverse complement strand
CGCCGGACAGCCGCAGCCACGCCTCTCGGGCGATCCGGCGCTCGTTGGGGAACGTGAGGTGGCGGTGCGCCTCGTCGAGCGGCAGCCACGCGACGTCGATCGCCTCGTGGTCGGGGTCGTTCTCGATCGTCAGCTCCCCGCCGGTCGCCTCGAGAAGGTAGTGGTGGACGTACTTGTGGATCCGGCGGTCGTGGGTGGCGAACCAGTAGTCGATCGTGCCCAGCTCGATGAGGACCCGGGCCTCGATGCCGGTCTCCTCCGCGACCTCGCGCGCCGCGGTCTGGGGGAGGGTCTCCCCGTGCTCGATGTGGCCCTTCGGCAGGCACCACTCGACCCGCCCCGCGCGGTTGCGACGGGCGATGACGGCGATCCGCGCGCGGCCCTCGTGCACGTCGACGACGATGCCCCCGGCCGACCTCTCCTCCACGGCCGGCAGGCGCCGACCGGTGCGGGAAGCGGGGAGGCTGCTCATCCCGCAACCTTAGCGTTGATGCCGGTGTGGCTGCTGGGACGAAGCCGGTAGCCGCTAGCGTGACCGACGACGGGGGCCGGTCCAGGGTCTCCGCGGACCGGATCGGCGCACCGGATGACGAGCGAGCAGTCCCGCGCCGTGGCGATCGCCCTGGGTGCCGGCATCCGGCTGTTCGCCGTGATCCTCGCGCTGGCGGCGTGGTTCCTCGCGAGCCTGGCGGGCTGGGCGGATCACCACACGAGCAACGGGGGCCCGGCGTGGCAGCGGGCCGCGGTCTCGTGGGGCGCCGTCGGCGCCCTCGTGCTGGTGCTGGTCTCCCTCGTGCCGACCCGGGTCGCGCGTGTACTCGCGACGGTCGCGCTCGCCATCTCCGTCGTCGCGGTGGTCGGCGCCTTCACCCTGCCCTGACGGGGGTCCGGCGGTCGTCGCTCCGCGCCGAACGTCTCAAGAACCCAAGCACATCTCCACCTCACCCGGCGACACCGCCGGCGTTCCCCATCTGCAGACCGAGAACCACGTCCTCATTCGTCGCGACCGACCACACCGAGTCCCGGCGGGCGGTGACGGTGTGCGGTGCGAGGCTGCCACGTGGGGGGTTGGTGCGCTGCGTTCTGCCCGCTACGTGAGGCTGAGGCTGCGGCAGCGGTGGTGGCGAGGATGCTGGCGGCGACGACGGAGCCGACGACGGGCCAAGGGATGGTGAGCACGAGCATGGCGTTGTCGACGAAGAGGGCGGGTACGGCGACTGCAACGATGGCGCCGAGGATGGCCCATGCAATGGCGGTCAGTAGCGGGTGGCCGATGTAGGCGGCGGCGACCTGACGGGTGTACGCCGCAGGGACGCCGACGGCCCGTAGGCCGGTGGTGATGGGGGCGAGGTCGGCGGAGATGCGGCGGGCGACGACCCAGGCCATCGCGGCGACAGCGAGGGCGAACAGCCAGGAAGCGCCGGTAAGCCAGAGGGGGAACTTGGTCGTGGGTGGCATCCGGGGGGTGAACAGGTAGCCGCTGTCGAATCTCCCCAGTTGGGGTGCGGCCTCGGCACGGTCCACGTCGGCGCGGGTGGGTGCTTCGTACACGAGGTTGGTTCTTGCCGCGTGCAGAGCCTTGTCCGGCAGGTTCCGGTCGAGGGTGATGGCCTCGACGAACGGGGAGAGCGCCGGAGCTATGGGGACGGTCGCCGTGTCCTCGGGGCGCCAGTGGCGCCCGTCGGGATCGAGCGTGAAGGTCGTCGGTCCCGCCTGGGGGAGCAGGACCCCTCCGCGGGTGAGGACGGATCGTTGGTGCTCGTCGAGGGAGTGGCCGAGGAGGCGCTCGACCTCCCCGGCGTCACGAAAGCTGGTCAACGGCCCCATGGGTTCGTTTCGAAAGCCCGGCACGCGGAAGACGACGGGGTCGTGTAGGCCCGAGGCGTGCTCGAAGTCCCGCCGGACACCGGCGGGGACGGTGCTCTCGTCCAGCGGTTGAAGCATGACCCGGTCGGCGGGTAGTTCGGGGACGTAGTGGGCGGCAGCGTAGGCCTTCTGGGAGGCCAGCGTGGTGGCCAGGCTGAGTGCGACGACGCTCGCGGCGCATATGGCGAGGGCCACCGTGGAGACGAGGCCGCCTTGGGCGCGGATCTTTCGGGCGGCGAGGTCGGCCGGGGGACCGAGCCGGGCCAAGAGACCGGTGGTGGCCGTGATCACGTCCGGGGTGAGTGTTGCCCAGGCGAGCGCCACGATGACGACGAGCAGGGATCGCACGACCTCGTCCTGCGCGGATGGCCCGACAAGCAGGATCGCGGCGCAGGACAGTGCGACGGTGAGGGTGCGGCGGAGCGTGGTGAGGACCTTGCCGCCGCGGCGCGCGGTGGCGCGGTTGGTCTGGGCGCGTTCGGGCCGGGTGGTCCACAGCCCGACCACCACCGCGGCGACGGTGGGGATGGCCGCCAGGCGGATCGCCTCGGCCCAGGGGAGGGACACGTTGGGCAGCTCGCGCCCGGTGATCTGGGGCATGAGCGGACGCAGGAGCAGCGCCAGGGCGATACCGACCAGGGCGCCAATCACCGCGCTGGCGGCCGCGCTGACGCCATTGGCGATGGCCGTGGCCGACGCCAGGGCGGAACGGGGGGTGCCGATGGCGCGGAACGTCGGGGCGTGCGTGCGCACCCAACGGCCGCTGAACAGGGCCAGCAGTGCACCGGCCCCGACCAGCAGGAGGGTCGACGGACCCAGGTACAGCAACGGTTGTCTCGTCAGCAGGGTCGACCGGTGGCCGACTGCGAGGTCACTGCGGGTGACGACCTCCGGGTCCTGATCCGGGTCGAAACTGCTCTCGGTGATCGCGGACGCCGTCTCCCTAGGGTCACCGCCGCCGCTCCAGTAGGCGACCGGGTTCGTGGACATCGAGGGGTAACGACCGATGATGGATGCGTCGAGGGATGCCCAGGTGCCCGGGGACGCATACAGGGTGCGCCCCTTCAGGGACTCGGCGGACCGCACGACGCCCACGACGTCGAAGGTGACGACCTCGTTGTCCAGCACGAAACGTTGGCCGGGTGATGCGCCGGTCGCGTCGCTGACGGCCACCTCACCGGCTCTGGTGGGCCACCGGCCCTCGATCAGGGTGTCCCGGGACGGGAACGGGCGATCCACCCATGGCCCCTCCCTGTACCAGACCGCGTTTCCCGCGGTGTCCTCGAACAACCCCTGCAGCCCGATCCACCCGTTGGCATGGCGGTGGGTCAACGCAGCCCGCTCCCGCGTCGTCGGCCCGTGACCGATGTCAACGGGCCGCCACCCCTCCACCGAGGCGTCGGCCTCACCCAAGCTCCAGCCGACCCGTTGGTCCACAGACCGCACGAACGCCGTGCTCGCCGTCCACGTGAACGCCAAGAGCGCCACGACGACCCCGACCAGACCGATGCTGCGGCGCAGGGCCGCGCTCCGACCGAACGCCCGCAGCACCGGTCCGCTGCGTGACAACCTGCCGGTCACCACTGACCCCAGGTCGACGGCTCGGGCACGAAACGCCCATCCTCCATGTGCAGCACCCGATCGGCTGCACCAGCCACACGGGGGTCGTGGGTCACCACCAGCGCCGCCACCCCGTCCGCACACAACTGCCGCACCAGCTCGACGACCGCCCGCGAGGAGTCGGTGTCGAGGTTGCCGGTCGGCTCGTCCGCCAAGAGCACGCGTCGCCCACCGACCATCGCCCGGGCGATCCCGACGCGCTGACGCTGACCGCCGCTCATCCGGTCCGGCACCCGATCCTCCAAACCCTCCAAGCCGACCCGCTCCAGCATCTGCACGGCCTGGGCGCGCGCCTCACCGCGCACCACGCCGGCCATCACCAGCGGGAGCTCGACGTTCTCCACCGCCGTCAGCTCCGGCACCAGGAGATGGTCTTGGAAGACGACCCCCACGTCCTTGAGGCGAAGGGCGGTGCGGTCGCGCTCCGAGCGGCCGACCATCTCCTGCCCGAAGACCTCCACACCGCCCTCCGCGCCGTCGAGGAGGCCCGCGACCACGTGAAGCAAGGTGCTCTTGCCGCACCCACTGGCCCCCATCAGTGCGACGAATTCCCCGGCCGTGACGGTCAGCGACACCCCATCGACCGCGACGAGCCGCATCTCGCCCTCGCCGTAGGACTTCCGCACATCCCGGACCACCAGAGCACCAGAGCCGACACCTGCCACCGTTCCCCCCAATGTTGTTCGACCGACGCAGTCAGATCAGCAGGAGTTGTTCATCCGCCACGACTTCATGTCGTCGTTGTAGGCGGCTCCCACGAACGACACCTCCCTGCGCGCCAGCATGTTGTAGCAGTCACCTCGACCGTCCCGCTCGTCGTACCAGGCGCCGTTGCGCGAGGTGGGGTTCTCCCACGACGACATCGTGTTCGGAGCCGACACGTTGGTCACCGGCTGTCCTGCGGTCTTGGCCGAGATCAGGCCTTGAAATCCAGAGTTGACGTAGGAACATGCCTTCGTCGTGCCGGGACACAGTCGCGGGTTCCCTGCCGTTGCTGGGGATGCTGCAAGCGCGAACGAGGCCCCGATCGCCACAACGGCCAACGTATTGCCAACACGCATGATGTTTCCTCCCTTGGTGGATGCCCCGCTGCTCATCCTCCAACCCTACCGGTGCCCCCGGTCGGGGCCGGGGGACGAAGGCGGCGGTCGACTACGGTGACCGACGACGAGGGGCCGGCCGGGCCCACCGCGGACCGGATCGGAGCACCGGATGAGCAGCGAACCGACTCGCCCGGGAGCCATCGTGCTGGGCATCGGGATCCGGCTCGTCGCCGTGGTCCTCGCGCTCGCCGCGTGGTTCCTCGCCGGCCTGGCCGGGTGGGCGGACCACCACACGGGCAACGGCGGACCGGCGTGGCAGCGCGACGGGATCTCGTGGGCCGCCATCGGCGCCCTGCTGCTCGTCGTCCTCTCGCTCGTGCCCACCCGCGTGGCGCGGGTCCTCGCGACGGTCGCGCTCGTCGTCGCCGTCGTGGCGGTCGGCGGCGCGCTCGCGCTGCCCTGACGGGGAGCGACGACCGGGGCGCCGACCGTCAGGCGCGTCAGGCCCGGGTTACGGGGACCGCGACGGGCGGGATACCGGTCATGACGACGTCGACCTGGGTCACCGAGTCCGGCAGCGGCGCGTACCGGATCTGCTGCGGCGGCGCGGCCGACCCCGAGGTGTCGATGCCCGTGCAGACGCACAGCGGGACGGACTTCGGGTCGTCGCGGTCGCGCACGACGGTGGAGGTGAGGAACGCCGTCCGCGAGGCCCGGTCGACCAGCCGCGGCAGCCGTTCCGGGGTGGTCCGGTTGATCGTCGACGTGAAGGCCTCGGACCGGATGCGGTAGGTGAGCACGGTCCCGGTCGCGGTGGCCCGCAGCTCGAGGATCTCGAGGGTGACCTCGTCCTTGGACGTGCTGGTCGTCAGGGTGCCCTTGCCCGTCGCGATCGGATCGCGCTGCGAGACCTTGAGGATCTTGGCGCTGACGTCGTGGCCGGGCGCGTCGGACGAGGTCGTCGGGGCCGAGACCGTCGTCGGCGCCGTCTCCTCCTCCGGCCCGCACCCCGTGAGGGTCAGGGAGCCGAGGCCCACGACGACGGCGAGCCCCATGGCCCGGGCGCGCGCGCGGCTCACTTCCCGCCGCCGAGGAGGATCGTCACGCGGCGGTTCTTGCTCTTGCCCTCGTCGGTGGCGTTCGAGGCGATCGGCTCACTCTCGCCCTTGCCCTCGGTGACGACGGTGAAGCCCGGGGGGAGCGTCCGCTCGAGCTGTTCGGCCGCGGCGCGCGCACGCCGCAGCGACAGGACCCGGTTCGAGGCGTCGGTCCCGTCCGAGTCGGTGTGGCCCGAGACGGTGAGGCTCCCCGAGTCCGTCTCCGCGCCGATGCGCTCGGCCGCGCGGTCGAGGGTGTGCCGCGCCTCGGCACCCAGGGTCGCCTTGCCGACGGGGAAGAGGACGTCGGCGGCGAGGTCGACGTAGAGGCGGTCCTCGGTGCGGCGCGAGGTGAGGGAGACATCGGTCGCGTCGGCCCGGTCGGTGAGCGGGTAGACGAAGTCGTCGGCGTCGACGTCGGCGACGGGCTCGAGGTCGACCTTCGGCCAGGCTGTGCCGACGAGGATCGGCTCGTCGCTCTCGAGCGCCGGGACCATCGGCTCCGCACCGACCGGCACGTCCGAGAACACCCGACCCGCGAGCGCGACGTCGACGCGCTCGAGCCCCTCGGGGAGGGGGGCGAGCACGGCGTACAGGGTGCCGACCTGGCCCGGGCGGAGGCCGGTGAGGGCGACGAGGGGGTCGCTGCACAGGCAGGTGAGGGTGCCGTCGTCCTCCGTCGTGCCGAGGGTCGCGTACATCCGGCGGCCCTCGGGATCGATGATCCCGACGTCACCCGTCGGGGCGGAGCTGTCCTTGAAGAGGCCGGCGTCCTGCGGCCCGAACGCGTCGCTGATGTTCCACGCGTTGCCCGGGTCCGACTCGGGGGTCAGGCCCGCCGACCAGTAGACGATCGTCGCGCCCTCGACGCGCCGGACGCCGTGCAGGGTGATGACCACCTCGCGCTTGCCGTCGTCCGCGTCGTACCCGGGGATGGCGGTGCCCTGACCCACGACCGGGACCCCGTCGACGTCGTCCGCCGGCGCCGGGCCCCCGGCCCCGGCGAGCAGGATCGCGGCGCCGATGACACCCGCCGCCCCACGCACCGTCCCCCGTGCCCATCCGGACCCGCTCGACCGCCTCATCGCCCACCGCTCCCCACGTCGCTCGGACCTCCGGCGCACCCTATCGCCGGGGAACGGGCCCACGCCTAGACTTCCCGCGCGGACCCGCCGGACGGGGCGGTCGCGGACGGGGGAGGTCCAGGGGAGATGACGACGATCGTCACCGCGGTGCTCGTCGGCCTGGTGGTCGGGGTCGGTGGGGGTGTGTACGCGGGCCGCTGGCTGCGGACGCGCGCGTACCGGTACGCCGACGAGGCTGGGCTGCCGGAACGTCCGGTCGGGTGGGTGCCGCCGGTCGTGGTCCTCACCGTGCTGGCCGTGATGCTCGGGGTGACGACGATCCTCGCCCGTCCACCGGCCGAGGGTGGTCTGGGCCGGGCCGTCGGGACGACCGTGGCGATCGGCTACGCGCTGATCGCGGCGGTGCTCGTCGTGCTCGCCGCCGTCGACATCGACGTCCGTCGGCTGCCCGACCGCTTCACCCGCGTCCTCCTGCCGGCGTCCCTCGTGCTCGTCGTCGTCGGGGGGCTCGCCGGTCACCAGCCGCACGCCGTCGTGCGGGCCGTCCTCGCCGGCCTGGCGCTCGGGGCCTTCTACCTCGTGCTCGTCGTCCTCGGTCGCGGCAGCGCGTTCGGGCTGGGGGACGCGAAGCTCGCCCCGACGATCGGGGTGCTCCTGGGCTTCTTCTCGTGGGCCCACGTCATCGTCGGGACCTTCCTCGCGTTCCTGCTCGGGGCGGTCTACGGCGCGTGCCTCGTCGCCTTCACCTCGGCGGGCCGCCGGGCGACCATCGCCTTCGGCCCGCACATCATCCTCGGGGCGCTGCTGCTGCTCGCGGTGCCCGCGATCGGGGCGCTGCGATGACCCGCCCACGCCAGCGCCCGGTCCTGGGCCCCGGGCCGGACCGCCTCCTCCTCGACGGCACCTCCGTCGCCCCCCTCCAGGTCGCCCGGACCCGCCGCGAGCGCAACCGCGGCCTGCTCGGGACGTCCGGCGTGGTGGGCGCCCTGTGGATCGTCCGCTGCCCGTCGGTCCACATGATCGGCATGCGCTACCCCATCGACGTCGCCGCGGTGGACCGTTCCGGCCGGGTCCTCTACACCCGCACCATCCGGCCCTGGTGGGGCGCGACCTGGCCGCGGTGGCGGGTCTCGGCGACGATCGAGGCGGCCGCCGGGTCGATGGACCGGTGGGGCGTCGTGCCCGGGTCCGTCCTCGAGATCGGTCCGGGCCAGCAGGGATGACGGGGCCGGTCCCTCCCCGGGACCGGCCCCGTCGCCGCGTGCCGCCCCCTGTCGCGGCACGCGGCGGTCATGGGTTGCGCAGCTGCTCCTCGACGAGCGCGGCGAGCGCGGCCTGACCGGCGGCGTTGGGGTGGAAGCTGCCGGGGTCCACGGGCGAGCCACCCGGGCCGAAGAGGGTGATGTCGTTGAACCACGGGTCGTCGCTGCCGATGCCGTGGCCGCGGAAGGCCTCGGTCGGGTTGACGAACTCGACCCCCGCCTGCTTGGCCGCCTCGGCGAGCGCGGCGTTCAGCCGGCGGGCCTGCTCGTTCATCCACACCTGGTCCTTGGCGAAGAGCAGGTTGCGGTAGTTGTCCGACGGGTTCTCCACGAACAGCTCGGGGTAGCCGACGATGACGACCCGGGCGCCCGGCGACCTCGCCTGGATCTGGCGGTAGCGCTCGAGCAGCTCCTGCTGCAGGAGCGGGAGGCGGTCGTCGATCCGCTTGGCGTGCTTGTCCTTGCACGACTGGAGGAACGGCAGCCCGCTCTCGCCGTTGATCACGCAGTCCTTGAGGACGTCGGCGAAGCCGAGGTCGTTGCCACCCATGCTCATGGTCACGAACGTGACGTCCGGGCCGAGCGCGTCCAGCTGGGGCCCCTCGCCCTGGTGGCTGCTCGGGTTCTCGAGGTCGCCGTGCCGTGCACCGGAGCACGCGACGAAGCTGCTTCCCCCCGCGAAGGGGTGGTTGCGTGCGACGACCGCCCCGTACGCGTTCGCCGACCGGTGGCAGCCGTTCTCGTCGGTCTCGGTGTCGTCCTCGTAGTCGTAGGCGCCCTCGCCGGACGAGAAGCTGTCGCCCATCGCCACGTACCGCCCGGCGATCGCGCGCTCGTACGGGGTCGGGTCGCCGAAGGTCAGCGGCATCGAGCAGTCGGCGCCGGGTGACAGGACCTTGCAGATCTGGGTGCGGGTGTAGTCGGTCCAGGGCGTGCTGACGAAGGCGACGACGAGCGAGGAGACGACGACCGCGACGACCGTCATCAGGCCGAGGTACTCGACGGTGGAGGCGCCCGCCTCGCGCAGGCTCCGCCGGTGGGCCGCCGGGGCGGTGCGCGCGGCGGCCCGGGTGCTCATGGCGCGACGACCTTGGCGTCGACGGCGGACAGGGCGTCCCCGAGGACCTTGTCGTCGGGGTCGCCCTTCACGGCGTACGAGAAGAACCCGATGAGGGTTCGCCCCTTGGGCACGAGGACGACGTCACTGGTGATCCGGCCACCGCTCTGGGCCTGCTGGCGCCAGGCCACCGCACCCTCCGGGAGGTCCGCCACCTCGAGCGGCTCCACCGTGAAGCGCACCGTCGGGCTGTCCGGCCGGGTGCCCTTGGTCGAGTAGGAGGTGCACCCGAGCAGCGCCTCGTCGAGCTTCTTCGTCACCTCGGCCGGAACCTTGTCGTCCGCGTGGATGCGGACGTGCTGGTCGAGGAAGGGGCCGAGCGGGCCCTGGCTGAACCGGATGGCCTCGCCCTCGACGGGCTTCTCGGGCTCGATGTCCACCCCGCACACGTCCTGCCGGAAGCCCTGGTTGCCGCCCGGGCTGTCACGCCACTCGCCGCCGAGGTCCCCGGCCTCGATGAACCAGGCGTCCGGGTTGGCGACCGTCGTGCTCGGGTCGTCGGCGGGCGCGGTGCCCTCGCTCGACGTGCCGCACGCGGCGAGGACGAGCGGGAGGGTCAGGAGGATGAGGGCGCCGTGCGGAGCGCGCGGTCGACGTGCCATGGACCGGACCTCTCGTCTCGTCGTGGTGGGACGTGGACGAGGCTAGGCCGGGGCGCGGTCGGGCCGCATGGGCCCGTGGACCGGCCCGCCGGCGGCGCGGACGGGTGGGCGCTGGGGCCCGACCGGGCCCCGCTCAGCCGAGCAGCCGGTGGCGTCGCCCACCGAGCTGCGGGAGGACGAGGCAGCCGAGCGCCAGGGCCACGACGCCGGCGATGACCAGCGTGAGCGGCGTCCGGTCCGGCGCGGGGTCGGTCGCCATGAGCCACGCCTCCCGGCGCCCGAGCGCCCGGCAGGTCAGCCGGTCGCCGGCCGCGGTGGGCCCGACCTCGGCGATCGGTTGCAGCGGGGCGCCCGTCTCCGAGACCCGGGTGCCCACGTCGGCGTCCGAGAGCGAGCGGACGACGTCGAAGCTGCGCGCGGTCCCGCTCACCGAGCAGCGGACGGCGCGGGCGCTCGGCTTCTCCTCGAGACGGTCGACGGTCCCGAACAGGGCCCACCCGTCCTCGAACCAGGCCATGGGCGGGACCTGCACCGACTCCCCCTGGGCGACGCGCACCGGCGCGGGCCGGTCCTGCCCCCACGACCACAGCCCGACGAGGAGCGCGAGGGCTCCGACGCCGACGACGAGGCCCCCTAGGACCGTCGCGATGGTGTGGCTACGGTTCGAGTTGGTCATGCGTCGGCGGCGCTGCACACGCCCGTTCTTGCGGCCCAGGCCGCGGTATCGACTCGGCACAGGCACGTGTGTACCATCGAGATGCCGGTCGACAGGGTGGACGTAGCGCCGACGGGCAAACTTTCTCGGCATCGCAGGGGTGTCGTGAGGTGGGACGGTCCAGCACGGGCGGTGCGGACCCGGAGGTCAGGGGTACTGCCGTGGCATGGGCCGGAGTGGTGCTGACCGATGCGGCGACGGGTGGTTCCCCGGTCTCGCAGCTCGGCAACCCTCGACTCGTCACGGCCCGGCCGGACGCCGCGATCCCGCTCCTGCACTGGATCCGGTCGCAGGACGTCGACACCGTCGTCGTCGCCGCGCGCGGCGGCCACCGCCGGACGATCGCCCGCACGCTGAACATCGTCACCGGCGCGCTGCCCGACCTGCGCCTCGCCGCGACCCAGTCGGCCTTCACCGACATCGCGCCGCTCGTCGCGCTCGACGGGGAGCTGCGGGTGACCGAGACCCCGACCGAGGCCTTCGCCGCGGTGCAGCTGTTCACCCGGCACGTCCCGACCGGCGTGTGGGTGCGCTCGCTGCGCCGGCTCGACGCCCCGCACCCGTCCTTCGGGCAGTCGGTGCGGGCCCTCGTCCCCGGCGCCGGCGCCTGGATCGGCGAGCGCGCGCCCGCGGGCCGGGTCGTGCGCGCGGCCAGCCGGCCGACGCTCACCGGGCTGCCGCCCGGCTCGACCATCCTCTTCACCGGTGCCCCCGACCACCCCGCGGCCGCCGACCTGCGCGCCGCCGCCGGCGGGGCCGCGGCCTACCCCCTGCAGCTCGAGGGCGTCGGCACGGACCGGTCGATCGCCCAGTACGTCGCCGTGCCGGCCCGGCGCCCGCGGCTGTCGGCCCACGCCGGCTGCCCCAGCTGTCTTCTCCCCGTGTTCGACCACGCGTGCCCGTTCTGCCACGTGGTGCCCTCCCGGAAGGTGGTTCGCTCGTGAATTCCCGCCAACGCCGCGGCCTGGTGTTCATGTCGCTCGCCGCGCTCGTCGCCCTCGGCACGTTCCTCGCCGTGACGATGTACGTGGCCAACGTCAACAGCCAGGTGGGGTCCCGGGTCACCGTGTACCAGGCCTCCGAGAGCATCGACGCCTACGAGCCGCTCGGGCCCTCGAAGCTCAAGGCCGTCGAGGTCCCGGCGAAGTGGACCTCGGAGTCGAGCGTGCTGACGATGAACGAGCTCCTCGGGCGGCGCGTCGGGTTCCCCCTCAGCCCCGGGACGACGCTCAACGCGGACATGCTCATCCCCAACTCCTCCCTCTCCTCGACGGAGCGCGAGGTCGCCATCAACGTCGACCCGGTGACGGGCGTGGCCGGTCGTGTCCGGCCGGGCGACCGCGTCGACGTGTACGCCATCTTCGGCAAGGTCCCCGGCCTGCCGAAGTCGGCGAAGGTCCTCGTGCGGGACGTCCGGATCGTCTCGATCGCCGGTCAGCAGCGGGTGACGAAGGCGTCGACCGAGGGCCTGAGCGAGGAGACGGTCGTGCCCATCACCCTCGCCCTGGAGCAGTCCGACTCGTTGAAGGTGGCGTACGCGAACGCGTTCGCCGACGAGGTCCGGCTCGTGGCCCTGCCGAACGACGTCGGGACCGAGCGCAAGGACGAGATCAACCAGTTCGACGCCGAGGACCTGGGTGGCAAGGCCGTCATCGAGGGGGAGGAATGACCAAGGTCATCGTCGGGATGGACAACGCCAACCTCGAGTCCGACATGCGCTCGCTGCTGTCCGAGCTCGAGGACGTCGAGGTGGTCGCCAGCGCGACGAGCACGATCGAGCTCGTCGACTTCTGCACCCGCTTCGACCCCGACGTGGTCATGCTGCACGAGGCGCTGGGGCCCGACACCGTGGCCCACGTGGTGCGCGAGATCGCCACGGTCACGCCGGCGGCGTCCGTGCTCCAGGTCTCGCCCGAGCGCTCCCAGGCGACGATCATCCGGGCCATGGAGGCCGGTGCGCGCGGGGTCGTCAACTACCCGTTCGCGTTCGAGGACGTCTCGACCAAGCTCGCCTCGGCCATCGAGTGGTCCGCGCACCTGCGGACGGTCCTTCAGGGGCGGGCCAGCGCGGCCCGCGGCCGCGGCCGGGTCATCGCCGTCGCCGGCGCCAAGGGCGGGGTCGGCACGACGACGATCGTCTGCCACCTCGCGATTGACGCCCTGCGCGAGAACTCCGCGCACCGGGTGTGCATCCTCGAGCTCGACATCGAGAAGGGCGACATCGGCGCCCTCCTCGAGGTCCGCCAGAGCGTCTCCCTCGCCGACGTCGCGCAGGTCTACCAGGACCTCTCGACGTCGACGGTCAACGACGCGCTCATCGCCCACGAGTCCGGGATCCAGATGTTGCTGGCTCCCGCCGACGTCCGCCAGTCGGAGGTCATCACGGCCGAGTCCATCCGCCCGATCATCTCGGCGCTGCGCTCGGAGTTCGACGTCGTCTACATCGACGCGGGCGGCTACGTCGCCCCCGTCCAGGCGGCCTGCCTCGAGCAGGCCGATGAGACCGTCGTCGTCACGACGGCGGACGTCCTCTCCGTGCGGGCCATGCGCAAACGCTTTCAGGCGTGGGACGCGCTCGGGGTGCAGCAGGAAGGAGCCGTCGTGGTGCTCGTCAACCGCGTCGACAAGGCCAGCACGTTCCCGTTCCAGTCCATCAGCCAGCTCACGTCCGCCCGCGTCCTGGAGGCGACGATCCCCGAGTCGCCCCGGCTGCTCGAGGTCGCGACGAACGAGCGCGACCCCCGCGCCATCACCGAGATCGCCTGGTGGCGCCTCATGACCAAGATCCGCAACGAGATCGACAACGCCGGCACCCACGGCCTCGGCCTCGAGGGGAAGCGCGGCCGTAGCGCCTCCACCAAGGGCCGCCGCGGTCGTCGGCGCGAGCCCGAGGCGGGCCAGATCGCCGTCGAGAACGTCGCGATGATCCCCATGGCGTTCTTCCTCTCGCTCATCGCGTGGCAGTTCGTCGTCGTCGGCATCTCGTTCCTGTACTCGGGGCACGCGGCCACCGTCGCCGCCCGCGAGTTCGCGATCCACAACTCGACGGCGCAGGCCAACGTCGAGGCGCGCAAGGCGCTGCCCGGTCCCTTCCGGGACGGCATGGTCGTCACCCGGTCCGGTTCGGACGAGATCAGCGTCCGCGTCGCCATCCCCGGGGCCGGCCCGGCCGGCATCGGATTCCCCCAGCACGTGACCTCGACCCGAAGTGTGGTGATGGAGCCGTGAGCATGTTCCGCAACCTCTTCCGCCGTTCCCGGAGCCGTCGCAGGGAGAAGGGACTGGCGTCCATCGAGCTCATCGCGATGGCGCCGCTCCTGTTCACCGTCGCCCTGGTCATCACCCAAATCGGCATCGCCGGCTGGACGATGGTCTCGGCCGGCGACGCGGCGCGGCACGCCGCCCGCGCCGCGAGCATGGGCGAGGACCCGTACTCCGCCGCCGAGGGCAGCCTGCCGAGCGGCCTGCACCCCGAGCGCGTCGAGGGCTCACCCTCGCTCGGCACCGTGAGCTACACGGTCACCGTCCGCGTCCCGTCCATCTCGATCATCGACGTCGGCACCGTCTCGCGCACGGCCGTCATGCCCCAGACGACCTGATGGCCCGCAGGTCCTACCAGTCCCTCGCCACCGGGAAGTCCCGGCCGATCCAGAGCACCGGCGAGGACACCGGCCTCGTCGCCGACTTCCGGCGACTCCTGCTCGACGAGGTCGACCTCCACGAGCTCAGCCGGCTCGACAGCAACCAGCGGCGGGCCCGTCTCGAGCGCGTCATCGCCCACCTCGTGTCGCGCGAGGGGATCATCCTCTCGACGAGCGAACGGAACCGGCTCATCCGCCGGGTCGTCGACGAGGCCGTCGGGCTCGGCGTGCTCGAGCCGATCCTCGCGGACCCGTCGGTGAGCGAGGTGATGATCAACGGCCCCGACCAGATCTTCGTCGAGCGCGCCGGCCGGCTCGAGCTGCTCGACCTGACGTTCTCCTCCGACGAGCAGCTGCGGCAGACGATCGACCGGATCGTCTCCACGGTCAACCGCCGCGTGGACGAGTCCTCGCCCATGGTCGACGCGCGCCTGCCGGCCGACTCGCGGATGCCCCGCGGCGCCCGCGTGAACGTCGTGCTGCCACCGCTGGCCCTCAACGGGGCCACCGTGACGATCCGACTGTTCCCCATGGCGATCTCCCTCGAGCGGCTCATCGAGTGGGGCAGCCTCAGCCCGGACGTGGCCGGCCTGCTGCGGGCCTGCGTCGAGGCGCGGCTGAACATCATCGTCTCGGGCGGCACGGGCTCCGGGAAGACGACGCTGCTCAACGCGCTGTCCTCGTTCATCTCACCGACCGAGCGCATCGTCACCGTCGAGGACGCCGCCGAGCTCAGCCTCGACCAGCCGCACACCATCCGGCTCGAGACGCGCCCGGCCAACGTCGAGGGCAAGGGCCAGATCACCATCCGCGACCTCGTCCGCAACTCCCTGCGCATGCGGCCCGACCGGATCATCGTCGGCGAGTGCCGTGGTGGTGAGGCGCTCGACATGCTCCAGGCGATGAACACCGGTCACGAGGGCTCGCTGACGACGGTGCACGCCAACTCCCCGGACGACGCCCTGGCGCGGCTGGAGACGCTGGCGTCGATGAGCGACGTGGAGATCCCCTTCCAGGCGATCCGCGACCAGGTCAACTCGGCCGTCGACCTCATCGTCCAGCTCACCCGGCAGTCCGACGGCAAGCGCCGCGTCGTGACGATCGCCTACGTCGCGAGCCGCGGCAAGGAGGACTTCCGGATGGAGCCGATCATGACGTGGGAGGACCCGGACGAGGAGCACCCCGACGGTCGGTTCGTGGCCCATCCGGTGCCGCGCGGGCTGCTGGGCCGACTCAAGGGCTGGGACCCGGAGCGGCAGTCGAGGCAGGCCCGATGATCGTCTTCATCATCCTGGGCGCGGTGAGCGCGGCGATCATGCTGCTGTACGGCGTGCGGGACCTCACGTCGTCGGCGCGGCAGCGTCGGCGCGCGCTCGCCGCGGCCGAGTCGCTCGCCCGCCCCGGGGACGACGGGACGTGGCTCGACAAGTTCGAGGACCGCGTCGTGGCGACCCGCCCGGGCCGCTGGCTGCGGCGCGAGCTCGAGCTCGGCGGGGTCAAGCAGCGGCTGGGCGTCGTGGTCCTCGGGACGGCGGTGCTCACGGTCCTCGCCAGCTACCTCGTGTGGATCCTGCTCGCGCCGACGCTGGTGTTCGTCGGTCTCATCATCGGCGTCCTCGGCGTCCGGATGTTCCTCCGGCGGGCCCAGCAGCGCCGACGGGAGGCGTTCGTGTCGCAGCTGCCCGAGCTGGCGCGCGTCCTGGCGAACGCGAGCTACGCGGGCCTGTCCCTGCCCACCGCCATCGCGGTCGCGGCGTCGGAGCTCGCCGAGCCCGCGTCCTCCGAGCTCGGTTTCGTCTCCAACCGGCTGAACTTCGGCGCGCCCCTGACGACCGCGCTCGCCGAGCTGCAGGAGCGGGTCGGCTCGCGGGAGACGACCGTGCTCACCGCGACGCTGCTCGTCTCGAGCCGCAGCGGCGGCTCGCTCGTCACGGCGCTGCGCGACATCGCCGACACCCTCGAGCAGCGCAAGGAGACGCGGCGCGAGATCCAGTCGATCCTCGCGCAGCCGATCGCGACGTCCTACACGGTCGTCGGCATGGGCATCGGGCTCCTCCTCCTCCTCAACATCATGAAGCCGGGCACGGTCGACGCGATGACCCGGGACATCGTCGGGCAGATCGGCCTCGTGCTCTCGACGCTGATCTTCGGCGGCGGCTTCCTCCTCATCCGGCGCATCACGAGGTTCGACCTGTGAGCCTCCTCGTCGGCGCCGTCCCCGGGCTGGCGGTCATCCTCGCCCTCTTCCTCGCGGTCCGCGGGTTCTACCTCGTCCGGGTGCCCGAGCGCGCGAACGTCGAGATCGACGACCTCGAGCTGCGCACCGCCGACGCCGTCCGGACGACGCCGTTGTCGCGGGCCGGGGCCCGTCTGGTCCCCCACTTCCGGCGGGCACTGCCGACGACCGTCCTGCGCTGGCTCCAGCGGCAGGTCGACGCGGCCGGCCGCCCGAACGGCCTCACCGTGGACGACGTCCTCGCCCGCGCGGGGATGTGGCTCATCCTCCTGCTCCTGCCGATCCTCCTCTTCCTCGCCCAGGGGAACTGGATCGCGCTGGCCCTGTGCCTCGGCGTCATGGTCGTCATGCCGCTGGCCAACCTCACCCGCCTGGCCCGGTCGCGCCGCGAACGGATCGACCGCGACCTGCCCGACTTCCTCGACGTCCTCGCCGTCACGGTCACCGCTGGCCTGGGCTTCCGGTCCGCGCTCGCGGTGGTGTCCGAACGCTTCGGCGGCCCGATCGCCGAGGAGATCCAGACGATCCTCCACCAGCTCGCGAACGGCGCGAGCGTGCGTTCCGCCTTCCAGGCCTTCGGCGCCCGGACGCAGTCGGAGTCGGTCGACGAGTTCGTCACGGCCTATCTCCAGTCGGAGGAGCTCGGCGCGCCGCTCGCCGACACCCTCAACCAGATCGCCGCGGACATGCGGCGGGCCTCGTCCCAGCGGATGCGGCAGAAGGCGGCGAAGGTGACGCCCCGGGTGACGCTCATCGTCACGACCGCCCTCGTGCCGGGAGCGCTCATCCTGCTCGCGGCCGGCATGTACATCGGGTTCGGCGATCGCTTCGGCGGGCTCCTTGGAGGCTGACGACCCGACGACCCGGGCCGACCTGGGGAGCCTCACGCGGACGGCCCTGCTCGTCCGCCTCCTCAGCGTGGCCCTGGTCGCGGCGCCCGTCGCCGCGGGGCAGGTGGCGCACGACCGCTCGGTCGTGCTGCCGGTGGTGGCGGTCGCGCTGGTGCTCGCGGTCTCGAGCTACGTGCTGCTGACCCGCCCCCGCCTGCTCGCCCTCGTCGAGCGGCACCCGTCGATCGCGCTGGCCGACGTGCTGCTCGCCGGAACGATCCTCCTCACCCAGGGCGCTGCGAGCATCGCCGTCCTCGGGACGATGACGACCGCGCTGCTCATCGGGCTGTGGGTCCCGCGTCGCTCCGGTCTGGTCATCATGGTCGCGCTGCTCACCCTGTACCTCGCGACCCTCGGGATGACGTCCGGCGCCTCGGCGGTGGCGGTCGTCCTCGTCGTCGCCGTGCCGTTCATGTACCTCATCCTCTGGGCCCTGGGGATGTCGGTGCGCGGGTCGTCCGACGCGCAGGCCGCCGCGCGCCGGGACGCCCTGTCGGCCATGGCGGCCTCGAGCCGCGCCGAGGAACGCCGACGCGTCAGTCGCGAGATGCACGACAGCCTGGCCAAGAGCCTGCAGGGGATCAGCCTCGCGACCCGCGCCGTCGAGGCCCGCGCGGCGGGGGACGAGCGGCTCGCGAAGCTTGCGCGCCAGCTCGCCGGGATGGCCGATGGCGCGGTCGACGACGCCCGGCGGCTCATGGGCGAGTACCGGGACGAGTCCGCGTCGTCGGCGCGCTTCGCCGACGAGGTGACGAGCCTGGTCACCGACTGGCGCGCTCGGACCGGGCTGCCCTGCACCGTGACGATGCCGGAGAACATCGACGTCGACTGCCCGACGACCCGGCACGAGGTCATCAGCTGCCTCGGCGAGGCGCTGGAGAACGTCGCCCGGCACGCGGGGCCGTGCACGGTCACCGTCGACCTGCACCACCGGGGCGGCGATCTCGTCGTGACCGTGGCGGACACCGGCGCGGGCATGGCACCGGAACGGCCCAAGCGCGCACGCACGGGCGGCCGCTACGGGCTCGTCGGCCTGCGCGAACGGATGGAGAGCGTCGGAGGGGAGTTCGTGCTGAGCACGGCCCCCGGCGAGGGGACGAGCGCACGGTTCGTCGTGGACCCGAGCGGGGCGCGCAGGGCGTCCTCGCGAGTGGAGGAGAGCACAGCATGAGCGACACCATCCGCGTCCTGGTCGTGGACGACAGCTCCGTGATGCGGGTCGGCCTGTCCGCCCTCGTCGAGGTCGACCCGGGCCTCGTCGTCGTGGGCGAGGCGGCCGACGGCGAGGAGGCCATCGCGCGGGCCGAGGAGACCCAGCCCGACGTCGTCCTGCTCGACGTGCGCATGCCCAACCGCGGGGGGCTGTCGGTCGTGGCGGAGCTCGCCGCGCGCGCCAAGGTCATCATGCTGACGTTCACCGACGACGACGCCTCGGTGCGCACGGCGCTGTCCGAGGGCGCGTGCGGCTACCTCGTGCACGGGACCTTCGACGCCGACTCCCTCACGGCGCTCGTGCGCTCGGCGCTCACCGGGGCGTCCGTCCTCTCGCCGCCCGCGGTGGCGGTGCTCCAGGGTGGGCTCGGGGTGCCGGCGGTGGCGGCCCGGGGTGCGGCCGTCGACGACCCGTGGGGCCTGAGCAGCCGCCAGCGCGAGGTGATGGCCCTCGTCGCGGACGGCGCGACGAACGGCGACATCGCGTCGTCGCTGTACCTCGCGGAGAAGACGGTGAAGAACCACATCAACCAGATCTTCATGCGGATGGGCGTGACGAGCCGGGGCGCGGCCATCGCGGCCTGGCACCGCGCCGAGCGCGAGCAGGTCCGGGAACCCAGCTGAGATCTGGGTCCGAGGTTGGGTCCGCGGGCCCTGTGGCGGGTGCTGCGCGGCTCGTAACGTTCTGGTTGTAGCAAGCAGGGGTGGAGGGCCGACAGGGGTTCCTCTCACAGACACAGACACAGACACCGGCCACGGGTCGGAGAACATGGAGATCGTCATGACGCACAAGCTCGCCGCTCGTTTCACCACCCAGGTCGCCACCCTCAAGGACCGTGAGCGCGGTCAGGGTGCGGTCGAGTACATCGGCATGCTCCTCGTCGTCGCCGTGATCATCGCCGCGGTCGTCGCCGCGTTCGACGCGTTCGAGTGGGACGGGAAGGTCAAGGAGCTCATCAACAAGGTCCTCGGCGGCTGATCCACGCCGAACCTGGAAGGGCCCCGGACCGAATGGTCCGGGGCCCTTCCGTGTGCACCGACGAGATCAGCGCGTGACGGTCGCCGTCGCCGGCTCGAAGGCGTCGTGCTTGATCTGCACGGACTTCACGGAGTCCGGCAGCGGCGGGTACAGCGCCGTGTAGTACCGGACCTTGGCGAGCTTGTCGGCGACACCGAGCCGGCTCGAGACCGCGTCGCGTCGGTCCTTCAGCTCCCGCTTGCCGTCCTTGGGCACGTAGGTCGTCACCGACCACTCCGTTCGCGACTTCGGGTCGTACACCGTCGGCATCTCCTCCCACTCGCGGAAGTCGCCACTCACCTCCGACTCGGCGTTGGCCGAGATGGAGAACGAGACGACCGTGCCGGTGGCGCTCGAACGGACGCTCCACACCTGGAGGATCGCACCGGGGGCGATCCGGCCGGACTTCGCGGCCGCCTTGCCGGCGGCAGTGGGCTTGGCGAACCCGAGCACCTTCGCGGACTGGTCGTTGGACCCGCCGGTGGTGCTCGTCCCGCCGTCGGTCGAGGACCCGTCGTCGGACGTCGTCGTGGTGGTCGTCGAGGTCGTCTCCTCGGGGGAGTCGCCGGAGCACGCCCCGAGCGTGAGGGCCGCGGCGAGCGCGAGGGACCCGGCGGCGATCGCGCGGAGCTGGGTGCGCATCATCAGTTCCCCTTCGGCAGCGTGATGGTGACCCGCCGGTTGAGGCTGCGGCCCTTGTCGGTGTCGTTCGACGCGATGGGCTCCTTCTCGCCCTTCCCGGCGGTCTGGAGCTTGACGCTGCTGCCGACCAACGGCCGGAGCGCCTTCGCGACGGACTCGGCGCGGCGGCGCGAGAGGTCGAGGTTGTGGCTGTCGGACGCCGTGGAGTCGGTGTGGCCGGTGACCGT
>ERZ941605.158-NODE-158-length-20584-cov-5.928735_pt1 | contig 20584 bp, 19 predicted proteins | sample MGYA00520904_ERZ941605 | MGnify/ENA primary metagenome ERZ941605 (study PRJEB32759, sample SAMN07749870) | skin metagenome | biome: transportation; feature: city; material: polyester macromolecule | host: Homo sapiens | place: Hong Kong:TW line | collected... | reverse complement strand
TGAATGCTCGGAAGTCCGACAATATCCGCATTGCCTCCGCATCGGTGATGAGTTGCCCCAAGGAGAGGTTTCGTACGACATGGGCAATCTCTGCAGACAGATGCTGGGGGCAATGAACTCCTCGCCGCCCCATTGCTGCCATGCCGCACACCCAACCGTGCTACCAACGAGCATTTCAGCGAGCACGGACACTTCGACGACAAGTGTCATCGTCCTTCCCGGCCTTCTTGCAACACCTCGACCATCGGCGGCAAATCCGTCCTAGCAATCTGCACCATGATGCGCTGCATCAACTGCTCGCGTGAGGGATTCTTGAGTGTGTTCTGTAAGCACTTCCAGGGTGTATTCACTCAACGATTTTCCCTGCAAAGCCGCTCGCGCCTTGAGTTCCCTGCTGGTCTCCTCGGGAACGTTGCGGATCTGAATGGTCTTCATGTACGAAGCACAGTATCCATGCAACTCACATGCGCCCTCACGCCAATCCAATCAGGGCCTAGGACCGCCCCCTATGGACACTGGTTGCAGGTCAAGGCGCAACCCCTCCCAATGGTCGATCAGCCAGCGATCATGACTCGCCACCACAAGCGTGCCATTCCACTTTTCCAATGTGTTCTCTAGTTCCTCTATCGTGGCCAAATCCAGATAGTTCGTCGGCTCATCCATGATGAGCATCTGCGGCGCCTGAGAGACCGCGAGTGCAATCTGCACTCGACGCTGGTTACCGTCCGACAACTCGGATATGGGTGTGTTCCACATGGACGGATGGAGTACTCCAGCACCACGCTCGCCGATGCCTGCCTTCCAGCCGATACCGAGAGTGTCAATCGTGGGCAAATGCTGAGACACGAAGCCGAGTCGCGCGTGGACGCCAATCTCCCCGACGCCATCACGTGGTGGCTGACCAGTAGCCATCCATTGCAGCAATGTGCTCTTCCCTGCGCCGTTGGGGCCGGTGAGAAGCAGGTGCTCCCCAACTGCAAGGTCGAACGTCACGGGAGCGAGCCTGCCGCTAACGGCTGTGCTTCGCACCGTAACGGCAAGACCACTGCTCAAAGACACCTCGGGTAAGTTAAGCTTGAGGGAGTGGTCATGGGGCTTGCGTACTTCACGACGGGCAAGATCCTCGAAACGTCGATCATCGTTACGAGTACGGCGCACCGAGGTTGCCGCAGCTCGATCGGCAAAGAACTTGCGGGCCATACCCTCGGCCCTCGCTAGTTTCACCCCACCACGAGCAATGTCCTCACTACAACGGCGATGAGCCTTGAGGTGCCGTTTTACATCTTGCTGGGCGGCATGGACCCTATGGTGCTCGGCCTGCGCACGCTGCTTAGCAGCAAGGTAATCATTGTAGTTTCCCGCGCACCGGTAGATCCCCGGCAGGTTGGTGCCTCCCCCTGCAGTCACCAGGGCTTGCCATGACGCGGTATCGAGGTCATAAATAACGGAGGACACGGCTTCGATAAAGGCCCTGTCATGGCTCGCCATTAACACGGGGCCTTTCCACTTGCGGAGCTCGGAAATCAGATAATCCACCGCATCGTCGTCAAGATGGTTGGTTGGCTCGTCGAGGATCAAGATCGCCGGTCGTGACACCACGATTCCCGCCAGTTCGAGTCTGACCTTCTGTCCCAAAGACAATGTGCCCACCTCGCGGTCTTCTTCGTTACCCACCAGTTGGGACAACCCCAAACCGGCGAGGGTCTCATGAACACGAATGGACATCATCCACGCATCGACGGCGTCCAGCTTGGACAACAGATAGTCATATTCACCAGCTAGTCGCGCAGAGGTGGGATTTTGCGCCAACCTGTCGGTGACATCGTCAAATCGGGCGATCAGTTCGTGTACATCTGACAACACATTGTCGAGATAGTCCTGCACGGTGACACGGCGCTTAAGGGCCCCACACACTTCCAACACCGACGGCACTCGAAGCCGATTGGACGCCCCCGCACGGTGACCGAACCACTGTCTGGGACGATCTCACCCCTAATAAGACGCAACAGGGTTGTCTTTCCCGAGCCATTGGGCCCGACGAGCACGGCACGTTCACCGTCACCCACACTGAGGGAAATCCTGCTCAAAAGCGGTTGGGTAGAAAACGAGAAGGAAAGGTCGTTCACATCGATACTGGGCATAGCTGATCTCCAAAAGTTCGCCGCATGGGTCGATCCCGGCCGACCTCAATCGGACGGGGCTTCTCGGCTAGACCGAGTGGAGATCACAAGGCCATCGGAACGAACACACTCCCAAAGGTTTCAACGGACACGCCGCATCAAAGACGGTGGGAAACTCCGAACTGTGACACACGGGCTCGAAGTGCATCCTCGTGTCAGGCACATTAGCAACACAACTGCCACAAACGCAAGACGGTCGCGATGACCGACCGATGTCCTCAACCCAACCCTCCCCGCAGCGTCGCCATGAGATGCTCAATGAACCCTCGCGCGTCAACATCGCACAACAGGTCGACGTTGGGCTTCTTGCCCCAACGCCCCAACTCGTCGCCGACGGTCTGACCACGGGTGAGGGTCCCGGCCAACTCAACGTCGACAGCCAACGGGCGCGTGCTGGCAAATTTCCCCGTCACCGCGTTAGCCACCACCAAGGGATCGTGCAGATAGGCGCACCACCCCAGGCCGTCAGCCTGATGGAACTCAAAGTAAAACTTCAGCGCGTCAGCCAAGACCCTCACAACCGGGTGGCTTCCCAACCCCTCTATAGCCCGACGATCCTCCTCATCAAAACGGATCACCTCAGTAGCCTGCAACGCCCCCAACACGACCCGCCTCGACGCCTTCCCCCACGCCTCGAACACCTCATGGGCAGCCTCCGGATCCACGGCGATATTCCACTCGCTCGTCGGGCCGGTATTACCACGGTAATTAATCGCCCCACCCATCACATGCAATTCCTTGAGCAGTCGCGGCAGTTCAGGCTCCTCCCGCAAAGCCAGCGCGAGATTCGTCAGCGGACCAGTGGTAATACCCACCAACTCCCCCGCGTAGCGATGCGCGAGATCAACCCACAATTGCGCACCACTACGCACGTCCGAGCGACGCCCACACTCCCCCAACTGGGCATGACCCAAACCATGAGGTCCGTGAGTCTCCTCGGCAGTCATCATCGGCTCGACGAGGGGCACGTCAGCTCCGCGCGCCACCGGCACGTCCATTCCCAACAACTCGGTCAAACCCAACGCATTGCGCAGCACGTCGTCCTGGCCGACATTGCCAGCAGTCGTCACCACCCCGACGGTCTCAACGTCGTGGCGACAGGCCAGGTAAGCCAGCGCAAAAGCGTCATCGATTCCAGGGTCACAATCCAGCAAGACGGGCAGGGAGCGTATCGAAATCGTCATGTTGGAAGAATAAGACCCCATCCCCCACCGCTAGAAAACATGACGAATGACGGCACCCTCGGAAAAATTCTCGAATATTGCGTATTGACGTCATCGGAGCACATGTCTTCAGCTCGCCGTACCACAATCTGTAGGAACGGCTCTCCAGAGACTCGCTAAGACAGCACGGTTCTGAGATAGGCGAGAGGTTTTCCTCATGGTCCATTCATGGTGCGAACTGGTCGATGACACGAAAGTATGAACCCAAGCTGGTCATACCAGTCCATCGGTAATGCTCCTTCGTGAACAGTTCCTCATTGCCGAAACTCCCGATGGGTTCGATGACCTTTCAGGCGACACTTGAGGCACGATGGAAGATGTGAAGTATTTCCCGACGATGACGCGAGAGGCGACGAACAAGGGCGAACGCATGACCGACGAGGAGCAGATCCCATCTCGCGGGGCGAGGATTCTTGCGAGTATCGTCATCCTCACAATCTGCGTGGCCGTGGTGTTAGGCCTCCTAGCCGTTGCCGTCGGCCGTAAGTATGCGTTACGGATGTTCATCGGGGTAATGATCATCGGGATCCCCGGGGAGGTCATCGTGGAGTTCTTCGGGGGCGGGGGCGCTGGGGTTCGCTCTGGCGGAAAACCGGCCCGGTCGCGTGGTACACGGCTGTTCATCTCGGCGCTGGTTCTCGTCGCTTGGGCCTTGGCCGTGTTCGTCCTCACCACCCTCGTCAAGCCGTGGCGCGGAGCGTCCGGGGACATGGCCTGGATGATGGCCCTCGGGATCCTGGTGGTACTCGTCGGCGAGTTCATGGACACCCGGAGGAAGAAGTAGATCTAACGCGCCGGTCTCCTCCCCGCGGACGGAATTGCATGATCGCGGTCGGTACTCTCGCTTGACCCATCGCAGTGGATAATGACCGTTGTCGGAGCAAGATCGTCGGTGACCTATGCCACATTCATGCCGACGCAATGGATCGGGGGGGACGAAGATGACCACCGCACATCAAAGGAATCTCTTCACCGCGCGCATAAGGAGGAACGCCGTCATGGCAGTCGTGTTCACGCTGCTGGCAATTGCCGTCGGGTGAATATCGACGCTGAGAATGTTCATTGGCGCGCTCATCGTCGGGATCCCCGCAGAGATCATCGTGGAGTTCTTCGAGCACTGGTCCACAGAGGTACGGGCCAACAAGGCGCCGATCCGAGCGCGCGGCTTGCTATCACCCATGTGCGCACTGTTCCTCATCGTGTGAACTGTCACCGTGTTCACCCTGACCGCACTCATCGAGCCACGGCCCGGAGCGCTCGGGAGCATGGGTTGGGTGACGTTCCTCGCACTCCTGGCCGTTCTCGTCCAGAAATTCCTGCGCACCGTGGGGAAAGCTAGTCACGAATGATGTGGGCGGCGGGGGCGTGAACGATACGACGGTTCGAGCGCTGGAGCCCCACGAGCGGAGCGGACCGTGAAGTTGTCAAACGCATCACCGCTTTGCCAATTGATTGCAGTTCCATTGATCTGACGTGCATCACCGACCCTCGACGGGCGGTGGCGCGGGATGAGGGCGCGGAAACCCGAGATCAGGAAAGCGATCGCCCCTGAGAAGGGGTGCCGGGAAACAGCCCACGCTCCATGCCGGCGATGATGAACTCCACCTTGAGGTCGAGGTTCCCGCGCTCTCCCAAATCCTGCATCCCGAACAGGTCAGGCCGACCACCCAGGATCTGCGTCAATCGGTCCAACCCGGTACGACCATTCGCGTCGGGAGTTAGATACGGCTGGATCGACACGTACGTCTCCAAGGTCATGTCCACGACGAAGTCCAAGGCGAAGGCTGCTCCATCCGTCCCCGCAGGGATACCGAGTTCGGCCAGTCTCTCAACGATCGCAGCGATCCGTGGCAGGGCCATGCCGAACGCCTCTGGCTGGGTGAGTATGACGGTCGCTGCCTCCGGGTACCTCGAGCACATGTCCCAATAACGGTTTACGACGTCGCGCAGCGCCTCCTGCCAGGTACGCAACCGTGGGTCCGGCTCAATATCGCGAGATATCGCGTTCATCGCAGCCAGTTGCAGCTCCTGGCGGGAACTGAACACCCAGTATAACGCGGTGGCCTTCACCCCAAGGCGCTCAGCGACCGCCCTCAGGGTGAAAGACCCGATCCCCTCGGCCAGCGCAGCGTCGATAACCTGTCGTCGCGTAAACACTGGCTTGCGCCCCGGCCGCTTACGCATCACCGCTTGCCCATGATCGACCACCCCTCGGCCCGTTCCCAGGCACGCCACAAATCGGCGTACAGACCGCCGCCGGTGATGAGGTCATCATGGGTTCCCACTTGGCAGATCCTACCGGTGCGATCGACGACGATCCGGTCCGCTGAGCGAATGGTGTCGAGCTTGTGCGCAATGACCAGGATCGTTGAGGTCTGCCGCATCTGGGACACGGCAGCCTCGATCTGTGCCTCATTTTCCGGGTCCAAGGCTGAGGTGGCCTCGTCGAACAACAGGATCGGGGCGCGTTTGAGCAGGGCTCGAGCCACCGACACCCGCTGGCGTTCACCGCCCGAAAGGCGACGGCCGCCCTCCCCGACACTGGCGTCCCAACCGCCTGGAAGACGAGCAGCGATCTTGTCGACCCCGGCCAGGGTACCGGCCTGACGCACCCGCTCGTCAGAGGCATCCGGACAACCGAGGCGAATGTTCTCGGCCAAGGTGGAGTCATGGAGGTAGACGTCCTGGAACACCATGGCGAGCTGACTCATAAGCTGCTCGGTGGTCTGGCTTCGGACATCGGCCCCGCCAACTCGCACCGTCCCGGAATCGACATCCCAGAATCTCGCGATGAGCCGGAACAAGGTGCTCTTACCCGCCCCCGTGGGCCCGACGATGGCCGTCAGGCCGCCGGCCGGGGCGGTGAATGAGATATCATGCACGACCGGGCGCGCCTGGTCGTAGCCGAAGGTGACACCCTCGAAACTCACTTCGCCGGGAGCAGAAAGCTCCACTGAGTTGTCCGGTTCGGGAAGCACTGTGGCCGAGAGGATCTCGTTGACTTCGGCTATTGGTTCACGGACCGTCTCGATGGCCAAAGTTGCCGCGCAGACGTCCTCCAACACCTTGGTGTAGCGCAGCGAGATTCCGACGAAGGCAACCGCCACGACCGGGCTCAACCGTCCCGATCCACCCAGGTTCGCCGCCAGCATGACAAGGGTCACCGCGATACCTTGAGCCGCCAATCCGGAGAGGAAATTTGCCAACACTGCCAGCCATAAATCTTTGCGGGCGGCTCGCCCACTCGCCGCTTGGGCGTCGTGGAGGGGTTGGTAGCCACTGGCCCGTCCAGCTGCCCGAAGCGCAGGCTGGGACTCGCAGAACTCGACGATTCGAGCCGCCACTTCTTGTCCAGCAGGGTACGTCAGTGCCTCACCGCGAAGCTTGAGGGCGCGCGAGGCGATTGTGAGTAGGTAAATGATCGGAATGGCGAGGAGCAAAGCCAATCCCAACTGCCACGACCATGCCCAAGCCAGGATCATCATGACCAGTGTGGTGGTCATGCCCCTCACCAGCGGAGCCGTGAAGTGCCCCAGACTCTCACCCAGTGACATAAGTCCCCGCGTCAACAGACGCGAAAGCCGGGCGGGGAAATCGGACCGGAACCATCCCAGGGGCAAGCGGGCGACGTGGTCACCGATACGGGTACTGAGGTGACTCAAGACGTCCATCGCGCACAAATATCCAGCACTCGATTGAACGTACGACACCGCACCCCCAGCAACGGCCAGGACGGCAAGCACCCATATCCAGCCCCACCAGGGCAGACCCAGCGACGGCCGCCCCTCAACGAAGGCGGTGCATGCTGGGATGACGGCAAACAGACCGACTCCCTCGATCATCCCCAACACGCCAGCCCACACCAAGGAACCGTGGAACCGCCGAGTACCCTCGTCGGTCAGCAATGGTCGGAAGGCCCGTAGCAGGAAGATGTCCCCGGCCCACCCGAGACGTGACGAAATGACACTCATCGGTTCGATCCCTCCACCGACTCGGCGTGATGACCAATGACCAACACAGTTCGACCTCGAGCCAGGGCGGCTAAGGCCTGCTGGATCTCGGCCTCGCAGTCAGGATCGACGGCAGCGGTCGCCTCGTCTAGGACGAGGATCGGGGTGTCGGCCAACACGGCCCGTGCGATGGACATCAAGTGGTGGCGGTCGACCCCTGAGGTGGGTTCATCAAAGATGACGACGTCCTTGTCCTGCGCGATGGTAGCCGCGACGACGAGGCGTTGGGCTTGTCCGCCCGACAATGTACAGGGGTGACGGTCACGTTCGTCGGCCAGGTCAAGGCGGCCTAGAAGCCCCGAGACGTCGGCCGCGGCACGCTGCGGAGCGCCCAAGCCGAGAGTGACCTCGCATTCCACCGACTCGCTGAAAAATCCTGCATCACCATCCCACACCATTTCTGACGCTTGCCGGGGGGACCAAGGCTCCCCCATGCCGATACGGGCCTCGGGCGGGGCTTTTTCGAGTCCACAGATGAGTCGAGCCAGAGTCGACTTTCCTCCTCCATTCGCACCGGTCAGGATCGTCACCACTCCAGCAGGCAAAAACAGGGAGTCGATGTCGAGAACTACCGGGCGATGGGGGTAGGAAAAAGTGAGGTGCTCGATAGTCAGCCCTGCCGACGGTTTTCCTCGGTTGCCCGAGGTGGAACCGGAGCGCGTGGACCTGCCCCGAAGCACCGGAGAACGACCGACCCGAGCATGTGGTGGTGTAGGAAGATCGACCGGTTTGACGTCGATGCTGCGTAGGCCCCGCCCCAGCAGATCGTCTTCCGACAGAGCGAAGAAGTCGTCGCCACTCATCCGCTCAACGATCTGACCATCGGAAATCCGATTGACGACGTTGGCTAGCCCGCGGAACAGGTGCAGACGGTGCTCGGCGATCACGAGTGTCTTGCCGGCATCCATGAGCTCCATGACAAGGGTACGAAAATCGTCGATACCTTCCGCCGAAAGGTTCGAAGTTGGTTCATCGAAAAGCAGCAGGTCGACATCGGCTGCCAAGGCGCAGGCACAGGCAACCCGCTGCAACTCTCCCCCTGAAAGGGTGTCGAGTTGCCGGTCGAGTAGATGGGAGATGCCGGTTCGAGCAACGGCACGAGTGACGGCTTCGCGGATATCGGCGGCGTCCACACCGTAGTTCTCCAGCCCAAACGCCAACTCGGTGCGCACGCTGGAGGTGAAGAACTGGGTATGGGGATTCTGAAAAATCATCGCAGAGGTACGGCCGACGTCGTGTAGCTCGACATCAGCGAGATCGATGCCATGAACCGTGACCCGGCCCCGCAACGTTCCCCCATAGAACTTGGGGACGAGTCCGTTCATCGTCCTCAACAAGGTGGACTTCCCCGATCCCGACGCCCCCACCAGCAGGGTGAGGGTGCCCGGTTCAATTGTCATCGTGATGCCGCGAAGCTGCTCTGCGGTCTGCCGGTCGGGAGCCGGACCGTCAGAGAACGGTGAGGAGTTGAGGTCGGGTGGCAAGTAGCCGTAACTAACGTCGTCGACGCTGACAAGGCTCATGCGATCACCTCGCCGGCACGCCAGGTGACCAAGGCCGCCAGCACCGTCAGTACAACGGCGTCCCCGATACCAAAGTGACTCGGTTGGGTGTTCGACCGGGTTTTCTGCGCGCCGAGCCCCTTGATGATAGCGGCTGCGGAAAGCTCATCGGCAATGCGAGCTGCCGAGGCCAGGAAGGGAATGACAACGTATTCTCCCGTACGCATCGGGTGACGCATCGCCGACCACGCCCCAGGTTTGAGGCCACGCAGGGTCATGGCCTGAATGATCGCCCGCAATTCACGTACTGCCATCGGGAAGAACCGCACCACCACCATGACGGGCACGTAGATGACCCGAGGAGCATGCATCTGAGTGAGGACCGCACCCACCCGAGCGACGTCGAGAACCTTGATCGCTGCCACCGCCGCGCCGAAGACCCCCGCGAATCAGAACATCCAGAAGGCAATGAAGACCAAGAACGCCGATACCGTCGAGCGCCACAGCAGCGGGAGCAGGAAGCAGCAAAAACCCCACACCAGCACGAATGCCGTCCAGCTGACCCATATCTTCGGCCGAGTAGTCAGAACCAAAGACATCGCAACGACCCCAAGGCTGGCCATCACGAGGGCTGTCGACCCGGCCCTCATGAGCAGGAGGTTGAGAACAATGACGTAAAGGGCAAGGGTACGCGGATCCACCACGCCGAACGGCCGCCAGGTTCGACAGACGTGGACCTTCGAGGCGGCGCCGAGACCTACTGCGATAGGTGAGCGACCATCGGCGAAACAGGGGATGTCACTGAGCACCGCCGCGGTCACCTCATCAGAATTCATGAGGTGAGCCTACCCTATAACTTATGGCTGTCAACAAATACTCTGCCTCGGGTCTTGCATGGAACGCCACGGCGAGAACTGACCTCCACCGCTAGCCGCAACACCATGAAGACCGAGCAGAGGCCGACTTTGGTGCCCCCCGGCCAACGACGGACGAAAGCGCGTTCTTCTAGTGGATGTGGCTATCGACTACCGAGCGACAGTGGGACCGGATCGCAACCCATCATCGAAGCGAGCTCCTCCCCCAGCTACTCTGGGAGTCGATAAAGTGAGAGGAGACCCGCGTGGGCATCGGAAGCAATATCGGCAAAGCACTGCTGGCTCAAGCCCCCAACATGGCACCCGGGGCAGCCGTCTCACTACTCCGCAGCATCGTCGGATTCGCCATTGACGGCGTCTCGGGGCTACCGGGAGCGCGTCAGGCCGCCGGTAAGACCCTCACCAAGCACGACGGCGATGTCGAGCAGGCGATCAACTCCTTAGTTAATCAGCACATTGTGATGGCCGGGGCCCAAGGATTCGCCTTCAACCTCGGTGGCGTCGTCACCCTGGCCGTGACCATCCCTGCCAATATCTCCGGCGTCGCGATCGTGCAGGCCCGCATGGTGGCTACCATCGCCCACTTGCGCGGTTACGATCTCGACGACCAGCGGGTCCGGACCGCCATCCTCGCCACGCTCATGGGCCAGCGCGAAGTCGATAGCCTCATACATGAGAAGAAGCTACCGACGACACCGATGGGCATCGCTACCGCTCCGGTCGGTGACGCCGATCTCGAAAAGGTCGTCGCCCGGAACCTTATCAATGTCCTCATGGGACAAGTCGCGGGCAAGAAGCTTCCGGTGTTTGTCTCCAAGCGCGTTCCTGTGCTGGGCGGCGGAGTCGGCGCGACTACCGACGGGTTCACCACGTGGAACGTCGCCCGCTACGCCCGCAAGCAATTCCCCACCCGCCGCCCACGCAACTAAGACCCACACACTCGGGATACGGCCAGGATGATTCGGGGGCAGGAATAGTGGCGTCCGACCACAGTGAAGGATGTGGCCGGGATTCAGCGACGCAAGGATTTCACCCCGCCCAACCCGACAACCCCCAGGAAGGCACAAACGACGGCACACACCATGGCCATGGTAGACACTGTCGGCGCGCTACCCTCAACGGCGGCCGTTTTCCCTGGATAGCCGCCCGGGAGGAATCGCAGGAAGGTGTTCGATTGAGCAACGACCACAACCAGGTAGATCAGGGGGCCGCACAATGGTCCACCTCGCCGCGACACCATTCCCGCGGCGAACAATGCGATACCGGTACACAGCAGGCAGGTCACCGAGAGCCCTATGAATGGCGGCCACGGCAGCTGAAACCGTGCGGGAATTTGCGGTACCAAGACGGAATCACCATCAGGTATCAACTCAACGGGCAACGATCGCAGTACCCATCCTATGAGCAATGGAAGACCAGCTGCACAGCCGCATATCCACAGCCCCATCCACGCATATCCAACCGTGAGGGACCGAACCGATGTCCTCTCGACCCAATCCATGGCCGATGAGACGCACCACATGATGGTGACACAACCCACCAGAATGATCAGCTCAGGACCAGTCACAGGGCGATCCCACACGTCTCCCGGCGCCACCGACAGACTCGTCTTCCACAGGAAAAAGGCCACGAACAAGACCACAAGCGGCACAATGACAAGGGCAATAGCATGACGCCCCCTCAGGAAAGTCGCTACGCCTCTCATCGGTGAAGATCACTGGAGGCCAATGAACACGTGCTCACCGCATGATGATGCGCCGTATACCAATGACGGAATGCGGTTACATCCATGCCGTCAAGGCCATTTCGTTCCGAACTCGTCACATCATCATGCTGAAATCCAGCCAGCCGAAGAATGGTACGTTCCACGGAATCGACACCATTGAGGGCCCCCATCTGCTGAGATGTCAACTCCGACCCTCCGGTCTCACGCATAAAAGCACATGCGTCCCGGCCTGAAAATGATTGAGCCAGCCCCTCACCCGTCAGATCCGACATTTGTTGTCTAGAGCCATATGAGGTCGGTCGGCCGAGATCAACCACAAGTTGCCCCTTGTATGCTTGGTACCCAGACTCAGCAAGCAGGACGTCACGGGAAACCACCGTTTGCGGCAGGACAGACAAGACGCGTTGAGCGGGTTTCGCGTAGGACGCCGCGAGACTCCGATGTGCTGGCGTGACGCATACCCGTACGCCTTCGTGCGACGAACACTCAAAGGCTAGTGGCGCATCACGAAACAACGGCACTGGCAAGACGACGCCCACGGCAGCAATGATGAGCGGTGGGGCGATCAAGGCCACACAGGGCATCACTCGACGCCAGCAGAACCTGTCGGCACGGACCCTGGACCAACGACTGGCGGTGAGGATGCAGGACAAGGTGACGATGCAGAAGAAGATGGCGCGCATGACCACGGCCGTGGCCGTGACGGTGTGGGTGCCACCCGGTTCCGACATTCCCAAAGACCATGCAAAGGCCACCGAGCCACGCCCCGTGTTGGCAAGAAGATTTCCATTAACGACGATCGGCATTTCGACCAGGATGATGCACACAACAGGTGCCACCAGCCACACGATGGGGTGGGACACCATCGCGGCCACGAGGTGAGCAACGGCCACCAAAGCCGCGAATGACAGCAGGACGACGATTAAGTCGGAGGCTTCGGCGACGGTTGGAGCCGCATTGAGCCACGTCATAGCGACCAGCGGGGCCGCCACGATGACCGTCCCGATGAGGAGGGCAGTCGTCTGCCGCCAGAACCAGTGCCAGTGGATGCCAAGAATGGACCGCGCCGGAGCAACCCCCACAACCATGTCCGAAGGTGCCGTTCGTGCCGCCAGGCCTGCCCCCATGAGGCCAGCCACGATGCCCCACAGCATACTGGACTCCCGGAGCGTGACGGCGACATCCTGCACTTGCCACAACCCCCAAGCCCATCGGCCTCGCAACGCAATGAAGCTGCACATGGCTCCTCCGACCGTCACGAGGACCATGTGCCATGACGTGAAGGGGAATACCATGCGGTGAAGACCGCGCAGCGGACGTATACCCTGAAGCGAAGTGAGCATCACACTGCACCCCCGAGGAGAGTGAGGTATCCAGCCTCAGCATCGTTGGTATTACGGACTGGATGCCCTCGGCCAACAGATTCCAATTCGGAATACGAGCCCTCGAAGACCAGCTTTCCCTCGGACAGGACGACGAGTTGCGACACGAAGCCCTGGAGATCCTCAAGCAGGTGAGTCGACACAATGACCGTCCGATCCTCGGCGAGCTCACCGAAGAGGGATCGCACTCCAATCCTTGATGCCGAGTCGAGGCCTACCGTCGGCTCATCAAGCAGTAGTACAGCCGGATCGCCGACAATCGCACACGCGATTCCAAGTCGTTGACGCATTCCACCCGAAAGAGACTGGACGCGCTCATCGGCGCGGTACAAGAAGCCCAACACGATCGAGGGCTGCACGTGCCCTCGCACGGCATTCGCTCGGTTCAACGCCTCGCGCCCAGGCCGCGTATTCCACGGCACGCCGCATGCGGAAGTGCGACGGGAGGGAAAACCGCTGGGGCAGGAATCCGACCAAACCACGAATGGTGTCGACGTCATCGCTGACATCAACACCATTCACCCGAAAGTGGCCGGACTCCGGTTCACGAAGTGTCGCGAGGATACTGAAAAGTGTCGACTTTCCGGCCCCATTCGGACCGAGCAGCCCCCACAAACCAGAGCCAAACTCACAGGAAATGTCAACTAGGCTACGCCGATGGCGGTACCGGTGTGATACATGCTTGAGTTCAATCATTCACTTGACCGTAACGTAACCCGATTTCGCTGATGCCATATGACGTCCTTTCTGAAGCAGAAACATCTCTAATAGAAATCTCGCCACCGCACCCAGATTTTCATCTAAAGTAGGGCAGTATCAACCTTGTGGCAAATTCTGCGGTACATATCGCGCTCCCACAATTCTTCTCAGAATCGAGTCAGTACAGCATTGCCGACGCCGGATCCGAGAGGATCTCCGCAACATCGTGGAGAAATGTCGAACCCTGCTCACCGTCAATAAGACGATGATCGAACCCGAGGCTCATCGTCGTGACCCACCTGGGCACAACGCGCTCGTCGCCACCAGTCCCGACGACCCACGGCCTCCGGGCGATAGCTCCGAGTACGAGGATCGCCGACTCTGTCCGGTTGACGACCGGGGTGCCGGCGTCGAGCCCGAACACCCCGACGTTCGTGATCGAGAAGGTACCGTCGGCATAGTCGGGCGGTTGCAGTTTGTCTTCCTTGGCGATCGCAACGATCCGGGTGATCTCCGTCGCCAACTCAAGCATCGTCATGTCCTGGGCGTCGCGCACCACCGGCACCATAAGGCCGCGAGGCGTGGCGGCGGCAATGCCGAGGTTGATGTGGTCACGGAAGACGATCTGGTCAGCGGCGTCATCCCATGCGGCGTTGATGACGGGGGTGCGCCCCATCGCCAGGCACACCGCCTTGCACCACACCGTCAGCGGGGAGACACGCAGACCCTTGAAACGACGGTCGGCACGCAGCCGGTTGACCAGCTCCATCGTCGGGGTGACGTCGCAGGTAAGGAAGGCCGTCACGAGGGCCTTAGTATCCAAGGAATCCTTTACGGCCTTCGCTGTGACCTTACGCACCCCACCCACTGGCACCTTGCGGGTGTGGCCGTCGGGCTCGGTCGGGGCGCCACCGAGGAGACGTCGAGACATCACCGACAGGTCCGCGAACTCGGCGTCGTCACTAGAACCACCGGTATTCCGAGCGGCACCATGCTGTCCCACCTCGGCCGCCGCTTTGACGTCACTCCTCGTCACTGCACCCTGCGGACCGGTGCCGGTCACCTGGAATAGGTCGACGCCGAGGTCTGCTGCCAATCGTCGGGCCGGCGGCTTGGCAAGGATGTGCGCGGTGCGGTCCATGCGCGGTGGGTCTTGACGAGGAGCCGACTCGGTCAGACGCTGCTTCGGTTTCGCCTCAGCGTCGTGTCGAGGTTCCGAAACCGATTGCTCAGGATGAGTGTCTGCATCCTCCTCGCGCGCCCGCTCAGTCGACACCGCAGCACATTTGCGGCGACGACGTCGACGTCCGGACTCCGCCGGGACGTGGCCAACGAGGAACTCCGGCTCGTCCTGCGAACCGTCGTCAATCGTCACCAAGGGCGCTCCAACGGCCACCGTCTCACCAGGCTCAGCACACAGTTTTGCCACAGTTCCGGCAAACGGGCTGGGAAGCTCGACGATCGATTTAGCGGTCTCGACCTCGCACAGCACATCGTTGATCTTGACGGTGTCGCCGGGAGACACCTGCCAGGAGACAACTTCTCCCTCAGTAAGTCCTTCGCCCGGGTCGGGCATGCAGTAATTTTTCATGTGAATGCCTCTCAGACGGTGATCAGAAGGCCAGGGAACGGTCGACGGCGTCGAGAATGCGGTCGACGTCCGGGATGTGCTCCCCCTCAGCCTTGGCCGGCGGGTATGGGGTCGACCATCCGGCGACCCGCAATACCGGGGCTTCCATAACGTAATACAGCTCCTCACCCAACCGAGCCGCGATCTCCGCACCAATGCCCTGGGTGCGCGGCGCCTCCTGGACGACGATCGCCCGCGTCGTACGACCGACCGACTCGTAGACGGTCGCCATGTCGAGCGGGGAAAGACTACGCAGATCAATAACGTCGAGCTCTCGCCCTTCCCGGGACACCTCCTTTGCCACATCCAGGCAAGTATCGACCATCGGGCCGTAGCAGATCAGGGTAGCGTCCTTACCGGAGCGCGCGATCCGAGCTTGGTGCAAGCCCAGCTCGGGTGTCTGCCCAACCTCGCCTCGGGTGTAATACCGACGCTTCGGCTCGAAGAAAATCACCGGGTCGGGGCTCTCGATGGACTGACGCAGCAACCAGTAGGCGTCATCAGGGTTGGAACAGGTGACGACCTTAAGACCCGGCGTGTTTGCGTAGAACCCTTCCGGCGACTCGGAGTGGTGCTCCGGCGAGCCGACGCCGCCACCGAAGGGAATGCGAATCGTCACCGGCAAGGACCACCGGCCACCGACACGAGCCCGGTATCGAGCCAGCTGGGAGACAATCTGGTCAAAGGCCGGGGCGCTAAAGCCGTCGAACTGGATTTCCACACACGGGCGATACCCGCGCATGGCCATGCCAATCGCTGTTCCGACGATGCCCGACTCTGCCAGCGGCGAATCGATGACTCGACGGCCACCAAACTGGGCTTTGAGCCCGTCAGTGATCCGGAAAACGCCACCGAGGGTGCCGACATCCTCTCCCATGAGGACGACGTGGTCGTCAGCAGCCAGAGCATCGGCCAGGCCAGCGTTAAGAGCCTTGGCAAGGGTGACCTCCCCCTGCGGACGCGCATTCTGCGATGAATTCTCGCCCATCACTTATCTTCCTCCCATGAGGCGATCTCCTCAGCATCGGCTAGCACGTCGGGGGTCGGCTCAGCGTACACGTCCGACATGAGCTCAGCCATCACCGGCGCGGCATTCTCGTGAACAGCTGCGCGAACCTCAGCGCCGAAAGCCTCCTCACGCTCAGCGAGGCCGTCAAGCCACGCCTGATCAATGACCCCGCGATCCTGCAAGTAGATGCGCAGGCGGATGATGGGGTCGGTCTTGCCCCAGGTCGACTCTTCTTCTGCGGTGCGATAACGGGCGGGGTCGTCGGTGGTGGTGTGAGCGCCCATCCGGAAGGTCCACGCTTCGACGAAGACTGGCCCTTTTCCGCTGCGGGCATGGTCGAGGGCCGATCGCAGCACGGCCGTCATGGCCATGACGTCGTTGCCGTCGACTTGCACGGCAGGGATGCCGAACCCGATAGCGCGACGGAAAAGGGACGACGGCGACTGCACCTTGGTCGGCTCTGAAATCGCCCACTGGTTGTTAACACAGACAAACACCACGGGGGCGTTCATCGAAGCCGCAAAGACGTAGGCCTCGTTCGTGTCTCCTTCACTCATGGCGCCGTCACCGTGGAAATCCAGCACGGCAGCCGGAGCACCCCCAGCTTCGACATCACGTTGGATACCCATGGCATAGCCGACGGCATGCAAGGTTCCCGACCCGATCATCACCGGGTAGGCGCTGAAGTGAGTGGTGACGGTGTCCCAACCGCAATGGGAGGTGCCGTCCCACGCCCCAAGGATGTCAGCCAAACTCACGCCCATGGCGTGGGCCAGGCCCTGCTCCCGGTAGGTGGGAAACACCTGATCTTCCCCTCCCAGGGCAAGCCAAGCGCCAGCCTGAGTGGCCTCCTGGCCCAGCAGCGGCGGCCACAGACCTAGCTCACCGTGACGCTGCAAGGCGGTGGCCTCAACGTCGAGACGTCGCGTCATGACCATCATCTCGAGGGCTTTAACGAGGTCGTCGTCGCTCAGGTCAACGGGAAAGCTGGGGTGCTCGGTTAAATGTCCCTGCTCGTCGAGGATCCGCACCATTGCAGGATCGGGACGATCAACGGGATGTTGCCTCGCTGGGAGGACGAACGGATCCGCGTCCCCTTCGTCGGCACACTTGTTCTCGGTCACATCTTCCTCCTGGTCAAATGCTCCGTCCCTCAATTCTGGACGCCAACAAGTCCAGTTCCAAACGGGATCTATCGTTCCGTAAAAAGCCACCAAAGATGAGGTTACCGTTCCGTAGGTTATCCACGGTCCCCACCCCGGACTTCAGTTGCTGAGACAATGTGCGTACCCTCAAACGGTGAGCAAAACAGTGGCGGTCATCGGTGCCGGAATGACGGGTCTGACAGCCGCACACCACCTGCAGAACCACGGCTGTCGACCCGTCGTCCTCGAGGCGGGGCAGCGCGTCGGCGGCCAGGTCAGGTCCCGTCGTCTGGGTTCCGATGTGGTCGAGATGGGAGCCGAGGCCGTACCCCTTCGCGCCCCAGGAGTTGCTGCACTCGTTACGGAGCTGGGGTTGACGGACTCCATGCGTCATCCAGCCCCTGGACGCACCTTATTATCGAGCCGGCGCGGGATCGTCGAGCTGCCAGCCGGGGTGACGCCAGTAGGACCCACGAGGTTCCTCCCCACTATCGCCTCACGCATCCTCTCCCCTGCCGGTCTGCTACGAGCCGGGCTCGAACCTTTCAACGCTCGCCCACACCCTGACGACGTCAGCGTAGGCCAGTTCATCTCCGAGAGATTTGGTGACGAGGTGGGTCGCGCTGTCGTCGACCCGATGCTGGGCGGTATACATGCCGCTGACCTCAACACGTTTTCGCTAGCGGTCGCCGCACCCGCCTTGGGGCAGGCAGTGAAGAAAGGCGACTCCATCGTCGCCGGAACTCTCAAGCGCAATGCTGCCGGATGGTGGTCGCGGATTCGCCATCGTTCACAGCGTTCTGGTCCCCGTACCCCTGCCACGGCCACCTGGAGGCACGGCCTAGTGACGTTGCCCGACGCGCTGGCGGAAGGACTCACCATTCACACGAATACCCGTGCCACGGGAATCCGTCAGGTTGGTCACGAATGGGTAGTCGAAGTCACCGGCCCGCGTGGCATCGGATCGGTTGCTGTTGATGACGTCATCATTGCTACCCCCGCCAAGGTTGCGGCAGCCCTGCTCGCTACAGCATGCCCGCAGGCTTCCGAACTGCTGTTGCAGTGCGACAGCACCACAGTCGCCACGCTAGTTATGCGAGCCGAACCCACTGGCCACCCGATCGCCACGGCCCAAACATGGTTTATCGGTTCAGCGTGGTCTCCCCTGGTACGCCAAGTCACCAACCTCTCGACGAAGTGGTACCTCGCCAAGCCCACCTTCCGGATCGCCATAGGTCGGCAGGGTGGAATGCCCATCGACAACCTATCCGACGATGACCTCGTCGCCATGACCATGGCAGAACTGAAACGTCTCGGACTGGCTCTCGACCTTCGCAACTACGTCGTTGAGCGCCACCGCGGCGCCATGCCGCAACCGGCTCCCAGCCACCGGAAACGCATGGCCCAACTCACCACGATCCTCGACGGCACCGGCCTCCACGTTGGAGGTGCCGGTATCGATGGTGCTGGAGTCGGCACTGCAATCGTTGCCGGACACCGTCTCGCACGCCACATCACCTCGAAGGAGGAGAACTCGTGACTATCACTGAGCACCCCAACCACCTGGCCCGGCCTAGCAGTGCGCCCACAAGGCACCCTGGTGGCCATCCGGGAGGCCATCCTGGCCACAGCCCACTCGTCCGCGAGATCAGGCACGACCTCAACGACAAGCCCTTCATCGTTATTTGGGAGGTCACCCGCGCCTGCGCGCTGGTCTGTCAACATTGCCGCGCCGAGGCCCAGCATCATGCCGCCCCCGGTCAGCTCACCAACGCCCAGGGCCACGAACTCATCGATCAGCTCACCAGCTACGAGAAGCCCTACCCGATGCTCATCCTCACCGGCGGTGACTGCTTCGAGCGCCCTGATCTCGTCGACCTGATTGAGTATGGGGTCAGCAAGGGTCTCCACGTGTCGGTCTCGCCGTCGGTGACCCCGCTCTTTACCCATGACCGCGTCAAAGCGGTGCAGGACGCCGGGGTATCGATGATGTCAATGTCCCTAGATGGTGGCTCAGCAGCGACCCACGACGCCTTCCGTGGTTTCCCGGGCACCTTCGATCGCACCGTCGAGGCCTGCCACATGCTTCGCGCGATGGGGATGAAATTCCAGCTCAATACGGTATTCACCGCCAAGAACATCCACGAAGCCCCCCAAATGCTCAAGAACGCCATCGACCTAGGGGCGTTCATGTTCTATACGTTCATGCTGGTGCCCACCGGACGAGGCGCCCAGCTCGACATGCTCTCACCTCTAGAGCGTGAGGACGTACTGTACTGGCTGCACGACAACTCCACGCGCATTGCCATCAAGACGACCGAGGCACCGCAGTACCGACGCATCGCCTTCCAGCGCGAAGCCGTCCGTCAGGGCAAAGAGCGCCCAGTTCGCCACGGAGAGCTCTACGAGTGGCTCACCCGCGAGACCAACGAGCTGCTGGGCGAAAGCATCACGGATCCGCGCCCGCCACGCACCCCGCTGGCGATCAATTCCGGGTCTGGGTTCGCGTTCATCGATCACACCGGCGACGTCTACCCGTCGGGATTCCTGCCGATCCATTGTGGGTCGATCAAGGAGAGGCCCTTCCCCGAGATCTACCGCGAATCGCCGATCTTCCAGGGGTTGCGCAATCCGAACGGGTTCTCCGGTAAGTGCGGGGCGTGCAATTTCAACCACTTCTGCGGTGGGTCGCGCTCGACGGCCTACGCCATGACCGGGGATTACCTCGCCTCCGATCCTTCCTGCGCCTATGTGCCGCCGGGCTATAGCGGTCAATTGCCTGAGGGGGTTCCCGTCGAGGGGATTCCGCGGATCTGACCGCAAGCCTTACGTGGACGTCACGAAGTCGACACGGTGGAACTCCTGGTGGCAAATGCCCATTGCTAGGACGGCCAACCATAGACGAAGCTAGCTGTGTATTGCACACATCATCACTTGGACGAGTTCAGGGGGAACCATGAATCACCGACGCAGGGCCCGAATCGCCGGCTTGACGGTGCTGTGCGTGGCCGGTGGCAGCTTCGGTGGTAACCCGGCTTTCGCGGCACCAAGCGCCAGTGGTAACCCGTCAGCGCCAGCCGCGTCGTGTAATGGTGACAAGAACGTCGACATCTTCAACTTCAACGACTTCCACGGCCGCATAGCTACCGGAGCCAGCCTTGTTCACGAGCCCGTACGGGTCCGCGGTGAGCCATTGCCCGCTG
>ERZ941605.156-NODE-156-length-20808-cov-15.510432_pt1 | contig 20808 bp, 11 predicted proteins | sample MGYA00520904_ERZ941605 | MGnify/ENA primary metagenome ERZ941605 (study PRJEB32759, sample SAMN07749870) | skin metagenome | biome: transportation; feature: city; material: polyester macromolecule | host: Homo sapiens | place: Hong Kong:TW line | collected... | reverse complement strand
GGGACGCCTGGGGGCTGAGCGGTGCGGCGGCGGTGACGGCGCTGCTGTGGGTCGGGTTCACCGGGTTCATGCTCGTGCGCGGGTTGCTCCTGCGGCACCGGGTGCGGGACGACGCCTGGGCGGTCACCGGCGCGACGCGATAGCGCCGGCCGCGGAGACGCGTTGTCAGAGGTGGGCGCTACTACTATCCCCGAAGGCCGTCATTCGGCACCCAAGGACACTGCGAGGGGCTAGTGGTCATGAGCGACGCGTGGGGACGCTATATCCAGTGGAATTCGGCGATCGCTGACATCGTGTTCTCGATAACAGATCAGCCCCTGCCGGTGTACCTCGACCTCGAGGAAACCAAGCTGGAGATGCTGGCGACAGCCTTGGGCGTGCCGGCGGACGAGTTCCCGCGTGAGCTATCGACGACGGTGAATGCCATCCTCCGTCAGGACGTGTCGCACCGCGACCTGTTCATTCGGGTACGAAGCGAGCTTCGCGCATGGCGGCGGGACCTCGGCGAGGCCGCCTCCGACGAACTGCCCGAGCCTCCCCCGGTCCTGCCCGTCCTCTCACTGCTGAGCCTGACCGCGGAACGCATGCATCGCGACAGCCGGATGGCGGACCACAACTTCTACGGCCGATTGAATGAGCTTCTCGGTCGCCCACTCGACGACCGTCTGGTAGTTGATTCCTACCGGCGAGACGGCGAGCGGTTCTGGCTCGCCCTAAACGACTGGCTCGACCTCAACGGCGGCCTGAGAGGGGTGCCGACCGCTCACGCGCTCGGGCACCGGCACATCGGGCTTCCCCTCTCCCAGGCGTTGCTCAGGTCGTCGGACCGGGCCAAGTTGGGCGCATTCTTCGCACGTTACGGCCTCGCGCCGGGGTCACAACTTCCTCCTACCGAGCTCCGACCCCTCCTCGACCAGTGGCTTTCCAGTTCTCAGGCGACCGTCTCGAATGTGCTCCGGAGCGCATGGGGCACGGAACGAGCGAAGGACGCGATCACGGAGGGTGTCGCGAGTGCGCTCGCCTCGTGGGACGGATCGACCCGCGGCGTCGAGACAGGCGGCCAAGAGGGTGGCAGCAGATCGAAGGTCGCACTGGTCCTTGACGCTGGCGGGTTCCCAAAGAAGCGTTTCCGGCTCGGTATCGTGCTGTACGCGTCTGATCCTGCAATCGGTCGCGACGGGACAATCCTTACTGGCGACGAGGAAGTGCACGTCCGCCTCACGCCCGGGCCAACCGGCGGCCTATCCGTCGGGCACGACGCGACGTTCGACCCCGGTTCCCTCCTGGAGGGGTCCTTCCGCCTCCGCGACAGTCACACCGCTGCCGTCAGTCTCCGGCTGCCGAAGCGACTCACGGTGTTCCTGCAAGACCCGCTCTCGATGCGATGGGTCGAGGCCGATCAGGTCATGCTGGGGGACAAGGCTCGAGTCCTTGTTCAGGAGACGATCAGTTCCGATGTGGAGGACACGCTCTCCCTCGTGGCTCGGCCTGGCTGGACGCGCCTAGAACTCCCCCAGATCCCACCCGGGTGGCTTCTCTACGACAACGTTGAGATCTTTGCGCACGCACCCGGACTGGATGGTCGGATGACCGATCTAGGACCCCTTGCTCCGCGCACGACCCAACAGTTCCAGCTCACGGGCGGCTTCAGGCTCCCCGGAGCTACTCGTGCGACCTTCCACCGGTCCGCGCCGCCCGACGTGCGCGCCGTGACCGACTCGCCCGACGGGGCAACCGTGACTGTGACACTGGAGGGACGGGACGAGACGGGCGCCGCCGTGGACGTGGCAGTTTTCTCCGGATCGACCTCGGAAGGCGTCCTCGTCGAGCCCCTCGCCCCTCTCGGACTAGAGGAAGGTTCCTACCGCCTCGACATCGCTGATGCCAAATCCGCCCGGAGGTTGAGCTCAACACGTTTCGCTCTGCGGGACGGTGACCACCCAGACGTGTGGTCGTGGCAGAAGCTCGAGCCTGTCAGTTACGACCTTACCCACCCGCTCGGCGTCCTCGGTGTTCCGGGCGGCGGAGGCGGCGACCTCGACGTCAAGGGCGCCCAGGGCCCCAAGCAGCCGGGAGAGCTAAGAAGTGCCGAGGTGCCCGTCGACCCCTGGTGGGAAAAAGCGCCACGGACCACCCCTGCCCAGTTGGAACTGCTGCGCATCGCGCGACCAGACCCCGACTCGTGCGTCTACACGGGGCGACACGTCGAGGAGTTGCCGCTCGTTGAGCTTGACCGCCGGGGCAGGCCCGTCCAACAGTACGTCGAGGGGCGTTGCAAGGGCTGCGGACTCGTTCGGCGGTACACGACGAATTACTACCGCAACCGACGGAAATGGGACCGCCGGGCTCACGGCGACCACAACAACGCCTCGATCGAGCAGCAGGCAACTCGAATCGCGGCCATACCCCCGATCGACAACGATCAGTTGGAGAACTGGGACCTGATGCTCGACGGACTCTTCTTCACGGGCGGTGGGCGATGGGCTCAGTTTGAGCGGCTGACGAGCTTCGTCGAGCCGACCGCACTGTTCACCGATCAGGCAGCCCGCTCGTTAGAGTCCTTGGCTCATGTCGACATCCGCCGTGACCCGCGGAACTTGAAGATGATCGGTTGGGAGGTCTCGCCCTCGACCCTCGTCCCGAACACCAATGGCTTCTACATGGCAGGCTACTGGCCAAACGGCCTATCGGACTCCCTGATGGAGGCGGGCGACGGTGCCGAGTGGCTGGAAAACGAGCTAGGACCGAGTTCTTGGTTCGCGAACACGGTCCCGCAGGAGTGGGGTGAGTACGTCGAGGTGAATGCAGCTCTCCGCCTGCTCACCAAGCTGCCGACGTTGAGCCAGGTCATGGCCGCGCTCCCGCGGACGGACGCGGACCATGCGGCACGAGCAGAGTGGTTCGACGTACGTGGCGCGCGTTGGGTCCCCGTCGAAAATCTCCAGCAGCAGGGCGGTTACCGCCTCTCTCGTTTCACCAAGGTGGACGCCGTTCGCACCCCCAGCGATCTCGAATCTGGAACCCAGGCACTGTCCACGGTGCAGTTGTCGAAGCACATCGCCGCCTACCTGGCGGGCACGCAACCGCTCCTGTCCTACGACGCCGACTCCGGAACACTTGTTGTACCTCGCGGAGCTGACCTACCCGGTCTGTACGGGCGCGCGGTGGTCCTCAACTCAGGCAGGGCACCGCTCGTCGACGGGCGGAGACTCGTCTACCTGGACGTCCCGCCGGCCGTGGCTTCCCATCTCGCCTACCTCTTCTCGAACTGAGGAGCCTTCACGTGAGCGCACCTGCCGGCGACCCGATCTCGCTCCGGACCGAGATCGAGCGGACAATGCTGCGGTATATCGACACCGCATTCTGGCTTCGAGACGACACGCTCGCCGCGGAGCGTCGGGACCTGCTTTCCCAGCCCGGACGGCTCCTGCAGGACGTTTACCTCGAACCAGTCCTGCCGTATCCCGGCACAGTTCCTGCCGTCGCCCACCTCGAGCGGCTCGGCCTCACCCGCGCCGAGTCGCAACGGTGCATAGGGGCTCTCTTCGGTACCGCAGAACCGGACTCCTTCCTGCTCCGCGAACATCAGGCCGCGGCGCTAGAGACGTCCCTGTCCCAGTCGGTGGAGCACAACGCGGTCGTCACGTCCGGAACCGGTTCAGGGAAGACGGAGTCCTTTCTCCTGCCGCTGCTGGTGCGACTGATCCGAGAGTCCCGGACATGGGCGGCCAACCCGGTTAACAGCTGGTGGACGACGGACCGGTGGTCGCCGCTCCGGCGCTCGGGGCGCCCTGCTGCGATGCGAGCTATCGTCCTCTACCCGACCAATGCGCTGGTCGAGGACCAGATCGCTCGACTGCGTCGTACCCTCCGACGTCTGTCCGCTTATGGAGCCGCCGACCTCTGGTTCGGGCGGTACACCTCAGCCACCCTCGGCGGGACCCGGATGCCCAAAAACGGACGGCACGAGCGTCTCGGAGAGGTACGAAATGAGATCGAACGGCTCATCCTTGAGTTCGACGAACTGTCCCATCTCGATGAAGAAATCCTCGCGCAACTAGTTGATCCTCGCCGAAACGAGATGGTCACCCGGTGGGATATGATCGCTTCGCCTCCCGATATTTTGGTGACCAATTTCTCCATGCTGAACGTGATGCTCATGCGAGCGTTCGAAGAGCCGATCTTCCAGCAGACCCGGGAGTGGCTGAGGAGCGACCCCGATGCCGTCTTCACCGTGGTCGTCGACGAACTGCACCTGCAGCGTGGTACCGCGGGCGCAGAAGTTGGATTCACACTGCGTAACCTGCTGCGTCGGCTGGGGCTCGAACCCGACTCGCACAAGCTGCGCGTGGTGGGCACGAGCGCCTCGTTGGACATCACGGGGCACGCCTACCTCGAGTCCTTTTTCGGGATTGACGCCAGCACCTTTCGCATCATCGAGGGATCGCCGTCGATGCCGCCGTCGCTGTCGCCGATCGACCTCCAAGACCCTGACTGGGCCGCCCGCGACGACACGCCGCGACGCATCTCTGAGTCTCTGGCTGCCGCCTGCGTAGGTGATGACGGTCGGGTGCGCCCGACGCCCACCCCTGAGATCGCGCGTCGCGCGCTCAGTGACCACGCCGAGCGGTTGCCCGAAGTTCTCGGCATGCTCGCCGCAGGGAAAGGCGACGGTCAGGTGCCGTTCCGTGCGCACCTCTTCGTGCGGTCGATGCGTGGTATGTGGGCGTGCAGCGATCCGGCGTGCAACGAGGTTGCTAATCGAGGGCCGCACCGGACGATCGGAAGGCTTTACGCAACCCCCCGGAGCTTCTGCGGATGCGGAGGACGGGTACTGGAACTCCTCTATTGCTACCAGTGCGGCGATGCGAGCCTTGGCGGTTTCATCGTGGCGAAGAAGGACGGCGGTGTCTTCCTCAGCGCGACGCCCGCCTCCGACCTGCCGGCTACGCGTCACCGGGTCTTCCGCCGGAGACATGACGAGTACAGCTGGTACCGACCCGGCGCCCTGGACGCCCGCGACGTCTGGGCTCACACAGGGCCGTCCGGCGAAAGGATCGAGACGTCCTTCACGCCTGCTGCGTGGCACCCGGGCCTCGGATATCTCGAGCCCGGGACGGCGGGGCCCGACGCCACCGGCACCGTCTACACCTTCAGCCCGACCAAGCACGGATGGACGCCACCCGCCCTGCCTCCGGGATGTCCTCGGTGCGGCCATCACAACAACCAATCCGGCTGGAAGACCGGGACCGTTAGATCGCCCATCCGGGCGCACACGCAGGGCCCGGCGCAGACCACTCAGCTCGTAGTTGCTGAGGTTCTACGGTCCACCGAGCCTGACATTGACGACGCGAAGACGATCGTCTTCACCGACAGCCGTGCCGACGCCTCTCGAACCGCCATGCAACTCGGGATGACTCACTTCTCCGACACTGTCCGGCAGCTCGTGCAGGTTGCCCTCGAGCCCCAGGATGATCCCCGACCGGACGTGATGCGCCGCGGCAGCGCCAACTTTGGGGACCTCGCCGCTGACGAGTTCTCGACCTTCCAGTCTGTGTGGAAAGAACAACCCGAGGTGGCAGCTGCATATCGAGATGACGCTGCCGGCGTGGCCTCGCCCGACCAGATCCAATCCATCGTGGACTTCGAGGCGGTGGCGGGCAGGACCAGTTCGGCGCGGTGGTCCGACCTCGTGTTGCAGGTTCGCGCCGGGCTGCTAGCTCGCGGCATCACCCCCGGCGGACCAAGGGCCTCCCTCCTCACCCTTGGCGGCACGGATGTGCCCTGGTTCAGGGCGTTCGACCCCCCGGAGCAGGGTCTGTGGACCCCCCTCCCGCACGGAGAGACCCGCACGCAGCACCTCGACCGATCTTGGATCGAGGAGGTCCGGTCCTTGGGAACGGCGCTACTCACTTCCGGCGCCACGCCCGACTGCGAGCAGGCGGGGGTGGGTTACCTCGGCATCACAGGGACTGACGGCCGCGTCGGAGAGATCGTCAGTTCGACCCTGCGTCTGTGGGCCTCGGCTCGCTGGTACCCCGACGCCGAGCCGAAACCTGGCCAGGGCGAGCCTGACGCGGTCAAGAACTTCCTGGAACGGGTCTCGCAGCGGCACGACCCAGCCGTTGTCGCGCAGGCGCGAAAGGTCGTCTCGACGGTCGTACGCGACGGCGTAGTGCGACTCACCGACCTCGACAGCCCGTTGATGCTGCACGGGACCGGTCCCTCAACCTGGACGTGCGACATCTGCGAGACCCGCCACGCGCATCCCTCGGCCGAGGTCTGCACACGTCAGGGGTGCCGCGGTTCGCTCCGCGAGGCTGCCTGGCACGACGAGAACGATTATTACGCCTGGCTCGCAAAGCATGAACCGCGGCGTCTCAGGGTTGCGGAGTTGACCGGTCAGACCAAACCGCCGGCACTCCAGCGCGAACGTCAGCGGCACTTCAGACGCGCCCTTCTCGAGGCCCCGCGAGAGAACGCGTTGACGACGCCGATCGACGTGCTCAGCGTGACCACGACGATGGAGGTCGGGGTCGACATCGGGAGCCTTCGCTCCACCGTCATGGCGAACATGCCTCCGCAACGCTTCAACTACCAGCAGCGTGTCGGTCGCGCCGGACGCCAGGGCCAGCCATTCTCCTACGCGGTCACAGTGTGCCGCGACGCATCTCACGACGACTACTACTTCGCCCATGCGGATCGAATGACCGGCGACTCTCCTCCGCAGCCCTTCGTCGACACAGCGCAACCGACGATCGTTCGCCGGGTCGTGGCAGCCGAGGTGCTGCGCCTCGCAACCCGGAACCTTGAGGTGGACGCCACCGGCGGTGTTCACGGTGAGTTCGGCTCCGTCGAGGGATGGCCCTCCATCCGACCAGAGGTGGACACGTTCCTCCGCGCGTCCCCGGTCATCGACGAGGTGACGAGGCGCATCTCGGCACACTCAGGTCTGAAGACGGCCGAGGTTGCCGGGGTCGCCTCATGGATTCGTACCCACCTCGTCGAAGCGATCGACGCCGCGAACGCGAACCCGTCCCTTACGCAGACCGATCTAGGTGACCGGTTGGCAAACGCTGGCGTCCTCCCGATGTTCGGCTTTCCCACCCGGTTACGAAGCCTCTACTGGCAAGACAGCAGCGGTAGGTGGGCGGAGATCGCCAATCGTCCGCTAGGGCTCGCCGTCTCGATGTTCGCACCGGGATCTCGAACCATCAACGACGGCTGGGTCTATACCGCAAACGGCTTCATCAACGTCGCAGATGGACGGCGGCAGCGGGTGCTGCCGGCCCTCCGAGCCTCGACCACCATCCGACGCTGCGAGGCGTGCGGCGGTGCGTGGGCAGACGCTGCCCAGCGAGATGAGTGCCCTGTGTGCAGCTGCGAGCTGAACGAAGTAGTTGTATACGAACCGGAAGGCTTCAGGGCGCACCGGGAGCGCTCCGATCGGATCCCGGGCGAGGACCTCACGCCTCGCGCCGATCAGCCTGTGCTGGCGTGGATGCAGGTCAGTGATGACTGGCGCCCCACGCTCGGCCTGAAGGTTTGGGACCACCCGCAGGCGCAGCTGCTTACCGTCAACGACGGGGGCGGCCATGAGTACCGGCTTCAGCAGCACTCGGACCGGTCTGTCATCGTCGGGGAGCCTGCAAAGAAGGACGCGGGGATGCGCACGATCGGTAAGGGGTCCATCGGCGAGCTGCGGGTCACGGACGCGGCTCTCATGACTGCGCTCGATTGGCCGCTCGAGGGTGGGAGCGTCGCGCTTGACGCAGGAATCTGTTCCTCGGGGCGGGCGGCTCTTACCTCGTTTGCCGAGGTTCTTCGTCAGGGCTGCAAGGCCGAGCTCGACGTCGATGAGTCGGAGCTGGCTGTCGGCATCCAGCCACGCTCGCTCGACGGATTGTGGACTGGTGCACTCTATGTGGCGGACACGCATGAGAACGGCGCCGGCTACGCGGCGCAAATTGCCCGCCCCGAAGTTCTCCCTCGCATCCTCGAGCGCATCACGACCGAGATAGCGGAGCGCTATGAAGGCGAGGGCCACGCCCACTGTGACACCTCGTGCGCCGATTGTCTCCGCTCCTACAGCAACCGCTTCCAGCACAGCCTCCTCGACTGGCGACTCGCCATCGACATCGCAGAGATGGCAATGTCCGCCCCGCTCAAGGAGGCACGGTGGATGAGTCGAGCCAACGCCCTGGCCGAACGGTTCGCTGACGTCTACGGGCCGACGCTCGACGGCCTCGACATCACCGAAGTTGGTGGCCTGACCGTCTTACGGTCATCGGGGGTGGCGGTCGTCGTCGGTCATCCGCTGTGGCGAACGGATCCCGAAGGCCTCAACGCAGCCCAGGCCGCTTGTGCCGACACGCTCATGCACGAGGTTGGCGACGACGTCCTGTTTTCCGATGTCAGGACCCTCCAGAACTGGCCGGAGAGGGTGTTCGGCCTCCTGGTGGGAGATCCGCTATAATCCTCCGCTGCCATTTCACAGCCCGAGGCGCAGCACCAAGGCGTCGAATTGAGCAGCGGTGATCGCCCCGGAGTCGCGTTGCTCGATAAGCCGCTGAAGCTCGGAGGTCAGCGTGCCCGAGACAGGCTTGGCCGCGACGAACAGCTCGGAGAGTCGGGGGAACCGGTCGCTAGACAGGAGGGACTCGACGTAGTCCTTCCACGGGTCCTCTGAGCCCGTGCCGGGATTCGCCGGCATCCGGCATGGCACGACACACTCAGGCCGTCGCACAGCATGATCGGCGACGACACCGAACGGGAGTACAGTCGCGTCGGCCTTGACCTCGACTCGCGCTGCGACGTCAGGGTGCGCCGCCGGATGCACGAGGACCAGACCCGGCAGCGCGGGCGAAAGGAATATGACGGGCTCAACGAGACCAGCCCCCGCCCCGCCGATGCCGTTGGTCAGTCTGAAGTTGCTGCGTTTGGTGGTGTTCTTCACCGACCAGAGACCGCGCGCATCATCGCGAACGTCCCGCAGGTCGAACCCGTTGCTGTTGTGCCCACCCGGGATGGTGAGGACACCTGCTGCGAACGCGGCCGAGGCCAAGATCCACTCCACCGCACCCCCGGAGCCGAACCGGTTCGCCCGATCCGTCGGGTTGACTCGGCGCACGTTCAGGTCAAGAGCCGACTCGAGCTCGGCCCTAAGCTCTGGATTGGCCGCGAGGGCATCCCGGAACTGGTCAAAGGCCTTCGACCCGCTAGAAGTCATGGTCGGACGATAGTGTCGATCACGCGCTGCGGGCTGTCTCAGGCTGGTGGGTCGGCGAAGGCTCCGTGATGTCGAGGATCACCGAGTCGTGAGTCGGGTTATCTCCCGACAGAAGGACGCTCTTGACGAGTGCCGGCGGCAGGTCCGCGCGGTCTCGCGCGACGTGCGTGCGGAAGACGTGCCACGCGGCTCCGACGGCCACCCCGTTCCCGACCTGCTTGTAGGACGCCGCGTCTCGTTGGCTGTCGAACGTAAAGCTCCTGGACAGCCCCTGCAGCCGCGCCGCCTCATGAGGGGTGATACGACGCCGCCGCGGGCCGTAGATCGATGTCTGGGTGATCGCAACCAGCGCGGGCAGGTAGGTCGGTGCCTTGGCACGGATACCCGACGGCCGGAAGTGCATCACTGTGTCCCACAGTGACGCCGTGTCCTGCGCCTGCCACTCGAGCTTCCGGCGGGAGGCGGGGAACGTCAGGAAGTCGCGGTGAGCCTTCCGCCAGGCGTCGATGATCGCCTTGTGCTCCTCGTAGAAGCGCGCATTCTTGAGGAGGATCTGACTCTTCCAGCGCGGCAACCGGTCGAGCTCGTCCCGGTCCAGACCCCGCTCCGGCAACCACGCGTCAGCCCACAGGGGGAAACCGGGCAGGCGCATCCCCGTCGCGGCGCGCACGCGCTGCAGGAGGTCGTCCCACGCATCCACCCACGCGGTCTCCTCCGCCGTCAGACGGTAGCGCTGGATGTCGTCGATCGTCCGGTCGTCGTCGAGGATCCACCGGGTGTCCCAGGACGTCGGATCCCACCCGTCGACGGGTCCACGCACGAGCGTCGGCGCGGGCTCCTCCCCGCGCTCGAGCTCCTCCCGGACCCGCTCGGGCCCGATGTACGTCCCGAGGATAAAGACGCGGTCACGAACCTGCGGCGTGCCACCCTGCTCGGGCGGGAGAAGGTGCGGGGAGAACACCGTCGGGGTCGAGGAGACGCGGTACCCGATGTCGCGGAGGGTCTGGATGATGACCTCCCACTCGTGCCGGTGACGCGGTCCCGCGATGTTGCGCACGTTCTCGAGCAGCACGACCGCGGGCGTCCGCTCCTCGAGGATGCGGGCGATGTTCCAGAAGAGGGTGCCGCGCGCCTCGTCCATCCCCCGCTGGTAGCCCGACTTCGAGAACGGCTGGCACGGGAAGCCTGCTGCGAGGACCTCGTGCTCCGGCACCGCGACGTCGCCGTCGGCGGGGGTGTCGAGCGCGATATCGGTGTTGACGAGCGGCCGCTCACCCTGCGGCAGCACGTCGATCCAGTTGCGCGTGTAGGTGGCGCGCGCCTCGGGGTCGATCTCGGACACGTACACGCACCGACCGCCGGCGTGGTCGAGCATGGCGTGGAACCCACCGATCCCCGCAAACAGGTCGGCGTAGCGGAAGCCGGCGGTCGTCATGTTGGTCAGCTTACCAGCTGAATATTCTTCGTGGTGCAGCGACGCGTCGAGCGTCAGGGTGCCGGAGATCGATGACGTGCGTAGATCGAGGCCGAGTGCTAGCTGTCGCATCACAGGCTCCAGGTCGAGCCGCCGGACCGGCGGGGGCGGGATGATAGACCACCGATTCGACAACCGACCTCCGACAACGCTTGCGAGTGATCGCCGTGACCTCCTTCCACGTCCCGTCGCACCCCGGCCCGTCCTCGACCGAGGTGTCACGGCGGATGTCCGGTGCGCGGCGGCGCGACACAGCACCCGAGGTCGCCCTGCGCCGTGAGCTGCACCGCCGCGGGCGTCGGTTCCGCGTGGTTTTCAAGGTGCCCGGCAACAACCGCCGGACGATCGACATCGCCTTCCCCCGCCACAAGCTCGCCGTGTTCGTCGACGGCTGTTTCTGGCACGGGTGCCCCGAGCACGGGACCGAGCCGCGCAGCAACCGGGAGTGGTGGGCCACGAAGATCACCGCCAACAAGGCACGGGATGCCGACACGGACCGGCTCCTGCACGACGCCGGCTGGACCGTCGTACGGCTTTGGGAGCACACCCCGGCGGTGGATGCGGCAGACACGGTCGAGGCGACCCTCGGACGGGTCCGAACGTGACCACCGTGTGGCCCGCCGGGTAGGTCTCGCACGGCTAGCCCGGCAGCGGGGCAGGACACTCGACGGGACGAACTTCCGCGCCCGGCCAGTCTCAACCCCGCAACAGGTCGTGAACGACTTCAGCAAGCTGTCGTGCGAGAAACGGCGGCACGGCGTTTCCGACTTGGTGATACTGCTGGGTGCGGTTGCCACAGAAGAAATAGTCATCCGGGAAGGTCTGAAGACGCGCGGCTTCGCGTACGGTCAAGCTACGCATCTGGCCCGGGTCCGGATGGATGTAATAGTGGCCGTCCTTTGAGATGTGCGACACGACGGTCGTGCTCGGGCGCGTCCCGACCTGGACCCGGAAGCGGTCCGTGAACGGCGCATCCGGCCGGCTCAGGTTGGTATGGGCAGGAAGAAGTTGGTCAGGAAGGTCGGGCGTCTTGACGACCTGCCCACGGAGCGCCATGCCTGAAAGGAAGGCATACCGGCGAAGATCCGCCGTCATGTGCCCCCTGGCGGTGTGCTGGATCACGGGCGTGTCGACCCCCCCAGTCAGCCATCCCGTGAGGCCGTCCGACGACCCCCTATTCGTTCCGCTCCCGAACTCACTGCCCGAATCGCCAGGAATACGGAAATTCCGCCCCGACAGACCGGCGAGCGCGAGCGCTTCGTCACGCACGGCGACCCACGTCGCCGCATCGTCCTCCCGCTTGGGCGAGATCGTGGAACGGATCTGCGGCAGACGACCGATCACCGCATCCACGGAAGGCCCGGGTGCGGGTGAAAGAACGCGCGAACGACACCCGGCGACATCGTGACGAACACCGAGCAGGATCACCCTGTGGCGCCTCTGAGGGACGCCGTACTCTTCCGCGCGAATCACGAAGTCCCCTGCATCCGGGTCCTTCTCCGGCACGACGAAGGACCGGATCTCGTAGCCCGGCTCGCGGAGATCCTCGAGAATCTGGTCAAACATGCGCACCCCGCCCCAGCGGTGGGACAGGAGGCCCTTCACATTCTCCATCACGAAGACATGCGGGCGGAACTTCTGCAGAATGTTCAAGTACTCGCGATACAGGTGATGCTTCACGTCGTCGGCGAAGGTCGCGTCGTTCGTTCGTCGCGACCGGCCGACGAGCGAGTACGCCTGGCATGGAGGGCCGCCGACCAGAACCCACGGTTGGTCGCCTCGGCGCCGTGTACGAAGCGCCTCTCCAATAACCTCGTCAGAGGCGGATCGGGTAGTGGGGCCGAGCTCTACCTGGTGAACTTCACCGTCGGCTTCCGTCAAGGCGGCGGCCACGATCGGGCGAGCCGACCAGGTCGTGAGGTCGATTTCTCCGGCCAGAAACCGCCGGTACGCTTCGGCCTCGACGGCGTCCTGCCGGACCCTCCGAACGGCAGCACGCATACGCAGGGTGCGACACGCCACCGCATCCATCTCGAAGGACCCCGCGACGGCGAACGGATGGGAGCCATCGTCGGTTGCGAAGCGGGAGAAGCCCTCGTTCAGGCCACCTGGCCCGGCGAAGACATCGATTACCGGGATGGCGGTCATGCGTACCTTTCGATCAGTTGTTCGGATGCCAGGGTAGCACCGTGAGCCGATCCACACGCGGTGCGACAGGCGACGAGCCAGCCGCGTCGGTGGACCCCCGCGTCAGGGCCCGTTTCGTTGCCCAACGACGGGCCGACACCTCCCCCGAGACGGCGCTTCGCTCGGTGCTGCATCGCTCAGGCCTCCGATATCGCGTCCAGTACCCGGTGCCGGGGCTCACGCGCCGGCGGATCGACATCGCCTTGCCGGGGCGGCGTCTCGCCGTGTTCGTCGACGGGTGCTTCTGGCACGGATGTCCCGAGCACTTCGTAGCGCCCAAAGCGAACGCCGAACGGTGGCTCACCAAGATCGACACCAATCGTGCGCGGGACCGGGACACCACCCGGCATCTCGAGGCTCGCGAATGGGCTGTCGTACGGGTGTGGGAGCACGTACCACCCAGTGAAGCGCTGGCGATGATCAAGCGGCATCTAGCCGAATCGCCCGGTCGCCGAGCCCACGTTGTCGGTCCCACCTGATTGACTCATCCGCGACGCGACGCAGAGTGGTGGCGACACCGACGTGAACGACGAAGGGGGCACATCGTAGTGGCGACCGAGGAGAACATCCCGCCGGAACCGCATCTGATGGAGTCGATGCGCGCGGTCGGATACACCCTCGAGGCCGCGATCGCGGATCTCATCGACAACTCCATCACTGCAGGGGCGAGCCGCATCGACCTCGCCTTCGCTGCTGGAGACGACGGCTACCTGGCCATCCTCGACGACGGTCGCGGCATGACGCCCGCTGTAGCTCGTGAGGCGATGCGGCTCGCCGGCCGAAATGCGACGGACGCCCGGGCCGGCGACGATCTCGGTCGATTCGGGCTCGGGCTGAAGACCGCGTCCCTCTCCCAGTGCCGGCGGTTGACGCTCGTCACCAAGAGCGCCGAGGAGGGACTGGTGGCCTACGCGTGGGACCTCGACCACCTCATGGCGACCGGCCGCTGGTCGCTGCTCAAGCTCGAGCAAGACGAACTCGTCGGCCTGCCACTACTGGACCGCTTGAACGCCGCAGCCACTGGCACGATCATCCTATGGCAGAAGCTGGATCAACTGACGGCGCACGTCGGCTCGGCACCCGATGAGTTCGACAGCGCCATGGTCTCGGTCCGCGAGCACCTCGGCCTTGTCTTCCACCGCTTCCTGCAGGCACCGCGCAACCCGCTGACGATCACGATCAACGGCCGGCCGGCCCCCTGCATCGACCCGTTCCTCTCGGACCACAAGCGGACCCAGCGTCTCCCTGAGCAGTCGTTCACGGTCTCTGGCAGCACCATCACGGTCCGACCGTTCACCGTGCCCCGTCCGTCGACGTTGACGGCCAAGGAGCGGCAAGACCTGGAGGCGCCAGGCCTCCTTCGCGACAGCCAAGGCTTCTACATCTATCGAGCACGGCGTCTCGTCATCTGGGGAACGTGGTTCCGGATACAGCCACGTCAAGAGCTGGCGAAGCTGTCGCGAGTGCAGGTTGACATCCCCAACACGCTCGACCACCTGTGGGCGCTCGACATCAAGAAGTCCACCGCGCAACCGCCGCCGGCCGTTCGGAATCGCCTGCGCGTGTTCGCCGAGCAGGTGACCCAGCCGAGCAAGCGCACCTTCGAGTTCCGCGGCCGGAAGGAAACCGACGCGCACCGCCATCTGTGGCAGGTCGTGACGCACGACAACTCGTTCTCGTACACCGTCAACCGAGCCCATCCTGCCGTCGAGGCAGTGCGGCTGGCTGCTGAAGGCCGAGCCGACCAAGAGATCGACCGGCTCCTCGCTCTCGTCGAAGGCACACTCCCGACGGACGACCTCTTCAACCGGGTCGCCAAGGACCAGGTCGCCGAGACGACCCTTGACGAGGACGCGCTCCTCTCCGCCGCCACTGACCTGTGGCTAGCGCTCCGCGGATCCTTCCTGAGCGGCGACCCGGCAGCGGAATTCGTCGCAGCGATGTCCGCGGTCGAACCCTTCTTCGGCCGGTCCAACTCCACCCAGATCCTCCAGGAGGCAACCCGTGTCAACGTCTGAGGAGCTCACCTCCCTCCGGGGCGCCGTAGTCGGATCCCTAAGCTCGGGGGTGTACGGCGAGGCCGAGCTCGACCAGCGCATCGCAGCACTCACTCCGATCCTCGCCCCGCAGGCGACCGCCGAGGAGCTCGGCGTCATCCGCAGGGAGCTCGTCCAGCAACTGGAGATCGTCGTCGACCTCGGGAGCGCGATCACCTCCTCGGAGTTCAAGCCGTGGCTCGAGGCGAAGAGAGGGGAGATCGACTGGTGTCGCTGGCGCGCGTACAAGCAGATGCTCCTTCAAGAAGGTCGTCCGCCGAAGGTGATGAACACCATGGGGGAGCTGACCGACGACCTGCTCGACCTCGTCGGCGATCCGACCGTGGGTGGCGTGTGGGGCCGCCGGGGTCTCGTCATCGGTGACGTCCAGTCGGGGAAAACCGGCACGTACTTGGGCCTCTTCAACAAGGCCGCCGACGCCGGGTACCGGCTGATCATCGTCCTTGCCGGGAGCACGGAGAGCCTGCGCCAGCAGACGCAGTCCCGGGTCGACGCGGCCTTCATCGGGCGAGACAGCAGTCTTCAAGCCACCAAGCAGTCAACCAAGCCGACCCAGGTCCAGACCCGCTTTATCGGAATCGGCCAGATCGATCGAACGATCGCCAACGCGCAGGGGATGACGACCGTCGCCCAAGATTTCCGCAATTCGAGCCTCCTCGCATCCAGCATCACCGTCTCGAACAACAGTCCCGCGCCTTACGTCTTCGTCCTGAAGAAGAACAAGCACGTCCTCACGACGGTCCAAGAATGGCTTCACAGGCAAGCGGGTCCAAGCGGGAAGATCGAACTTCCGCTGCTGCTCTTGGACGACGAGGCGGACTACGCCTCCGTCAACACGTCGGCCGACGAATCCCCGACGGCCATAAACGCAGCGATCCGGAAGGTGCTCGACACCTTCGAGCGCAGTTCGTACGTGGCGTTCACGGCCACCCCCTTCGCGAACATCCTGATCGACCACGAGTCGGACGACGACCTGTTCCCGCGCGACTACGTGTACTCCTTGGAGGCTCCGAGCAACTACGTTGGAGCCGCCACGGTCTTCGGTACCGCGGATGACGTTCGGACGACCCACCTCATGGACCTGTCCGACGCCAAAGACTTCGTGCCGCTAAAGCACAAATCCCAGCATTCCGTCGAGGCGCTGCCCCCCAGCCTCCTCGAGGCCGTGCGCGCGTACCTCCTCGCAACGACGATCCGCGACATGCGGGGCGAGGGCGGAGGGCGATCGATGCTGGTCAACGTCTCCCGGTTCAAGCGCGTCCAGGGCCAGGTCCATGAGCTCATCTCCGACTACGTGGCCCGGGTGAAGAACGCCGCTGAGATGCACGGCGCGATTTTCGAGCCCGGAGGGCGAAATGCGCATCTGCAGGACCTTCACGACACATTCACCAAGATCTACCCGGACAGCGGCGCCGACGCCAACGAGGTCATATCGAACCTGTGGACATCCATCGCTGACGTTACGGTCGAGCTCATCAATGGCGACCGCGACAAGAGGATGATGGAGAAGGAAAAGTTCGAGCGAACCAGCCCGCGGATGATCGCCGTGGGTGGCGACGTCCTCAGTCGGGGCCTGACGCTCGACGGGCTGAGCACGACGTACTTCTACCGTCGTGCAGGGGCTTTCGACACACTTCTCCAGATGGGCCGATGGTTCGGCTATCGGGACGCCTACCAAGATCTCACGCGCATCTGGATCACGGACGAAGTCGCCGATCAATTCCGGTTCGTGGACGACGCGGTGCGCGAGTTGCGCGAGGACCTCGCGGACATGCGGGCCCAGCGGCTCACCCCGGCCGACTTCGGTCTCGCCGTGAAGAAGCACCCCGACAGCTTGATGGTCACGGCACGGAACAAGATGCGCGATGCGACGACGTTCTACAAGTCCATCAGTCTTGGCGGTCGGCGCATCGAGACCGTGCGCCTGTCGTCCGACCCGGACCATCTTGCACGCAACCTCGACGCCTTCACCACGCTCCTGCGTTCGATGGACACCGATTCGGTGCCGGCGAACACCGCTGGGTGGCCCAAGTGGACAAATGTTCCGAAGAAGGTCGTCGCGACGTACCTCTTGTCACTGCACGTGGACGAGGGTGAGGCGATCTGGCAGGCGGGTAACCTCCAGAACTTCGTCGCCACGGCCAAGTCCCCCAGCATGCAGTCGTGGGATGTGGTCGTCGCGCAAGGTCGCCGATCCGGGGAGTCGACGAAAGTCGACCAGTTCGAGTTCGTCCCGCCGGAGCGGACCATGTCCGTCGCCGACGACGGCCTGCTTCGGGTCTCCGGGGCCTCTGCCCGCCTCGCCGGGTCGCCTGATGTCGAGGGCCTAGTCGACGCCGAGAAGCGACCAAGCCTCGCCGAAGAATTTCGCAAGAGGCAGGAGCAGTCGGACAAACCGTCGAAGTCCGTGCCCGAGACATACTTCTACGCCGGGCTCGACCGTCCGACCCTTCTCATCTACCCGCTTCGCGCAAAGTTCAAGGAGCAAGGCGACATCCCTGAGTCGCTCGCCAGCGATGAGGCGCCGCTCGTCATCGCTACCAAGATCATGATTCCTGGACGCCACACCGACGTGAAGGACAAGTCGACGGAGGCCCAGTACGTCATCAACACTGTCGCCCAGCAGGCTTGGCTGACCGGCCTCGAGTGGGGTGAGGAGGATGACTGAGTCCATCGCCGACACCTGGTCGGCCATGTGCCGCAACCGATCGAGATCCCATCGCTACTTCGATCAGAACCACCCTCTGGACCTGATCTACGGCGCCGACCAAGCTGGTCACCCACTCATCGCACTCATTACCGACGCCAAGCCCGACGCCGACGACCTCAGCCGAGATGTTCGGACTGTGGTCGCTCAGCGCGAGGACGGCCGGTGGGCAGTGACGTGGACGCTCACCGACAACCTGCTCATGGAGAGCTTCTTCAGACTTGGCGAAGATGTCGCACGGCGAAGCATGTCACCGGCGCCGGGGCTGTCGCCGACGACCGCCTTCTTCGCGGCACTCAGCCAGTGGCAGCTCTTGTTGCGGCCTCCTGCGCCGCGGCGGTTGTCACCCGACCGGTTGCGTGGCCTGGTCGCGGAGCTATGGACCGGGCGCCACCTCATCTCCGGACGCACGACGTCGGACGTCGTGGCCGCGTGGACCGGGCCTCTCGGCGCCGATCACGACTTCACATTCGTTTCCGGAGAGCGCATCGAGGTCAAAGCGAAGCGGCCGACCGCGACCAAGGTCGGCATAGCCTCAGCACGGCAACTGGACCCTCAAGGTGGAACTCTCACCCTAGTCGTCGTCGACCTCGACCACGGCGATCCGCGCGGGCCGGAAACCTTCACCCTCGTCGACCTGGTCGAGGCGTACCGGCAGGACCTCTCCGCACATCCGTACGAGTACGACCTCCTCGGGGTTCTCCTTGAAGGTCTCGGCGTCGACCTCAATGACGAGTACTACGCCGAGCAGCGCTTCCTCGTCGTCGACACCAGCCGTTATGACGTCACGCCGACCTTCCCGTCCCTGACGGGGGACAACCTTCCACCGTCGATCGCGAGCGTGCGATACGACCTCGACCTGCACGCCGTCGAGCCGTGGCTCGTCGCCATCGAATCGGAGGACCGCCAGTGAGCGACTTTCGCGAGGAACTGATCAACGACGTCGAGCTGCGGGCTGACCTCGAGCGCACCATGGCTCCGATCGCCTTCATGAACGAGATGGGTGATCGGATGGCGGCAGCCGAGGTCATCGAGGACCTCAAGCTCGCCCATTTCCGCGGAACGGTCGGTCGCCGCAACGCCGGAGTCGATGGATACGACCTGGGCGACACCGACGATTCCGTCGCCCTTGCCATCACGAAATACGACGGAACGCGCGAGGGCGGCGTCCTGACGAAGACCGACGTCACAGGCCTCTTCGGCCAGCTCGAGGCCTTCGCCCAGGACGCGGCACTCGGTACGTTCGCCCACGATCGGGAGCCGTCGGACCCTGCAGTGCAGCTCGCTATCGACATCCGCAACCGCGGGCGATCCATCACCAGCTTCCGGTTCTATCTCTTCTCCGACCTTCCCCTCGGAGCGAGGTTTTCTCAAGTGGCCGACGCCGAAATCGCGGGCATCCCTGTCCATTTTCATGTCTGGGATCTGAACCGGCTGCAAGAGCTCGCGGCGTCGACGTACGGACGCACGGAGCTCGACCTCGATCTCCGCGAATGGGAACCCCGCGGCATTCCTGCTCTCGAGGTACCGGGCGACGAAGGGTTCCGCACCTTCCTCGCCGCGCTCCCGGGTGGGCTGTTGGCGGACCTTTACCAGCGACACGGCAGCAGACTCCTCGAGAGCAATGTCCGCGCCTTCCTCAGTGGCCGCGGCAAGATCAACAGCGGCATAAAGAAGACGATCCTCACCGAGCCGGATCTCTTTCTCGCGTACAACAACGGGATCACTGCTACTGCCTCCGCTGTTGAGCGCAACGGCGCAGGCAACATTGTCGGGCTGACCGATCTCCAGATCGTCAACGGGGGCCAGACGACGGCGTCGCTGTTCTACGTCCGCAGGGACGCGAGCCCCAAGCCTGACCTGTCCCGAGTGTTCGTCCAGATGAAGCTCGTCGTCGCCGGCGCCGAGACGTCCTTGGACTTCGTTCCCAACGTCGCCAGGTTTGCGAACAGCCAGAACCGGCTCAGCGAAGCCGACTTCTTCTCCAACAGCCCGTTCCACCAGCGCTTGGAGAACCTGTCCAAGCGCGTCTTGGTCCCCGTCGTCGGCAGCAGCCACTTCCAGACGAAGTGGTTCTACGAACGAACGCGCGGTCAGTACCAGAACGAGATTGCAAAGCTCACGCCGGCGGAGCAGCGCAAGTTCAAAGCCGTGTATCCCAAGGCCCAGGTGATGACCAAGACCGACGCCGCCAAGTACTCGGTCGCTTGGGACCAAGCACCCCACCGGGTGAGCGCGGGAGCCCAGAAGAACTTCGTCGCGTTTGCGCACATCGCGCAGAAGAAGTGGGACAACGACGAGTCGTCGATCAACGGGATGTACTTCCGCGAACTCGTTGCCAAGGCGATCCTCTTCAAGGAGATTCGCCTCGCCGTCGCCGCGAGCGACTGGTATCAGCAGGGCTACCTCGCCAACATCGTCGCCTACACGATCGCGAAATTGTCCTACGAAATCGGTGTACAGGGACACGGAGAATCACTGGACTTCAACTGGATCTGGAACCGCCAGACCGTCCCGGCCGCCGTCCTCAAGGCTGCAGTCGCGATTGCCCGCATCTGCTTCGACGTACTCACCTCGGAGGCCCGGCCGGTTCAGAACGTTACCGAGTGGGCCAAGAGGGCGCAGTGCTGGGATGTCGTCAAGGCGGCTCCCTACACCCTGCCGCCCGCGGTCCGGGACCACCTCGTCTCGGATCGTGTTCGGAAGGAGGCGACGCGCGACGCCCGTGCGGTGCAGAAGATCGACAGCGGGATCGAGACGGCGACCGCGGTCTACGCGATCACGCGTGACGAGTGGGCGATGATCCGCACCTTCCTCGCTGAGAACCGGCTGCTCTCTCCCTCCGATTCCCAGATCATGGCGCTGATGACCGGGCCCATGCCCAAGGTTCCGACCGACCGCCAGGCCGCGCGGCTGCTGGCCCTCAAGAAGCGTGCTGAGGACAACGGATACGTCTGACCTCGCCCGTCAGAACACGCCGGTGGCTGCCTCTCGGCGGGGGTCGCCGGCGGCCTCGAGCACGCCGTCCTCGCGCCGGTACGCCGCACCCACCCCACCGAAGAACATCGACCGCTCCCCGTGCCCGCGCGACGGCAGGGGCGAGCGCTGCACCGCCGCGATGACCTCCGGGTCCTCCTCGAACTCGACGACCCCC
>ERZ941605.145-NODE-145-length-21235-cov-8.357507_pt1 | contig 21235 bp, 27 predicted proteins | sample MGYA00520904_ERZ941605 | MGnify/ENA primary metagenome ERZ941605 (study PRJEB32759, sample SAMN07749870) | skin metagenome | biome: transportation; feature: city; material: polyester macromolecule | host: Homo sapiens | place: Hong Kong:TW line | collected... | reverse complement strand
GCCACCGCCGCCAAAGCCACCGAAGCCGCCGCCGCTGCTGCCGCCACCCCAGCCGCCGCCACTGCCGAAGCCCGGTCCCCAGATCACCACCGGCGGTGCAAGGCCGCGACGGCGCCGACCACCGCCACCGCCCCCGCCACCGCTGCCGCGGTCGTCGTCGTCATCGTCGTCGCGGAAACGCCGCCCGCCCGCGCGCCGGAAGATCAGTGGCACGATGAAGAACAGCACCACCATGATCCAGAAGCCCGCGATCAACCCGCCGCGCTGTTCGCCGCCCGCGTTGGCGCGCTTGGCACCAGCGGCCTTGGCGCGCTGCTCCGCGGCTTCCAGCGGCAGCTTCAACTGCTCGGCGATCGCGTTCGCGCCCGCGACGATGCCACCCGCCATGTCGCCGTCGCGGAAACGTGGCAGGATCGTCTGGTTGATGATCACGCTCGATAACGCGTCGGTTACGATCGGCTCGAGCCCGTAGCCGACCTCGATCCTGACCTTGCGCGCGTTCGGCGCGACCAGCAGGAGGACGCCGTTATTTGCGTCCTTCTGCCCCAACCCCCAGGCGCGACCGAGCCGATAGCCGTAATCCTCGATCGAATAGCCCTGCAGGTCGGGGATCGTCGCGATCACCAGCTGCCGCGTCGACGCCTGTTCGACCGAGGCGCTCAACTGCGTCAGCTGCTGCACCTGCTCGGGCGAGAGCAGGTGCGCGTCGTCGACGACGCGCCCGGTCAGCTTGGGGAACGTCTGCGCCGCGACCGGCAGCGCGAACGCGACCAGCAGCAGCGCGAGGATCGTGCGCACCAACCGCGTCACCTGACGGGGCATCAAGCGAGGCTGTGTCACCGGGCTCGGCGCGGGGGCAATCAACTCAGGCCCCGAAGTTCACCGTCGGTGCGGTCTGCGCATTCGGCGTCGTCGCCTGGAACGGCACCATCGGCTTCGCGCCATAGAAGATCTTGGCGCCGACCGCGTCGGGGAAGGTGCGGATGCGCGTGTTGTAATCCTGCACCGCGCCGTTGTAGTCGCGCCGAGCGATCGTGATGCGGTTCTCCGTCCCCTCAAGCTGCGACTGCAGCGCCATGAAGTTGGCGTTGCTCTTGAGATCGGGATAGGCCTCCTGCAACGGGCGTAGTTGCGTCAAGGCGGCGCTCAAACCGTTCTGCGCGTTGGCATATTGCTGCACCTTGGCGGGGTCTTTCAGATCGTCACCCGACAACTGGATGCGGCCTGCGTTGGCGCGCGCTTCGGTCACGCGGGTCAGCACGTCCGATTCCTGCTTGGCATAGCCCTTCACAGTTGCGACCAGGTTGGGGATCAGGTCGGCACGGCGCTGATACTCGTTCTGCACGTCGGCCCAGCGCGCCTTGGCGGTTTCCTCCGCGGTGGGCACGCTGTTGAGCCCGCACGCGGCGAGCGGAAGCGCCATCAGCGCAGCGGCAACGGCACGGTTGGTCATCGTCGAACGGTCTCCACACAGTCTGTGTCACGCATATAGGACACTTGATCGCCGACGCGAAGAGGGGAACGATGGCGGCTGCGACGTATCTGTCAGCAAAGGGAGTGACAGTGCCATGCTCAAGGATTTCCGTACCTTCATCGCGCGCGGCAACGTGCTCGACCTCGCGGTCGGCGTCATCATCGGTGGTGCGTTCGCGACGATCACCAAGTCGCTGACCGACGACATCATTATGCCGGTGGTGGGCGCCATCTTCGGCGGGTTCGACTTTTCGAGCTATTTCGTGCGGCTCGGCCCCGTGCCGGCGACCTACAAGGGGTCGCTCGACAGCTACGCGCAGTTGAAGGCCGCAGGGGTGCCGCTGTTCGGGTACGGCGAGTTCGTCACGGTCGTGATCAACTTCATCATCCTGGCGTTCATCGTGTTCCTGATGATGCGCAGCGTGAACCGGCTGATCGCGCGGTTGGAACATGAAAAGGCCAGCGGACAGGCCGAACCCGCCGCCGATCCGGCAGAGATCGTGCTGCTGCGTGAGATTCGCGATGCGCTGAAATCGCGTGGGGCGCCGCCAACCGCGTAACAGCGCCGCTCGCCCGACATGAAAAGGGCCGGGGGATCGCTCCCCCGGCCCTTTCACTTTCCGCCCTCGCGGACGAACCGATCAGTGGACGCCGGTCAGGTCACCGTCCAGGTCGGGGTTGACGACCACGCCGCGACCCAGGTGGCTCGTCTTGCGGCTGTAGGCGTAATAGACGACCAAGCCGATCGCGCCCCAGACGAAGAACACCAGCATCGCCTGCCACGGCAGGTTGATGAACAGGAAAATGCACCCCGCGATCGTTAGCGGCCCGACCAGCCACAAGGCAGGCGTGCGGAACGAGCGCTTCGCGTTCGGTTGCTGGCGTCGCAGCAGCATGACGTTGATCGCGACCATCATGAATGCATAGAGCGTACCCGCATTGGCCCAGTCGGCGAGCTGCCCCACCGGCAGGAACGCGGCGGCGATCGCGACCGCGATGCCCGTCAGCGCCGTCACGATGTGCGGCGTCTTCCACTTCGGGTGAACGCGGCTCAGCGCCTCGGGCAGCAATCCGTCGCGGCTCATCACGAAGAAGATGCGCGTCTGGCCGAACAGCAGGATCAGGATGACCGAAGGCAAAGCGATGTTCGCCGCGATGCCGAGCAGGTTGCCGATCTTGCCGAAGCCGATCACGCGCAGCACGTGCGCCAGCGCCTCGTTCGAGCAGACGAGCGCGTCGCGATATTGCGGCAGCGCGCACTGGCGCGCGAGCTCGGGCGAGCCGGCTTCGAGCGGCATGCCGGTCAGCGCGTTCATCACCGGCTGGCCGCCGATCGCACCGATCGCGCCCGCCGACACGACGATATAGAAGACGGTGCAGATCAGCAGCGATCCGATCAGCCCGATCGGCACGTTGCGCTGCGGGTTCTTGGTCTCCTCCGCTGCGGTCGAGACCGCGTCGAAGCCGACATAGGCGAAGAAGATCGTCGCCGCCGCGCCGACCGCCCCGACGCCGGTGCCGAGCCCACCGAACACGCCCGCGGGCAGGAAGGGGCTGTAATTGGCGGTATCGATCTTCGGCAGCGTCAGCGTGCAGAAGATCAGCAGCGCCACGACCTTGATGGCGACCAGGATCGCGTTGACCTTCGCGCTCTCCGACGTGCCGACCATCAGCAGCCACGTCATCAGCAGCGAGATGAACACCGCGGGCAGGTTGACGAGGCCACCCGGCGCGCCGCCGAGTGCGAGCGGTCCCGCGCTTGCCCAGGCGGGCAGATGAATGCCGAGGAATTGCTGCAGGATCGTGCCGTTAAAATAGCCCGACCAGCTGACCGCCACCGCGCTCGCCGCGACCGCGTATTCGAGGATCAGCGCCCAGCCGACCGTCCAGGCAACCGTCTCGCCGATCGTCGTATAGCTGTATGTGTAGGCGCTGCCCGCGACCGGGATCATCGCCGCGATCTCGGCATAGCACAACGCCGCGACGATACAGATCGCGCCCGCGATCGCGAAGGCGAGCATCAGACCGGGTCCGGCCTTCTGCGCGCCCACTGCCGTCAGCACGAAGATGCCGCCACCGATGACGCACCCGATGCCGAACAGCATCAGCTGGAACCAGCCGAGCGAGCGGTGGAGCGATTTCTCCTCCGCGGTCGCCAGAATGGCGTCCAAGGGTTTAATGCGTTCGAAGAACATGAAAGAAATATCCCCTCCCCGCGGGAATGCGAAAGCGGGGAGCCTAGCGACCTCTCCCGCGGTGACAAGTGTGCGCTGTTCTAGCGCCGGCTGTCGTTCTCGACCAGCATCGGTCCGAGCGACCGACCAGCGAGAATGTGGACGTGCAGGTGAGGCACCTCGGCATGGGCATCCTGTCCGATGTTGGCGATCAAGCGGTAGCCGCCTGCGACCAGCCCGGCGTCGCGCGCCGCGCGGCCGATCGCGCGGGTGAAGCCGGCGATCTCCGCGTCCGACGCGCGCTCGCTGAAATCGTCCCAACTGACGTAAGCGCCACGCGGCACCGCGAGCAGATGGGTCGGCGCCCAGGGTGCGATGTCGCGGAAGACAATCGCGTGCTCATCCTCGTACACGCGCGACGACGGGATCTCGCCGCGCAGCAGCCGCGCGAAGATGTTGTTGTCGTCATAAGGCTGGTTGGCGTCGACGCTCATGGCTGGCTCCTTTTGGTCAGGGGCGGAACGACAGCGGCAGCCCGGCGGGCGTGCGCGCGGCCTTTTCGTCGAGCCCGCCGAGCCCCTCGCGCTTGGCGAGTTCCATCCGGACGTCGCCAAGGCTGAGCCCCGCGTCGGCGAGCAGCACGAGCAGGTGGTAGAGGAGGTCGGCGGCCTCGGGTACGATCGCGTGCGGGTTGTCGCCCATCGCGGCGATGATCGTCTCCGTCGCTTCCTCGCCCAGCTTCTGCGCGATGCGCGCGCGGCCTTTCTGGAACAGGGACGCGGTATAGGAAGCGCCCGCGTCGGCGCTCTTTCGCTCAGCGATCGTCGCCTGGAGGCGATCGAGGATGTCGTCGGCCATGCCGCGCGCGGTGCCCCGTGCCGGGCGCGGGGTCAATCCTTCCGCGCCGATCGAGCCCTTCGCGCCATGCCGCGCTTGCGCAGCGCCCGCCGGGTCAGCCACACTGCGACGACCGCGAAGACGAACAAGGCGACGTCGGACAGCTCGGGTGCGGTGCGCGGGTGCGGTTGCCCGTCGTGCCCGTTCGTCGCGAGCAGCAGCGGGGCAGCGAGCAGCAGGTAGGCGAGGGGGCGCTTGGTCATCGCTGCCGCTCTTAGCACGCGTTCGTCACCAGAAGGTTGGTGCTGGGCGGGTTTCAGGGCAGCCCCGTGTCAGTGCGATCGTACTGCGACGCCCGCGGCGGCGAGGGCGGCGTGCGCGTCGGCGATCGTCGCTTCGCCGAAGTGGAAGATCGAGGCGGCGAGCACGGCCGAGGCGTGGCCCTGCGTCACCCCCGCGACCAGATCGTCGAGCGTCCCGACCCCGCCCGACGCGACCACCGGCACGCTCGTGCGGTCGGCGATCGCGCGGACGAGGTCGAGGTCGTAGCCGCCGCGGGTACCATCGCGGTCCATCGAGGTGACGAGCAGCTCGCCCGCGCCGAGCTCGGCGAGCCTGAGCGCATGCGCCACCGCGTCGATCCCGGTCGCGCGGCGGCCGCCATGGGTGAATACCTCCCAGCCGCCCTCGACGCGGCGCGCGTCAATGCTGGCGACGCAGCATTGCGCGCCGAAACGCTCGGCGATGTCAGAGACGACCTCGGGTCGCGACACCGCGGCGGAATTGACCGCGACCTTGTCCGCGCCGGCGAGAAGCAGCGCGCGCGCGTCGTCGGCGGTGCGCACCCCGCCACCCACGGTCAGCGGCATGAAGCACACCGCGGCGGTGCGGCGCACCACATCGAGGATGGTGCCACGCGCCTCGTGGCTGGCGGTGATGTCAAGGAAGCACAGCTCGTCCGCGCCGGCGGCGTCATAGGCGCGCGCCTGCTCGACCGGATCGCCCGCGTCGACCAGATCGACGAAGTTGACGCCCTTCACGACGCGACCGTTCGCCACGTCGAGACAGGGGACGACGCGCGCGCGGACGGTCATGCGGTTCGGCTCAGCATCGTTAAGCTGACCACAAGCGCGCTCGCAGACATCATCGCCAAGATACCCACACTGGTCCAGAACCTGATGGGCTGCTCGTCTCGGCGCGGGTTCGGTCCGAACTGCGCCCAGACGGTTCCGGTACGCACACCATCAAAAGCAAGAAAGCCGGACAGAGGCGTCAGGACAATCAGCCCGATGAAAGCAAAAACCCGATCACTCACGCGGACGCCGCCACGCTTAACGCGGCGGCGAGGTCGAGGCGGCCGTCGTAGAGCGCGCGGCCGGTGATGACGCCTTCGACGCCGTCGCGCGCGTGGAGTGCAAGGACGTGGATGTCGCCGATGCCTTTCACGCCGCCGGACGCGATGACGGGAATGTCGACCGCGCGGGCTAGGTCGACCGTGGCCTCGACGTTGCAGCCCTTGAGCATGCCGTCGCGACCCACATCGGTGAACAGGACCGCGGCGACGCCCGCGTCCTCGAACCGACGCGCGAGGTCGGTGGCCGACACGGTCGAGACGTCGGCCCAGCCCTTCGTCGCCACCATGCCGTCCTTCGCATCGACCGCGACGACGATGCCGCCGGGATAGTCGCGCGCCATGTCGCGCACGAACTCGGGGTTCTCCAGCGCGGCAGTGCCGATCACGACGCGTGAGACGCCCAAGTCGAACCACGCCGCGACCGCCTCGGGCGTGCGGATGCCGCCGCCCAGCTGGACGTGGCCGGGGAAGGTCGCGGCGATGCTGCGCACCGCGTCGCCGTTGACGCTTTCACCGGCGAAGGCGCCATCGAGGTCGACGACGTGGAGGTGGCCAGCGCCCGCGTCCGCGAACTTGGCGGCCTGCGCGGCGGGATCGTCGCCGTAGACGGTGGCGCGCGCCATGTCGCCCTCGGCCAGGCGGACGACCTGCCCGGCCTTGAGGTCAATGGCGGGAAAGACGATCAAGCTCATGGGCGCCACTTCAGGAAACGGTCGAGCAGCGCCAGGCCGTAGCGCTGGCTTTTCTCGGGATGGAATTGCACGCCGACCATGTTGTCGCGCGCGACCGCGGCGGTGACCGGGCCGGCATGGTCGGTGGTGGCGACGACGTCGGCGTCCTCGCCCTGGAAGGCAAAGCTGTGGAGGAAATACGCCTCGCCGGGCTCGACCAGCGGGTGGGGGCGGGTCGGCACGACGTCGTTCCACCCCATGTGCGGCACCTTGGCATCGGTGCCGGCGGCGTCGATCAGTTGCACGCGCCCGCGCACCCAGCCGAGCCCGGTGTGGGTGCCGAGCTCCTCGCCCGCTTCCGCCATCAACTGCATGCCGACGCAGATGCCGAGAAACGGCGTGCCCTCGCGGCGGACGCGCTGCTCCAGCGCCTCGACCATGCCGGGGACGCCGCGCAGCGCATGCGCGCACGACCCGAACGCGCCGACGCCGGGCAGGACGATCCGGTCGGCGCACGCGACCGTATCGGCGTCGGCGGTGACGAGGAGGTCGGTGCAGCCCGCCGCGCGCAGCGCGTTCTCGACCGAATGGAGATTGCCCGCGCCATAGTCGATCAGCGCGAGCGTCATGCGCGACGCCTCACAGCACGCCCTTCGTGGAGGGGATCGCGTCGGCCTTGCGCCCGTCGATCTCGGTCGCGGTGCGCAGCGCGCGTGCCAGGCCCTTGAACGCACTCTCGGCGATATGGTGGTTGTTGTGGCCGTGGAGCAGTTCGACGTGGATCGTGATGCCCGCGGTCTGCGCGAACGAGTGGAAGAAATGCTCGAACAATTCGGTGTCCATCATGCCGAGCGTCGCCTGACCGAACGGCACCTTCCACACCAGCCAGGGACGGCCCGAGATGTCGAGCGCGACGCGGGTCAGCACTTCGTCCATCGGGCTGAGCGCATCGCCGTAGCGGCGGATGCCGCGCTTGTCGCCGAGCGCCTGCGCCACCGCGCTGCCGAGCGCGAGCGCCGTATCCTCGACCGTGTGGTGCGCGTCGATGTGGAGGTCGCCCTGGACCATCACGTCGAGGTCGATCAGCGAGTGGCGCGAGAGCTGTTCGAGCATGTGGTCGAAGAAGCCGACGCCCGTCGCGGCGCGGTACACGCCGGTGCCGTCGAGATTGACGGTCACCTCGATGCTGGTCTCGCTGGTCGAGCGCTTGATGGTCGCGGTCCGCATGGGCGCTTCCTTAGCGAAGCCGCGGTTCCAAGCAACCTTGACCCGCCGAACGACGGCGCTACCGGTGACCCGCGATGAGCGACATGCCCGACAGCCTGATACCGTACGACGAGATCGTGCAGGAAGCCCTGCGCGCGGTGGTGGGCCGCGTGCTCAACACCGTGGCCGAATCGGGCGGGCTGCCCGGCGAGCACCATTTCTACATCACGTTCAAGACGCAGGCGCCGGGCGTCGACATCCCGCAGCGGTTGATCGAGCGGTTCCCCGACGAGATGACGATCGTGCTCCAGAACCGCTTCTGGGACCTGATCGTCGACGAGCAGAAATTCTCGGTCGGCCTGTCGTTCAATCAGGTGCCGTCGAAGCTGGTCATCCCTTATTCGGCGATCACCGGGTTCCACGATCCCGCGGTGAACTTCGAGCTGCGGTTCCAGGCGCAGGAGGGGCCCGGCGACGGTCCGGGCGGGCACGATCCGGCCGAGAACGACGGTACGCCGAGCGCGGAGCAGCAGGACGGCTCCAACGTCGTCGCGGTGGATTTCAAGCGCAAGAAATGAAACGAGTGCCGCGGGTATTCCGCGGCCGCTTGCAACGACTTGGGCGTCCGCGCGCTTGATCGGGCATGACCGACACGCGCACCGAAACCGACTCGATCGGACCGATCGAGGTTCCCGCCGACGCATATTGGGGGGCGCAGACCGAGCGCAGCCTGGAGAATTTTCCGTTCGGCGCGCGTGAGCGGATGCCGATCGAGATCGTCCGCGCGCTCGCTTTCGTCAAACTGGCCGCCGCGCGCGTCAACAAGCGGCATGGGCTCGCAGGCGAGAAGGCCGACGCGATCGAGGCGGCGGCGCGCGAGGTGATCGACGGCCGGTTGGACGACCAGTTTCCGCTCGTCATCTGGCAGACGGGGTCGGGCACGCAGTCGAACATGAACGTCAATGAGGTGATCGCGGGACGTGCGAACGAAGCGCTCAGCGGCACGCGCGGCGGCAAGACGCCCGTCCACCCCAATGACGACGTCAACCGCGGACAATCGTCGAACGACAGTTTTCCCACCGCGCTGCACATCGCCGCGTCGATCAAGGCGGGAGGCGACCTGCTGCCCGCGCTGACCAGCCTGCACGACGCGATCAACGCCAAGGCGGGCGATTGGGCCGACCTGGTCAAGATCGGGCGCACGCATTTGCAGGACGCAACGCCGCTGACGCTGGGGCAGGAGTTCTCGGGCTATGCGGCGCAACTGTCCGCGTGCCGCGCGCGGATCGACGCCGCGCTGATTGACGTCAACAAGCTGGCGCAGGGTGGGACCGCGGTCGGCACGGGACTGAACGCCCCGCCCAAGTTCGACCGCGACATCTCAAGCGAGCTCGCCGCGCTGACGGGCATCCGCTTCGTGCCCGCCGACAACAAGTTCGAGGCACTGGCGAGCAACGACGCGCTGGTGCAATTGTCGGGCGCGCTCAATACGCTGGCGGTGGCGTTGACCAAGATCGCCAACGATATCCGCCTGCTCGCCTCCGGCCCGCGCTCGGGTTTCGCCGAGATCGACCTGCCCGCGAACGAGCCCGGCAGCTCGATCATGCCGGGCAAGGTCAACCCGACGCAGTGCGAGATGCTGACGATGGTCGCCGCGCAGGTGATGGGCAACCATGTTGCGGTGACGATCGGCGGGTTGCAGGGGCATCTGGAGTTGAACGTGTTCAAGCCGTTGATCGGCAGCAACGTATTACGCTCGATGGACCTACTGGCGACGGGCATGCGCGCGTTCGAGGAGCGCTGCGTTTCCGGCATCGTGCCCAACGAGACGCGGATCGCCGAACTGCTCGACCGCTCGCTGATGCTCGTCACCGCGCTCGCACCCGAGATTGGCTACGACAATGCCGCCAAGATTGCCAAGCACGCGCATGCCGAGAGGCTGACCCTGCGCGAGGCCGGGTTGGCGCTGGGTCTGGTCGATGCGGAGACGTTCGACCGCGTGGTGCGGCCCGAGACGATGATCGGACGCTGACGAGCGCGAGCGATCAGATGACGGAGGTCCGGTTCGGAACCGCGAGCCGCGCCGGTCATTAACCTGGAGCAGGAGGATCGTTTCATGGGTGCAACAAGCATTGGGGCACTGATTGGCGGTGCGATTGATGCGATGTCGGGCGACGACGACAGCGTCGCCGACGGCGCGCTGACCGGTGCCGTCACGGCCAACGTGTTGAAAGTGGTTCTGCCGGTCGCGGTCACCTACGCGATCGGGTGGGGCGTGTTGAAGGGCGTCGCGGTGCTGAGCGACCGGATCAAGGAGGCTGTGTGATGTTGAGGACGATTCTGGGTGCGCTGGTCGGTCGCGAGCTGAACGAGCGGCGTCGTGGTGGCGGCGTGAAGGGTGCGATCATCGGTGGGCTGCTGACGCGCGGCGTGTCGCGCATGGGTCCGCTCGGCATGGCGGCGAGCGCCGCCTATCTCGGCAAGAAAGCCTACGACCGTCACAAGGCGTCGCGCGCGGGTGTGCCGCCGCGCGCCTGACGGGTTGATGCCACCTCCCCGCTGTGTTTCAAGGAACGCGCAGCGGGGAGTTGGGGGAATGAAGGAGTGGCTGATCGGCGGGGTGCTTGCCGCCGCATGCGCGGGCGCGGTGATGGCGCAGGGTGTGTCGTTCTCGGGCAATCGGCCGGCGTTGCTGGTGGTCGGATCGGGGCATTTCGACAATCCTTCGCGCGACATCGCCAATGTGCGCGTCGAGAATGTTCTGACCGCCGAGCGGCAGCGCGAGATCGAGGTAGTTGTCGATCGTCTCGCACGCTTTCGCCCCAATCACGTCGCGGTCGAATGGAACGCGGCCGACCAGGCGAAACTGGACAAGCGCTACGCCGATTTCCGCGCCGGGCGCTACGCGCTGACCGCTGACGAGCGCGACCAATTGGGCTTGCGATTGGCGGCGAAGCTCAATTTACTGCGGGTGGACGCGGTCGATTTCATGGGTGAGCCGCCGGGCAAGGACGCGGATTACGATTTTCCCGCCTGGATGAAGGCGCACGGACGCGGTGCCGAATGGGCGGCGTTCCAGCGCGAGGCACAGGCCGAGGCGGACGCGGTCGGCGCGCGGCAGCGCTGCACCACGATCGGCGACTGGTTGCGTCACTATGCCGATCCTGAGACGATGCGACGCAACGAAGCACCCTATTACACGATCGCGCGCTTCGGCGACGCGCGCGACAATCCTGGCGCGAACTGGGTCGGCAATTGGCACGCGCGCAACCTGCGCATCTATGCCAACCTTGCGCGTGTCGCGGGGCGGCCGGGCGACCGCACGGTGGTGATCTTTGGTGCAGGTCATGCGCCGCTGCTGCGGACGTATGCGAGCGAGTCGGGCACGTTCAACGTGGCGGACGCGCGCGACTTCCTGCCCGCCGCGCCAAAGCGGCGGTGCTGAGCGCCGGGTGAGCCGTTCGACGTTCCACCCGACGTCACCCCGGCCTTGATCCGGGGTCCGCTTCTTCGCGGCCGTGCAGAGGGCGGGGGGATCCCGGGTCAGACCCGGGATGACGGAGAGATCGGAGCATAGTCGGGCACTCGAACCCTTCGCGCCGCGCCAGACGTTTGGCTGCGCAAAGGAGTGTGCGTGTGGCTGACGAGGAACGGATGACCGGCGGCGGGCGCCGCGTGCCGAGCGGGCGCGTCGCGCGGTTCGGCGCGTTCGGGCGGCTGGCGGGCGGGGTCGCGGGCGGCGTTGTCGCGGAGGGCGCGCGGCGGCTGGCGAACGGTGAGCGGCCGCGAATGGGGGACCTGCTGCTCACTCCCGCCAACGCGACGCGCGTCGCCGATCAGCTCGCCAACTTACGCGGCGCGGCGATGAAGCTCGGGCAGATGGTGTCGATGGACGCGGGCGACATGCTGCCGCCCGAACTCTCCCAGATACTGGCGCGGTTGCGCGACAACGCGCACCACATGCCGCCCAAGCAGCTCGACGCGGTGCTGGCGCAGGAGTGGGGTCCAGGCTGGCGCCGCCGCTTCGCGCATTTTCAGGCGCACCCCATCGCCGCCGCCTCGATCGGGCAGGTGCACCGCGCGCGGCTGCCGGGCGGACGCGAGCTGGCGATCAAGGTGCAATATCCCGGCGTAAAGGAGAGCATCGACGCCGACGTCGACAATGTCGCGACCTTGCTGCGCGTGTCCGGGCTGCTGCCGCGCGAGCTGGATATCCGCCCGCTGCTGGAGGAGGCCAAGCGTCAGTTGCATGAGGAGGCTGATTACCGCCGCGAGGGTGCGATGCTGACGCGCTACGGCGAGCTGCTGGCGGGGGAGGACGGCTTCGTCGTGCCCGCGCTCGAGGCATCGCTTACCACCGAGCGCGTGCTGGCGATGGATTTTGTCGCGGGCGTGCCCGTAGAGACGCTGGAGGATGGAGCGCAGGAGACGCGCGACGCAGCGATGGCGCGGCTGATCGCGCTGGTGCTGCGCGAGCTGTTCGACTGGGGGTTAATGCAGACCGACCCCAATTTCGCGAACTATCGCTGGCAACCGGACACGGGCCGGCTAGTGCTGCTCGATTTCGGCGCAGCGCGGGTCGTCCCGTCGGAGACGAGCGCGGGCTATCGCCGGCTGCTCGCCGCCGGGCTGTCGGGGAACCGCGACGCGGTGCGCGAGGCGGCGGTCGCGGCGGGGTTCATGGGCGAGGCAGCGGCGACCGCGCACCGCGCGCTGGTCGACCGTATGATCGACGTGATCCTGGGCGAGCTCAACCAGCCCGGCGTATTCGACTTCGGCGACCGCGCGTTCGTCGGCGTGCTGCGCGAGCAGGCGATCGACATGGCACGCGATCGATCGACTTGGCACGTGCCGCCGATCGACACCTTGTTCGTCCAGCGCAAAATCAGCGGCACCGCGCTGCTCGCCGCGCGGTTGAAGGCGCGTGTGGACATTCGCGCGATGGTTGAGGCGCGGATCGGAGAGAGTGAGGCGATCTGACGCATTGCCCGGACTTGATCCGGGGTCACGTTTGAGGTTGACCGTCGGAGAAGGCAGCGGGAACCCGGGTCAAGCTCGGGATGACGGGACGGGCGGCCTGGGTAGCGAGACCCGAGCCGCCCCATCACCTCATGCCTTGCCGATCTGCTCGGCCTGCGCGCCGCTGTCGGGGCGCGCGGCGCCCAGCACCGGTTCGTCGCCGAGCGGCTCGTTGCGGAACACGGTGAACTCGCCCTTGCCGTCCAGGCTTGGCCCACTGGTCCAGCGGCCCTCGGGATAGCTGCCGTCGAGCGAGGTGACGTAGAAATTGTAGTTGTTCTGATTGTCTTCCTTCTCCTGCGGGAAGGAGTTGGGGATCGGCATCGACGCTTCCTTGCCCAGTTCCTCGATCACCGAAAGCCACTGCTCCTGGTGCATCGTGTCGCGCGCGATCATGTAATGGAGCATCTTCTTCATGCCCTCGTCATGCGCGGCGTTGAACAAGCGTACCGCCAGCACGCGGCCGGTGCTTTCTGCGGCGACGTTGCAGTACATGTCGGCGGCGACGTTGCCGCTGGCGTAGATGTGGCTCATGTTGAACGGCACGCCGTCCGAGTCCATCGGCATCGCTGCGAGCCCGCTCGACAGCAGGTTCTTGTGGATCATGCCCTCGATCGCGCCCTTGGCGCTGCCGCCGCCCATCACCGCGCCGACGATCCCGTCCGCTGCACCTTCTTCCTGCAAGGACGTCGGCGCCTTGTCGAGATTGAGCGCGACCGCGGTCGCCAGCATTTCGATATGGCCGATCTCCTCGGTGGCGGTGTGGAGCAGCATGTCACGGTACTTGGTGGTCGGCGCGCGATTGCCCCACGCCTGGAAGAAATATTGCATGCAGACGCGGATCTCGCCCTCCACGCCGCCGATCGCCTGCTGCAGCATTCGCGCGAAAGCGGGATCGGGCTTCTCGACCGTGACGGGGTACTGCAAACGCTTGTCGTGATAGTACATGCTGGGCTCCCGGTTGACCGTGGAAGGCGCGGCGCGACGTCGCGCCGGTCCGTGGTCCTGAACGAGGCCAGGGCGCGCTAGTTTATTGCGCCGCGACAACGAAGACGTTGTTTTTGCATGATTTGGATCAAGTCGCCTTCCCTTGCTACAGGGTGGGAAGGGCTGCCGGGGCATGGAACGCATCGCGCCGCCAGCCCTTGTGCGTGGACGCATTTCGCAAGGAGCCGCGCATGACCTACCGCCCCGAACCGCCCTATGCCGAGCAGCAGCAGGCGATCCCCGGTCACACCGACCAGATGAATCCCCGGCCCGATCACGGCGAGGACAGTTACGTTGGTTATGGACGGCTGAACGATCGCAAGGCAATCGTGACCGGCGGCGATAGCGGGATCGGACGCGCGGTCGCACTCGCCTTCGCGCGCGAGGGGGCGGACGTGGTGATCAGCTACCTGAACGAGGACGATGACGCCGCCGAGACCAAGCGGCTGGTCGAGGATGCGGGGCGCCGCGCCGTGCTGATCGCGGGCGACATCAGCGAACCCGCACATGCGCGTGCGGTGGTCGACAAGGCGGTGGAGGCGTTCGGGCGGGTCGATGTGCTGGTAAACAATGCCGCACACCAGCAGACCTTCGCCGAGCTGGAGGACATCCCCGACGAGGAATGGGCCAAGACCTTCGCGGTCAACATGCATGCCATGTTTTATCTGTGCAAAGCCGCGGTGCCGCACATGCGCGAGGGGTCGTCGATCATCAACACGACCTCGATCAACGCCGACAAGCCCAAGCAGCAATTGCTCGCCTATGCGACCACCAAGGGCGCGATCCACAATTTTACGGCGGGGCTGGCGCAGATGCTCGCCGAGCGCAAGATCCGCGTCAATGCGGTCGCACCCGGCCCGGTGTGGACGCCGCTGATCCCGTCGACCATGCCTGCGGACGAGGTGAAGACGTTCGGGCAGGAAACCCCGATCGGCCGCGCGGCGCAGCCGGCCGAACTGGCGCCGCCCTATGTCATGCTGGCATGCGACGAGGCGAGCTACATCACGGGCGCGACAATCCCGGTCACGGGTGGTACGCCGTTCCTCTGAGCTAACCGAACGGAGCATACCGCGTGGCGGTGACCGACATCGCCACGCGCGTGTACGACCATAGCTGGCGCGTCGACCCCATCGTGCGCAGCCTGCTCGACACCGATTTCTACAAGCTGCTGATGCTGCAGATGATCTGGCGCGAGCACCGCGACGTGCGCGCGACCTTTGCGCTGATCAATCGGACGAAATCGGTGCGGTTGGCCGAGGTGGTCGACGAGCGCGAGTTGCGCGAACAGCTCGACCACGCACGCGGGGTGCGGCTCGCGAAGAAGGAGCTGATCTGGCTCGCGGGCAACACCTTTTACGGCGAGCGGCGGATGTTCGCGCCAGATTTCCTCGCCTGGCTCGCTGACTTCCGCCTGCCCGACTACGATCTGCGCGTCGCGGACGGGCAGTACGAGCTGCACTTCGAGGGCGCGTGGACCGACACGACGATGTGGGAGATCCCCGCGCTCGCGATCGTCAACGAACTGCGCAGCCGTGCCGCCTTGCGCGCACGCGGGCGGTTCGAGCTCGACGTGCTTTACGCGCGCGCGAAGGCGAAATTGTGGGAAAAGGTCGAGCGGCTGCGGCAATTGCCCGACCTCGTCATCTCCGATTTCGGCACGCGGCGGCGGCACGGTTTCCTGTGGCAGCGCTGGTGCGTCGAGGCGTTGAAGGAAGGGCTGGGCGCGCGCTTCATCGGCTCGTCCAACGTGCTGCTGGCGATGGACAACGACCTGGAGGCGATCGGCACCAACGCGCACGAGCTGCCGATGGTGTTCGCCGCACTCGCCGACGACGACGCGAGCGTGGCGGCGGCGCCTTATCGGGTGCTGGAGGAATGGCAGGCGCATTACGGCGGCAATCTGCGCGTCGTGCTGCCCGATGCGTTCGGCACCAAGGCGTTCCTCGACCACGCGCCCGATTGGGTGGCGGACTGGACGGGGTTCCGCCCCGACAGCCTGCCGCCGATCACCGCGGGTGAGCAGGTCATCGACTGGTGGCGCGCGCGCGGGCGCGATCCGCGCGGCAAATTGCTGATCTTCTCCGACGGGATGGACGTCGATTCGATCGAGACGACCTATCGCCATTTCGCGGGACGGGTGCGGATGAGCTTCGGCTGGGGCACAAATCTGACCAACGATTTCCGCGGCTGCGATCCGGAAGGGGGGCATGCGCTGGAGCCGATCTCGCTGGTCGCCAAGGTGATCGCGGCGAACGGGCGACCGGCGGTCAAGCTGTCGGACAATCCGTCCAAGGCGACCGGCGACCCGGCGGAAATCGCGCGATACCTGCGGATATTCGGTGAGGGCGGGCGGACGCAGGCGGCGGTGTCGGTGTAACGGTAACGTGACGCTACTTCTCAGGGTTCGGGGCAAGACAGCGCGACCTGCTCCCCTCCCTTTCAGGGAGGGGAGTTGGGCAAGTTCAGCGCAGCAAACCACGCCGCATAAGGCGTGTTGCGCGCCATGCGCCGGTTGAGGTCGGGTGCGCCGTCGTTCCACCACACCGGACCGCGTTCGCCTAACGCAACCTTCGCCGCGTGGACGCGCGCGCGGGCGGCGGCGACAGCATCGCGGTCGCCGGCGCGACCCGCGCTGCCGATGATGCGGCGCGCATCCATCAGCGCGGCTACCAGCTCGGCACGGCGCTCGTCCGACAGCGCAGGGTTGCTCCGCCGCCACAACCGGCCGCGGACCACGAGGTAGCGGCCGTCGGGCGTGACCGGCGCGGCGGCACGGTCAGTCGTGGCGCTGACGCCAGAAGAATGCCGCTGCTGCGGCAGCACCGATGGCTGCGACACCGCCCGCGACGACCGCGGCCTTGCGACGGCGTTCGGGATGGCGCCTGCCGCCCTCGACACCGCTCGCACCCGCAGGAGGTTCGTGGAGCGCACCCGACTTGTCCTCGCCCGGCTCGGCGCGGTCCGACCACACGTCCATGAAGCCGTTCATCATCGCGGCGCCGAGATTGGGTGCGGCGAACTGCCCGAGCTTCAACACGCATGCGGGTGCGCCCACCACGGTCGTGTTGCGCGGCCGCTTGGCGAGCTTCACCACCGCCTTGGCCACTGTCTCGGGCGCGAGCGCGCCCGGCGGCAGCGACAGTTTCGCGCCGGTGTAATTGCCCGCGTGGTCTATGCCGGGCGTGTCGACGAGGGTCGGGTAAACGTCACAGACGTGGATTTGCGGACGCTTCGACACTTCCGCGCGCAATGCCTCGCTGAACCCGCGCAAGCCGAATTTGCTGGCGGCATAAGCGGCGGCATAGGGCGTCGCGAAGAAGCCGCCCACCGAAATCATGTTGACCCAGGTGCCGCGGTCCTGCGCGAGAAAGATCGGCAACACCGCATGCGCGTCGTTCATGTGGCCGATGAGGTTCGCGTCGATGACGCGGGCGTGATCCGCCATCGGCACGTCGTGGTACTTGCCGACCACGCCGACGCCGACGTTGCTGAACCACAGGTCTATTTCGCCCAGGATCGCGCGCGCGTCGGCGGCGAAGGCGGCGACCGCGGCGGCGTCGGTCACGTCGAGCGTTCGCACCTCCGCGGTGCCGCCGGGGGCGCGCACCCGACCAGCGATGTCCTCCAGCCCGGCCTCACCGCGCGCGGCGAGCACGAGGTGCGCGCCCTTCTTCGCGAAGGCGAGCGCGGTTGCCGCGCCGATGCCGCTCGACGCGCCGGTGATGACGACGCGTAATCCAGGCTTGGAGGAGCGGCTCGTCATCGGCCGATCGCGTCCTTGACCGCGTCGGTCGCCTTGGCGAGCAGGCCCTTTTCGGCTTCCTCGGCCTCTTCCTTGGTCTTGAACGCCGCACCCTCGGGCTCGGCGGGGGGTGCGTAGACCGAGAACAGCTTCAGCGCCGACGAGCCCTTGTTGACGATGTTGTGCTGCGATCCCTTGGGAACGACGACCATGTGGTTGGGGCCGGCCTTGGTGTTGTGGCCGTCGATCGTGACCTGCGCGTCGCCGGTGACGATAAAGGTGGTCTGGTCGGCGGGATGCGTTTCCATGCCGATCTCCTCGCCCGCCGGGATGCTCATCAGCACCACCTGCACCTTGTTGTCGCGGTACACTTCCTTCTGCCACAGCTCGTTCTTGTTCGCGAGCTCGACCATGTCCTTGTTGAAGATCGCCATCATTCTTCCTTTCGAATGGTTGCGGGGAGAACGACGCAGGTCCGCGAGCGTTCATTTGCCCGGCAACAATCATTTGATCGGACGCGCGTGAAGTTTCTGGTGGTGGAAAGCGAGACGGCGGACGATCGTGCCAAACGGCGCGAGCGGGCCGGCAAGAGTTCGGGCGAGAGCTTCCAGGCGACGCTGGAGCAGATGGCGCCGGGTGCGGCGGTGACGCGGGTCGAGCCTGCCGACCCCGATGGCGATCGGATGGGGGCCGACGCGATCGCCGCGTTCGATGCGGTGTTCCTGACCGGATCGCCGCTGCACGTCTACGATGACGTGCCCGAGGTCGACCGGCAGATCGCCTTCATGCGCGCGGTGTTCAACAGCGGCGTGCCGTCGTTCGGCTCATGCGCCGGATTGCAGGTCGCGGTCGCGGCGGCGGGCGGGCGCGTGCGGCCGATGCCCGAGCGGCTGGAGGCGGCGATCGCGCGGCGGATCACTGCCACCGAAGCGGGGCGCGATCATCCGCTGCTCGCGGGAAGGGCGCCGGCCTGGGACGCGGCGGCGGTGCACACCGACGAGGTGGCGGAATTGCCCGATGGCGCGACGCTGCTCGCGTCCAACGGCGTGACGCGGGTGCAAGCGGTCGAAATCCGGCACGCGCGCGGCGTGTTCTGGGGCGTGCAATATCATCCCGAATTGAGCCCGGGCGAAATTGCCAGCGCGATCCGCGCGCAGGGTACCTCCTTGGTCAAGGCGGGGTTGGCGAGCGACGAGGCGGCGGTCGAACAGCGCGCCAGGTTGCTCGACCGCATCCAGCACGACCCCGACGATCACGCCGCGCGCTGGGAGCTGGGCGTCGACGACGAGTTCGCGTACGAGGATCGGCGGCGGCTGGAGATCGCCAATTTCCTCGCCGCCATCCCGTCGCTTCGCGCGGGCGTCTAGCGTGCGAGCAGATCGGCGAGCCGCACCGGTGCGAAATCGCGCGCGTAGACGCCGACATCGAACTGGCGCGGCACGGGTTTCAACCGGCCATGGCTGTGCCCGTGCAGATTGATCGCGCCGCGTGACTGGCCGTTCCAGGAGCGGAAAGGATAATGGCACAAAATGAGCCTGCGACCGTCCTCCTCCAACTCGGCGTAATCGGCGACGCTCGCCCAACCGGCGGCGGCGAGCGTCGCGTCGGGGTCGTTGTTGCCGCGGATCAGATGCTTGGTGCCGTTGAGTTGTGCCAGCAGCACGGCGACGTCGTTCGGGCGACGCGCGACGTCGCCGAGATGCCAGATCTCGTCATCCACCGCGATCACCGCGTTCCAGCGCGCGATCAGCAACGCATCCATATCGCCGACCGAGGCAAACGGGCGGCGTTGAATGTTGATCGTGCGATGATCGCCGAAATGGGTGTCGGCAGTGAAGAAGCGGGCCATCTACGACACCTTCAACATAGATCAGTATTCTTCCGGATCGTTTGTAAGATTCTGTTGCTGTCCGCGATAGGGCCGAAGCCGTATCAATGCCGCGGGACTCGGCAGAGGGGATTATGCGGCGGTTCGATTATTTCACCGGTGCGCGCGATCGTTGGCGCGCGGCCGCGGCATTGCGCGCCAAGCAGGTCAAGGTGGACCACGGCACCGACGCGATGACCTACGTCAAGGGGCGCATCGCACGCGCGCATTGGGCGAGTTTCCAGCGCCGCCGCTGGAATCTGATCCGCAAGTTGCTGGAGCGCGGCATGGCCTGACGCGGACTGTCGCGTCAGGCTGAGCGGATGGCCCCGCGTCACTTCGTTCAGGCAACCTCGAGCAGGTCGGCCAGATAGGGGTGTGACAATACGCGCTGGGCGTTGACTGCGCCGATCGCACTGTCGTTGACTAGCCGCGCACCCGCCACGGTACGGTAAAGCGCGACGCAGCGCTCGATCCGCCCGAACCGCGCACCCGCGGCGGCGGCGCGGGTGTAGAAGTCCCAGTCGTTGCAATTGTGGAAACTGGGGTCGAAGCCGTGCACGTCGGTCACGGTCGCGCGCCGGACGATCGCCCAGCTCGGCCCGATCACCCCGCCCGTCGTCAGCGCGTGGCGGATGTCGTCACCGAACCAGCCGCATTCGGGCGCCTGCGGTTCGCCGCCGTCCTCCACGCGCGCGAAGAAACCGACGACGATGTCATGACCTTCCGAACGCTCGAGCAACGCGCGCGCGGCGCCTGGCAACCACACGTCGTCGCTGTCGAGAAACGCGACCCAGGGCGCACTGCACAGCGATACGCCGACATTGCGCGCGTTCGACGCGCCGCCGTTACGCGGCAACACCGCCACCTCGACGTTCGCGTGCGCGTCGGCGAGCCGGCGGATCACCCGTGCGCTGTCATCGCGCGAGCCATCGTCGACCAGCACCACCCGTGTCGGCGCATGTTCCTGCGACATGACGCTGTCCAGCGCATCGGCAACTACGTGCGCGCGATTGTAGCATGGGATGACAACGTCATAGGCGGGCAAGGGCAGGTCGATGCAGTGATCGCGGGTCGGCAGGTACATGGCATCCTTTGATGGTTCGAGGGGGTTCTCGCGATGGGAACATTCCCCCAGCAGCTTTTTTCGAAGTCGGCGGAACCTTTTGCGAGATTGATGTAGATATAGCGCGCTGGCGTAGGATCGGAAAGCGTCCGGCGGGGTGGAAAGCGCAAGAACGATGCGGTCCGCCGCAGCTCCGCGCGTGCGTGCGGTTACGCAGTGGTCAGGCGAAAGCGCAGCGGCTTTCCCCCGCCCGATCAGATGGTTGCGGGGTTCCGCGTCAGCGCGGCATCACGCGCAGGATCGCCGCGGCTCGCGCGAGCGTGGCGTTGATCGCGGCGGTGATCGATGGGCTGGTGCAGACGATCGTCGGTGACGGATGGGGCATCGATAGGATCGGCAGGCCGGGTCGCGCGGCAGCGATCACCGGTTCGGCTTCGCGCGCGACGCGCCCCGCGAGCACGATGACGCGCAGGTACGGCAACGCCATGACGAAGCCGGGCAGAACGGCGAGCCCGTCGCGCACCTCGCCGCGGCGGAGCGGGCGATTGCGCGCGCCGGGTTCGTGCACGATCCATGGCACGGTATTCCACAGGATCGTATCGGCGCGCGGGATCGCCGCGTCGGCGAGAAACCGATGGAGGTTGCGAGCGGTGCCGGTCGCATTGTCGCGCGAGACGAACCGCTCCTCACCGTCGTTCGGGCCGAAGCTGGGCCCGGGTGTCTCGAGCAGGATCAGCAATCGTGCGGCGGCACCCCCGTCGCGCGGATCGAACAACGGCATACGGCGATGAGCTGCCCCCTTCTGAGTGGTCCATCGACTATGACAGTCTGGATCGAGG
>ERZ941605.142-NODE-142-length-21630-cov-2.741136_pt1 | contig 21630 bp, 19 predicted proteins | sample MGYA00520904_ERZ941605 | MGnify/ENA primary metagenome ERZ941605 (study PRJEB32759, sample SAMN07749870) | skin metagenome | biome: transportation; feature: city; material: polyester macromolecule | host: Homo sapiens | place: Hong Kong:TW line | collected... | reverse complement strand
GCATGCGATTGATGTCTTTAAAGTTAAAGCACTGGGCAATATGCAGCAAACGCTCCATGTACTTACCCAAGAAGTTGACCGCGCACAAACCTACCTTGACCGCACCAATCGCCAAACGGTGAGTGAAGTTGCCAACGAGCTGCAAATTGATGAGGAGAAATTGGGTAATATCAAACTTTAACCCCCGTTTGATTTGACTATGCGCAACCTCACGGATGATTGCGGTGTGTTTGCTGACACATAGCTTTAGTTACATGGCTTTAGTCAGACAATTTATTGGGTAATTTTGCAACCACTTGCGCGACCGTGTTATCCAGTTGACTGCTATCGCTCGGCATGACAGTGATATGAGCGATTTTTCGACCTTCGCGTTCTTCTTTATCATAATTGTGCACGTGCACGCCAGCGATGGCTAGGACTTCGTCCAGTTTTGGGTACTCTCCGATGACGTTCAGCATGACAGAGGGTTTGACGATGGCTGTGTCTCCCAATGGCAACCCCGCCACCGCACGCATGTGATTTTCAAATTGACTGGTTACCGCGCCTTCAATACTCCAGTGCCCTGAGTTATGCACGCGGGGTGCGATTTCATTGGCTAGCAATTTTTCAGCGCCGCCTTCAGAAGTCACAAATAATTCTAACGTCAGCACGCCCACATAGTTTAAATGTTCGAGCAATTTTTTGATATTACTTTGGGCTTGCTCCGTAAGGTTATCAACATTGGGCGCAGGTGCGGTTGATTTGGCTAAAATACCATTGCTATGTTCATTTTGCACGAGCGGATAATAGCGGATTTCACCGTTTTGGGCGCGCACTGCAATGATAGATACTTCGCGCTCAAAGTGAATAAAGCCTTCGGCAATGAGCGGCGCTGTTTTGGTTGCGTCGCCAAGTTCTGCCCACGCGGTGTCGATTTGGTCAGCGGATTTGACCACAAACTGCCCTTTGCCATCATAGCCCCCGCGTGTGGTTTTGAGTACCAAAGGTAGCCCCAATTTGTCGGCGGCGGCTTGGATATCGGCTTTGTTATGCACTGCCATAAAAGGCACGGTGGCGATATCTAATTGGTTAAATAAGTTTTTTTCATTTAACCGATCTTGTGCCACCGATAGCGCAAATGACGATGGGTACAAGGTTTTGGTCGATTCCAAAAACTGGGCAGGTTTGAGCGGGGTGTTTTCAAATTCTAAGGTAAAAATATCGCAGCTTTGGGCAAAATCTTCAAATTGCTCGCTACTAAACACTTTGCCCAGTAAGCGTGCCGGGCAATTGGCACTATCCTCCAAAAACACGCAGCGAATGCCCAGTGGCAACGCCGCTTGCGCCAACATCATACCTAGCTGTCCGCCACCTAAAATCCCAATGGTTTTGACAGGATAATTGGAATGATTGATGGTATAAAAATTGGCGGTTTGCATAGGCATGGTGGCGGCTCTTTTTGATAAGTGAAACACAGAAGAAAAATTATGGCTAATTATAAAGGATTTGCCCACAAATAAAAAATCCAAGCACAAAAAAACCCATAAGTCTTTAGTCTTATGGGTTCAACAAATCAATGCATAGGCGTTACGCCTTAACTATAATGCACGGGTTCTTCGTCATACACATTGGCATGCCACTGCGAGAGCTGCTTTTGCATTAAGGTTTGAATAGCCGCATGAATCATGCTTTGACCAATCAACTGGGTATCATCCCCCAACAGTTCTTTCACTTTGTCAGAAAATTCAATGCTTACCAAGTTTTCTGATTCGTCATTCGAGGTACGTAGTACCATTTTGCCGTCAGCTTGCTCAATAAACTCTAGCATCATCGCTTCTGCTTTGGCCTCTTTTGCCGCTTGCAGTAGGCTTTGGTAATCTGATTTTGTATCTTTTTGCATCGTCGCTCCTCAATCTTTTATCCGCCCCAGTGACTACTTTGGTTACTACCTTAGTAGCTATCTTATGAACTAAGCTTATGAACTAGGGTAAGCAACCTGTTAGTCACCCTATCATATCGCTTTAATCAACGTAAGCATGGTTTAACGCTTACATCTTTTTAGAAGCTTGTTGACAGCTTATTAACAGGGCTTGGCATATTGCATGATTATTAAAATGGCGACTTTAACGGTAAAAATCAAGCATAATTTATGATATTAACACAGCCACTACAATGCATAATGCTTAAGGGTTGCTGTGATAAATTATTTAGCGACCCGATTTAGCGACCCGGTGAACTTACAACAACTGCGGAAATACGCTTTTTAAGCCGCCAACAAAAATCTCTACCGCAACGGCCGCAAGTAGCATCCCCATGATACGATTGAGCACGTTAAGCCCCGTATCACCTAAAAAACGACTCACCTGCCCCGCTGCCATAAAGCTTAGATAAGTAATAATACTGATAATCAAACCTGCGGTGATAATCGCTAGCATATTAAAATAACTATGCCCGCTTGCGGCATAAATAATCACGGTAGAAATCCCACCAGGACCAATCACCATCGGAATCGTCAACGGCACCACGGCAGATGCCGCCCCTTGAAACGCCACGCCATTTAAATCCCCTGACTTGCCGACATGCGGTTTGGCAACATTGCCAGCGCCATTCATCATGCCAATGGCAATAATCAATACCAAGATACCGCCTGCGATACGAAATGACCCAAGCGAAATCCCCAACACCTTTAAGATAGGCTCGCCTGCCAACGAAAATATCGCGATGGTCACAAACACAGTAATGGCTGAAATCAGTGCAACTTTGCGAGTTTGTTGTCGATTGGCGTCTTTGGTGATATCAATAAATAACGATAACGCGGCAAATGGATTGACCAGTACCACCAGTGCCAAAAATATTTTTAAGACTTGAGATTCCATGAGTATTGACTAACTTGTTGGGTGAATATGACAAAACAGTTATGGTAGCATAAATTTAAGTCAGCAGGGTTACGCCGTTAATCCGCTTAGCGCTACCAATACGCAGGCTAAGCCTGCATGATGAACCCGAAATTAATGGCTCTCTAACGTTTGGGTGATTTTATCAAGATTTAAACTATCGGACATGGCATTAAAAATCTCATAGTATTTGCCTTGCTTGCGGTATAGTTCATCATGCGTGCCTGTCTCCACCACGCGCCCTTGCTCGATGACCACCAAATCATCAGCGTCAATAATCTGCGCGATATTGTGCGACACGATAATCACCGTGCGGTTTTGTTTGATTAAATCCAAACTGCGCTTGATTTGCTGGCTGGCAATGGCATCTAGACTTGCGGTCGGCTCGTCCAAAAAGACAATCGGCGGATTTTTGAGAAACATACGTGCCAGTGCAATACGCTGCTGCTGTCCACCTGACAAGGATTTGGCTTCGCTTTGGTAGCCTTTGGGCAGCTGGGTGATTTGTTCATGAATAGAGGCTTGTATTGCTGCCTGCTCAATCTGAGCCTGGCTGGCAGTTAAATCGCCATAACGAATATTTTCTTCAATAGTCCCGCCAAAAATATGGTTTTTTTGCAACACCAAACCGATTTGTTGGCGTAGCTCATGGGTATCATAGTCTTGCAAATCCTTGCCATCGAGCAAAATTCGCCCCTGCGTGGGCTGATAAAATTTTACCAACAGATTGATAATGGTGCTTTTACCTGCGCCACTCAACCCGACCAATGCAGTAATTCGGTTGCGCCGAATGCGAAAGCTGACATCTTGCAAGGCTTGGTTGCCGTTGGGATAGACAAAATCCACCTGCTGAAGTTCGATATCGCCCTGCACCGTCGCAGGATTGACACCGCCTACCACTTCGATTTGGCTATCATCTTCTAAGATATCAAAAAACCCTTCGGCATAAGTCAGCGCATCATTGACCTCATCATAGATACGATGCAACTGGCGAATCGGCGATGCCACGTTTTGAAACAACAACACATGAAACATAATCATGCCAATGGTCATCTGCCCATCAAGCACAAAATACGCGGTTAAAATAATAATCGCCACCACACCAATCTGCTCGATAAAGCTTTTGAGTGCATCATAGCCAAAGCCAATACCGCGCGTTTTGAGTTGGTTATCGGTCATCTCTTTTTGAATGGCAAAATGTTTTTGCGCTTCAATCGGCTCGCGGACAAAGGATTTGATCACGGTAATAGCGTTAATCAGCGAAATGATTTGCTCGCTTTTGCTCTCCCGGTAGTGGCGCATCTGCCGACGAAAGCCTTGCAAGCGCGTGGCTTGTTTTTGACTGATATAAAAATAAATCGGCACAATCACCAGCCCTACCATCCCCACCCACACATTGGCGCTAAACATCACTACCAACGCTACAATCGCATTGGCAAATAACGGCAACATATCAATAAAAAAGTTTTGCACCAAGCGCGTCAGACTACTGACACCCAAATCAATGCGCGTCTGCAGCTTACCACTGTCGTTATCAGGGTGGGTATAAAACCCCATGCGGTAACTTAAAATACGCGTCACGACTTTTTGCGATAAATCCCGGGATAAATTAATACGGATTTTTTCACCAAAATAGCGCTGTCCAAAGCTGATTGCCGCGTATAACAGTTCTTTGAGCAGTAGCACGATGCTGATAGTCGTGAGCAGTTTTGCACCTTCCTGCCACGGCTCGCTGAGCTTGAGAATCTCGGTCAAATGATCGACTGTGTAACGCAGTACAAAAGCATTGACCTGTGCGGCAAATGAACCAATCACCGTAAGTAGCAGCGTCGCTATGATTAATGAGTGATAAGGTTTTGCAAAAACGGATAATTTTTTGATAATTGACCACAGCACGGCGCCGCGTTCGCGTTTGTTGAGTGATGTCGGTGCAGGTTTGGCTGGCAGTGTCGACGTGTCAGGGAGCGATGGATTAGGGGATGGATTGGGAAGATTTGGCAAGAGTAGCTCACAAATGATTTTTCAATACGCTTGGTTATTTAATATCTTTGGTAAAGTTTAAATAAAACGAGTAAGTTTAAGGTAGTTGGTAATTGTTGCATTCTTGTCCATGCGAATCTTTGCACCACAAAATCATAAAATAATTTTATGATAATTAGTATTATTTATGAATATTTATTATGATTTGAAGCTTTTAGTGGCAAATACCTTTATACTGAGCGGACTTATTTTTACCTTTCCCTTTTTATCTTAGTTAATAGCCTATTAAAAGGATTTCAGCGTATGCCATTATCATATAAAGCCCCCCTGCGTGATATTCGCTTTTTAACCAATGAAGTATTTAATTACCCCGAACACTATAAAACCTTAAAATCTGGTGAAAATGCCGATCCTGAAACCGTGGATATGATGCTTGAGAGTTTTGCGGATTATTGTAGCAATGTGTTGATGCCACTGTACCAATCAGGCGATGCTGAAGGCTGCCATTTTGACAAGGGTGTTGTCACCACGCCAAAAGGCTTTAAAGAAGCTTATGATATGTTCGTTGAAGCTGGGTATCAAGCCATACCGTTTCCTGAAGAATTTGGTGGCTTGAATATGCCAATGTCTGTCAACCTCATCAAAAGTGAAATGATGGGCACGGCAAACTGGGCATTTGCCATGTATCCAGGACTGTCGGTAGGCTGTATGAATACCATCATGCAATACGGCACCGCCGAGCAAAAAGCCACTTATATGCCAGCCTTGGTAGAAGGTCGTTGGTCGGGCACCATGTGTTTGACTGAGCCACAATGTGGTACCGACTTGGGTCAAGTTAAAACCAAAGCCATTCCACAAGAGGATGGTACTTATAAGATTAGTGGTACCAAAATCTTTATTTCATCCGGTGAACATGACTTAACGGAAAATATCGTGCATATCGTTTTAGCACGCCTACCCGATGCGCCTGAAGGTACCAAGGGTATTTCGTTATTTATCGTGCCAAAATTCTTGGTCACAGAAAACGGTGACATTGGTGAGCGTAATCCCGTTAACTGTGGCTCAATTGAGCACAAAATGGGTATCAAAGCATCAGCCACGGCGGTACTCAACTTTGATAATGCGACAGGCTATTTAATCGGTGAGCCGAATAAAGGCTTAAAAGCCATGTTTACCTTTATGAACACTGCCCGCCTAGGTACAGGTGTGGAAGGCTTAGCGCATATGGAATTGGCTTTCCAAAACTCATTGCCCTATGCCAAAGAACGCCGCTCAATGCGTACCCTATCAGGTACCAAAGAGCCAAACCAAGTGGCTGATGCGATTATCCATCATGCCGATGTTGCGCGCATGCTACTCACCCAAAAAGCCTTCTCAGAAGGGGCGCGCTCAATGATTTATCACGCATCACGCTATGCTGACAAGATGTTTGAAGGAGCGATGCTCGGTGACGATGCTGAGTTCCACAAATGGGATGATAAATTGGGCTTTTATACCCCAATACTTAAAGGCTTCTTAACTGAACTAAGCATTGAATGTGCCAAACATGGTATGCAAATCTACGGCGGTCATGGCTATATCAAAGAATGGGGCATGGAACAAATCGCCCGTGATGCGCGTATCTCAACCCTTTATGAAGGTACCACAGGCGTACAAGCACTTGACCTACTAGGTCGTAAAGTGTTAATCCAATCAAAAGGCAAAGTGCTGCTGGATTACACCGCCAATATCATGAAATGGTGTAGTGAATACGCACTAGACAAAGGCATGCGTAAATTTGTTTGGGAATTGACCAAATACTGTGCAGAGTGGAATACCCTTACCACACGTATCATGTTGACGGCGCGTAAAGACCGTGAAATCGTCTCAGCAGCATCCGATGATTACTTAATGTACTCAGGCTACGTCATCATGGGCTATCACTGGGCACGTATGGCAGCGGTAGCGTATGATAAACTCAAAAATGGCGGCAGCGAAACCAAAGAATTCTATGAAGCCAAAATCAAAACCGCTGAGTTCTATTTTGAAAAACTATTGCCACGCGCCTCAGGTCACTCAGAGAGCATGTTGGCACCAAGCGAGTTAATGGCGATGGATTTAGATAGCTTTAATTTCCTAGACTAATGGGTTAAACTTGTTGCGCCATTTTGCAAAAAGGCTGCTCAACCTTAATGGGGGCAGCTTTTTTATTGCTCAAAATTTTAACACATACAAAAGAATTGATTATGGAATTTACTGCTTTTTCGCGCCAAGTCATTGAACAACTAGAATCGGATATCACAGCCTACCTCCAAGCCTGCAAGTTACCCTCGCCGCTGCATGAAGCAAGCCTATACGCGATGACCAATGGCGGCAAACGGGTACGTCCTTTACTGGTTGCAGCAACTTTTGCCACGGTAAAAACCGACAGCAGTCTTGCCCACCCATCCCATCAATTATCTAATGACGTGCGCCGTGCCATGATGGCGGTAGAGTGTCTACACGGCTATTCGCTGGTGCATGATGACTTGCCTTGTATGGATGATGATGCGCTGCGCCGAGGTCGCCCTACCACCCATATCGCCTATGGTGAAGCCGCTGCCATGCTTGCCGGTGACGTGCTACAGACCTTGGCATTTGAAGCCTTGACCCATGCGTATTTTGGTGAAAACAGTGAGTTTGCTACTCCGCTTTCTGCCACGTTTGCGCCACGGGCACGGCGGATGGTCATGGGGCAAATGCTGGATTTAAATGGCGAGCACCAACAGCTTAGCCAAACTGCGCTTGAAGCCATCCACCGTGACAAAACAGGCGCGCTCATTGAAGCGTCAGTCTTGATGGGTGCCATCTGTGCCAACGCGACTGACAGCGAGCGGCAAGCCCTCAATAGCTTTGCCCAGCAGATTGGTTTGGCTTTCCAAGTACAAGATGATATTTTGGATGTGACTGCCGATACCAAGCAGCTTGGCAAACCTGCGGGTAGTGATGAAAAATTGGATAAATCCACTTATGTGAAATTATTAGGCGTCGATGCTGCCAAAACCTACGCGCAAAGCTTATTTGATACCGCTAAAAATGCGGTGATTGCTGAATTTGGCGATGATAACTATTTGCTCGATTTGGCAGACTGGTTGTGGGCGAGAGACAAGTAATTATTTCTTTCTAAACCCAGCAAACAAGCCTTCATGGTTAATTTTTGGCATTTTCATGGTCACGGTGTTTGACAGCAAATCATGCAGCGCCAGTCCTTGCTTATTGACCCATGCGAACCAATAATTAAACAATAGCCCAATAAACATACTAAAATACAGCGCACCCACCGACTGGTGGATAAGATAGCCTATCATCCCGCAGACCACCGGCAATAAACAGGCGGCTAATATCCGCATCATCGATTGCCGCCAACTCAGCAATGAGCCATCACGGTTCATGGTTTTGAGCCGCCAAGTCTGCATGCCAAGCGTCTGCCCTGCCTTACGCCAAAATACCCCATAAAACCCGACCAGAATAATCACAAACGCAGGGATTTGCACAACATTACGATACCATAGCGGTAATGTCGCCGCTTGCTTCATATCCGTCCCTGCCAAACCTAGCAGTTTGGTACCCAATACAATAAGTAGCATCTGCACAAAAAACAGCATCGCCAAAATCAACATACCATCATACAGCATAGCAATCAGCCGAGTAGCCGCTTTTGCCATCACAGGTTGTTGTTCTGGCAATGGCGCTGATGGCATGGATTGCGGTTGGCTGTTGGTTTTAGCTGTTTTTAACATTGGGGTTTTGGTCTTAAGCATAGGTATGGCGGGCGAATGATGGTAGTGGTAGCGAAATTGTAGCCTAAATACAACCAAAAGGCTATGACTCAAACGCCAACTACAGACACATTAGCGCACGACTGGGATAAACGTAACTGGGATAAACATAACTGGGATAAACATAACTGGGATGAAAATGCCTTAGGCAAATTTGTAAAACAAGGGAGGACTAACGGCAAAATAACCCGCCGAGTAATATGAGGTATAAAAAAATAAGACATAAAAAAAATCGCCTAAACTCAAAGAGTGGCGATGAATTTTAACAAAGTAATTAGTGGTGCGCTTGGAGGGAGTCGAACCCCCGACCCTCAAGTTCGTAGCCTGATGCTCTATCCAACTGAGCTACAAGCGCTTAACTAATGTCTTCGTTTGAAGTGGGCGCTATTATAAGTTAGATTATTTATTTTGTCAAACTTTATTTTAAATAATTTTAAAACTAATTTTGCTTCAATAAATGGCGGTGACGGAGGGATTCGAACCCTCGATACAGTTTCCCGTATGCAGCCTTAGCAGGGCTGTGGTTTCAGCCACTCACCCACGTCACCGAATTGTTCTTACTTATCTATAACACCGTACAATAATTTTAGTCAATGTCGCCATTAACCTCAAGTATTGTGGGTGGGCATTATAACAAACCAATCCAAATTTGCAAGACTTTTTAAAAAAATTATGTGAGAATAATTGCAGCACCTTGGCAGTGGCACCGTGCCTACCTATAACCCAGTCGCTGTTTATGGCTCAGTCGTTATGTGATAATCTGTTTGAAAGTAATGATTAAAAAAACCATTTAAACAATCCTTTATGAGGATTGATAATCAGCCTGTGAGAATCTTATGTCAACCCCTGCTACCCTTGCCCCTATTTTAGCACCCAGCATGACACTGCGCCCCACTGTATTGTGTTTTTCGGGGTTGGATCCATCAGGCGGTGCAGGCTTGCAAGCGGATATTGAGTCGATTGGGCAAGCAGGGAGTCATGCAGCGATTGCCTGTACCGCAGTGACCGTTCAAAGTTCACAGCAAGTTTTTGGGTTTGAGGCATGCGCAAGTGAGCTGGTAAGGGCGCAAGCACTGGCGGTGCTCAATGATTTGCCTGTCAAAGCTATCAAGTCAGGGATGCTTGGCACCACTGACAATATTGCAATGCTCGCGCAGCTTTTCACCGATGGCAGTATTGCAACAGGTACGCCGTATGTGCTTGACCCGGTACTGGTGGCCAACAGTGGCGGTGCTTTAGGTGACAAAGACACTTTGGTGGCTGCCTTTGCCCAGTTGACCCCTTTTGCAACCCTAATGACCCCTAACAGCATTGAACTGCGTGATTTGACAGGCATCGACAATCTACACGCCGCCGCCAAAGATTTGTGCCAGCAAGGTGCCAAAGCAGTGCTAGTCAAGACGTCTCACGATAGCCAAGCCTCTGGTATCGAGCAGTATTTATACGTTAATGACAACCAAACCTGCCGACTGGCATACCAAGCGATTTTGCCAAGACTGGCGGGTGAATATCATGGCTCAGGCTGTAGTCTGGCAAGTTATATCGCAGGTCGCTTGGCACTGGGTGATGAGCTTGTGACAGCGGTACAATGCGCAGATATTTGGACACAACACGTGCTCAAAGTCGCTGACATTGTCCACCCTCATGGTCAAAGAATTCCCAAGCGCTTTCATTACGGCTCAATGCTAGGTTAGGCAAGCTACTATGGGGTTATTATTGGAGTGGTCGATTGTCAAGACGTTGCTATTGCAGCTAGGTGTTATCGCCCATTTTCTCATCACGCTTTGGCTAGTTGTGCGGGTTATTCAACAGCAGCGCCACCAAAGCGTGGCAATTGCTTGGATTGCGGTGTTATTTGCCCTGCCTGTTGTTGGCATCATCGGTTATATGTTATTTGGTGAAATCAATATTGGGCACCAGTACCGTAAGCGCAGTTTGATGGCGCAAAAATTACTGCGTGACTTTGCCAACGCTCAGCATATTGATTTTAATGAAATTTCCAAAAATTTAGACACCGAAGCACGGCAACTGAGCAATATCGCCCTACTAAAAACTGGGCTTGGCGTGTATGACCATCATACGCTGACGCTGATGACAGACGCTGACCATATTTTTGCCAGTTTATTAGCCGATATCCGTGCGGCAAACACGATGATTTTGCTAGAGTTTTATATTGTGTCGCCACAAGGCCGGGTGATTGAGTTATTAGAAGCTTTGATGGCGGCTACCCAGCGCGGCGTATCCGTGCATTTGCTCGCTGATAGCGTTGGCAGTCATGCGTTTTTTCGCAGTCAGTGGGTAAAAAAACTCAAAGCCGCTGGTGTTTTTGTGCATGAATCGCTGCCCGTAGGTTTGTTCAAAACTATTGTCAAACGCATTGATATCCGCAATCATCGTAAGCTGGCTATTTTTGACAACTGCTATGGCTATACGGGAAGTTTTAATTTAATCGACCCCGATTTTTTCAAACAAAACGAGCATGTGGGCAAATGGATTGATGTCATGATACGGGTGGAAAGTCATGATACCGTCAATTCGGTGAAAGCCATGGCACTTGTCACGACCACGGATATCAGCGCAGAAACCAACGCCAATTTTTCCGGCCTTAAAAAAATCGTTAATCGCTTTACCAAGTCGCTGTATATTGGGACCTCAAAGCTGCATCATCACAAATTAAAAACGTGACTAACGCTCGCGGGGTAGGTCAAAACGCTAAAACGCGTGTCGCTCAGCCGCCCCTGCTTAACATTTTGCCGCTGCAAAGCGACCTACAAGCTTATCCGTCAGTGAGTCAAGTCAGTTTGCAGCTGATTCCATCGGCGCCAGAATTAACGGGGCATGTCATCTACGAAACCTTGGTGTGTGCGATTTTTGCCGCCAAAAAACAAGTGGTTATTACCACGCCTTATTTTGTGCCAGATGATGCACTACTGCTTGCCATCACTACCGCTGCCAAGCGTGGGGTCAAGGTGATTTTAAATGTACCCAAAAAAGTAGATTCACTGTTGGTACAGTTTGCTTCACAGGCTTATTTTGAGCCGCTGTTGTCAGCAGGGGTGCAGATTTATTTGTTCAATGCAGGCTTGCTACATGCCAAGATTTTGTGCGTGGATGACGATTATTGCTTATTTGGTACCGTCAATATGGATATGCGCAGTTTTTATCTGAATATGGAGGTGAGTATGGCAATTTATAATCGTACCATGACCCAGCAAATGCTCACTTGCCAGCATGAATACCTGCAACAAAGTGAGCCATTACAGCGCGATGGATGGCAGCAGCGTAGCTTTGGGGCAAAATTCTTGGACAACGCTATTCGCCTGTTTAGCCCACTGCTTTAAAGCTTACTCATTTAATCATCGTTTGGGAAAGACTAGAGGGTTAATAGATAAACACCTACGGTTTGCACCAAGGTTTCTAGCAAAATAATCAAGAAAAAACCCAGCATAGGTGCCAAATCAAGCATGCCTGTGGCAGGTAATACTTTGCGAAATGGCTGAATAATTGGCTCACTAAGCAGGGTGAGCAGTCCAAAAATTGCTGGCATTTTTTGGGTAAAAAGCATCACCCAGCCCCCGATAAACGAGCCAATGATGATGTACTGACACATTCTTAAAAAATCAATCAGCAAGGTCACGGCCGCCACAAAAAACATCATGACAGGTGAAAAATGCCGCGATAGATAATCAACCATGGCTAAGTTCACCTCTGGCATATAAAACAGCCCAATATTTTGACTATCAATGCGCATCATGCCAAGCACGCCCCAAATAAAAATCATCCGCAGCAAAAATAGCAACACCAAACTTGCGGTATTGATTCTGCCATCGCCAAGGGTTGGGAAAATACGTCCAAACACATCGACAATGCGTGTCATACGATAAATGGGTTTGGCAAACGCATCTTTTGCAGTAATGCCAGCAAACTGCAGCATAAATCGAAAGAAAACCAGTATCATCGCCGCCGCGACGACGATATCAAACAACCCTGCCAAAAGATTAGTCATGCCCTGTTTTTATCCTTATTTGCTGCTTACACACTTGTTAACGATAAGCCGTTAAGATAGTCAATTAAAATTTGCTGTTGTAGCCAATGTTGTAGCCCATGTTTTAGCCAAGTCGAGTTATTTGCCAAACGCTTGGCTGAGCTCACGCGAGCGCTGCTCACATGCTAGCATGGCATCGGCAATAATTTGATGCATTTGTTTGGCATCCATCACTTCAATTGCCGCTTGGGTAGTCCCATTGGGCGAGGTCACTTTGCGACGCAGCTCAGCTGGCGTATCATGACTGGTCAATGCCATTTGCGCTGAGCCCAGTGCCGTTTGCATTGCCAAAGCCGTTGCTTGGGTTTGAGTCAGCCCCAATTTTTCACCCGTGGCAATCATGTTTTCTAACATATAAAAGAAATACGCAGGCGCTGACCCTGAGATAGCGGTCACGGCGTGCAGTAGGTCTTCGTCATCTACCCATAACACCAGTCCTGCCGCGGACATCACTTGCTGCGCAAGTTGCTGCTCCGCCTCGCTCACCCCGGCTTTCGCGTACAAGCCTGTGGCACCCATTTGAATCATTGCAGGGGTATTTGGCATCGCCCGCACTAGTTTGACTTGCGGTCCCAACCACTCGGCTAAGCTATCAGTACCAATCCCTGCGGCAATTGAAATAACCACTTGCTCGCCCCAGCTGTCTTTGACTGGTAGTAGCACATCTTTAATGACCTGCGGTTTGACGGCTAGCACGACCACATCAGCCTTTTCGATGGCGTGCTTGGTATCGTCGATATTGCTCGCATTGTAAGTATTTAACCCTTGGGCCTCAAAATCCGCTAACTTCTCGGCATCGGTTTCAACCACATGCAGTAGGCTAGTTGGTTGACCTTTTGCTAATAGCCCTGCGATGAGCGCCGATGCCATATTACCGCCACCAATAAAGGCGATATTAAGAGAAGTTGTGGTTGCCATAGATGTCCTTTGTAGTCATTTTTTGTGGGGTGATGAAAGCAGTTAGAAGAAAGCAGTTAAAGGGTTCGCCCTCGCTATTATTCGCAAATAAGTCTACCATACCTACTGCAAATTTTGATGACAAATTTACAGCGTAAATTGGTGTACATGGCGCAAATTCAAGCGATTAATGGCGGTTTGATAACCTTAATCCATGATAGCCTCAGTCCATGATAGTCTTAAATCAATGAAATTCACTCTCAAGACTGTCTGTCCAAGCCAAGTGCCACGGACAAGGCGCTTGGGTAGCCAAATTCAGCTCACTGGCATCTGCTAGCCAAACACTGATATTCGGCAATAATAAAGCGAACCGTTTTGGTATTTGGGATGCAATGAGTGCCTTTTCTTTGTTGTCATCCAGGATGACCACTTTGGCAAATTGTCGCTCCCAGCTAGGAATATCAAATCGTTGGCACAGTTTTTTAAACGATTGGTGAAACGATTGTGACAATAATTGAAAAGACTCATTGGGCAACACGGCTCTGCTAGCAAGCGCCAATTCTAGAGATAGCCCCACAGATAATTCCTCAGATAGCCCCACATCAGCAGTCAAATTGGCTAATACCTTGTTATCTGACTTGCTATGAATCGCCTTCACATAATAGGCATCAAGGCGGTATAACGTATCGCGGTATTTTCTAATTTCAATCCCCTGCCACTGCAAAATCGCTTGCTGGTCTGTTTGCGCTGATTGTAGTAACTGCTCAATTTGTACAATCAATTGCCGAGTGGGGGCAAATTTTTGTGAGCCTTTGACCCAATGATGCAATAGGTTAAAGCGTCTGGCTTGGCTCAGTGATTGTAGATTGGGGATATGCAAACATTGCTGATGACTTGTCCAGCCATTTGACCACTGGCATAGCGCCAAATCTTGTTGATATTGCTCTTCGACTATACGCTGCGCTTCGGTTAGGTTTTGCTGGGTGCGGGTGATATTTTGCACTACTTTATGAAAGCGCTCATCAAGGAGTGGCAAAATCTGATTACGTAAAAAAGCGCGCTGATTAGCTACGCCAAAATTGGTAGGATCATCGATATAAGGGATATGTTGCGCCGCTACAAAGTCGCTAATCTCATCACGGGTTACCCCGAGCAACGGACGCCATAACCAAATGGGTTTGCCAAATTCGTGTTGCACCCCAAATGCCGTCATACCTGTCAGCCCTGCCAACCCTGTCCCTTGGCATAGGTTCATCAACAAGGTTTCCACCTGATCGTTGGCGTGATGCGCCAAGGCAACAATGGCATTTTCGCCTGCAATCTGTATGATGGCATGATAGCGGGCGGTTCTGGCTTGCTGTTCATTGACTTGCTGCTTGCTAACTCGTTTTTCGTTGACTTGTTGTTCTTGGCTGATTGTGCTATCGGCGGCATAAACTTGCTGCGATTGCCAATCGATACAAACGCTGTCATAGTCGATGTGGTGCTTGTGGCAATAGCCTTCTACCAGTTGTTGCCAGTCATCACTGACTTTTTGCAATTTATGATTGATATGAATGACATGAATCGGTAGTTGTAGCTGCTGACAGGCGAACAGTAATGCCATCGAGTCTCGCCCGCCACTGCATGCAATATAAATTTTAGTGGCAGCCTTGGAGTGCGTGTTGATATGAGTTTGATAACTTTGTTTAATCGCTTCAATGACAGGTGACATACGGACAGGTGACATACAGACAGATGACATAGGGATAGACGACATAGTGCTCAAGCTCATGCGGCGAGAGAAAAACAGTGAGATAAAACAAATGCGATAAAATAATGGGCGCCTCAATAAACGCCCATGGATCATTAAAATAGGTTAAATCACTGACAATTAAGCAGAGGCTTTTGGTAAGGACACCGTAGAATTAAAGCTCATCAGTTTTTCATAGCGTTGTTGCAGACGCGTTTGCTCATCAAGCTTTACTAGCAACGCTAGCTGTTGCTCAAGCGTGGCTTTAAGGTTGGTCATAGCCACATCGCTGTTGATATGCGCGCCCTCGCCTTCCCCAATGACTTCATCAATCAAGCCAAGGGATTTTAAATTTGCTGCACTGAGTTTCAACGCCTCACTGGCTTGGGGCGCTTTTTCAGCCGTTTTCCACAAAATCGATGCACAACCTTCAGGCGAAATCACCGAATAAATGCTGTTTTCTAGCATATTGATACGATCAGCGACGCCAATCGCCAGTGCACCGCCTGACCCCCCTTCACCGATTACCGTGGCAATCACAGGCACATTCAATGATGAAAATACCGCAATACTTTGGGCAATCGCTTGGGCTTGACCACGCTCTTCTGCACCTACGCCAGGATATGCGCCTTGGGTATCGATAAAGGTCAGCACCGGCAATTTAAACCGTTCTGCCATTTGCACCAGTCTAACTACTTTGCGGTAGCCTTCTGGGTTTGCCATACCAAAATTGTACTCAATACGCTCACGGGTGCTGCGACCGCGATGTTGACCAATCAGCATGACAGGCTGGTCGTTAAACATCGCCATGCCCCCCAAAATCGCTTTGTCATCGGCATACGCGCGATCCCCTTGCAGCACATCAAATTCCGTGAACAGCTGGTTGGCATAATCCAAAAATAATGGTCGTTTTGCATGACGTGCAAGCTGTACTTTTTCCCAAACACTCATTGTCGTTATTCCCTTGTTTTATTGCGACTGTTGTCATCTTAATATCGTATGACAGACCTAAGCTCTTAATTTAAAATTTAAAAATTTGCTTAGCTATTTACTTAGCTGTTTATCTAACTATTTACTTACCCAATAGCTGGCTCATAAGTGGCAACGGATAAGCTCATGCCCCACTTTTGCCAAATATCAATTTCATCTTGCAAATCTGATAGCACAAGACTTGCGTTATCATCCGCTAAATTTACCGAAACTTCCCAAGTATGGTTATCTTTAGCCGCTAGCTGAATCGGTAGCGTATCGTGTTTGCTACGGCTGTGATGCACCAGTACCGCTAGGCGTAAAATCAAAGTTAAATACACCAGATTGTCACCGCCCACCATTTTGACTTCATCAAAACTATCAGGTTTTAATTTACGGCGATGGTGCATCACGAGCTGCGACAAGCGTGTTTTATCGACTTGTGAGAACCCATCAATATCCGAATTTTCCAGCAAATAGGCACTGTGCCTGTGATAGCTACTATGGCTGATGGCAAGACCAATTTCATATAAATAGGCACCACGGCGAAGTAAATCCGCGTCTTCTTCATCAAGCCCCAAGCGATTTCTCACTTGGTCAAACAGCTGCTGCGCGGTACGTACCACACGTTTTGCTTGTTTTCTATCAACCGAATAACGCGTCATCAAGGCTTGTACACTGCGATCGCGCACATCTTCACTGGCAAAACGCCCGAGCATATCGTACATGACGCCTTCGCGCAGCGCACCATCTGAATAAGAGATGGTATCAATGCCCAAAACATTCATCGCTGCCAACAGCACCGCGACACCAGCCGGCAGCACTGCTTTACGAGTGTCTTTAATATCGGCAAAATCAATATTGTCGATATGTTTTGCTTTAATCAGTAATTTTTGGATTTCTTTGACACCGCTGTAGGTTACCCGAGCATTTTCATCGGCAAGCCCAAGTTGCAGCAAAATTTGATTGACCGCTTTAATCGTACCACTTGAGCCCGTGACACTGTCCCAACCCGTTTTTTGGTACAAACGGCTAATGCCAAGCACTTCTTTTCTCGCCGCAGCAATCGCTTTTTCAAACGCTTTTTCGGTGATAGCGCCGTCAGTAAAATAGGATTTGGTAAAGGCAACACAGCCCATCTGTAGGCTTTCAGTCAAAATCGGGTCAAAGCCTTTGCCAATAATAAACTCCGTGGAACCACCGCCAATATCAATCACCAAGCGTTTATCGGTACTGGCATTGGTATGAGAAACTCCCAAATAAATTAGACGCGCTTCTTCTCGTCCAGCAATGACTTCCAAGGGTTTGGGTAAAATTAAATTGGCTTGTCGAATAAATTCATCCGCATTCTTGGCTTGGCGCAGGGCATTGGTAGCCACAATCCGTAACCGCTGTGGGGAAACAGCGTCTAGTCTTCCAACAAAACGGGTCAAACAATCCAGCCCGCGTTTTTGTGCCTCAAGCGACAAATAGTTGTTTTCATCAAGTCCAGCGGCAAGCTGCACTTTTTCTGACATTGATGCTAATTTGCGTACTTCCCCATGGTCTAACCGCGCGATGGCAAGATGAAAGCTATTTGAGCCAATATCAATGGCGGCCATAAGTTCGTTGTTAGCAAGTAAGTCAGGCATATTTCACTTAGTGTCGGTTAAAGTCAATAATTCGATTAAACACCATTTTACGCATTTTCACCCCTGAGTAAAAGCCATTTTATTGCAACTGCCATTTTCGCCTCCCCCCATGCCTGTCCATCGATGAAAAAAATTGACTTTAATATTTTCTAAAAACTTCTATCGTTACAATCATTTAGATACAATTAATTAGATACCATTAATGTTTCTTATCATAACTATCAAAACAATTAACCATAGCCATACCCTGTTTTGGGGTTGTGTTATGCTAAGATGACCCTATCATAATAATCACTATAAATTAATTTGCCGTTGGGTGTCTGTTTAATAGATTTCACTATCCTATCATTGTTTCTATCACTTCAATGTTTCTATCACTGTTTGATTGTATCCAATATTAAGATTTTTTTATTAGGCAAAAACAAGCACTGGGCAAAAACAAGCGTTTGGGTCATTACTTAACCGTAATCCAAAACCTAACAGTTAACAACATCAACACGTAGGAGTTACTATGTCTTCAGTTATTCATGCCGATGAAGGTACTTTTGAAAAAGCAGTACTACAATCAGATACCCCAGTATTGGTCGATTTTTGGGCAACTTGGTGTGGTCCATGTAAAGCCATCGCCCCTGTATTAGACGAGCTTTCTTCAGAATATGAGGGTAAAGCGCGAATCGTTAAAATCGACGTTGAACAAAATCCAAACCTAGCCGCACAATATGGTATCCGTAGTATCCCTACCTTATTTATGTTTAAAAACGGTGAAAAAGTGGATGCCACTATGGGCATGCAACCAAAAGCCCAATTGACTGCCCTTATCAACAAACACTTATAATCGCTAGGGTAAGAATCACTAGCGTAGGTTAAATTGAATTTTTATATTGGTAACGGTATATTTTTTTGATAATTACCAGTGAGATTCGCCGCGATTTTGATACTTGTGAGTAAAAAAATCGCGGTTTTTTATGCCCATACATTGACAAATGAATATGTCAAGTCGTATAGTGTGTCTCACAAAATAACTATCTTATCGATATGCTTAACGTTACGTTAGCAGGCATTTACTATTATTTGGTTTAGTACTTGGTATTGTCTGTTTGCAACGCTCAGTTAATCATTTCAAACGTTTCTAGTTTTTTCTCTTTATATTCTCTTCACACCCTACTGTCTTAAAACGATGCAGCGCCTTTGCTCGACTCACGTTTTGAGGTGGTTCAAAATTAGTTATTGATGATTTACCTATGAATTTGACTGAACTCAAAAAAAAATCGATTGCTGAATTGTTGTTGATTAGCGAGCAAATGGGTCTAGAAAACATGGCCCGTAGTCGCAAACAAGATATCATTTTTGCTATTTTAAAAACCCACGCCCGAAACGGTGAAGCTATCTATGGGGATGGCGTGCTTGAGATTTTGCCCGATGGCTTTGGTTTTTTACGATCGTCGGAAGGCTCTTACCTAGCGGGTCCCGATGATATCTATGTGAGTCCAAGCCAAATTCGCCGTTTCAATCTCAAGACGGGTGACTCAATCGCAGGGACGATTCGCCCACCCAAGGATTCTGAGCGCTATTTTGCCCTATTAAAAGTTAACGAAATCAACTTCGACACCCCAGACCGCTCTCGCCACAAACTGATTTTTGAAAATTTAACCCCACTTTTCCCCACCCAGCAGCTTCGCTTAGAACTGGGTAACGGTACCACAGAAGACTTAACCGGCCGTATCATTGACTTGATTGCCCCGATTGGTAAAGGTCAACGCTCAATTATTGTCGCCCCACCAAAAGCGGGTAAAACTGTACTGCTACAATCTATCGCGCAATCCATCACCAAAAACAACCCAGAATGTTATCTCATCGTGCTGCTCATTGACGAGCGTCCTGAAGAAGTGACCGAGATGCAGCGCACGGTGCGTGGTGAAGTGGTCGCATCGACCTTTGATGAGCCGCCAACCCGTCACGTACAAGTCGCCGAAATGGTGATTGAAAAAGCCAAACGCTTGGTTGAGCACAAACAAGACGTGGTGATTTTACTTGACTCCATCACACGCCTTGCCCGCGCTTACAATACTGTATTGCCTTCATCGGGTAAAGTATTGACTGGTGGGGTGGATGCCAATGCCCTAGAACGCCCAAAACGCTTTTTTGGTGCCGCGCGTAATGTCGAAGAAGGCGGTAGCTTGACCATTATTTCAACCGCTTTGATTGACACAGGCAGTACCATGGATAAGGTGATTTATGAGGAGTTTAAGGGGACAGGTAACCAAGAAATTACCCTTGAGCGAGACATTGCCGAAAAACGGGTATTCCCTGCCATCAATATCAAAAAATCGGGCACTCGCCGCGAAGAGCGGTTGATGGATGAGGCGATGCTACGCAAAGTATGGATTCTGCGCAAACTGCTACACCCCATGGATGAACTACAAGCCACTGAGTTTTTGCTAGAAAAACTTAAAGACTCAAAAACCAATGATGAATTCTTTGAGCAAATGACGCGTAAAGATAAATCTTAATTGTGTTAACTCCTAATCGTTTTAATTAGCTGACTTATAAAAATAAAAAAGCTCAACCTGGTGTTGAGCTTTTTGTTGGCATCTTTTTTATTCGCCTGCTTTGGGCTTAAATCGCACCGCTACTTAAATTGCACCACTAAAAGTATCGCATTGGTTGATATCACCCGATTTTAGACCGCGTGAAAACCACGTCATACGTTGTTGACTGGTACCATGGGTAAAGCTATCAGGGACAGCGGCACGACCACTGGCTTGGGCCAAACGGTCATCACCGATTTGCTCCGCCGCATTAATCGCTTCTTCAATATCGCCTTGCTCTAAGAATTGAACACGTTGTTGGTTACGGTTTGCCCAAACACCGGCAAAACAGTCCGCTTGTAGCTCTTGACGCACTGATAAATTGTTGGCTTGTGCTTCAGTGGCACGGCGACTGGCTTCATCCACTTTTTGGCTAATACCTAACTGATTTTGTACATGGTGACCCACTTCGTGAGCAATCACATAAGCTTGTGCAAAGTCACCTGCTTTACCTTGGTTTTGTGCATCACCTGAGCCATTTTGGTCACCTGTAATACCCAATTTTTGGCGCATTTCTTGGAAAAAACTGGTATCAAGATAGACGCGTTGGTCAGCAGGACAATAAAAAGGGCCTGTGGCTGAAGAAGCGTTACCACAACCTGAACGTACCATACCATTAAATAATACTAATTTAGGCTGTTGGTATTGCATATTGTTTTCACTAAAAATTTGACCCCACACTTCTTCTGTGTCTTTTAACACCACTGAGGCGAATTTTTGGTCGCGGTCAGCCGTTTGCTGGTCAAGGGTTTGTTGACCACTACTATTTCCACCTGTGATTGCAGAACCTGTTTGCATAGCAGTCATAGGATTCATACCAAACACTAGCCACAGAATCAAACCAATGATAATACTACCGATACCGCCGCCTACAGCTTTACCGCCGCTGACCAGTACATTTGAACTACCGCCACGATCTTCCCACTTCATACCAATACCTCCTTAAATATTGTCTTGCTTTTATAATATGCTCATATAGTTTGCTTATTTTGGCATTGTAGCATTTTGCCTAAAAATTACTGTGTGAAATCGTAGTTTTATACAGATTTTTGAAAATAAACCCTAATAATATGCAACTAATGTAACTTATCTACCCATCAAAGCCTTAGAAATCTTAT
>ERZ941605.141-NODE-141-length-21677-cov-27.148275_pt1 | contig 21677 bp, 20 predicted proteins | sample MGYA00520904_ERZ941605 | MGnify/ENA primary metagenome ERZ941605 (study PRJEB32759, sample SAMN07749870) | skin metagenome | biome: transportation; feature: city; material: polyester macromolecule | host: Homo sapiens | place: Hong Kong:TW line | collected... | reverse complement strand
CGAGCGCGTCGACCGACGGGCGGTCCCACGGGGTGCACATGACCTCGACGCCGCGTGCCCGCGCGTGGTCGAAGGCCTCGAAGAGCTCGGCGTTCGCCAGGGAGAACTTCGAGAGGAGGTCGAGGGTGTACTGCGGCCCCAGGTCTTCCCCCGCGCTCGACCCGTCGCCCTGCCGGTAGAGCGCCTTCATGTCGCGCATCTGGAACTTCACGCAGTCCGCACCCGCGTCCGCGGAGACGTCGACGAGGCGCTTGGCGAGCTCGAGCGAGCCGTTGTGGTTGATGCCGATCTCGGCGATGAGGAAGGCGGGGTGCCCCGGTCCCAGGGTGCGGTCCCCGATCCGCACCGTCGCGCGCGTCGCCGGGGTGGTGTGCTGCGTCATGCGTCGTCCTTCGCGCGTTCAGTCGTCTCGAAGTGGTGGCGTTCCTGCGCGAGCAGGAAGGCGTCGGTGATCCGCAGGTCGACATCGGTGTCGATGTCGACACCCTCGACCTCGTCCATCTCGAAGAGCGCGATGCGCCCCCCGAGCCGGTTGCCCAGCTCCCGGTAGACCCGGGTCCGGGTGACGTAGAGGGAGCCGGTCTCCCGGAAGCGGAGCTGCTCGCGGGTGAGGTCCTGCCTCCGCGGGCGGGCCGACACCTCGTAGTCGGCGCGCGGCGGGTCGCTCGCCCACCACAGGAAGGGCGCCTGCGGTACGACACCGACCATCGAGTCGACACCCGCGGTCTCGAACTCGCGCAGCGCCCGGTCGAGGGTGCCGTCCATGCGGATCGGCGACGTCGCCTGGAGGAGCATGACGACCTCCGGCGCGCGGTCGCGGGCGGTCATCTCCTCGATCGCGTGGAGGACCACGGGCTCGGTCGCCGTCGTGTCCTTCGCGAGCTCAGCCGGTCGCAGGAAGGGCACCTGGGCGCCGGCGTGCCGCGCGATGCGGGCGATCTCCTCGTCGTCGGTCGACACGACCACGTCGGCGCGGCCGTCGCCGACGGCCCTCATCGCGAGCGCCTGGCGGATCGTCCACTCGATGAGCGGGCGGCCCGCGACGGGCAGGAGGTTCTTGCGGGGGATCCCCTTGCTGCCGCCGCGGGCGGGGACGAGGAGGAGGACCCGGGCGTGCGGCCTGTCAGTCACGCTTCCCCCAACCGGTCACGGACGACGGTGGCGACGACGTCTGCAGGGCGCGGGCCCCCCGTGAGGGGAGCAGGAGTCGGATCGTTCCCGTACCGGGTCATTCCGTAGCGCTCCCAGAAAGCCACGAGCCACGCGGGCGGCCTCGGTAGATCCACCCATGCGGGAATGCCCCGCGCTGCGGCCTCGAGCACACCGGTCGAGAAGACGCTGACCACCGGAGCGTCGACTTCCCGCAACGGCGCGCCCGACCGATCGATCTCGATGCCCCGCCCCTCCATCCACCGGTGGACAAGCCGCGAGAGGCGGTCCGACTCGCTCGGATGGGGACGGTACCGTGCGCCGGTTCTGGCACAGAACTCGCCCGCGGCGCGAGCAAAGGTTCGGCGGCCGAGCTCGGCGCCATGCATCTGGCCGAGATAGACGGGGCGCGCCTCAGCGTTGACCGTCGATGTTGGAGGACCGGCTGCTGCTTGATGCAAGAGTTCGGAGCCGACGACGATGTGATCCACATCGCCCCGACCGCTGCACCAGTACTCGCCGTCCGCCTCGGTCCACGCGAGCAGCGTGCTTCCGGGAGGGAGGGGGGGCGCCGACGGGGTGATCAGACCGTGTTGTGCGACGAGCTCCGCGAGACCCCTGTCGATGGCGATGGCGTGAACCGCCCGGCCCAGAGGTAGATAGAAGCCGTCCGTGAGCACAACCTGCACGGACGGCGGGACGACGTCCGCATCGCCGAGCACGACCTCTCGCTCGGACCACGCCTCGCTGGTGAACCCAGGAATGGCCCGTCGGTCAGTCGTCAGGATCGCCACGTCGCCTTCGGCCATCCCGAGGACGGGTTCGATCAGGCTCAACGTGAGCGCCGGCTTGACCGCTTCGAGTACGACCAGTACGCGGGGCTCCTGTGACGCGGTCAGCAGTCTCGCAATGCGCGGGGAGGCCGGGACGAGCGCCGCCCGCACCCGCCGGACCGGGTGCCGCCGAACCTGCCAACGGCTCCACGCGTCGATGTCGACGGGGTGCTTCAGGTCCACAACGCCTCCAACTGACGGACCCGGTGGGTGAAGGTGTGCTCGGCGAGGGTTCTCCGTCGTCCCGCCTCACGAATTGCTCGAGCCCACCCCGGATCCCTACGACTGCGTTCGTAGCACTCCACGACCTCCTCGACGTCGTGGAAGACGAGCACCTCCGTGCTGGGCTCATAGAAGGCGTCGACGTCATCCCGGTCGATCAGCTGAAGAGCCCCCGCGCCGCAGGCCTCGAAGGTCCGCATGGTGAACCCGTCGTTCACGCTCGAACCGTGGATGTTCAGGGTAGCCGTGCTGCGGGCCATGACCCGGTGGGCCTCTTGGAGGTCCACCTCTCGCGCACCGGGCACGTCCGGCGCCCCGACACGCCACGTGCGCGCCCGGTCGACCGGGTGCGCACTCCAGTCCCGGCCGTAGGCACGCACCGGAACGCCTCGCTCGACGAGCCCTCTCAGAAGCTCTTCGCGGTTGGGGTACCGGGCTCCCGCGAAGGTCACCTCGGGACTGCTCCCCCACTGCGCCGGTGGCAACGGGTCTCGGTCCTCGTACGCGAGCGGAACGTAGTCGGACCGCAGCCCCAGGCCGGCCAGCGCTCTGGTGTCGTCCCGGCTGTAGCTGCCCGCAGCACCGACGCGCACGAGCGTCTCGTCCGCGTACTCCATCCTGCTGAGCTCGTCGTACAGCCACAGGCAGCACCGTGCGCCGCTGGCCTCGACCGTGTCCCAGAACTCCTCACCCAGGACGTCTCCCTTGATCACGAGCACGACCTCGGGCCGCGAGGCCCGCACGATCTTGGCCGACTCCTTCGTGAGATCGCGCCGCATCCGCTCCGACCCGTTCAACCCGAGGCGGTCGGCACCCTCGTACCGCACCTTGTTCCGCAACTTGGCCCGTACACCCTCGAATGCGTCGTACGCATGGACCACCGGCTGGTAACCCAGGGTGGCGCAGGCGCGCGCGATCGGTTGCCAGTACCCGTGGAACGCTGGCGTGACCAGAAGGAGTCGGCTCACGCGTGCGATCCTCGGACCGGACGCGCGGGCACACCGGCGACAGTCGCTCCGGCCGGGACGTCCTTGGTGACGACCGCGCCCGCGGCGATGGTGGCGCCATCCCCCACCGTCACCCCTCCGAGAATGATCGCCCGCTGACCCACGAAGACCCGACTGCCGACGCGCACCGGCCCAGTGGGGACGACCTCCCGACGGTCCTCCCGACCGTGATCCCCGGAGCCGATGTACGCGCCCTCGGCAACGACGACGTCGTGTCCGATGTCGAGGCGATCGATGGCGTGGACATGCACACGCGGTGCAAACGACACGCGATCGCCGATGCGCAACGGACCGCCGCCCTCCTCGACGTGGAACCAAGCTCCTTCGCGAACGACACAGTCGTCGCCGATGTGCATTCCGGCGACACCCTTGAGAATCATCGGCGCGACGATGACGGTTCGGGCGCCAAAGGACGCGAAGGCGTGCCGGTGAACGGTCCGAGAAACGACCACCCCTCGGTACCACCGCACCGTCGGGGGGATCTCGGAGAGCCGGGACACCACGTTCACCGGATCATCCTACGATCGAGCCCGGTGCGCTGTTCGCGCTTCCGAGCGACAGGCCCTCAACTAGCATCGACACGTTTGCAGCGCGTATCGCACACGTGAAGGGAACACCGTGACCGACGACCTCATCCGCGGAGCGACGATCGCCATCACGGGCGGTACGGGGTCGTTCGGTTCCACCATGGCCCGCCACCTCCTCGACCGCGGGGTGGAGCAGGTTCGGGTGCTCAGCCGCGACGAGGCGAAGCAGGACGAGATGCGGCAACGCTTCGGCGACCCGCGGTTGAGGTTCTTCATCGGGGACGTCCGCGACGCGGGGAGCGTGACCAATGCCCTGCGGGGCGTCGACTACGTCTTCCACGCGGCCGCGCTCAAGCAGGTCCCCAGCTGCGAGTTCTTCCCCGTCGAGGCCGTCCGGACCAACGTCCTGGGCAGCCAGAACGTCATCGCCGCCGCGGACCAGTGCGGCGTGCGGACGGTGGTCTGCCTCAGCACCGACAAGGCCGTCTACCCCATCAACGCGATGGGGATGAGCAAGGCGCTCATGGAGAAGAACGCGCAGGCCTTCGCGCGGAACAACCCCGGGTCGGAGACGACCGTCGCGATCACGCGGTACGGCAACGTCATGTACTCGCGCGGCTCCGTGATCCCCGTGTTCGTCCGTCAGCTGCAGAGCGGCAAGCCGCTCACGGTGACCGAGCGGACGATGACCCGCTTCCTCATGTCCCTCGCGGAGTCGGTCGATCTCGTCGAGCACGCGTTCGCCCATGCCCGCCCCGGTGACCTCTTCGTCCGGAAGGCGCCGGCCGCCACCGTCGAGGTGCTCGCGGCCGCAGTCGCGCGACTGCTCGGCTTACCGGACGCGGAGATCGCCCACCTCGGTATCCGGCACGGCGAGAAGCTGCACGAGACGCTCGTGTCCCGGGAGGAGATGGCCAAGGCCGTGGACGAGGGTGACTACTACCGCATCCCCTTGGACGCACGGTCGCTCGAGTACGAGCTCTACCTCGAGGACGGTCAGCCGGGTGTCGCCTCGATCGACGAGTACACATCGGCCTCGACCACCCAGCTCGACGTCGAGGGGACGATGAGGCTGCTCGGCACGCTCCCGGAGATCCAGGCGATCCTCGAGGCGACCCGGTGAAGATCCTCCTCACCGGCGCCCACGGCTTCCTGGGCTGGCACACGCGCGTCCGGCTGCGGGCACTCACCGACCACGAAGTCGTGCCGGTCGGACGCGACGAATGGGCGGACCTGCCCGCTCTCGCCCAGAGTTGCGACGCAGTCGTCCACCTCGCCGGGGTCAACCGTGGGGAGGCCGAGGACGTCGAGCACGGCAACACGGCGCTGGCGCGTGACCTCGCCGCCGCGCTGACGGCGATGCCGTCCGTCTCGCGCGTCGTCTTCGCGAACACGATCCGGGCCGGGGAGCCCACGCCGTACGGCCGCGGCAAGGCGGACGCCTCGACCCTCATCGCGCAGGCGTGCGCGGAGCGGGGCACCACGTACGTCGACCTCCGGCTGCCCAACCTCTTCGGGGAGCATGCCCGGGCGAACTACAACGGCTTCGTCGCGACGTTCGTCGAGCGGGTCCTCGACGGCGACGAACCGGAGGTCGAGGACCGGCCGATCGCACTGCTCTCGGGTCAGCGGGCTGCCGCGGCCATCCTCGACGCGCTCGACGGCCCGGGCGGGGTGAGGGAGCCCGAGGGACACCCGACGTCCGTCGGCGAGGTGCTCTCCCTGCTGAGGGAGTTCCACGCGAGCTATCAGCCTCGGGGCGAGATCCCCGACCTCTCGAGCGACTTCCGCATCGATCTGTTCAACACCTACCGGACCGCGTCCTTCGCCCGCCGGCAGGCCATCCTCCTGACGCCCCACGCCGACGCGCGCGGGCACTTCGTCGAGACGGTCCGCTGCCGCGGCGGCGAGGGCCAGACGTCCTTCTCCACGACGGTGCCGGGCGTGACGCGCGGCATCCATTACCACCTGCACAAGATCGAACGGTTCGCCGTCATCCAGGGCCGGGCGAGGATCTCCCTGCGCCGCCTGTTCCACGACGAGATCGTCGACGTCCACGTCACCGGCGACGAGCCTGTTGCCGTCGACATGCCGGTGGGCTGGGCCCACGACATCACGAACACCGGCGACGACCTGCTGCTCACCCAGTTCTGGAGCCACGAGCTCTTCCGCCCGGAGGCTCCCGACACCTACCCGGAGCCCGTCCGACGCCCGTGAGCGCGGACCCGACCTGACGGTCCGTCAGCGGCGGCCCGGGCGGTGGATCCAGGTCATCTCGCGCCGGAAGGTCCGCAGCGGCGTGGTCGGCCTTCCCGCGGTGGCACGCGCCGCGCCCCACCCGAGGTTGACCACGCTGGCGGCGGTGAGGGCTGCGCGTTGCCGCCGCCTGCCGCCCCACTTCTGCGCGTAGCGGGCTCGCCCGTCGACGAGCCAGGCGCGGCGGCGGTCCCCGTCCCCGGAGGAGACCCCGCCTTCGTGGACGGCCTGCACCGTCCCGCAGTAGACGCTGGGCAGGCCCCGCTCGCGGAGCCTGCGCTGGAGGTCGACCTCCTCTGCGTTCATGAAGAAGCGCTCGTCGAATCCACCGACCGCCCGGAAGTCCTGCGTCGGGATCAGCAGGACGGCGCCGACGAGCCAGTCGACCGGGACGGTGCGGCCCGGCACTGCGCGGGTGTCGTGGCCGACGGCCTCGTGGAGCAGGCGGGTGTGGCGCCACCGGGCGAGCGGGACGAGCCACTCGACCGCCTGGTGCCGGACGCGGGGGAAGTGCCGAGCGGTGTGGTCGGGCGATCCGTCGGGAGCGGCGATGGCCGGACCGGCGACGCACGGTTGCCACGGCGCGGCGGCTGCGACGAGGTCCGCGACGAAGGTGGGCCCGATCTCGAGATCGGAGTTGAGGACGAGCAGCAGGTCCCCGGACGCGGCGGCCGCGCCGCTGTTGACGTTCGCCCCGAAGCCTCCGTTGCGCTCCCGACGGACGACGGTCACGCCCTCGGTCTGCGGGAACGGCTGCGGGGAGGCGTCATCGGAGACGACGACCTCGAGGTCGGGGCCGCTCGTCTGGGCGCGCAACGCGTCGACGAGGGCGAGCGTCGGGGCGGGGTCGCCGTAGTGCGGGATGACGGCGCTGACGCGCTCCGTGCCGGGGCTGAACATCGCGGGCCACCTTACGTCGCCCGCACCCCCGCCGTGGTGAGAACCAGATCCTCGACGGCGCGGGCGGTCTCGGCCCAGTCCCCGACCCGAACCGCCCCGGTGCGGCCGGGCGGGTCGGCGATCGCTGCGGCGAAGCGGTCGACGTCGGGGGGAAGGAGCAGCGCGTGGCCCCCGCTCGTCTCGGGGATGGCCGCGAGGTCCGAGGCGATCACCGGGCAGCCGCACGCCAGCGCCTCGGCGACGGGCAGGCAGAACCCCTCCTCGAGGGACATCGTCACCAGCGCCTGCGCTCCGGTGTAGAGCGCCGCGAGCTCCTCGTCGCTCAGGCCGGTCACGCGCACCGCACGCTCCGGCAGGTCGCTCGCCGTCAGCTCACCGCAACCGACGAGGACGAGCGAGGCGTCGGTGCCGGACCGGCGCCACGCCTCGATCAGCGACGGGACGTTCTTGTGGGGCTTGGCGTTGCCGACGTAGAGCACGTACTCGTCGGGCAGCCCGAACCGCGCACGGACGGCGGAGACCTCCGCCTCGTCCCGCGGGCCGAGGTGGGGTGCGACGCCCTCCCCGATCACGTGCGTCCGCCCCGCGACCGCCGGACCGTACTCCCGGGCGAGGTCATCCGCGGTCCAGCGGCTCACCGCCACGACCGCCGCGGCCGCCCGCACCGCACGAGCGATGACCGCGCGGTAGGCGAGCCGCTTGGGCAGCGAGGCACCACCTGGATGGCGGTGGAGGATGAGGTCGTGGACGGTGACGACCGTCGGCACGGGCGTGAGGACCGGCACGTTGAAGTGCGGCGCAAGGAAGACGTCGAGCCCCAGGCGTCGAATCAGCCGCGGGAGACGGACCTGCTCGCCGATCGAGTAGTGGGCCACGTCGGCGACGACGACCCGGTGCGGGGTCGGAACGTGCGGCCAGGCATCGCGGTCCCGGACGAGGACCGTCCACCGCACCCGCGGCTCATCCTGCGCCAGGAGCGCGGCGAGAAGCTCGGAGGAGTAGCGCGACAGCCCGGTCCCGGTACCGATGAACCGCCCGTCGAAGCCGGCCTCGCACAGCGTGGTCGTTGGCACCTGGCGAACGTAGCACCGGCCACCTCGCCCGGTCCGTGAACAACCCACGGTCGTGGGCCGTAGGGTCGATGCGACAACTCTCGAAGGAGAATGCATGAGACGGCTCGTCGTGGCCCCTCACATGGATGACGAAAGCCTGGGGTGCGGAGGGCTACTGGCGAAGTATCCGTCCGAGTGCTCGGTCCTTGTCGTGACCGACAGCGGGTCCACTCGCGCCGCCGAGCACGAGAACGCCATGGCCGTCCTGGGGATCCGGCAGAGCGAGTGTCTCGCCTATCCCGACGGCCGGGTCCACGAGCGCACCGCCGAGCTGGTCCGCGACCTCGACGAGGCGCTCGCGCGTCTGCGCCCCGACGAGGTGTACCTGCCCTACCCCTCCCTCCACCAAGACCACATCGCCGTGTACGAGGCCGGCATGAGGTCGTGCCGGATATCGATGAGCGTGGAGCACTGGGTCCCCTCGACCGTCCTCGTGTACGACATCGCCGTGTACGACCTGAACCTGTACCCGTCCGACCTTCGGTGGAACGTGTTCGAGTCGCTCTCCGCGGATGAGGTCGACCTCAAGGCGAGGGCGTGCCTGGCGTACCAGACCGAGATACCCACGGACGCCCACCCCATCAACGCGGTCCAAGCCATGGCGAAGGCCGTCGGGAACGCGCGTCTGCTCGATTACGCCGAGCAGTACGCGCTGGTGCGGCAGGTCCGCCGATGAGGGTGGCGATCCATCAGCCCGACCTCCTGCCCTACTCCGGCTTCTGGTTCAAGATGGTCGAGAGTGACCTGTTCGCCATCGCCGCGCACGACCAGTTCCAGAAGCACGGGTACCAGCGGCGGGTCGCCATGCGCGACAGGTGGTGCAGCCACCAGCTCGTGGGCAAGCCCTCGCTGATCCCGATCAGCAGCGTCATGGTCGTCGAAGGGTGGCAGGAGCGGATCTGCGCAACGATTCGCGGTCGCTACACGGGGGCTCGGCACTACCGGACGAGAGGGCTCGAGCTCGTCGAACGGATCGGCGCCTGCACAGCGGAGCACCTCCACCAGGTCAACCTGGCCATGATCGAGGTCGTGCGGGAGATGCTCGAGATCACCACGCCGATGGTCGTCGTCGAGCCCCCCGAGACGTCGGGTACACAGCGGCTGATCGACACCGTGACCGCGCTGGAAGGGACCGAGTACCTCAGTGGGTCAGGGGGCGCGGCGTACATGGGAGACGACGCCGCAGAACGCTTTGCGGCCGCTGGGATCGAGCTCCGGTGGAGCACCCATCGACACCTCACCGGTGACTCGATCGTCACCGTGCTGCTCGACCATGACGACCCGCTGGCCGTCATCCGCCAGCGCGCCTAGGACGACCGGTCCCTCAGCGCACGCTTCCGGGCTCCCGCCCAGGTGCGCGCGGACAGCACGGCCCGTCCGGCCCTGCTGCTCGGCCCTCCGTGGGCGCTGTAGTGCTCGACCTCGGTGGCGTCCCTCACCAGCGCAGGCGACCCCGGAGCCTGCAGCTGCGCGAAGACCTCGACCGACCGGCGGGCGGTCACCTCGAGCCCGTAGCTGCGTTGGACGAACGCTCGCGCCGCCGCAGCCTTGCGCTCGAACGTCTCGCGGTCCTCGTCGAACTCCCGCATCGCTTCCTCCACCGCGTCGGCCATGGCGAGGACGTCCGACTCCGCGATCACCCTGGCGCGGCCCTCACCCATGTACTCCGCGGCGCCGTGCCCCGTGAACCCGACGACGGCCGCGCCCGCGGCCATCGCCTCCGCGCCGGGCAGGCCGAAGCCCTCCCGCTCGGCTCCGCTGAGGAAGATCGCGGCGTCACCGAGCGCTCGGGCCACACCGTCGCCGTCCATCCCGTCGATGAGGGTGAGATCCCACGCGTCGAGCGACCCACGGCGTCGGAGCACCTGCACGACCGACCGGAGGTCCGCTGCGCGCCGTCGAGGCATGAGGGCGATGGTGCGTCGTTTCGTCCGGGGACGGAACCGCTCGGTGTCGATCCCCACCGGGACATGGTGGACGGGGAACCCGTCGGGGACCACCTCATTCAGGAGCGCCTCGAGCGACGACGAGACGGTCACGGCAGCGACCGCGCCCGGCCACCCCGGGTAGGCCCCGACCACGGCTCGGTCGAACTCGGCGTCGAAGAAGATGAAGTCCGGGCCTTGGACGAGCATCACGACGGGAAGACCCCCGACGAGGAAGCTCCACCGGCCGCCGCCGACCTCGGGCATGACGAGCAGGTCCCCGGGCGCGAGCACCCGACGGTCGGCGCGGTCCACCGGCGCCTCGAACTCCAGGCCCTTCGGCAGGGGCCCGCGGCCGCCGTGCCACACCACGGCATCCACACCCGCCGCATCCAGGACCTGTGCCATGTGGTGGATCACCCGGAGACCCCCGCTCGCGTGCGGCAGGTCCGGAGCCATGAAGTAGATCACGCGTGAACGGTACCGAGCAGACCGTCCCGTCGACCCCCGAGCGTCAGATCGCGATACCGGTCCCGCTGAGACCCTCGGCGATGTCGGCCCACATCCGAGAGGTTGACCAGCGCTCGCGCGCCGCCCGTCGTGCCCGATCCGCCACGTCGGCCCGTTCTTGGGAGCGCACCGCCCGCCGCATCGCCGCTCGCAACGAGTCGGGGTCTCCGGGTGCGTAGAGGAAGGCGGTGACCCCGTCCTCGAAGTACTCGCGCATCGCGACGGTCGCGGCCACGACCACGCAGGCACCGGATGCGGCCGCCTCGAGGGCGACGCTCTGGCCTGTCGGGTAGGCGAGCTCATGGGTCGGCACGACCACCGTCCGGGCTTCCCGCAACAGCTGTGAGTACCGGCGATGAGGAACTGCCCCGTGCAGGGTGACGTTCGAGGTGGGCACCCCTTTCCCCAGACGAGGCGGGGGACACACCACGTCGACGGTGAGCTCCGATCCCTCGATCGCCCGCCAGAGTGTCGCGTAGTCGCGTCCCCGATCCTGCCCGACCGTCAGGAAGGGGATCGATCTCGCTGCTGCGGGATCCCCTGTGTAGAAGTCCACGTCCACCCCGTACTGCACGTCGATCAGACGCCCCGGACCGATGCCGGCGTCCAGGTAGATCTCGCGCTGGTTGCTGCTCCAGAAGACGAAGCGGTCGACGGCCGCGTACGCAGCGACGAGCTCGCGGCGGTCGGAGGGGCGAAGGTGACGAAGCTCCTCCGCGAGCCAGCAGGTCAGGGCGATCACCGGCCTGCGCCGGTATGGCGACAGGGGCATTCGTGCAAGGGTGCCCGCGGCGCGCGCGTGCTGCTCGAGAGCGCAGAGAACGACATCCGCGGACAGCGCACGAGGCAGTCCACGGGCTGCCGGTTCCATCGGGACCCCTGACCGGTGGCTCCACACATCGAACGCCTTCTTGGCGGGGCCCCTGGTCGCGAGGCGCGGCCCGATGACGCGATGACCCCGCTGCTCGAGCTGCTCGAGCCCGTACGGCAGGGCCGAGGCCGCCTCTCCGCGCCGGTGGGACGCTCGCCATCGCCGCAGGTCGGCGTCGGTCAGGGCCAGCACCGTGCGATGCCCGATGTCGCTCATCGAACGCGACCGATGGGGGTCGTGCCCGCGTCTCGGGCGGAGAGGTTGGCCAGCTCGACCAGCCGGGCAAAGGCGGCATTCTCCCGGCGGACCTCGTCGAAGGTCCCGGAGGCCACCACTTGTCCGTCCGACATGAACGCGATCTGGTCGCAGTCGCGCACCGTCGACAGCCGGTGGGCGACGACGACGACCGTGATCGACCCGCGCAGGGAGGCGATCGTGTCCGTGACCCGCCGCTCGGTCTCGTTGTCGAGCGCCGAGGTGGCCTCATCCAGGACGAGCAGGGTGGGACGTCCGTACAGGGCCCGGGCGATCCCGACCCGTTGCCGCTGTCCTCCGGACAGGCGCCCCCCGCCTTCGCCGATGAAGGTGTCGACACCGTCGGGCAGCTCGGTGACCAGCTCGTCCAGCTGCGCTCCCCGGATGGCATCTCGCAGGGCGGACTCATCCACCTCGTCAGCAGCGATGCCGAACGCGATGTTCTCCCGCAACGTTCCCTCCAGGAGGAACACCTGTTGGGGCACCAGGCCGATTCCCGCCTGCCAGTCGTGCGTGAACCCGGCGATGTCCTCACCATCCGCCAAGATCCGACCGGCGTCGGGCGGGTGGAGGCCCAGGACGAGGTCGACGAGGGTCGACTTGCCCGCACCGCTCCCGCCGACGAGAGCGACGGAGGTGCCCGCCGGGATCGTCAGGCTGACGTCGTGCAGCACGTCGCGGCGGGACGCGGGGTACCGGAAGGTCACATGGTCGAGCTCGACCTGCTGCCGCAGCGGCCGGGGCGTTCGTTCCCCGAACCGGACTCCGTCATACGCGCGGGCGTCAGCAAGGTCTTGGCGCACGATCTCCATGGCCCACCGGCCGCCGCGCACCAGGTTCAAGGCATTGATCACCCGCACCAGCGAGGGCAGGATCCGGAACCCCGCTGCAGCGAACACCCCGACCGTGCCCAACGCCTGGCCCGGTGGCTGGGTGGCGAAGACGAAGGCGGTCATGAGACCCACCCCAGTGATGAACAGGACCTCCATCACGTACTTGGGAAGCTCTCCGACGTAATTCATGACTCTGGTCGCCTGCGTGGCGGTCGTCCGGGCATCCTCGAACGCGTCGAGGAAGTAGTCGCCACGGCCGGTCAGCTTGATCTCCCTGATCGCGCCCAGAGCGTGGAGGGAGGAACGAAGCGTCCCAGAGCTGGCCTCTTTGAGTTCCTGGCCCGCCCGACGGACCCGCGGCTGGGCGAACCGTTGGAAGAGAGCCGTCGCGAGGCCGAAGTACAAGACCGTCAGCGCCGCGGGGACCGGAGCTGCTACCAGAAGGAGCACGAGCATCGAAGCGATCGTGACAAGCTCGACCAGAGCAACCATGGCGCCGCTGACCACCGAGGTGTACACCCGGGTGACCGCTTCACTCATGTCCCGGACCAGGTCCGCCGTGGGCCGCCGCTGATGCATGGCGAAGGGCGCGTGCAGGAAGTACCGCAGCACTGCCGTCGAGGCATCGACCTCCCGCGCCGCGATGGCACCGCTCATCCACCACCGGAAGGCAGCCCCGAGCGCTGCCTTGATGACGAACCCCGCGAATACCACCGTCCCCAGCCGCAGGGCCAGCGTGTTCCGGTCCCCCGCGTCGAGGATGGCTGAGGCTCGCGCCAGCAGGCCGGCGTTCATCGGTTCGCCGGCGAGAACCTGGACGAACGGCGCGACCGCGGCCACTGCGACGACGTCGAGAAACCCCAGGAATATCGATCCGGTGACACCCGTGGCGACGATCATCCGCCCCGATCGGTCGAAGAGGATCCCCATTCCGGGTGGAATCCCCAATGTGCGGAGAACGACGGACAATGGTCTACTCGCCACGCTTCCCCCAGCGACTTGTCGCCCGCGCACGAAGCCGAGTCGCGCGCCGGATCAACCGATCGCGGCGACGTGCGTACGAAGTGTAGTGACTGATATCCACCGAACTTTGGATCAGGGAGTCCGACCCTTCCTCCTGAAGCCTTGCAAAAACATCCAGCGCAGCCATTCTCATATTCCTTGGATCATACCGATCAATGATGAATCGCCGGCCAGCATCGGACTGTTCTGCGAACTCGTTCGGATTGTTCTCGAAGAGATCGATCGCACGCTCCACTGCGTTCGCCATCTCCAACAAATTCCCCTCCGGAATGATGTCGGCACGACCCTCGCCCATGTATTCCGTTGCACCGTGGCCCGTGAAGCCAACGACTCGAGCGCCGGCAGACATCGCCTCGGCTCCAGGGAGTGCAAAGCCTTCGAACTCAGCCCCGCTGAGAAAAATTGCGGACTCACCCAAAGCGCGGGCGACCGCGTCGCGCGACATGCCGTCGATGACCTGCAGGTCCCAGGTCTCGAACACGCCCCGTGCGCGAAGGATCTGAACCACCCCGTTGAGCTCCACCTGTCGTCGCCTAGGCATGAGCGAAATGACGCGGCGCTTGGACCGAGGCCGGAACACGCTGCTGTCCAGGCTGACGGGCACGGAGTAGGTCGGGAACGTCGTCGGGACGACTGCCCGCACGAGGTCGTAGAGCGTGTCCGATGTCGTGATCGCCGCCTTGGCGGTCGGCCAGCCCGGGTACGGGTGCCCCCCCCCCCGCGGAATCCAAGGGGGTGCCAGCGACAAAACCCCGCGGCCCCTGCACCAACATCACCACGGGAAGCGCTCCCACCAGAAAACTCCAGTAGGCGCCGCCGAATTCAGGCATCACCAAGACGTCGCCGGCCCTGAGAGTCCGCTGGCGACCGGCCACAACCGGTGCAACACGATCGGCTACTGGCGGAACCTTTCCGTGCCATACCGTCGCGTCCATGCCGCTTTCCACCAGCGATTGCGCCAACGAGTGGATCACGGTCACACCTCCGGGAGGAGTGCCCTCGACGTCCGGCGCCATGAAAACAATCACTGCAATATGGTACGTCAGTCGGGGGCATGACAGGACAAAACCCATCCCCTACCAGGTCACGCCCCCTCCGTCCGACGTGCTCGGCATCGACAAGGGCGCGGCCCGGTCACGCGCGGCGAAGACCGCCCCGTCGACCTGGGCGCCCTCGGAGCCGGGCCGAGACGGAGCGGACCGCACCACCACTCGGTACGGTGACGGCATGGATGAACCTGCACTCACGGCGAGCGTGGTGATTCCGACCCACCGTGGTGCGCAGCGACTTCCTCGCCTGCTGGCCGCCTTGGCGCGACAAGACTTCCCGGGCCGGTGGAATGTCGTCGTCAGCGTTGATGGCGTCGTCGACGACACCTTGGCGACGATCGACCGGCATCGCGCCGATCTCGCCCTGGTGACCGTGGTCGAACCCACCGGGCGGGGAGTCGCGGCGGCCCTCAATCGCGGTTTCGAGGCGGCTGACGGCGACATCATCATCCGGTGCGACGATGACCTGACCCCCCGGCCCGACATGGTCCGTCGGCACGTCGAGCTGCACGCGAGGGAAGAGCTGCTGCTGGTCAACGCGGCGTGTCGGGACGTCGCCGTCCCGACCCCCTTCGGCCGTTCCTATGGGTCGGAAGCGGCCCGCCGACGACGGGGCATGGCGTACGCGCGCCCAGAGGATCTTCGGTGGATCGACTGCGCGGCGCACGTCTCGCTCCGCGCTTCCACCTGGGCCCGTGCAGGTCAGGGCTACGACGTGCGCTTGCCCTACGGCGAAGACAGCGAGATGGCGTACCGGTTGAGCCAGGCAGGCGTACGGATCCATCTGGCGCCTGAGCTCGAGATCGAGCATCGCGGCGCACCGCGGCTGGCCGCGAACAGGGTCCCGAGAGCGTTCAACGCCGGGGCGGGTCAGCGCCTCTTCGCCCACCTCCACCCGGAGGCGGTGATCCCGAGCAACGGTGCGCCCCCGGCGACGGTCAAGGCCCGGTTGTGGGCGGCGTCGGTCCGAGTCGGGGCCTGGACCCTGCGCGGGCCCGGCGCCTTCCGGCAGGTCGGGCGGTGCCTTGACAGCATCCTCCCGTTCCTCCCGAGGGCGGTCGGGTTCCGCGCCGTGGCATGGGCGGTGGAGACGGCTGGCCGGTCCGGCCACGACCACGGTCCGGACGACCTCTTCGTCCTCACCGGCCAGAAGGAGCACGAACTCCGCGCGGAGGCGTCCTCGCCGCGCTAGCGTCGACACGTGAACTTGCTGCCGATCGTCGAACGTGCGGTTTCCCACCGGATCGGACGCGCGATGGCGCTGCGCTCCGCCGGTCGCGGCGCCGGGGGCACGCTGCCCCCGTCGCGGGCACGTCTTCGGCGATTCCTGGCGGCCAACGGGGTGCTGCCCGAGTGGGTCGCGATCAGCCGGAACGACGGGAGCACGTTCCTGATGACTCCCGGGCGGCCGCTGGATCTTGTCGTCGAGATCATCTGGACGCGGGGTTCGCTGGCCTTCGAGGAACCACTGCCGGCCATTCTGTCGGCTCTGCCCCTCGGACCTGGGTCGGTCGCGGTGGTTGGCGCGAACTCGGGGTACTACGTCCTCCTGCTCGCCGCGAGGGCGCCAGTCATCGCCTTCGAACCGTACCCGCCAGCGCGCGAGCGTCTCATGACCAACCTCGCCGCGAACCGGATCGAGGTGGACGTGCGGCCCGAGGCGGTCTCGGATGCTGCAGGCCGTCTACCGCTCTTCGCGCCCATGCAGTCCGCGGACTGGCCGCTCGAGTCGTCGGCCTCGCTGTCGGTCGAATTCAAGGGCGCCGACCGCGTGACACGCGGCCCGGAGGTCGACGTCGTACGGTTCGACGATGCCGTGCCGTCGCCGGTCTCACTCATCCTGGTCGACGCCGAGGGGGTCGACATGCAGGTGCTCGCGGGGGCAGACCGGACAGTCCGGGAGTCTCGTCCGTATGTGGTGGTGGAGATCGAGGAGAAGGACCGGACCGCGCTCGAGACGTTCGCCGATCAGCATGACTACCTGCCGCTGCGACCCACTCCCGCTGGTCTGTCCCGCTCGGACGGGACCCGACCCGGAACGGTCAACCACGGGGACGTATGGGTCACCGTGCTCATCCCCCGGGAGCGGATGTCCGAGGCGTCCGACGCGCTCACGGCCGCAGGCCTGTCCGTCGACGGGGATTAGCAGCCCGGCGCGGCGAGCGCGAGCTCAGCTGTGGGGCGTCTTCTGCAGCAGGCGCAGGAGGTAGTCGCCGTACCCGCTCTTGCGCAGCGGCTCCGCGCGCTGCCGGAGCCCCTCGTCGTCGATGAAGCCCATCCTCCAAGCGACCTCCTCGGGGGCCCCGATCTTGAGACCGGTCCTCGCCTCGATGGTCCTGATGTAGCTGCCCGCGTCGCTCAGGTCGTCGAACGTCCCGGTGTCGAGCCATGCGGTGGCGCGGGGCAGCGCCTCGACGTGGAGACGGCCCTCGTCGAGGTAGGTCCGGTTGAGATCGGTGATCTCGAGCTCTCCGCGGGCCGAGGGCTTCAGTGCCTTGGCCCGCTCGACGACGTCGTTGCCGTAGAAGTACAGACCCGGGACCGCGTAGTTGCTGCGCGGCTGGGCCGGCTTCTCCTCGAGGGAGGTGGCGATGCCATTGCTGTCGAACTCGACGACACCGTAGGCCTGCGGATTCCTGACGTAGTACCCGAAGACCGCAGCACCATCGACGTCAGCGAACCGTCGCAACCGCGTCCCCAGCCCCGGCCCGTAGAAAAGGTTGTCCCCAAGGACGAGTGCTGAGGGCCCACCGGCGAGATGGTCCTCGCCGATGACGAATGCCTGCGCCAGACCGTCGGGGCTCGGCTGGCGGGCGTACGTGACCGAGATGCCGAACTGCGAGCCGTCGCCGAGGAGCCGATGGAACTGGGGCGCGTCGTGCGGGGTGGTGATCACGAGGATGTCCCGGATCCCGGCGAGCATGAGGGTGCTCAGCGGGTAGTAGATCATCGGCTTGTCGTACACCGGCACCAGCTGCTTGCTCACCCCGAGCGTGATGGGGTGCAGCCGCGAACCCGTGCCCCCCGCAAGGATTATTCCGCGCATGGCCTCGATCGTAGGCGGAGAGCCTCTACGTTGTTGCCGTGCAGCGTGTTCTGGTCACCGGCGGCGCCGGCTTCATCGGCAGCAACTTCGTCCACCACCTCATCGCGCACACCGATGCGACGGTCACGGTTCTCGACAAGCTGACGTACGCCTCCTCCGAGGCCTCGCTCGAGGGTCTGCCCGGCGACCGGGTCGAGCTCGTCGTCGGCGACATCTGCGACGCGGGCCTGCTCGACCGGCTCGTCCCCGAGCACGACGCGGTCGTCCACTTCGCCGCCGAGTCGCACAACGACAACTCGCTGAACGACCCCTCTCCGTTCATCACGACGAACCTCGTCGGCACGTTCACGATCCTCGAGGCCGTCCGCCGCCACGGCACCCGCCTGCACCACGTGAGCACCGACGAGGTGTACGGCGACCTCGAGCTCGACGACCCGCAGCGGTTCACCGAGGCCACGCCGTACAACCCGAGCAGCCCGTACAGCGCGAGCAAGGCCGGGTCGGACCACCTCGTGCGGGCCTGGGTGCGGTCCTTCGGCGTCAACGCGACCCTGAGCAACTGCTCGAACAACTACGGCCCCTGGCAGCACGTGGAGAAGTTCATCCCCCGCCAGATCACCAACCTCATCGAGGGCGTGCGGCCGAGGCTGTACGGCGCGGGCCTCAACGTGCGCGACTGGATCCACGCCGACGACCACTCCGCCGCGGTGCTGATGATCCTGCAGCGGGGAGAGGCGGGGCGGACCTACCTCGTGGGCGCCGACGGTGAGCGGAACAACCTCGACGTCGTCCGTGCGCTGCTGCGGATCTTCGGGCGCCACGAGGACGACTTCGACCACGTCACCGACCGTCCGGGCCACGACCTGCGGTACGCCATCGACTCGACCCGACTGCGCGAGGAGCTCGGCTGGCGCGCCGCGCGGGGTGACTTCGAGACGGGCCTGGCCGAGACCGTCGACTGGTACCGGGCCAACGAGGCGTGGTGGCGGCCGATGAAGGCCGCCACCGAGGCCCGCTACGCCGCCGCGGGTCAGTAGACGTCAGAGGCTCGTCAGGATCCAGCTCGACGGCTGCGCAAACTACGCAGACGGTGGTAGTGCGGTCGCAGTTCCTTCTTCACCCTGCTCATGGTGCGGGTCCTGAAGTCCCGTCTCGCGAACTCCCGGTCGCTCATCGGGCTCCGGACACGCACGCTGAACCGGTCCAGCAGCTCGTCCGGCACGAGCTCCTGCCCTATTCCGAAACGCTTGGCGAACCGTACGACGCCCCACTCCTTGTCGGGATACCCGCAGAAGTGCATGACGAAGGCGTCGGACAGCGAGTCCTCGTAGTAATGGCCCCGAGAGTTGAGGGTCCGGTGATCGACGATCCGCACCCGGCCCATCAGCCCGTTCGTCTCGAGCCACCAGACGACGAGGTCCTGATCACCCCCGGTGAAGACGCCGTGACGGTCCTCGTCCCACCAGTCCCGGGCGCGGTCGAGGTTCGCGTCGTCCATCATCCGAAGCATCTCGAACGACTCGGGGCAGTTCCTGAGGATCATGACTCCCGTGTTGATGACCGACCAGAAGCCGTTCGGCTCAAGGGGACCCTCAGCGAGCACGAGGAATCGATCGTCGTTCTCCGCCTCGACGATGAGCTCGCGGAACGTGTCGCGCGAGAAATCGGTGACGAAGGTGTCGTCATCCATCCACACGATCCAGTCGTACCGCGGCAGCACCCGGGCGATGATCGACGTCTTGTAGAAGAACTTGTTCCTCACGCCCTCGGCGATCCCGCACTCCAAGCGATAGTCCAAGCCGTGCATCTGAGCGTAGATGCTGTGGTTGACATAGGAACGGAGCCGGATCTCGTCCGCTCCGGAGACGATGCATGCACCCGGCGCCCGGGTCCCGTCTGCGTCGATCACTGCGGACGTCACTCCCCTGCCGCGCTCTCCACCAGATCTACTGACCTGCGGCGGTGCTTCCGCTCCTCGACAAGCGCGTGACCCCGCACGGTCCGGACGGTGCCGGCATCCTCGTAGCCGATCCGCCCGATCACCTTCAAGAGGTCGTCCGGAACCGCCTCGACGAGGGCGCGCTCGCTTCCTTCGGTATCGATCTTGAGGAGGTCGATCCGCCCGTGCGCGGCGATCACCTGGGCCAGAGCGTCAGCGATGCCGTCGCACTCGACGCTGACCTCCTGCGTCTTCAGCCCGGCGTGCTCGTAGAACTCGGTGAGCCCGCTGTACCTGCCCACGGGCTCGACGGAGAACGTGGCCGTCCCCGCCTGCGGCGCGACAGCCCTTTCATGGAGATGGACGCGGTCTCCGAACACCGCGAGGTTCGCTCGCGCCAGCTCGAGGTTGTGCGGAACCGGCTCCCACGCATGCACCACCGCGTCCGGATGGCGGCTGGCGAAGTACGCGGACGCCACGCCGATGTTCGCGCCAATGTCGACGACGACCTTCGGCGCGTCGTGCCCGTAGTCGGCGCGGCAGAAGATCTCGTTGACGGTCCGCACGTCGTGCGGGTGGCCGAGGGTGAGCGCGAGCGTCCCGGTCGGTGTGCGCACGCCCACCCGCCACGGGTACGTCCCGTCCGAGTAGACGTACCGCCGGATCATCTGGACCGGGTCGGTGGCCACCCGCAGGATCCGGGCGACGTTGACGATGGTGGACGGTCGGGCGAGCCCGCGACGCAGACGGGCGATGTCGGTCGGCTTCATGTTCTCAAGTATCGGGCACCCGAGACGGTTGCATACTGGGTAGCGCCCAGCCCGACTCACGTTCAGGACCCAAGCAGCAGACGGTGACCGAGCCCGTGTCGACCACGCCCTTCGAAGGCTTGGGGCAGCACTTCATGCTCTCGGACAGCGAGGGCGACGCCGCTCTCGTGATGGCGGAGTACGAGGCGATCGCCGACCGAATCGCCGCCGACGGGTGCCGCCGGCTTCTCGACTGGGGGTGCGGCTTCGGCTATGTGGCCCAGTTTCTGCGGGAGCGCGGGGTCGAGGTCGTCATGTACGACTACGCGCACGACGCTGACGGCACCCGCAAGGTTCCGCTCACGCGCTTTCCCGGATTCACTCTCACCGTGTCGGACGACCCGATCCGACTCGCCTACCCCGACGGAGACTTCGACGCGGTCCTGTCGCTCGGCACCCTCGAGCACGTCTCGCACCCGGAGCACTCCCTCGCGGAGATCCACCGCGTCCTCGTGCCGGGGGGCCGCTTCTACTGCTACAAGCTCCCGAATCGTCACTCCTGCGTCGAGTTCGCGGCGCGGAAGACGGGCCGTTACTACCACGGCAAGCACGAGTTCGACCGCGTCTACACGATGCACAGCGCGCGGCAGATGATCGCGAAGAACGGGTTCGACGTCCTCGACGCGCGGTACCGCAACATCGTGCCCCTCCACCAGGCCAGCCGCGTGGTCCCGAAGGCCCGCATCCCGCTCGTGCGGCGCGTGAGTGACGTCGTCACGGCCGTGCCGGGATTCCGTCGACTCTCGACGAACGTCGAGCTCGTCGCCGTCCGTCGCTGACGCGCGGCCCTCCCGGGCTGTCGGAACCGCGTGGAATGATCGGGTCCATGAGCAACCCCACGATCATCTGGACCACGATCGACGAGGCGCCGGCCCTGGCCACGCACTCGCTCCTGCCGATCGTCAGCGCGTTCACCAAGACGGCGGGCGTCGACGTGCAGACGCGGGACATCTCGCTCGCCGGTCGCATCCTCGCCCAGTTCCCGGACCGGTTGGCCGACGACCAGCGCATCGAGGACAACCTGAGCGCGCTCGGGGAGCTCACCCAGGACCCGTCGGCGAACATCATCAAGCTGCCGAACATCTCCGCCTCCGTCCCGCAGCTCAAGGCCGCGATCGCCGAGCTGCGCTCGCAGGGCTACGACCTGCCGGACTACCCGGAGGAGCCGACGACCGACGAGGAGCGCGAGACCCAGGCCCGCTACGCCAAGGTTCTCGGCTCGGCGGTCAACCCGGTGCTGCGCGAGGGCAACTCGGACCGGCGCGCGCCGCTGTCGGTGAAGAACTTCGCCCGGAAGAACCCGCACCGCCTCGGAGCGTGGAACGCGGACATCAAGGCCCGCGTCGCGGACATGAGCGGTGACGACTTCTACGGCAACGAGGTCTCGCGCGTCATGGACGCCGACGACGAG
>ERZ941605.139-NODE-139-length-22176-cov-7.704489_pt1 | contig 22176 bp, 17 predicted proteins | sample MGYA00520904_ERZ941605 | MGnify/ENA primary metagenome ERZ941605 (study PRJEB32759, sample SAMN07749870) | skin metagenome | biome: transportation; feature: city; material: polyester macromolecule | host: Homo sapiens | place: Hong Kong:TW line | collected... | reverse complement strand
TGCTCACTAAGTTCGCAGAAGAGTTCGCTACGCTCACAATTCATTTTGATAAAAAACGTTTTAAAGAGCATTTTAAGGCTTTTAGAGACATTTTAATTTTTTCCATATATATAAATTATCGTTCAATACAGAGCGTTTATAGCTAGGTTTCATAGCTTTTAAACAACTTAAACATGCCTCTATACCTAACTCTGAACAAACAACTCTCTAAATTTAAGACACAGCCTACTAAGGCTACTATGTTTTAAATAGTGTACTAACCTAACTAATAGCTAAGATACAGGCAATAGCTAAACAACACAGTACGCATAGATCTAACTGAGAGATAGAGATAGCTAACCATCGTTCTGGTTGAAGAAAAATTAAGGCTACTGACTGTCTAGCAGTGAAAGGTGAGAGGTAAGCGAAAATTGTTAGTTAAAAATCAAAATAAAGGCACTTTTAAGGTTTATAATCGTACTAATGGTTAGAAGATGAGTAGCGGTATTTTTCATCATTTTGCGGAAAGTAACCGAAAATATCAAGTAGATAAACAGAGCTAAAACTTCGACGAAGACCCGAGGTTTTTATATAGTTTTCATATTTAACATCATTTACTACTACTGAGCCTTTTTTTGAAGTAAATTAAGTTCATCAGGACGACTACAACTCCTTTGCCGCTACGTGGCAGCGCAGCTAAAAAGGCTGAAGTTTGTCCGCGCAAGCTAAGATATCGATTTTTGTATTTTGCTAATAAAATCCCGTAAATTTCAGCAGAAAGAGAAAAACAAAGGGGAGAAGTGGGATAAGCCAGGAAAGTCCAAAGAGCAGCCAAAAAACCAGCTGACTTTTTAAAGTCAGCTGGTTATGGAATAGATATGATACAACTTAAAAAGTAAGTTAAAGACTAAATGTAGTTTTAGTCCTATCGCCATCAAGTAAATATCACTGAGTAAAAACTGGCTGATAATTACTAATAAAGATAACTAGTATCAGAAAGTATATCAATATTTAGATTAGCGGGCTAGTTTATACAGCTTGTCTCTGATACAACCATTGACATAGTATGCACCATACTCGTCGTAGTCAGGGCCATCTATTGACTCATTTTTGATTTCTTCTTTGATACACTGTTTCTTGAACTGATTTTTTAGTAATATTAGTTTTTGAGGTGAAACTTTTCCAGTTTTTTTGATTTTCTTTTCTAAGCGATCGATCGAAGATTGCTCACAATGACCGAGCAGATCTAAGCGCCCATTAGCGCTATTTTCACAAGCTTTATCTTCAGCTGTAAATTTGTAAGCTGCTTGACTCAAAGGTATCGATGCTAATAGCAACAGAGAAATGATTACTGATTTTTTCATATCAAAACTCCTTTATAAAGTTAAGTTAATTAAGGATTTTTTTCTTGAAATATTCATTTTCTTATACTGTCTGCCATATTTTGGTTTATGCTTAGCAGTAAAACAAGTTTAATCATTAATTTTTTTATTTCTAAATTTTCCTAAAAGTTCAAAGTTATATTAATTTTAAAAGTCTTTTATTTTCGTCGTTAATTCTATACTTAATTTGTCTAGCCTTTTTTAGGTTATTCAGTGTGTATATTGTTTCATCTTCTTTTTCTTTTATTTTTTATTCTTCATCAATGATGTCTCTTATATCAGGTCTTCTGATTTTTTATGATTTAGTATCTTATCATACTTCACACTCAAATCAATCATCTTATCCACGGTGCATTGAGCTTTTTCAGCTCTAGAAAAAGCGCTGTTATCAACCAAGTATTTTTTTATACACTTTTGGTTTTCTATCTTAACTTCTTCATGGTATTGCTTATACAAATTCATATTTTTTGCTTTTAGCTGAGCTCTTGTACGATCAAGAGCTTTATTGCTGATATTATTTAAGCAATCAATTAATTCGTTATAGACCTTCACTTGACATTGGTGAATGTTTTATTAATAGGCTATTTGCTCAGCCTGGATCTTATTTTGCAAATCTTAAGCCGCTTTGATATTTTGCGTTTCATTTACTTCTGGATATTCTGTAACCGCTTAGCTTCGGTTTCAAATTGCCTGCGTATCAGCGCGAACTTTTTAACTAAGTACGCGGTCTGGTCTTGATTAATATTACTAGCTAATTGGATGTTACTTTTTTCTTGCTTGGGAATTAAGTCTCGCCATTCGGTAGGCAGAAAGCTATTGAGTTGATCTTTTGGTACATTTTTAATTTTGCCCTTACCGGTTATAACCTTAATTTGGTTGTTTAGTTCCAGCACTATGTGTCTGGCTTCATTCACCTGCTGTTAACGGCTCCGGGGATTAGCAACTGGCAATGGAATAGGTATCGCATGAAGCCATAGGGGGATAACAGATTGCGAACGTAGTGAGCAAATCTAATTTCAAAGTCGTAGCTTAAACTGAGTTATTAACAAGTTATTAGCATGGGGGCCGTTATAGAATTTATGAATCTAGGTTATATAGATCATACATTCTTAAAAAAATCTCTTTTTTATATTCAAAATCAATTAATTAAAAATTTATGCCATCCCCAGAATGTCAATAGTCTGCAAAGTTATTAACAAAAATAATTAACAACTATCGTTTTTTCTATTTAAATCAAATATTTATAAGATAAAATAGTTAATAACTTCTTAAAAAAACTGTATTTTTTATTTATTGAGTTACTAACAAAAATTTAAACAAAAAAACTTGTCTGCTTAGACGATTTTATTACACTGATTTTTCTAGACTTTTGAATATTGTGGAGAGTATTATTGAAAAATGAGAGTCCTCCTCATTAGGAGTGAGGTCTAAAAAAATATTAGCGTATTTTTCAAGACCCTGATTCAACCCTTTTACGCCAAAGGATTAAGCTATGAACGATTATACCGTATCAAACGTTATTAAAGAAATTAATAACAATCAAGAAATAGCACAAATAGATATCAGTAATGTTGTTATTTATAAAAATTATTAATTCAGTCTTTTTGCTTCAGAATTTCCCCTATTCTCGCTAAAGCTAGACAAAAAAACATCAGAATACAAATTCACAAATAAAAACGGTATAACAATTACAATAAATTCTACTAAACTCGGTAGAGCAACAATGCAAGATGCTGATTTATTGCTGTACTTTATAACAAAAATCATGCAACTCATCTATGAAGATAAAATAGTAGCTAGACGAATAACGTTTACATGCTACGATTATCTTAAGAGAATTGGTAGAGTAATGAGTAACAGTACTTACGCTCAAGTTATTAAAAGTTTGCAACGGCTTTCATCAATGACATTAAGAATGAATAAAAAAGAAGGAACGGAATTTTATTTGATAGATAGTTTTTATTGTTATAAAAATGAAGCAACAAGAAAGCTAGAGAAAATAGAAGTAGTATTATCAGACCAGCTATATAATGAAGTTGTATCAAAAAAAATAATAACAATTAACCCAAATTATTTAAAACTAAAACCGCTGGAAAAGAAAATTTATCAACTCGCCAAAATTCACTGCCGCCACGATTTATCAAATACTGAATTCACATTAGACTATTTTATAAAAAAGTAGGTTCTGTTCATGAAATTAAAAAATTCAGATTTAAAATCAATAAATTATGCGAGAGTAAACCCTTACCTGACTTTTTGATTCACTATGATCAGAAAGAAGACAAAGTGCGATTCACTCTGCGCGAGCAAAAGCAGAATGACGCTGATAAAAGTCAAGTTAAAAGCAGAATGAAAAGTAAGGAACTTAGAAGTAAATCACAAGATAAGTTCATTGAAAAAAGAATCTACGAGATCGCTAAAATTTATCACACGAGCAGAGTATTAAATACTATATTTACAACAGAATATTTTTAAAACATCTAGAACTACCGTCTAGTGATTCAAAAAGCCTTACACTAGTACTATCCATGTGATTCTTGTATAGATTTTCATGAATTAGTTCTTACCAATAAGATCACACTCTTTAGGGACATCAAAGGAGTGATCATTAGGCCGCTTCATATGGAGATACTTTGCATTATTACATTTATGTTCCAGCTCGTTCCTTGCCATTTTACCCATGATAGGGAAAGGTTTTCCTTCTTTTTGAACATAATATTTTTCAAATGACCGGCATTCGTCTTTTTCTTTCGAAGAGATGCTTTCGTAAATGGGTTTTGTTGTGGGATCAACAAAAGGAGAGTTGCTTTCTGTATCGATCTTTAAGTCTTCGATTTCGATACATCGCTTCTTCTTTGCTTGATAGACTGCTTCTTCATTACCGTATTTACTCAGATCTTCTCTACTGGGCTGCCATGTGCCAACACCACAACCAGTGCAAAGTAAAAGAAGGGATAAACTAATTGTTATTTTTTTCAAACTATCCTTTTTAAAAGTATTCCTCATCCTGCAAGGCTCCTTTTTGCCAGCTAGCTGAGGTAGAGATTATAAAAATTTGCTTTAAGTATGCCTTCTTAAAAAACAAAATCGCATAAGTTTTGTCAATATTGCCACTTAATATATAGCACTGTTGTAATATTTGTTGCGCCATTTTAGATTTTTACAAAGACCAAGTTCCACTGCAGTGACTGTGTATATTTTTAAAATTAGTGCTGTTAATTTGGGCAAAACCTACAGAAAATTGGCATTTAGGCGAGACAAGCAATTGATTAGCCTTACTGTTTCTTGGTAAGAAGAAAGCTGTTTAGACAAATAAGCCTCTCTTACAACTGCAATAGCCAAGGGGTTGTTAGCGCTTTCAACACTGATGAGAGCGCGCATAGTATTTGGGTGAACTTTCGTAGAGCAGGTACTAATTAGTGTATCTAGATGCATTTTAGCACTTGCAGTGTTAAGTGAGCTAATCCCTAAAAGAAACAACCATTGAGCTACTTTCATCTGCGCAAGTGTCCGTTTTGATCAAAAATTTGAGGAGGAGTTATTGGTTCAACGCGCCAAAAATATTCCGCGATACTTTCTTCCTCATCTTCTTCATCACGAAAAAGAGGCTCTACTGCCTTATTTGGATCATATTCTATAAATTTCAGGAACCAAATAAATGCCCCCGCTACAGCTATCATTTTTAAAAACGGAAAGATTAAATGAGGGCGCAAGATAAACAAAATTGCTAAACTTAAAACCGCAAATACCTTTAAAGACATACCTAGAATGCGTTTTATTTCACCGATAATTTTCATAATATTTCCTCTAAATTATTATAAATCAATCACCCCATATTCTACCGAATTACTTATTTCTTGTTTACTTATGTTCTGAACAGATTCTCTTTAGTAGACTTTTCTTTAAGAAGACAAATATTACCTGCTTTGCTTAATTTTTTATTATTAACTAAAGATTGTATTAATGTATTGTACTTTTCATTAATAATGCAGCGAGTTGCTTTGAACTTTTCTATATTTTATAAGTAAAACGCTGATTCGTTTCTTAGAAAGCTTACAAATAACATTAGACTGCTAGCACATGGCAGGAGCGGAAGTTGTGGCGGCGGATTTCATGCAGCGCATTCTTTAAGCTACCTACGCAGCAGTGAACTTAGTCGTAAAAAATTCATGGATGTTGTTGTTTCTCTAAGCTACCTACGCGGCAGTGAACTTCTAACACTAATCTCTAGACTGAATAAAACATCTTTAAGCTACCTACGCGGCAGTGAACAAACAAAACCCATGCTGTGGTTTTCGAGAACATCTTTAAGCTACCTACGCGGCAGTGAACAAAAAAGACGTAAAGATGCTGTACTTGCTATTTCTTTAAGCTACCTACGCGGCAGTGAACATCCGTTTATGTTTAGTATGGACTACAAAAGCTCTCTAAGCTACCTACGCGGCAGTGAACACTGAAAGAATCATTACGATAGAAGATGTTCATCTCTAAGCTACCTACGCGGCAGTGAACGACCAAATATACAACCACCACCCCAGAGGGGTTCTTTAAGCTACCTACGCGGCAGTGAACTGCATTTACTTTACCCGTCTGAAGCACGAGAATCTTTAAGCTACCTACGCGGCAGTGAACATCAAAAGGAGGGAGCTAAGTCACTCAATGGCTCTTTAAGCTACCTACGCGGCAGTGAACGCTTGCCTGATGAGTTTGCAGCCCATGTCAGTGTCTCTAAGCTACCTACGCGGCAGTGAACAAATGGTTGCGCTAGTTAATTCGACGATAAGTTCTCTAAGCTACCTACGCGGCAGTGAACAACTAAAAAAACGCATCTTTTCATCGAGCCGATCTCTAAGCTACCTACGCGGCAGTGAACAAGAACGCTGTGCCGGGGCGCACTTCGCTTTATCTCTAAGCTACCTACGCGGCAGTGAACTTTAAAAGGTACGAGCCGAGCGTTCGTAACTTTCTCTAAGCTACCTACGCGGCAGTGAACTGCACTTTCTATGATTGTTTTGTTGCCATATTTCTCTAAGCTACCTACGCGGCAGTGAACGATTATTGTTTTTACCCAAAGCAACTAAGGAATCTCTAAGCTACCTACGCGGCAGTGAACGGTGACAAGATAGCTCCCAAAGCTGCTACAGTTCTCTAAGCTACCTACGCGGCAGTGAACATAAATATTTCTTCGAATGCTACTGATGAATTTCTCTAAGCTACCTACGCGGCAGTGAACCTTTCCCCCCCGCTAGTCTTTACCCCCGGGAATCTCTAAGCTACCTACGCGGCAGTGAACGGAAGAAGCAATAGTGGAGATAAGAAAGTATTTCTCTAAGCTACCTACGCGGCAGTGAACTATTCATCGCAAACGCTGTTTTGCCCATCGATTCTCTAAGCTACCTACACGGCAGTGAACGAAGAGCCCCCTCCAGCTGGCTACGGCAAAGATCTCTAAGCTACCTACGCGGCAGTGAACACTCTCAGAAGTAGCAGATGACTTTGACAAAGTCTCTAAGCTACCTACGCGGCAGTGAACTTGTCGTGTTAGGTATTGTTACGTCTGCTTATTCTCTAAGCTACCTACGCGGCAGTGAACTTAAATGTGTTGGATTTGCTACACTGCTACTATCTCTAAGCTACCTACGCGGCAGTGAACCATTACCCCATGAAGAGGGGTGCTGCCTATGCTCTCTAAGCTACCTACGCGGCAGTGAACGATAAAAGTCACATGGGTTTTCTTTTAAACCATCTCTAAGCTACCTACGCGGCAGTGAACGTTCTAGTATTAGCAGAGTAGCTAAAGAATATTCTCTAAGCTACCTACGCGGCAGTGAACTTTGCACGAATATGGGCATGATCCTAATGATTTCTCTAAGCTACCTACGCGGCAGTGAACGTTATGACAAAAACTTAAAGTATTCTTTTAAGTCTCTAAGCTACCTACGCGGCAGTGAACAGCTACTGACTGTCTAGCAGTGAAGAGAGTGATCTCTAAGCTACCTACGCGGCAGTGAACGCTCTTTTTGTTTAAAGAAACATGTACGTGTGTCTCTAAGCTACCTACGCGGCAGTGAACATGAAGGTCATCAAAAGTTACTGACTGTATATAGTCTCTAAGCTACCTACGCGGCAGTGAACTCGCCTAGAACGATAGATATCTGTCTTTGTTGTCTCTAAGCTACCTACGCGGCAGTGAACTTAAACGAAAGCAATTTACGGATGTAGTTGTTTCTCTAAGCTACCTACGCGGCAGTGAACAACAGCGGGCACTTATGTTACCACAAGAAATTCTTTAAGCTACCTACGCGGCAGTGAACTATTTGCTAAGACTTTCGAAATGATCGATTTCTCTTTAAGCTACCTACGCGGCAGTGAACACTTGCTTAAAATGATCAATATCGGTCACTCATCTTTAAGCTACCTACGCGGCAGTGAACTTTAGCTGCGCCGCCACGTAGCGGCAAGGGAGTCTTTAAGCTACCTACGTGGCAGTGAACAGATATATCAAGCTGCCGATGCTAATTTTACCTCTTTAAGCTACCTACGCGGCAGTGAACGTGAACACAATACGCCTAGTTAGAGTTTTTTCTTCTTTAAGCTACCTACGCGGCAGTGAACGTATAAAAAATTTTTATTAACAACTAATTAAATCTCTAAGCTACCTACGCGGCAGTGAACAATGGTGAAGGACAAGGTAGTGAAGATGGTGATCTCTAAGCTACCTACGCGGCAGTGAACTGGTGTGTAACTTTTTCTTGTAACTATTTGATTCTTTAAGCTACCTACGCGGCAGTGAACCAAGGCATAGGTTGCACAGCGCAACTTACAGGTCTTTAAGCTACCTACGCGGCAGTGAACAGAAAGATATTTTATGGAAAAAAACTTAGATGTCTTTAAGCTACCTACGCGGCAGTGAACAAGCTAGCGAAGAAGAAAAAGCTGCCTAAGGATCTTTAAGCTACCTACGCGGCAGTGAACTCTTTCTCGCTTCTTGCACCTGTTGTATTAATTCTTTAAGCTACCTACGCGGCAGTGAACGTTAGTAGCTTGGGGTTTCTAGTTAAAAAATGTCTTTAAGCTACCTACGCGGCAGTGAACTTTGCGAAACGTAGTGAGCAAATCTAATCTTTTCTTTAAGCTACCTACGCGGCAGTGAACAAAAAATGGGTTTCAGTTTTTATAAAACAAGGTCTTTAAGCTACCTACGCGGCAGTGAACCCAGACTGTTATCGTTCAATATAGAGCATTTATCTTTAAGCTACCTACGCGGCAGTGAACCTGGTTCTTACGAAGAAAAAACTATAGATACTTCTTTAAGCTACCTACGCGGCAGTGAACGAATATCGTGATAGCAGGAGCAACAGGCTCGGTCTTTAAGCTACCTACGCGGCAGTGAACCGTGCCTATATACTCAAATCTACCGTACTAATTCTTTAAGCTACCTACGCGGCAGTGAACTGCGTATAAGAGTTGCGCAAGGGCCCTTTATTTCTTTAAGCTACCTACGCGGCAGTGAACCCGAAGTTTTAAAAGTCTATGAAAACGAAAAATCTTTAAGCTACCTACGCGGCAGTGAACATCTGTTGATAATTTGTACCTGTCGGTTTGCGGTCTTTAAGCTACCTACGCGGCAGTGAACTCATCGATTTGTATAGCTCGTCAAACTGTTGTTCTTTAAGCTACCTACGCGGCAGTGAACTCTAATATTTTTTAGACCCCCCCAATCTTTGGTCTTTAAGCTACCTACGCGGCAGTGAACTCGAGCGGGAGATTTGCTGAACTAAAGCGGTATCTTTAAGCTACCTACGCGGCAGTGAACCATAATTTGAGATCTTACTTAAAATTGCAATATCTTTAAGCTACCTACGCGGCAGTGAACGCCTAGCTTTTCCGGTAACAAAATTATACATGTCTCTAAGCTACCTACGCGGCAGTGAACCATATAAAAAACAAGGGATTATAGAAAAATTATCTCTAAGCTACCTACGCGGCAGTGAACAATCTCCCCCTCGAGGGGCTTGCTCATCGCTTTCTCTAAGCTACCTACGCGGCAGTGAACTTATATTCGACAAGAAGACTGGGTGAAAATGTTCTCTAAGCTACCTACGCGGCAGTGAACAACTATAATCACCTGTACTTTTTACTTTTAATTTCTCTAAGCTACCTACGCGGCAGTGAACGCAGTAGGGAATAACGAGTAAACACAGACTATTCTCTAAGCTACCTACGCGGCAGTGAACCAAAAAAGAAGTTGAATCTCTGACAGCAAACATCTCTAAGCTACCTACGCGGCAGTGAACTGAAAGAAGAGTATTCTACTAAGCCAATTAGATCTCTAAGCTACCTACGCGGCAGTGAACGGAATATGTGCGGCATTAGGAAAGAAGAGATTTCTCTAAGCTACCTACGCGGCAGTGAACGGGAGCTGATGCTGTTTTCGATGCTGGTAACTTCTCTAAGCTACCTACGCGGCAGTGAACAGTAATAAAGCGTCTCAGAATTAGTCTTCAGTTCTCTAAGCTACCTACGCGGCAGTGAACCATAAGTTTTCTTATAATAGTCTGCTACTTTTTCTCTAAGCTACCTACGCGGCAGTGAACCTCGGTTGGTAGTGTAGGTTACGGGATTGCCTTCTCTAAGCTACCTACGCGGCAGTGAACGTATAAAAAATTTTTATTAACAACTAATTAAATCTCTAAGCTACCTACGCGGCAGTGAACTCATAGCCTTATCAAAAGTATATTTAACAAATTCTCTAAGCTACCTACGCGGCAGTGAACAAGCATAAGCAATCTTTCCTTTTAACTTCAAATCTCTAAGCTACCTACGCGGCAGTGAACTCTTGATTAAAGGGAAGCTGTCTTATTTCTTGTCTCTAAGCTACCTACGCGGCAGTGAACTCTCCTTTCAACACTTACCTCTGAATTGACAATCTCTAAGCTACCTACGCGGCAGTGAACTACCATTACTGATGTTGAAATGAAAGATGCTATCTCTAAGCTACCTACGCGGCAGTGAACAGAAGTATCAAGAGGAAGCTAAGGCTAGAAGTTCTCTAAGCTACCTACGCGGCAGTGAACGCACCAGAAATTAATTAGCGTTCAATCTAGGATCTCTAAGCTACCTACGCGGCAGTGAACATATCATCGCTGAAAAAATTAAAACAACCATTTCTCTAAGCTACCTACGCGGCAGTGAACGCCAATTTCGCAGATTTTCACGGTTTCTATAGTCTCTAAGCTACCTACGCGGCAGTGAACGAGGAGTTTAGAAATGAATGATAAAGTAGTGTTCTCTAAGCTACCTACGCGGCAGTGAACCGTGGCTAGGAATTAAAATAGAGGCGCTTTTATCTCTAAGCTACCTACGCGGCAGTGAACAGCAATTATGCAGAAAATTTATTAGTATTAACAAAGGCTTAAACCTTGGACATGCGCTAATACCTTCTCTAATTTCGTACTAGATAACTAACTGTATTAAAAAGAGAAATTAACCCTACCTAAAATTTTGGTTAAAACTCGGGAACAGTTGATGAGACGCTTAAGCCATAAGTGCTAAATTTACTACTCTTTGAAGGAACCTCTCGCTCTTGCTTCTCGATAAATAATCTAAAATAATTTTTATCTGCTCCTACTGACGTGCTCATGCTTGAAAGATGAACATAGGGTAAATCACTAAATCTCAAAGATTTCTTATAATAGTGTTCACTTTGCGACTTTTGCTCTTCCTCGCTTAAAAAAACTCCCCTTACCTCTTTTCTTTTGATATATCGCCTTAATAAACGCTCCTTGCTACTTTTAACCTGTACACGTCTATAAATGGCATAACCTTTAGGTTTACAAGGCACCTGCCTCATCGAGGTTAGATGAGTATAATCTTCTAATCCTAATATAAGACTCAAGGCGAGCTTGGCTAGCTCCTCTTCACTGTTAGCAAAAATACGTAATTTAGAGCCAAGACCAATACACGCAGGCTGCCTATCTGTTTTTTTTTGATAACAATACTCTGGAAAAGAAAACCCTATCCCCACTTGTCCATCTACTCCTTTAATTTTTACTAGTGCAAGGTGTAGCTGCTTATATAACGCTGACCAGATGGCATACTTTGAAACATCAAATTGTTCGATTAGTGTAAATTCTCGATAATATCTCATTACCTTATACCTATACTGTTATTCATCACTCGCGTCATCTTCATCTAAATGAAATAAATCTTGTTTATCATCCTTCGAATCTTTTTTTGGCTTCTTATCCTTTTCAACCCCAAATATACCACCACGTATTAGCATGGCCATTACGTAATGTTTTTGTTCATCACTAAATTCTGATCCCATATCTTGATTTGTAAAATATTGATCAAATAAGCTATAAAAATCATTTCTTCCTTCATCAGACGTGCGATGAGCACAACCTTCATTAGTTACAGAACCATATACTTCAATGGCAATAGGCCACTGCTCACTTTGAGACTCTTCTCCATACCAAGTATCTATGGTACGCAAAGCATTGCCAATCTTCTGCGAATGCATGGCAGCCTGTCCTTTAACTTCATATAAAACTTTACTTTTCCTGCTCGTTTTTAACTTATCTAAAGGCAGTTCTTCACTAGGGTATATTTCCTGTGCTTTGCCTACTAAAGCATACGCTTCAATCGTCAATAATAAATAAGGGCGCTCCCCGCATAGCGTGTGTGCAATTTCATCCTTTAGCTTATTAAAAGCCTCGATCTGGCTCTGATCAAGATTATCTTGGTTGAAATTATCTAGCGGAAATTTAAAAGCATCAAAGGTTACAGACTCCTTATTATCATAGCGTACTATTACTTCAATTCTTTCAGCACCTATGCGATTACGCCAAAAAAAACGTGCATTAGCAATGTTCCAAGCATAGCGTTTAGCTAACTCTTTAAACCCATAATCATGGATATATTCCTTTACTAAGCGCAGGGAATTATCTTGGAAATCTCTCTTATTACAAGCAGAGGGCTGGCCTATCATTGGTAATATTTTTAAAGTAAAATCAAGCCGTAGAGTATCGTGCATTTGACTAAGAAAGCAGGCATCAACTGTTTGCAAATTAGCATTTTCTATGGATAGCGCCTTCTTAAGTTTTACTCCAATCAATCGATTAGAAACCGTACCTCTAATTGATTTTTCTTTTAACTCTAAAACTGAATAGTCTTGACGTTGTTCCCAAGATGTGCCATAAAAATAACCATCTGAAGGAACCAGTTTCTTTTCATAGGCTAGTACACTTGGCAGTGTATTCAAAGTACCATTCTTTTTACTCATAACTTTCTCCTCTAAAATAATCATTTGTAATCTATATACCGCTTTCGTTCTTGCAGAGATATAAATTTTCATCTAAATCGACTTCATATCTCCACAATATTTCATCAATATTTTTAACGCGGAAAGATGTAATAAATTCTCCCAGCGTTACTACACTTTCAGCAAAACAGTGAGTCGTCTGCTCATCACGTTGGTTAGTAACTCGGTCTTGCGCTAAAGCTGTAACACCCTGAAATCCTACTGCAATCGGCACTAGCCAACCCGGAGATTTTCTTGTCCAACTAGTTTTTCCTTTATCATTGGACTCTTCACCGGCCTTGGTTATCTTTAAATATTCCAAAAGTATCTGTAAAGCATCTGCATTTTGTTCTTGTTGCTGAACAGTTTTTATTAAACTGCGACGCTCTATCAAAATATGACCAGGCCAAAGAGCTTGTCTTACTTTTTTTAACTGTTGCCCATTATCCTCATCTTCCTCGTTAAGCAATAGGATTTTTACCTTATCTGCCTGTAAGCTTAATACATCGCCACTTGCCCATTTCATCGTATATACGAGTTCACTGACTTCGTTGTAAAACTTCTTTTTTTCTTTACTATTTGCAAAAATTTGTTTTATTGCATTGTCCCCTAGCTCAATTAATAGAGAAACTTCCACATAACAACGCGCTTCTGGTAATAAATCGGGTGGAACATATTCTTTTCCTTTCTTTATTAAAGGGTTACGAGAAACAGTGATAAGAGCCGTACTATTCCCTTTGATATAACGCCTTTGCACGTTTAAGCTATGACAACTGATCGCTAGTTTATCTAGGATAATATCTGCATAACCGTGATTATGTAATTGACGTTGGAGTGCATGTATAGCTCCCAACCAAGCTGTTATAGCTGGGAAACCTATAGTATATGGGCTACTCATCGCGTTAGCATTTTGAATTTTTAAATGAGGCAATAATAAAAAATAGCGACGCATTACAATATATCCTTATATCTTTATAATTGACTTTTTAACTTCTTTTTCCAGCCATCGCATATCCTCATCACCGAGCATTTCCGCTTCTTCTTGTTCTCTATAGGCCTTAATTATGGCTCTAGCAATTTCTTCACTGATTTCATTTTGCCATTCATCATCTCGTTTTGATGGATCAATACGATTATCAAGTAAAATACGCAAACTTATATCTAACTTTTCGTAATATTTTTGCTCCCAATCTTGATATTCATACAAACGAATTTGTTCTGCCTGCCATAGTATCTGGTCAATAATGATGTGCAATATGCTCTTTAGCTTATTCCTAACATAGAGATTATTTCTTTTTTCTATAATGAGCTTATGCATCTGCTTTAAATAAGCTTGAATCTCCTTATTATTAAAGCATTGTCTAAAGAAATCAGAGCTAATGTGAGGTAAACTAATAGCGTGTTTTTTTGATTCTGGGGGAAAGGAAGGTAACAAATAAGCCGACCCCCCATATTTACTACTTAAATAACTAATATTTTGTGGCTTGGCACTATATTTAATTCTAGTTAAGTTTGGCAAATCTTCATTCTCATTTTTACGTATATTAACAATACGATCTTTTAACGCAAATATCATTCCAGCAGGAGCTAAAATCGAAAGTAAATGATATTCTGATCCAGCTCTATCCAAGGGAAAATAAACTTGTTTTACTCGTGCATCTGTACTGGACATTTTTCTATTTTTTAGAACTTTATTAATACTGTGCTGTAAAGTGGAAAAATCCTGTCCAGCCTCTTTACACCATTCACGTACAGAACTATCATTGGCATTAAAAGCCTCTACCAGAATTTGCCCATCATTATCAGTCAATAATAAAAACTTAGCATATGGTAAATTAGCTGCTCCACTATTCATATCTTTTGGATACGACACATTACCGCTACGCACATAGCCATCTTCTTTGCCTTTAACTTTTGCTACCACTGGAGAAACATTAGCTTCTGGATGGCTAAATTTAGCAGGATGAGTTGTTAGAAAAAAATTATCTTTCTCACAGTTCACTTGCAATTTTTTACAGAATTTATCAATAGTTAACCTCTTTTTACTATCCTTTATTCTCGAATTTTCCTGATCCTTAAAAAAGGCATCTATTACTTCTCTGAAATTACTCATGCTTACTCCTTATCTTTTTCTGTCCAACCTAACTGCTCGTAATAAACTCCTGGCTTAATTGACTCTTTACAGCGGTGAGGAAGGGCAATTATTAACTCTCCATAGCGGTGAGAAAGTTTTTTAATTTCTTCTTTCAATTCCTGGTTACTTAGTTTATTACCTAGTCTGTTAGCTCGCTCTTCTGCTATCTTACTTAAAATATTTCTATAATTTCTTTCCAACCACAATTGACTTTTTTCCAATTCATTATTCCACTTCATCTTAAGACAATCGCCCTGCGAAACATATTCCCCTTTTTTATCTCTCTCACAAAACTTTGGTTCTGCCTCTCCATATATTTCCACAAATAATTGTAAATTAGGTTCCCCTTTTCTAAAAGGATAAAAGTACTGTGGTAAGGCAGTCAAAAACCAACATTCTTCTATATAGCCATTGAGTGACTTAGCTCCCTCCTTTTGATCCTTTTGATCATTAAGAAGCTCATTTTTTAATACGATATGTTCTAAATCAGCTAGTTTTTTAATGATCTTCTCATTTGAAGGCTGAATACGGGGAATAGCGTTAATTCCTTTACTGATCCATTTTTCATCAATTATCTTACTCAATTCTTTGTTTGCTAATGAAAACCTCTCACATTTAAAACCTGGTTTCAAAAATGGAGTTTCTTCTTCTTTTAAACCTCTTAGATTATAATCCATTAGAGCGATATTGGGTCTATTAATATTCTCTAGCAAAGGCCTATGCCGCAATACCCGCCCGGCAATCTGGATAATAGAGCGACAAGAAGAAGGTTCCACTACTGCCCAGTCAAAATCATGATCCCGCCCTACTTCTTCGACTGGGGTAGCTACCAATATAAATATCACATCAGCTTTATCTTTAGCTTTTTCCACTTTGTCTTTTAGTACCTCATTGTTTTTTATTAACTCTGAAATGGAAAATGGTATAGATCTTTTCTGTTTCCGATTTAACACCTTATCTAAATGCTTCTCTTGCTCGTTACGTAACGCCAAAATCTGCTGACTATGGTAAGCCATCACATAAGGGGCTATATTAGGCCACTCTTTTGACTTTGTTTCTAATAAATATTTAGCTAGCCGTATACATGGATCCACTTCCGCCATACGCACTACGCCGAAAGAAACTCTCTTACCGCTAGTCTTATCCATCAAGTGGTTTTTTTCATGTAAATTAATAATTGCTTGCTTGATGAGCGTAAAATATATTTGTTCCTGCTTCTCTGTTGGGCTTTTTGCTTTGGCTTTATCACAGCACACAATATAAGCTCTGCGCCTTTGTGGTTCTTTAGACAAATTAGCTACTCTCTTCTTCACAAAATCTTCATGCTGCTCATGATATTTTTCAATAGAACTCTCAACTTCTTGAGTGCCAGAAATCCATTGCGCCTGTGTTTTAAACTCATCAATCCATACGGTGGCAATATTAGATTGACTGGGGATTAATTTTTTAAAAGCACAATACAAGCGCCAACCCCGCTGGTAGGCATTAAAGAAACCCTCTGCTAATGCCGGTGGAATGGTGGCAGAAGAGATCATCACCTTACGTCCCAACATACCTGCCAAATGCACCAGACGTGCAATAGCCACCAAATCTTTTACTTCAAAATCATCCACTTCATCAATCACTAAGTCGGAAGACATTAGGCGCAAGGAAGGCAAAATATATTTACCGCCGCCGCAGGTTTCTGTCGCTGCCATCATCTGGTCTATGGTGCAAACCAACACTGGGCTACGTAAGAAAGACTGATTTCTTTTTTCTTTTTCTCTATTATTTTGACTTGACGGAAATAAATTATCTAAAAAAGAAGAGGACTCATCATCTGGTTCATCATAATCCAGTTCATTATCTAGCAAGGAGTCTAAAGATTCTGATCCCTGCTGTTCTTGGTAATTCTGCTCTTTTTCTTTTTTATTTACTTCTACCTGTTGTGTGTTATTACCCTCTCCAGAGGAAGTTTGCTTATTTAATTCATGTAGCTCTTGCACTGCCTTAGAGCCGATGACCACTGCCAAATCTTTTTTACTTAAACCGATATCATCACGATACATATCCCCTGTTTGCAACGTCAATGTTCGTAAACCCACTGTCAAAACATAGCGCAATGATGTTCCGTCTGGGCTAAGAGCACGCATTACTTTGGCATTTGCCAATGTTTTCCCTGTACCCGTGCTTGCCATGTTTACGATAAAGCCACCGCCTAAAAGAGGACTATCTTTCTCTTTATCAAAAAGTCGATTAATTTCTTGTACCGCCTTATCTTGCCAACTATAATCACCTGTACTTTTTACTTTTAATTTCCTAAGTGCTTCATCCTGAGCCCTAGACATTCCCTTACTTAAAATATCTAATTTATGGGTTGTTTTTAGTGCCTGTTTTGTCACGCCTACCAGGTGTTCATCGAGATATTGTTTTAATTCTGTTTTTTCAGTTTCTGCTGTATTAAAATAATAGGTATTAGCAAATAACAATGGTGGCTTAGTTTTCGCCCATTCTTTATCCCTATCTAAAGATGAATAATAATGATCTCCCAGCATCAAACATAAACGCACATGATGCAAGATAATTCGCCAACAACCGCTTTCATCAACTTCTTTGGCAGATTCAATTTGTTCCTTAAGACGAGTCGCCCATTTTCTTAACTCTTTTGTCCACTCATTAGACATCTTTAGCAATCCCTTAGTAAATTCCTGACATGCTTTTAGATCTTTTTCTGTGCGGTTGCAGTTACGGTAGCCCCAGTTAGCATTTATTCTCGATAGCAATTCACCTATATTGTTCAATCTATTGCCTATAAAATAATCGGTACTGGCATCAAGATTACTAATGGAGTTTGGTACTAATAAGCGATGATGAGTGAGAATCAGCCAAATAATCCACTGTGCCATTAGAGGTAATTGGTCTAGGTTATCTTCTTCCTTCCAAGTGGCAACTGCTTGAATAAGCTGTTTTTCCTTCCAACTTTGGTTACTTAATAAATCCAGCCAGCCTTCATCTGTATGAATATCACCCGAAGACATAACCAGCGCTCTGAATAACAAGCAAGAAATCCACTCGTGGCGTAATGGGTCGGCTAGTTTACTGCTACTTTTCAGTTTATTCTGAAATAGCTCGGTAGCTTTTCCCCAATCATGCAGTAAAGCTGCCATCGCGGTGAGTGCCTTGATAAGGGGTAAATAATACCAATCATTCTGCCACTCATTATGTTGCCAGTTCTTCTTAGTTCTATTCACTGCCACATACCCAAATTCGTTAAAAGAAGAACGATTACCTACTATCCATAACAATTGACTACGATAGCGAGAGCGAATCCGATGACAGCTAACAGCGGTATTTTTGGTAGCAGTTTGTCTTAATAGGTTTTCTACCAATAACAAACCTTTCTCTGTGATCACAGTTTGCCAGGTGTTATCTCCTATCCTGTTAGCAAAGGCATCTAATACCCGTCGGGTACGATTTAAGGCTTTTTTTTCACACTGAGAAATAAAGGTAACAATCATCAACAGGGGTTTCCTTACTCTCGATATTGCATTGCGCTAATGAAATCTCTTTAACCTTATTAAACATATAGTCTAACGCCTGGTGTTCGTTAAACTTCTGGATAATCTGTTGCCTAAACTCTTGCTCTTTCACTTTATCTCTCGCACAAATAAAAGCCCACGGCAAAATAATTGCATCTTTAACCAAATCTGCAACATCAAATACCAAGGCGCCGCGTCTGGTTTTGCCATGCATTACTGCAAAACCGTGAGGAATACCTATAACCCATAAAGCAGTGGCTGCTAAGCCGTAAGCTAAATAATTACCATGATTTAAAAAATCGTTTGGTAAATCACCTTTTGCAGAGTCACGGGTAAAATCTTCTATTTTCACACGGGAAGCAGCGATGCCATACAATTGTTTTGTCATTCTCCCCTCGCAAGAAAAAAGATATTCTATCGTTGATGCGCTGTTAATTTTTTGCGCAAACTCTTTTAAAACATTTGAAAAATCACAGTCATCTGCAAAGAAACCTTCTGCTTGTAAGTCTCTATCTTTTTGCCAAGTACTTTGAATAAATTGAAGCCTTGAGTGTTGAAAATCTTTTGCCGCAGCCAAACGTTTTTGTTCATCAAACCAAAAAGCAAGCCAACCTTGTAAGTATTCGGTCGGCCGATATTCATTCTGAGGCGTTAACCACTCTATCTCCACACCCGCTATTAATGGCGTGCCTGCGCCACCGGTAAAGCCAACCAACACTCCAGCCTTGGCCAATAAGCGCATCGCTGCCTGAGTAATTGAAGTTCCTGTCCCCAATAAAATAAAAGTAGTATTTGCTATAGGGATATTCCAATAAAGATTTGCTTTTTTAGTTTCCGTTAAATACACAACCCTGCCATCTTTTTGCATAACTCGACAATGTTCCAAATAATATAGATTTGCCCGCTTAGAGTGCAAAATAAGTTTAAAAGAATGAGGTTGTTCCATAGTTAACATTAAATCACTAATTTGTTAATAAATGAAGGCTTCTCATGCAACAAGAGAAGCATTCACCTTGATTTATTCCAACTATCATTTAGGCCCATCTTTCAAATTGCCCTCTTATATCTCTAATCCGGGTAAAGCTTTGACTATCTTGCGCATCTTAAAGGTTAGACATGATAATACAGCAACAGTAGCTCCAGTGGATAGCGAGGAGCCTATCTCTTTGGCATAATTATTAGCACCGTTATCCATATCAGAAGGTTTATTTATCCTCACCCCTTGTCTATTCATATCCAAGCAATTATCGATTTACCATTGACTACATGATTATAGGCGTCTTCCGGAACATTTTCTACTGTAATGACTGTGTTATAAATAATCTTACTTTTACTTTGCCAAGTTGTATTTTTTTAATATAAAAATTACTATCAATTTGCCACGATCAGCAGTCGCTAAACTAGCACATACTTTTTCTACCGCTTCAGATCTTTCTGATGCGGCATCAATCAGTGTTTTGTTCTTCGTTTGCGAACCATTGCGTCCGATCAATCTTACTATTTTCTAGCGCCTGTAAATCAATTTTAATTAACGGAGTACTTTGGTTTTCTAGTGATGTTTTAGCGTTATTAGCTCAATGGTTAGTAGTGGTGGCGATAATGCTCTGCTCGCGAACCAAATTTTACCCGACAGACCAAAAAAACTATCAATATCATTTTTATCCAAGTCATAACTAAATGCGTAGTTCTTATACTGCACCGCATGAAACTTTCAATCAGGAGTGACCGTGCCACCGATTTTTCGAGTTTTTCTGTAGACCTTGCCATATTTTACTATCTAGTCGTCATATATTAACACTTCTTTATATTGCCCTTTATAGAGATGATCTTTGCGCGAAGATAACGCTTACTTGGCTGATTTCTTATTTTTTCAAGTGCAGTGCTAATCGCGACATGCTTGTGTTCTAATTTCTAATCAGTTACTCTGATTGTTACATATCATCAATAAAAAAGCCCTAAATCACTACACAATTTAGGGCTTTATAATAAAGTCTGGTGATGTTGTCTATCTCGCCATGGGTTTCCCACACTATCATTGGCACGGAGTCTTTTCACGGCCCTATTCAAATGATACACATATATATATAAAACTGAGTATCTACAATGAAAAAAAGGATCATATAAAAATACAAAGCTAAAAAAATACTGCATTTAAAGGCATTGCTAGCTGTTTTTTTCCTTGTCAGCATTTTTTGGGTCTCTTAAAATATTTTTTCCTAGGAGAATAAAAACTAGAACCACTATTGCCGCCAACACAACCCTCATCATTGCCATCAGTTTCTGGGAAATAAAAACTAGAGCCCCCCGTCCCCGCCACCTCTCTCATTTTTTTGTAAAGTTTAGTTATGTCCTTCATATTGATGAGATTGCAACATTTTTTTACCAGAGCATCCAAAAATTAAAAAAACACATCGGTGTTAATATATTTTTTTCATCATAAAATTCCTATTTCTTCCATATAATTAAGCATAATTTTTAAAAAAATCCTATTTAGCATTCCCTCCTACCTCCTGGAAAATAATAGCCAAACCTCTTTTTTTCCTCGTCTAAAATAGGCCTATTACCTAAGTACAAAGATATAAAGCTAAAATTAAAGTAAAATCTCTTTTACAATATTAAAATCAATATTACAATTTATCCTTTACAGTAAACAGGAAAAATCGAAGAAATGAAGCCTAAACGTTATCTATTGATAATATTATCAATATTATCCATATCCCTCCAGCTTTCCTTTGCTAAAGAACATAGACTTTTATTAGGAATTACCAAACTTATACTTGATCATTTAGGATCTTGCCATTAGTGGGCTAATAGGAAGTTCAATAGGAGAGCAGCCAGTGCCTGGCCCATCAACTGGATTAATTAACTGGATTAATTGGTAACGCAATTGACGATGAGATCAAAGAAGAGAAAGAAAAAAACAGCAAAAAAAGGAAACACCACTGCATAGAAAATCCCTATCTTATCCGCTGTACCGATGAAGACTAATTTAAATAGAGGGGATAAAATGTATTTATATTGTAGAAAAAATTAAAATACCACATATAATATAAGCAACCTCATGAAGCTTGTGCCGTTCTTGTCGCAGTCAGCAACTGTATCATATTAACAGTTATATATTATCAGCTACACTTCTACCTGCAGCTGATAACAATGTTCGTGGTAAGTTTTCCTTTTGCATACTATTCTCATCTATTATTTATCAGTAAGCTTATGAAAATAAAGGTGAAATTTATCCTCCCCCTTCTTCTTTTTCTCAAAATTTAATAATTTACCGACAAGCTTTCAAAATAAAACAATACGGTATCTGACGGCTTCAAACAGCATTGCCTTTATTATTAGCTGGGGCGCGCTGATATTTCAGGCGCCATTAATTAATCGGATAGGAATTAGGAATATGGATCTCTCTACTTTTTATTGATATTGTACAAGTTACGGTCACTTTCCTATTATTTGACGTCTTTAAAAAACTATTTAACTAAATTAGCGAGCTTCTTTACAAGATATCATAAAATAGTTCTTTAGGTATAAAATAGCATCGAACAATAAATATAGCAATATATACATCAATATACGTTTAATTGAGCTATATTTTAAGAAGCCCATTAAATGGGGGGTTTAAAAAGTATTTTGCTTTTATGTGTATTTGAAATATCTACAATCCTTCTAGCTACCAAGTGTAGTAATCTTGATAATTAAATTTATCTATTCCAGCTGCGTTTTTGAAGTGCTCCTTGAATCCGTCATATTCAATGATAATTTTATGTTCATTTGAATTCTCATCTAAGCTTATCCTAGTCTTTAAAAAAACATGGTTACCAGTAACGCACAAGGCGAAATTAATATATTAAAGGGATT
>ERZ941605.134-NODE-134-length-22878-cov-7.586251_pt1 | contig 22878 bp, 21 predicted proteins | sample MGYA00520904_ERZ941605 | MGnify/ENA primary metagenome ERZ941605 (study PRJEB32759, sample SAMN07749870) | skin metagenome | biome: transportation; feature: city; material: polyester macromolecule | host: Homo sapiens | place: Hong Kong:TW line | collected... | reverse complement strand
GGTGATCGTGCAGGTGGTGTCGTTCAAGCTCACCGGCAAGCGCGTGTTCAAGATGGCGCCGATCCACCATCACTTCGAGCAGCTCGGCTGGACCGAGTCGCAGATCGTGATCCGGTTCTGGATCATCGCCATCGTGCTGGCGCTGGCGGGGCTTGCCACGCTCAAGCTGCGATGACGCCGGTCCATTCATTCGCTGGCAAGCGCGTCGCGGTCTTCGGTCTCGGCGGCTCGGGGCTGGTCAGCGCCCAGGCGCTGAAGGCCGGCGGCGCCGACGTCATCGCCTGGGACGACAGTGCGGCGAGCGTGAAGAAGGCCCAGGAGGCCGGCATCGCCACTGAGGACCTGCGCAACATCGACTGGTCGAAGGTCACAGCGCTCGTGCTCGCGCCCGGCGTGCCGCTCACGCATCCGGAGCCGCACTGGTCGGTGGAGCTCGCGCAGGGCGCAGGCGCGGAAGTCATCGGCGACGTCGAGCTGTTCTGCCGCGAGCGGCAGCGGCTTGCGCCGCGCTCGCCCTTCATCGCCATCACCGGCACCAACGGCAAGTCCACCACCACGGCGCTGATCGCGCACATCCTGCGCACCGCCGGCAAGGACGTGCAGCTTGGCGGTAACATCGGCACCGCGATCCTGTCGCTCGAACCGCCCGCCAACGATCGCTTCCACGTCATCGAATGCTCGTCCTACCAGATCGATCTCGCGCCCTCGCTCGATCCCTCGGTCGGCATCCTGATCAACCTCTCGCCCGACCATCTCGACCGCCACGGCACCATGGAACACTACGCCGCCGTGAAGGAGAGGCTGGTCGCGAAGTCGGACGTGGCGCTGGTCGGTGTCGACGACAGCTATTGCGAAGCCATCGCGCGCAGGCTGTCGGAGCGCAAGGACATCCAGGCCATCCCGGTTTCGGTGACGCGCGAACTGCCTCGCGGCATTGTCGTGCGCGGCACGCAGGTCGTCGCGAATGGCACCAGGACACCCGGACAAGTCGAAGTGCTCGGCGATGTGTCTGGCATCGGCTCGCTGCGCGGCCGCCATAACGCGCAGAACGCGGCCTTCGCGTCGGCGGCGTGCTGGTATTCCGGACTGAAGCCTGCCGAGATCGAGCGCGGGCTGAAAAGCTTCCCCGGTCTCGCCCATCGCATGGAGCAGGTCGGCCGCAAGGGCGCGGTGCTGTTCGTCAACGACTCCAAGGCGACCAACGTGGACGCCGCCGAAAAGGCGCTGCTGGCCTTCGACAACATCCGCTGGATCGCCGGCGGCCTGGGCAAAGAGGGCGGCATCGCCGCGCTGACCCCGCAATTCGGCCGCGTCACCAAGGCCTATCTGATCGGCCACTCGGCCCGCGACTTCGCCCTGCAGCTGGGCGCCACCCCGCATGAGGTCGTCGAGACGATGGAGGCCGCCGTCGCCCGTGCCCATGCCGAGGCGCAGCCCGGCGACACCGTCCTGCTGGCCCCCGCCTGCGCCAGTTTCGACCAGTATCCGAACTTCGAAAAGCGCGGCGAGCATTTCGCGGCGCTGGTCGCCGCCCTGCCGCGCTGAGCGGCGCCGTTGGCATGGGGGGCTGTCTGCCCCCCCCATCGCGCGCCGCCCGATCCCCCCCCGAGGATATTTCAGACCGCCCGAACCCGAGCCCTGCTCTCGGGCGGTCTCAAATATCCCGGGGGTCGGGGGCTGGCCCCCGGTCGGCGCCGCTGTCTCAGGCCACATTCCGCAGTAGCGCCGCCCCATGATCCGCGCTATCCTGCGCCCCAGACCCGGACCAACCGGGCAGGGCAGAGGCAGTGACGGCGGTATTCCCATGACCGAGATGGTCTTCGGCACCACGCCCGCGCGGGTGGGCGATCCGATTCTTCCGCGCTGGTGGCGGACGGTCGACAAATGGGCGCTGGCCTGCATCCTCGGCCTCTATGCCATCGGGTTGCTGCTGGGCCTTGCCGCGAGCGTGCCGCTGGCCGAACGCAACGGGCTCAACGCCTTCTACTATGTCACAAGGCAGGCCGTCTTTGGCGGGCTGGCGCTGGCGGTGATGCTGGTCATTTCGATGATGTCGCCGGTGCAATTGCGCCGGCTGGGCGTGCTGCTGTTCCTCGGCGCCTTCCTGACCGTGCTGGCGCTGCCCTTCATCGGCACCGATTTCGGCAAGGGCGCCACGCGCTGGCTGTCGCTGGGCTTCGCCTCGGTGCAGCCGTCCGAGTTCCTCAAGCCTGGCTTCATCGCGCTTTGCGCGTGGTTCATGGCCTCGGCGCAGGCGGTGGGCGGGCCTCCGGGGCGGCTGTATTCGTTCTTCGTGGCCGCCGCGGTGATCGTGCTGTTGGCGCTGCAGCCCGACTTTGGCCAGGCCTCGCTGATCCTGTTTGCCTGGCTGGTGATGTATTTCATCGCCGGCGCCCCGGTCACGCTGATCGCGGGGACCATCGCGCTGGCCGGTTTCGGCGGCATGTTCGCCTATGCCAACAGCGAACATTTCGCCCGCCGCATCAACGGCTTCCTGTCGGCCGAGGTCGATCCGCGCACCCAGATCGGTTATGCCACCAACGCCATCCAGGAGGGCGGGTTCTTCGGCGTCGGCGTCGGCGAGGGGACGGTGAAATGGTCGCTGCCGGACGCGCATACCGACTTCATCATCGCCGTCGCGGCCGAGGAATACGGCTTCGTCATGGTGGTGATGATCATCGCGCTGTACTGCGCCATCGTCGTGCGCTCGTTGTGGCGCCTGCAGGGTGAACGCGATCCGTTCGCCCGCATCGCGGGCACCGGGCTCGCCTGCGCCTTCGGCGTGCAGGCGCTCATCAACATGGGGGTCGCGGTGCGGCTGCTGCCGGCCAAGGGCATGACGTTGCCCTTCGTGAGCTATGGCGGCTCGTCGGTCATCGCCTCGGGGATCACGCTGGGGATTCTGCTGGCGCTGACCCGCACGCGGCCGCAGAACCTGCTGGCCGACGTGATGGGACGCCCCGGCCGATGAGGGGCGGAACGGCAGGGGGCAGGCTGGCCCTGATCGCCGCCGGCGGCACCGGCGGGCACATGTTCCCCGCGCAAGCGCTGGCCGAGCGGCTGCTGGCCCACGGTTGGCGCGTGAAACTGTCCACCGACGACCGCGGCGCCCGCTATGCTGGCGGCTTCCCGCCCGAGGTCGTGCGCGAGATCGTCAGCTCTGCCACCACCGCCCGCGGCGGGATCGCCGGCAAGGCCGTGGCGCCGCTGCGCATCGCCCAGGGGGTGCTGGCGGCCGTCGCCGGGCTGCGCCGCGACCGGCCTGCGGTGGTGGTGGGCTTCGGCGGCTATCCGACGATCCCGGCGCTGAGTGCGGCGGGGATGCTGGGGATCCCGCGGATGATCCACGAACAGAACGGCGTCATGGGCCGGGTGAACCGGCTCTTTGCCTCGCGGGTCCAGCGTGTCGCCTGCGGCACCTGGCCGACCGATCTGCCGTCGGGGGTCGAGGGGGTGCATGTCGGCAACCCGGTGCGGCAGGCGGTGCTGGACCACGCCGCGGCGCCCTATCAGCCGCCGGGCGAGGGGCCGCTGCATCTGTTGGTCATCGGCGGCAGCCAGGGCGCGCGGCGGCTCTCTGACGTCGTACCCGCCGCCGTCGCCGCGCTGCCCGAGGACGCCCGCGCCCGCCTGCAGGTCAGCCACCAGGCCCGCGCCGAGGATCACGACCGCGTGGTCGCCGCCTACGCCTACGCCGGCATCGCCGCCGAGGTCCAGCCCTTCTTCGCTGACGTGCCCGACCGGCTGGCCGCGGCGCAGGCCGTCATCAGCCGCGCCGGCGCCTCGTCGATCGCCGACATCACCGTGATCGGCCGGCCCGCGATCCTGATCCCCTATGCCGCGGCCACGGGGGACCACCAGACCGCCAACGCGCGCGCGATCACCGAGGCGGGCGGCGCGCGCACGATCCCGCAGCCGCAATTTACCCCGACCGAGCTCGCCAAGCAGATGCAGAAGCTCGGGCTCGATCCTGCCGCGCTGGAGAATGCCGCCGGCCGCGCGCGCGCCTGCGGGATGCCCGACGCGGTCAGCGACCTCGCCGATCTGGTCGAGAGCCTCGACGCGCCGCGCGCGCCGGTCCACGTCGCGCGGGTGCAGCAGAAGGAAGCATTTGCGTGAAGGGCGTCGCGACCGACATCGGCACGATCCACTTCGTCGGGATTGGCGGCATCGGCATGTCTGGCATCGCCGAGGTCATGCATAACCTCGGCTATTCGGTGCAGGGCAGCGACGTGGCGGAAGGATACGTGGTCGAGGGACTGCGCGCGCGCGGGATCCCGGTGACGATCGGCCACTCGGCGGCGAATGTCGCGGACGCGGCGGTGGTCGTCACCTCGACCGCGGTGAAGCGCGGCAACCCGGAAGTGGAGGCCGCGCTCGACCGCCGCGTGCCCGTGGTGCGCCGCGCGGAAATGCTCGCCGAGCTGATGCGGCTCAAATCCACCGTTGCGGTCGCGGGCACGCACGGCAAGACGACGACGACCTCGATGGTCGCCGCGCTGCTCGACGCGGGCGGGGTTGACCCGACCGTGATCAACGGCGGGATCATCAACAGCTACGGCTCGAACGCGCGGCTGGGCGCGTCGGACTGGATGGTGGTCGAGGCGGACGAGAGCGACGGTAGCTTCCTGCGGCTGGACGGCACGATCGCGGTCGTCACCAACATCGATCCCGAGCACCTCGACCATTACGGCAGCTTCGAGCGCGCCAAGGACGCGTACGTCGAGTTCGTCGAGAACGTGCCCTTCTACGGCGCGGCGCTGCTCTGCCTAGATCATCCGGAGGTGCAGGCGCTGATCCCGCGCGTGCGCGATCGCCGCATCGTCACCTACGGTTTCGCGGCCTCGGCCGACGTGCGCGGCGTCAACGTGTCGCCTTATCCCGGCGGCAATCGCTTCGAGGCGCTGATCCGCTCACGCGACGGCGCGACCCGCTCGATCGAGGGGATCGACCTGCCGATGCCCGGCCGCCACAACGTCCAGAACGCGCTCGCCGCGATCGGCGTCGCGCTCGAACTCGGCATCGACGACGCGACGATTGGGCGCGGGTTCGAGAAGTTCGGCGGGGTCAAGCGGCGCTTCACCAAGGTTGGCGAAGTCGCCGGCGCCACTATTATCGACGATTACGGCCACCACCCGGTCGAGATCCGCGCCGTGCTCGCGGCCGCGCGCGAATCGGCACAGGGACGCGTCATCGCGGTGGTGCAACCGCACCGCTACTCGCGGCTCGGCAATCTGATGGACGACTTCCAGGGCGCGTTCAACGACGCCGACGCGGTGTACGTGACGCCGGTCTATGCCGCGGGCGAGGTACCGGTCGAGGGCGTCGACGCCGAGGCGCTGGTCGCCGGACTGCGCCGACGCGGGCACCGCGACGTGCACACGGTCAGGGACGCCGATGCGCTGGCGGACGCGCTGGCGAGCGAGGTGCGCGGCGGCGATCAGGTGATCTGCCTGGGCGCGGGCGACATCACGAAGTGGGCCGCGGGACTCGCGCCGGCGATCGAGGCACGCCGGTGATGGCAGCCGACGATATCCTTCCCGGCGTAGGGAGGGGGACCAGCGAAGCTGATGGAGGGGGATCGCCTGTGGGGGCATCGCCCGCGGCAGTCCCCCTCCACCACCAGCCTGCGGCTGGCGGTCCCCCTCCCCAAAATGGGGAGGATAGCGAAGTCCGCGGTCGCCTGACCCCGAACGCCCCGCTCGCGCCGCTCGTCTGGTTCAAGGCCGGCGGCGCGGCGGAGTGGTTGTTCGAACCCGCCGACGCCGACGACCTCGCCGCGTTCCTGCGCGACCTCGACCCCGCGGTGCCGGTGATGGCGCTCGGGCTCGGCAGCAACCTGATCGTGCGCGACGGCGGGGTGCCCGGCGTCGTCATCCGGCTCGGCAAGCCGTTCGCTCGCGTCGAGGCGGTGGACGCGACGACGCTTCGCTGCGGCGGCGGGGCGAGCGGCATTCTCGTGTCCTCGACCGCGCGCGACGCGGGAATCGCGGGCGTCGAGTTCCTGCGCTCGATCCCCGGCACCGTCGGCGGCTTCGTGCGGATGAACGGCGGCGCCTATGGGCGCGAGGTCAAGGACGTGCTGGTCGAGGCCGAGGTGGTGCTGCGCTCGGGTGAGCGGCGGACGCTGTCGCTGGATGAGCTCGGTTACACCTACCGGCATTCCGAATTGCCCGACGGAGCGGTGGTGATCGCCGCGACCTTCCGCGGCACGCGCGGCGAGCCGGCCGCGATCCAAGCGGAGATGGACCGCATCGCCGCCGCGCGCGAGGCATCGCAGCCGCTGCGTTCGAAGACCGGCGGCTCTACCTTCAAGAACCCCGATGGGCACAAGGCCTGGGCGCTGGTCGATCAGGCCGGCTGTCGCGGCAAGCGCCTGGGCGATGCGCAGGTCAGCGACAAGCATACCAACTTCCTCCTCAACGTCGGGCAGGCGACCAGCGCCGATATCGAGGCGCTGGGCGAGGAGGTGCGCGCGGCGGTGAAGGCGACGAGCGGCGTGACGCTCGAATGGGAGATACAGAGAGTGGGCGTGGGAGTGGGCGTGCAGGCATGAACGGGGCGTTGCACATCGCGGTGCTGATGGGCGGCTGGTCGGCGGAGCGCGAGGTGTCGCTATCGTCGGGGGCGGGCGTCGCGGAGGCGCTCGAATCGCTCGGCCACCGTGTCACCCGCATCGACATGGGGCGCGACATCGCGGCGCGGCTGGCGGAGGCGAATGCCGATCTCGTCTTCAACGCGCTCCACGGCACCCCCGGCGAGGACGGCAGCGTCCAGGGGCTGATGGACTTGATGGGCCTGACCTACACGCATAGCGGCATGGCCACCTCGGTGATCGCGATCGACAAGGTGCTGACGAAGCAGGCGCTCGTGCCGCACGGCATCCCGATGCCGGGTGGGCGGATCGTCAAGTCGGCCGACGTGTTCGAGGCCGATCCGCTCGCGCGGCCCTATGTGCTCAAACCCGTCAATGAAGGCTCGTCGGTCGGCGTCGCGATCGTCACCGATCAGGGAAATTACGGCAACCCGATCGCGCGCGATGCCAAGGGTCCGTGGGCCGAGTTCGAGGAGCTGCTCGCCGAACCGTACGTGCGCGGGCGCGAGCTGACGACGGCGGTGCTGGGCGGCGCGGATGGCCCGCGCGCGCTGGGCGTCACCGAGCTGCGCCCGAAGTCGGGCTGGTACGATTACGACGCCAAATACACCGACGGCATGACCGAGCACCTGTTCCCCGCGCCGATCCCCGACGAGATCACGCAGGCCTGCATGGCGTTGGCGGTCGACGCGCACCGCCTGCTCGGTTGCCGCGGGGCGAGCCGGTCCGATTTCCGCTGGGATGACGAGCGCGGCGTCGATGGGCTGTTCCTGCTCGAGGTTAACACCCAGCCCGGCATGACGCCCTTGAGCCTCGTGCCCGAACAGGCGCGCCACACCGGCATGAGCTACCCCGAACTCGTCCAGGCGATCGTCGACGAGGCGCTGCGCGATGCCGCCGAGCGAGTGGCCGGGCGATCGGGCAAGCGCGCGCCATGACGCGCACGATCCGTCGCGAGCCCGCCAGCGCGCCGCGCCGCACCGTTAATCGCCGCAAACCCGCGCCGAAGAAGACGTTTGGGCAACGCGTCATGGCGAAATTGCCGATCAGTGAGGCATTCGTGCGTCGCGCGGTCACCTGGTCGCTGCTCGGCGCGGGCGGGGCGGCGGCAATCGCGGTCGCGACGTGGATCGGTATCCCCTCCGCGATCGGCATCGGCATCGCCGAGACCGCGGCGAACGCGGGGCTGCGCGTCGAGCAGGTCGATATTACCGGATTGAAGCGGATGGACCGAGAGACGGTCTACGCGGTGGCGCTCGAACAGCCCTCGCGCGCGATGCTGCGACTCGATCTGAAGGCGGTACGCCAGCGGCTGCTCGCTTATGGCTGGATCGAGGATGCGTACGTCTCGCGCCGGCTGCCCGACCGACTGCTCATCCACGTCACCGAGCGCGAGCCCGCCGCGGTGTGGCAGGATAACGGGCAATTGACGCTGATCGATGCCGGGGGACGCCTGCTCGCGCCGGTCGACCGTGCCAACATGCCCAATCTGCCGCTGGTGATCGGCCCCGGCGCCGACCGGCAGGAGCCCGCCTATCAGGCGCTGCTCGCCGCGACGCCGGGCTTGCGCCGCCGGATCAAGGCCGCCGCCTGGGTTGGCAATCGCCGCTGGGACCTGACCTTCGATACCGGCGAGACGCTGGCGCTGCCGCAGGACGGCGCGCGCGAGGCGCTGGTCAAGTTCGCGTCGATGGAACGCGCCAGCCCGCTGCTCGGTAAGGGCTGGCTGCGGTTCGACATGCGCGATCCGGCGAAGCTCGTCGCGCGCAAGCCGGGGCAGGAGGCGCAGGGGAGCGCGCCGAGCGACACGCCCGAGACGTCCGAAGCACGCGCGGTACGCCCGCTCGGCGCCGGCGACGTCTGAGGCGGGGGCAACAGGGGGCAGGGCAGATGGCGAAACCGGCACCGGAAGGATTGATCACCGCGCTCGACATCGGGTCGTCGAAGGTGTCCGCAATGATCGCGCAGAAGGGAGATGGCGGCGAACTGGTCGTGCTCGGCACCGGCCAGCGCGAGAGTCGGGGTGTCAAACGCGGCTATATTGCGGACATGCAGGCGACCGAAGTGGCGGTGCGCGAGGCGGTTGAGCAGGCGGAGCGGATCGCGGGGGTCGCGATCGAGAACGTTTGGGCGGGTTTCTCGGCCGGCGGCCTCGTCAGCGACGAAGCGTTCATCGAGGCCGAACTCGGCGGCACGCGGATCGAGCAGGCCGATATCGACGCCTTGTTGCAGGAGGGCCGCCAGGCGATCGACCCGCAAGGGCGCATGGTGCTCCACGCGCAGCCCGCGCTCTACACGCTCGATGGGTTGAACGGCGTCAAGAAGCCGCTCGGGCTCCACGCCGATCGGCTGGGCGTCCACATCCACGTCATCGCCGCCGACGGTTCGCCGGTCCGCAACCTCGATTTGTGCGTCCGCTCGGCGCATCTGGAGGTCAAGTCGATCATCGCCGCGCCGGTCGCGACCGGCCTTGCCTGTCTGACACAAGAGGAGCGCGATTTGGGCGTCGCGCTGGTCGAGATCGGGGCGGGCATCACCAACGTGTCGCTGTTCGCGGGCGAGATGCTGGTGGGGTTGAAATCGATCGCGATCGGCGGCGCGGACATTACCGACGACATCGCCTCCGCCTTCGGTACCACGCGGTTGCAGGCCGAGCGGATCAAATGCTTCCACGGCTCCGCCAATGCGTCCCCGCGCGACAATCACGAAATGGTGACGATTCGCGAGCGCAGCGAGGTCGAGGACAATGATTCGCTTCAGATCACCAAGGCAGCGCTGATCGCGGTCATCCGCCAGCGGCTCGAGGTGCTGATGGGCGAGGTGCAGGCTGCGCTCAAGGAACTGCGTTTCGAGGGTCCGGTCGGGCGGCAGGTCGTCATCACCGGCGGTGGGGCGGAGTTGAAGGGTATTGCCGATTACGCGCAGCAACTCCTCGGCCGCTCGGTCCGCGTTGGGCGTCCGCGCGGGCTCACCAACCTGCCCGAGGCGCATTCGGGGCCGGGATTTGCGACGCTTGCCGGGCTCGCTTATTTCGCGGCCGCCGATCCGATCGACCTGCGCGGGGTCGCGCCGAAACAGCAGACGGTTCACCGCAGCAAGGGCTGGCGGGGATTGCGCCGGCTGATCCAGGCCGCGAAAGCGAATTATTGACAAGTTTGCCGAATCGGGTGGGTTTTCGCTGGTGCGTTGACCATCCATGTGAAAAATAAGCCAACGCCCCGTTCACAATCAAAAAAGCGGGGGCTTGTGACCGGAGTAAACAGGCGATGAGCATCGAATTCATTGCGCCCGACGTCGACGATCTGACGCCGCGCATCACCGTCGTCGGCGTGGGCGGCGCGGGCGGCAACGCGATCGCGAACATGATGCGCGCGGACGTGCAGGGCGTGAACTTTCTCGTCGCCAACACCGACGCGCAGGCGCTGCGCTCGTCGGAGGCGGAGCAGAAGATCCAGCTTGGCACCAAGATCACCGGCGGCCTGGGCGCAGGCGCGCGGCCCGAGATCGGGCGCGCCGCGGCCGAGGAGTCGATCGATGAACTGTCGCGGCTGCTCGAGGGCAGCCACATGTGCTTCATCGCGGCCGGCATGGGCGGCGGCACCGGCACCGGTGCAGCGCCCGTCATCGCCAAGGCGGCGCGCGACATGGGTATCCTGACCGTCGGCGTCGTCACCAAGCCGTTCAGCTTCGAGGGCAACCGCCGTGGCAAGTCGGCCGAGGCGGGTATCGAGGAACTGCAGAAGTTCGTCGACACGCTGATCGTCATCCCCAACCAGAACCTGTTCCTGGTCGCCAACGCCAACACGACGTTCAAGCAAGCGTTCGAGATGGCGGACGAAGTGCTGCAGCAGGGCGTGCGCGGCATCACCGACCTGATGGTCATGCCCGGCCTCATCAACCTCGACTTCGCCGACGTCCGCTCGGTGATGCAGGAGATGGGCAAGGCGATGATGGGCACGGGCGAAGCCGATGGCGACGACCGCGCGATCATCGCGGCGCAGAAGGCGATCGCCAACCCGCTGCTCGACGGCGTGTCGATGCAGGGCGCGAAGGGCGTCATCGTCTCCATCACCGGCGGCGAGGACATGCGCCTGCTCGAGGTCGACGAGGCGGCGAACCACATCCGCGAGCTGGTCGATCCCGACGCCAACATCATCTGGGGCTCGGCGTTCAACCCCGACCTGGAAGGCAAGATCCGCGTCTCGGTGGTCGCGACCGGCATCGAGAGCGCGGGCGCGTCCGACAAGCCGGGCAGCGCCGCCGCTGCACCGAGCCAGAGCGAGCCCGCGCGCCCGTTCAGCTTCTCCGCGCCGCGCCGCGCCGAGCCGGCCGCCGCCCCCGCGCCCACGCCGGCTCCGGCTCCGGTCGCGCCGCAGCAGAGCTACGCCCCCGCTCCGCAGCCGAACTATCAGGCAGCGCCGCAGCCGGCACCGACCCCTGCAGCACCGCAGGGCCAAGCACCGCGCGGCTACGCCGGTTACGAGCAGGCCCAGCCCGCGCCGCAGAGCGACGCGTTGGCGCAGGGTGTCGTTCCGCAAGCCCAGGTCGACACCGCGACGAACGCAAGCGACGACGAACTGCTGCTCGGCTCCGAGGCGATCCTGCCCGAGCAGAATGGCACGCCCCATTCGGCACCGGCGCAGTCGACACCCGCGCAGGACGGCGGTGATCAGGGTGCGCCGCGCCGTCGGTTCCTCGCGCCCGAGGGCAATGAGGAAACGCCGCCGCAGCCGCGCGTGAAGCTCGGCGGCACGCTGTTCGAGCGGATGCAGAATGCCACCCGCGGCGCGCCGCGCGCGGGCGATGCGCCGGCCGACACGCCCGGCACCGACCTGCCGCGCTTCCTGCACCGGCAGAACAACCAGTAACGCGCCGCACACGGCCGCGTCGCCCACCGACGCGGCCGTTCGGTTCTTCCTCATCGATGCGCGATATTCGTCGCCGGCGTGGCTCGCTTCGCCGCACGGCTCGACGCGTGTCATTGCCGTGGTGGGCTCCAGCGGCTTTAGCATTTCACGACATGCGTTTACCGATGCTTTACTCCGCGTCGCTGCTGCTCGCCGGCGTCGCGCTCCCGCTTCCGCTCGCCGCGCAGGCGGTGGTGCAGCCGCTGCCGGGCACGACTGATGCCGACAAGCTCGCCGATCTCGTGCGCCAGATCGGGCGCAATCCGCGCGACGTCGGCGCGCTGGTCGATGCGGGCGACCTGTCGGCAAAGCTCGGCGACACCACCGCCGCGGCGTCGCTCTACAAGCGCGCGTCGCAGGTCGATCCGAACAACGCGCGCGTTCAGGCGGGTATCGCGCGCATTCTCGTCAACGGCGAGCATCCGGGTGAGGCGCTGCGCTATTTCAACCAGGCGGAGCGTGCCGGGCTGTCGGCGGCGATGTTCGCCGATGACCGTGGCCTCGCCTACGACCTGATCGGCGAGCAGGAGCGGGCGCAGCGCGATTACCGTCTGGCACTGGCGCAGCAGGGACAGGATAATGAGGACGAGGTGCGCCGCCGCTACGCGCTGTCGCTCGGCATCTCGGGACGCAAGGACGAGGCGTTGCAGCAGATTGACGCGCTGCTGCGCAAGAGTGACCGCGGCGCATGGCGCGCGCGCGCGTTCATCCTGGCGATGAACGGCGACGCGAGCGGGGCGAATCACATCGCCTCCACGATGATGCCCGCGGGCATGGCGACCGGGCTCGCTGCCTTTTTCACCCGCCTGCCGACGCTGTCGCCCGCCGATCGCGCGTTCGCGGTGCATTTCGGCGAAGTCGCCCCGACGCCTGAACGGATCGCCGACGCGCGGCTCGTGCCACTGCTACCCGCACTCGCGCCCGATCCCTATGCGCGTCCGGCCGGCGCTCAGCTCGCGGCTCGGACCGTCGCTGCGCCGACGGTATCCACCCGTGGGAGCAGTCGCGGTCGCGAGGCGCGCCAGGTCGCCGCCGCATCGCGTGGCCGCTCGAGCGTGCCCGCGCAGGTCGCAACCGCGGTGCCATCGGCAACGCTGCCGCAATCGACGTCGCAGGTGACGCAGGCGTCCGCCCCGTCGCGCTCGGCTTATGCTCCGCAGGTGACGATGACGCAGCCTTCGGCGTCGACGCAGGTCGCGGCAACGACTGCACCGGCGTTTGGCGGCGCGGCGTCTCTGCCTGCACCCGCCGCTTCGTCACCGACGCAGGTGGCGCAGACGCTGCTGCCCGCGCGTCCGATCTACTCGCCGTCGCCGGGGCCGGTTGCCGTCGCCGCGCAGCCGGCGCCCGCGCCGACCCGAACGGCGAACGCGCTCAATGCCCCGCAGCCCAGCTACGCCGCTCAGCCTGCCGGGCAGCCAGTTAACCTCGCGGCAGCGGCCGAGGCGCGCACCATTGTGCCGTCGTCCACCGCGGTCGTCGCCGCGGCCGGATCGCCGGCGAGTTCCGCCGCGCAGGCCAACAACGCCGTCCGTAGCCAGAGCCCCGCAGCGCTCGTCGCGGCCCGCCCGACGGCGTCCGCCGCACCCGCGCCCGTGTCCGGCATCGGGCAGGCGAACACGCCGGTCGCACTCGCCGCTACCGCGGCATCGTCGACCTCTATTTCCAACCGTCCCCCGGCGAGCGGCGTCGCCACGCCGGCACCGGTGCAACTCGCCGCCGCGACCACGGCTGCGCCTTCGCTGCCGCCGCGCCCGACCACACCGGCGCGGCTTGAGAACGAGGACACGATCCTCGCGCGTATCGTCGCCAACATCTCCATACCTGCCTCCGAACTCGGCGTCGCCCCGATGCCGGGTGCGACGCCGGCGCCGGGCTCCACCGCAACGATCGACGATGCGGCAGTCGCGGCAGAGCGTAATGCTGCCGCGGTGGAACGCCGCCGCGATCGTGCGGTCGCCACGGCACCCGCCCCGACGCCGCGCGCGCGCCACACCGCGCCGGTCGAAACCGCGGCCGTGAAGGAGGAAACCGAGGCGACCAGCTCTGTCTCGCGCAAGCGCGCTGCAGCGACCCCGTCGCGCGACGGGCGCCGCACGACCGCGAGCAAGGAGGAGGTGGCGCAGGTCGACACCGACGACGCTCCCACCGGCAAGCGTCGCGGTAGCGCCAAGAACAATGACGCGGTCGAGCCCAAACTGACCCCCAGGCAGGCAGCGGCCAAGGCGAAAGCGGACGCGAAGGCACTCGCCAATGCAAAGGCGGCAGCCGCCGAGAAGAAGGCAGCAGCGGCGGAGAAGAAAGCCGCGCGCGCGGAGCCGGAGCGTTACTGGGTTCAGGTCGCGGGCGGCGCGACGCAGGGCGATCTGCACAAGGCGTGGAAAAACGTGCGGACCAGATCGTCGCTGCTCGCCAGCCGCACGGGCTATACGACACCGCTGCGCGCGACCAACCGCGTCGTGACCGGCCCGTTCAAGACGCAGGACGAGGCGCAGGCAATGGTCAACAAGCTGTCGAAGGACGGCGTTTCCGCCTTTACCTTCACCAGCGAGGCCGGGCAGAAGATGACCAAGCTGGGCGAGAAGTGATCCGCCCGCCCGAGACACGCGCCGCGTGACCGCGCTCGCACCCTGGGCCTCGCGACCCGACCGGAGCCGCGGCCGCCTGCACGACGAACCCGGCGCGGCCGAACGCGGCCCCCGCGACGCGTTCCAGCGCGACCGTGACCGCGTGATCCACTCGATCAGCTTCCGTCGCCTGCGTCACAAGACGCAGGTGTTCATGGCACCCGATGGCGACCATTTCCGCGTCCGTCTGACGCACAGTATCGAGGTGGCGCAGATCGGCCGCACGATCGCGCGCGCGCTCGGCCTCAACGAGGATCTGACGGAGGCGCTCTGCCTCGCGCACGACATCGGCCACCCGCCGTTCGGCCACGCCGGCGAGGAGGCGCTGGAGCGCGCGCTGGCGGGGAAGGGCGGGTTCGATCACAACGGCCAAACACTGCGCACGCTGATGATGCTGGAGCGGCCGTATCCGCGTCACGCCGGGCTCAACCTGACGTGGGAAACGCTCGAAGGCCTCGCCAAGCACAACGGCCCGATCTTTGCGCCCAATTGGGCGCTGGCCGAGGCGGACGCGGAGGCGCGGCTCGATCTGACCAGCTACGCGTCGCTCGAGGCGCAGGTCGCCGCGCTTGCCGACGACATCGCCTACGACAATCACGACATCGACGACGGGCTGCGCGCGGGGCTGCTGTCGATCGACCAACTCTGCGCGGTGCCGCTGGTCGCGCGCGGCTGGGACGCGGCGCGCAGAGGCTTCGCCGATCTCGCCGACGACCGGCTGCACGGCGAGGTGATCCGCAGTCAGATCGGCGCGATGGTCAACGATCTGATCGCCGAGACCACCCGGCGCATCGCGGCGTCCGGGGTGACGAGCGTCGACGACGTGCGCGCCGCGGGCTGCGCGCTGGTCGGCTTCTCCGATGCGATGGCGGCGGACGAGCGGCAGTTAAAGGCGTTCATGTACGCCAATCTGTACCACCATCCACGCCAACTCGACGCCGCCGCCGCGGCGGATCACGTCATCGACGGCCTCTTTGCCGCTTACCATGCCGACCCGTCGCTCTTGCCGGAGGAATGGCGCGTGCGCCTGCCAAGCGATGAGCCGCAGCTCAGCCGCCACATCGCCGATTTCATCGCGGGCATGACCGATCGCTACGCCGTGTCACGCTATCGGGAGGTCGTCGGGCCGATCGATCTGCCCGAGGGCTTCTGACGCATATGACAACGGCGCCCGCTCGGGAGAGCGGACGCCGTTCGATCGTCCCGGTGGGCGGCTCAGTTCGCCGCGGCAGCGCTCGCCACGACGTTGCCCTTGGCGCGGAACGACACCGGGTAACCGTTGGTCGTGCCACGCACGCGGTCGCCATCGACCAGCAGGCGGAACTTCTCGCGGCTGCCGACCTCGTGGCCCTCGATCAGCGTCTTGCCATTGTCGCGCACCGTCTGCGTGTAGACATAGGTGCGGCCCTCGTGCGTGAAGCTCTGCTGCGCCGGCTCGGCGGCGATGCCGACGGTCGAGATGAGCGCGGCGGCAGCGGCGGCGGCGATGAAACTGATTGTGCGCATGGAAAGGCTCCCGGTGGTTTGCCCGTTCTCGGACTGTGCAGTGCAACATATTTGGTGCAGCGCAGCATGGGCAAATGACTTGTGTGCGTCTATGATTGCAGTGAGTGCAATCGCGGCCGGGTTGGCCCTTCCCAAGCAGAAGCAGCCGGCTTTTGCGTGCGGGTCCGCCTTCGTCTAAGGCCGCGCCGCTATGACATTGTACACCCGTTTCGCCGCCCATGTGGGTGACGCCCTCGACGCGCTCGTTGCCGAAGGCGCGCTGCCCGCCGATCTCGACCGCCGCAACGTGACGGTCGAGCCGCCGCGCGACGCCAGCCACGGCGACCTCGCCACCAACGCCGCGATGGTGCTTGCCAAACCCGCCAAGACCAACCCGCGTCAGCTCGCCGAGAAGATCGCCGCGCATCTGTCCGCGCTGCCCAGCGTCACCGCCGCCGAGGTCGCCGGGCCGGGCTTCATCAACCTGCGCCTGTCCGACGACACCTGGCGCGATGAATTGCGCGCGGTTGCGGCGGCAGGCGCCGATTATGGACGGTCGCGCGTGGGCGAGGGCGTCAGCGTCAACGTCGAATATGTCTCGGCCAACCCGACGGGCCCGATGCACATGGGCCATTGCCGCGGCGCGGTGGTGGGCGATTCGCTCGCCAACCTGCTTGCCTTCGCCGGGCACCGTGTCATCCGCGAATATGTCATCAACGATGCCGGCAGCCAGGTCGACGTGCTCGCGCGCTCGGCGCACATCCGCTACCGCGAGGCATTGGGTGAGGAGGTCGGCGCGATCCCGGAGGGGCTCTACCCCGGCGATTATCTCGTTCCGGTCGGCCAGGCGCTCGCCGCCGAGTTCGGCGACCGCTACGTGTCGGCGCCCGAGGGCGATTGGCTGATCCCGTTCCGCACCCGTGCGGTCGACGCGATGATGGCGCTCATCAAGGCCGATCTCGCGCTGCTCGGCATCCACCACGACGTGTTCGCCTCCGAGGCGGCGCTGCAAGCTGCGGGCAAGCCGGAAGAGGCCGAGGCATGGCTGCGCGCGCGCGACCTCGTCTACGACGGCGTGCTCGAGGCACCGAAGGGCGAGACGCCCGAGGATTGGGAGCCGGTCGAGCTGCCGCTGTTCCGCTCGACCCGCTTCGGCGACGACCAGGACCGCCCGATCAAGAAGTCGAACGGTAGCTGGACCTATTTCGGCGCCGACATGGCCTATCATTTCCAGAAGGCGCAATCGGCCGATCAATTGATCGACATCTGGGGCGCGGACCATGCCGGCACGGTGAAGCGCATCCAGGCCGCGGTCGCCGCGCTGACCGAGGGCAAGACGCGTTTCGACGTCAAGCTCGTCCAGATGGTCCGCCTGCTGCGCGCCGGAGAGCCGGTCAAGATGAGCAAGCGCGCGGGCAATTTCGTCACGCTCGCCGACGTGGTGCGCGAGGTCGGCAAGGATGTGGTGCGTTTTACCATGCTCACGCGCCGCGCCGACGCGCAGATGGATTTCGACTTCGCGAAGGTGGTCGAGGCGTCGAAGGACAACCCGGTCTTCTACGTTCAATATGCCCATGCCCGCGTTGCCTCGCTCCACCGCCGCGCGGCCGAGGCCGGGATCAGCGCACAGGGTGCCGACCTGTCCCGGCTTGACACGGAGGAACTCGCGCTCGTGAAGCTCGCGGCGCAATTCCCGCGCATTGTCGAAACCGCTGCCGCGGCGCGCGAGCCGCACCGGATCGCCTTTTATCTCTACGACTTGTCCGCGGAATTTCATGCCGCGTGGAACGTCGGCAACGACCGGCCCGATCGCCGCTACCTGATCGCGGATGACCATGCGGTGACGGCCGCACGCCTGTCCTTGGCGGCGGGCATCGGACAGATTATTCGCAATGGCCTCTCCATCATGGGCGTGGAGGCGGTTTCGGAGATGCACTGATGGCGACCTCGGATCAGTTCGAGCGCGACGAGGACCGGCTGCCGTGGCTGGAGACGGTCGAACCGGACGAGCCGCGGCGTTCGGGCGGGGGTCGCATCGTGCTGCTGGTCCTACTCGGCCTGCTGGTGCTCGGCGGGGTGATCGCGGGCTTGTACCGGTTGCAGGCCGGTCGCGGCGCGGATGGCTCGGGCGCGCTGATCGCGGCGCAGGAAGGCGATTACAAGATCAAGCCCGACGATCCCGGCGGGCTAAAGGTCGAGGGCGAAGGCGACACCGCGATCGCGACCAGTGCGGGCGCCAATCCGAACGGCTCGATCGACCTGAAGGCAGTACCCGAAGCACCGATCAGCGGCACGCGGCGTGCGACCGCGCAGCCCGGCGCACGCGCGGGAAGCACCTCCGCCAGCGTCGCGGTGCCGGCGGCAACCGCGCCGCTGCGGGCGCAGCGCCCGATGACCGCGCCGGTCGCGCCCGTACCAGGCGCGGGTTCGGGCGGCAGCCTGGTGCAGCTCGGCGCGTTCCCGACCGAATCGGCGGCGAACAGCGCCTGGAGCGCGGTCGCCAAGCGGTTCAGCTACGTCGCGCCGCTCGGCAAGGACGTGCAGAAGGCGGACGTCAACGGCCGCACCGTCTATCGCCTGCGCGTCAACGCCGGCAGCGCCAACGCCGCGGCCGACATCTGCGGCCGATTGAAGGTCGCGGGCGAGAGCTGCTTCGTCACCAGCTGATCTGGCTCGGTCGGCCAGAAGGCCGATCGTCCCTTACCGACCGTCATCCCGGACTTGATCCGGGATCCCTTTTCCATTCGTGGTCAGGTGGAGCCGCTAGCGGTCATCAGAATGGGATTAGCACGGCCGAGGCCTTGGAGCAGTCGTGATGGGAGCTGGCGGACCAGACAGGCTCGCGACTTTCCCGATCCGTCGCTTTGACGTAACCACGCCGCCATGAAGCCCGTCATCTTCGGCCTGTCGGGGCCGGTCCTTACCGCGGACGAGCGCGCCTTTTTCGCCGACGCGCGCCCGGCCGGCTACATCCTGTTCAAGCGCAACGTCGAGACGCGCGTGCAACTCCGTGCCTTGACCGACAGCCTGCGCGCGCTCGAAGGCCGCGACGACGTCGCGATCCTGGTCGATCAGGAGGGCGGGCGGGTTGCGCGGCTCGGACCGCCCGAATGGCCCGCCTTCCCCGCGGGCCCTGCCTTCGATGCCTTGTACGAGCGCGCGCCGATGTCGGGGATCGAGGCCGCGCGCGCCAACGCGCACGCGCTCGGCCTGATGCTGTCTGAGGTCGGCATCACGGTGAACTGCCTGCCGCTGCTCGACGTGGCCAGGCGGGAGACGACCGAGGCGATCGCCACCCGCGCTTATGGTCGCGAGCCGATGCGCGTTGCGGCGATGGGGCGTGCGACGCTGGAGGGGCTGCGCGCGGGCGGGGTCGTCGGCGTCGTCAAGCACATGCCCGGCCACGGACGCGCGCTCGCCGACTCGCATTATCACCTGCCGACGGTCACTGCCTCGGTGGCGGAACTGGAGGACGATCTGGCCCCGTTCCGCGCGCTCGCGGGTGCGCCGATGGGGATGACCAGCCACATCGTCTATCGGGCATGGGACGACGAACGTCCCGCCACGCTGTCACCGATCGTGATCGAGGAGGTGATACGCGGTCGCATCGGCTTCGACGGGCTGCTGATGACCGACGACATCGATATGAAGGCATTGTCGGGCACCCCGGCCGACAAGGCGGCGGGCGCAATCGCCGCCGGGTGCGACGTGGTGCTCGATTGCTGGGCGCGGATGGACGAGATGCAGGCGATCGCCGCCGCGCTGCCCGACATCACCAGTCGAGGGCGCGAGCGGCTCGACGCCGCCATGACGAGCGTGACGGCGACGGCCGGCGATGTGGCTGCGCTAACGGCCAAGCGCGACGCGTTGCTGGCGCTCGCCTGAGCATTGCTGCGTGGCCGCGCCCGAGCAGTTGCTGCTCGATCTCGATGGCTGGGAAGGGCCGCTCGACGTGCTGCTGTCGCTCGCGCGCGCGCAGAAGGTCGATCTAAAGCAGATATCGATCCTCGCGCTGGTCGAGCAATATCTCGCGTACATCGACCGCGCGCGGCGCACGAAGCTCGAACTCGCCGCCGATTACCTCGTCATGGCAGCGTGGCTCGCGTATCTGAAAAGTGCGCTGCTGCTGCCGCGCGATCCCGCGATCGAGCCCGATCCCGAAGAACTGGCGCTACGCCTTCAACTCCGTCTCGAACGGCTCGACGCGATGCGCGACGCCGGCGCGCGATTGATGGCGCGCGACCGGATCGGGCGCGACGTGTTCACGCGCGGTGCACCCGAGGGGCTGCGCAGCGTCCGCCACCACCGTTGGACGGTCGATCTCTATCAGTTGATCGCCGCCTACGGCCAGGTCAGCGCCCGCACCCGCCCGGTCATGCACGTCGTGCCCGACCGCGAGGTGATGACGCTCGACACCGCACTCGCACGGGTCACCGCCATGGTCGGCTCGGCGGTCGAGTGGCAGGCGATCGAGCGCTTCCTGCCCGAGGTGGCATCGGAGCAGTTGCGGCGATCCGCGCTCGCGTCCTCCTTTCTCGCGGCGCTCGAACTCGCGCGACAAGGGCGCGTCGAGCTTCGCCAGCGCGAGGCGTTCGCGCCGCTCTACCTGCGGGCGCTCGCGTGACCCCGCCCGGCGACACCGTGCGCGCGGTCGAAGCGGTGCTGTTCGCCGCGACCGAACCCTTGTCGACGGACGTCATTCGCGCGCACGTCGGACCCGTTGACGTCGCCGCAGCGCTCCAGCAGCTCGCCGCCGATTACGCCGGCCGCGGTGTCGAGCTGGTCGAGCGCGGCGGGCGCTGGCAGTTCCAGACCGCGCCCGATCTGGCGCATCTGCTCCGCCGCGAACGCGCGGAGCAGCGGCGGCTGAGCCGCGCCGCCATCGAGACGCTGGCGATCATCGCCTACCACGAACCCGTCAGCCGCCCCGAAATCGAGGCGATCCGCGGCGTGCAGATATCGCGCGGGACGCTTGATGTGCTCATGGAGGCAGGCTGGGTGCGCCCGGCGGGCCGCCGCGAAGTGCCCGGCCGGCCGCTCACCTACGCGACGACGCCCGAGTTCCTGGTGCATTTCGGCCTATCCACGCGCCGCGACCTGCCGGGGATCGCCGATCTGCGCGCTGCCGGGCTGCTCGATCCGGTCGACCTCGCCGCGGAACAGGTCGTCGGGCAGGTGGAGGTAGCAAAGCGCGCCGAGGACGATTAGATGGGCTGCGAATAGGAGACCACGTCATGGGCAGCTTCAGCCTTCCGCATATCCTCGTCCTCGCGGTGATCGCGATCCTGCTGCTCGGCGGGGGGCGATTCTCCGCCATGATGGGCGACGTCGCCAAGGGCGTGAAAAGCTTCAAGAAGGGTATGGCCGAGGAGGACGACGATGTTGTCGCGCGTCCCAAGCCGCGCATCGAGGCACAATCGGCCGCGCAGCCGGCCTATGACCGCGATGCCGACCGCGTGCGCGAGGATCGCTGACGCTATCTGATCCGGCTCGGTCGCGCTGAATGTTCGATATCGCTCCGTCCGAATTCCTGCTGGTCGCGTTCATCGCGCTGGTGGTGATCGGTCCCAAGGACTTGCCCAAGGCGATGCGCGTCATCGGCTATTGGGTTGGGCGCGCCCGCGCCGTCGGGCGGCAGTTCCGCTCCGGGTTCGACGAGATGGTCCGCGAGGCCGAGCTCGCCGAGATGGAGAAGAAGTGGAAGGCGGAGAATGAGCGGATCATGCGCGAACATGCCGCGCCCGCGGTCGGGTCGTCTGATGAGCCGGCGCTTCCCGCACCGGCGCATGACGATCCGCCGCCGGTAATGACCGCGCAGCCGCAGATGATCGAGCACCCGCACGTGGTCGCGCGCGACGCGGGTGCGGTCGTGGCGACCGGCGAAGCGGAGGAGCGTGATCGCCGGTCGGGTGCGCCCGACGCGGCTACCGGTGTTCATCACCCGATGGTCAGCGACAAGGCAGCATCGTGAGCGAGGATCTGGACGAATCGCGCGCGCCGCTGCTCGATCATCTGCTCGAGCTGCGTCGACGGCTGCTTTACTGCATCGCAGCGATCGCGATCGCTTTCTTCGTCTGTTGGTATTTCGCTGAGAATATCTTCGCCTTCCTCGTGCAGCCGTTGCTGCACGCCGGGCAGAAGACGGTGATCTACACGCAGATCTTCGAAGCCTTTTTCGTTCAGGTGAAGGTCGCCTTTTTCTCGGCGATGATGTTGTCCTTTCCTGTCATCGCCAATCAATTGTGGCAATTCGTCGCGCCGGGTCTCTACCGGAAAGAAAAGCGCGCGCTCCTGCCGTTCCTGCTCGCCACGCCGGTCTTGTTCATCCTGGGCGCAGCGATGGCTTATTACGTCGCCGTCCCGATGGCGCTGCATTTCCTGCTCGGGTACACCGGGATGATCGGCGGCGTGCAGCAGCAGGCGTTGCCGGCGGTTGGCAATTATTTATCGTTCATCATGCAATTCCTGTTCGGCTTCGGCGCGGCGTTCCTGCTGCCGGTGTTGTTGATGTTGCTGGAGCGGGCCGGCGTGGTGACGCGCACGCAGTTGATCGCGGCACGTCGGTACGCCATCGTCGGTGCCTTCGCGATTGCGGCGGTGCTGACCCCCCCAGACGTCGGATCGCAGCTGCTGCTCGCGATCCCGCTCGTCATTCTCTACGAACTGGCCATCCTGGGTATCTGGTTCACCGAACGGCGACGTGCCCGAGAGGTCGAAGCGGAGGCGGCAGAGTAGCCGCTTGGGACGATCGTCACGATGATGGGCGGTCGTGCCGTCGCATCTACCAGCATCGTTCGTTCAGCCCACAAGCGTCCCCCACTTGGGCTGGGCCGCATCGATCATGAAAAAGGCGGCCGGTACGCGCCGACCGCCTTTTCGACCCAAGCGTCGAGGAACGCGCTTACTTGGCGTCGTTCGCGGTCTTGGCAACGGTGTTGCCGGCCGACGACACGTCCTTGCCCGCACCCTCGATGGTGTTGCACGCGCTGAGGATAAGCGCACTGGCGAGGGTTGCGGCTGCCACGATCTTACGCATTCAAACATCTCCTGCTCAGGCTGGATGCCTGGGCGTTCAATGTTCACGCTCCGGCTTCGTTCCGCCTGCGTGTCGAACGGTGATGCAAGAAATAAGGCCCGAAAGCGTCACCGGGGGGGGGGGGGTTACGCTTCCGGGCCTATTTCGTGGACCGCGGGGGGGGGGGGCGCGGACCGCGGCGCGAGGGGAGCGGCGGGGGGGGGGGGGCGGGGGGAGGGGGGGGGGGGG